>Ga0233425_10007914_pt1 | contig 14530 bp, 7 predicted proteins | sample Watercolumn_Towu_2_FD_181712 | JGI IMG/M metagenome (GOLD analysis project Ga0233425, IMG submission 181712) | Freshwater microbial communities from Lake Towuti, South Sulawesi, Indonesia - Watercolumn_Towuti2014_140_MG | ecosystem: Environmental > Aquatic > Freshwater > Lake | place: Indonesia...
GAGGGGGACGTCCGCGTGCTGGCCAATATCGTGGCCGACAAGATGTGGCTCTCGACGATGCTGCACGAACTGGGGCACGCGGTCTATTCCAGCAAGAACATGCCGCAGAGCCTGCCCTACGTGCTCCGCAGCGAGTCGCACTGCCTGACGACCGAGGGTGTGGCCATGATGTTCGAGCGGTTCTGCGATAGTGCCGAGTGGCTCGAGGCGATGGGCGTGAAGGTGCCCGCTCCCAAGCAATTCAACGCGGCGGCGGCCAAGGTGCGGCGCAATCGCCTGCTGATTTTCTCCCGCTGGTGCCAGGTGATGCTCCGCTTCGAGAAGGAACTCTACGCCAATCCCGACCAAAACCTGAACGACCTGTGGTGGACGTTGGTCGAGAAGTACCAGGAAGTGAAGCGGCCCGCGGGTCGCAACGCCCCCGACTTCGGCAGCAAACTGCATATTTGCAGCGCGCCAGTCTACTACCACAACTACCAACTGGGCGAACTGTTCGCCGCGCAGTTGCACGGCGCGATCGTCCGCGACGTGCTCAAGCGGAACGATCCGGCCACGGCGGTCTACGTGGGCAACAAGGCCGTGGGCGAGTTCATGCGTGAGCGCGTGTTCTTCCCCGGCCGCGGGCTCGACTGGAACCGACTCACCCGCTTCGCCACCGGCGAAGATCTCACCCCCCAGGCGTTCGCCGCCGAGCTGCGGCAGAAGTAGCGCGAACGCCAGCGACGGCCTCCGGCAGAACCCCAGCCACGCAGGAGTACCATGAGCAGCACGACGCCGCTTACGACATCTCGGACCCTCTTCGGGCATCCCGTCGGGCTCTATACGCTCTTCTTTGCCGAAATGTGGGAGCGATTCTCCTTCTACGGCATGCGGGCGCTGTTGATTTTCTACATGACCAAGGGTTTTCTGGGGTACGGCGACTCGGACGCCACCACGGTCTACGGGGCATACACCGCGCTAGTGTACACGGCGCCGTTCTTCGGCGGGATGTTGGCAGACCGCCTGCTGGGTGCGCGGCGAGCGGTGATTCTCGGCGGGTGCCTGATGGCCGCCGGCGAACTGATGTTGACGCTACCGAATACGACTGCTTTCTTCACCGGGCTGGCGCTGCTGATCGCCGGTAACGGTTTCTTCAAGCCGAACATCTCGACCATTGTCGGCTCACTGTATCCGCCCGGCAGCATCAAGCGCGACGGGGCCTTTACGATCTTCTATATGGGCGTCAACCTGGGGGCCGCCATTTCGCCGTTGTTGTGCGGGTATATTGGCGAGAACTATGGGTACCAGTACGGCTTCGGACTGGCCACGATCGGCATGTTGACCGGAATCGTGGTGTTCGTGGCCCCGACGCGCGTAGCGCAGGTGTTGATCGCAGTGGGAGCGGCCATTGGCGCGTGCGGGCTGTTGTACTTCCGCCCCGACAATCCCTTCTCCATCGGCATGAACGTCCTGGTGGCCGTGGCGCTGTTGGCAGCCGCGGCAATTGCCTGGACGGCGCTGGCTCGCGGCGGCTTGCCGCACGGGGCCGGGGCGCCGCGCGACCGCCAGCGGTTGAGCAAGCCCTTGCTCGGGCCGCTGTCGGCCGAGTGGACCGTCTACCTCGGTACCCTGGCCGTCGTTGCGGCCTTCGTATTGCTGGTCTCGGGCTTCGCCCCGCTGACCGCCGACAACCGGCCGGTGACTCTGGTTCCGGATTCCATGCTCGAGGAAATGAAGAGCAGCGACAGCCCGATGATGGGCGTGCTGGTCGTCGTGCTCAAGGAAGTGAGCCGCCCCGTCGGTCTCGTGTTGATGCTCACGGGGCTGGCTGCGTGCGTTTATCTGGGCATCGAATCGCTGCGGTTGGACAAGATCGGCCGGCAGCGCATGTACGTTGTGGGGATTCTGACCTTCTTTTCGCTGCTGTTCTGGGCGTTCTTCGAACAGGCCGGCAGTTCGGTGAATAACTTCACCGACCGCAACATCGACCGCGTGTCGGCGCAAAGCCGGATTACCGCCGACGACATTGGCAAGACGATCCACATTCAACCCACACAGGCGCAGTTCGGCTACCACAACGGCGACGAACTGTTCCGCATGCATACGCTGACCAAGTTGCGCAAGGAACACGCAAACGACGAGAACTTCGAGATTGAGTGGAAGGTGGCTGCGGACAACGTGGGCATGGGCGTTTCCGACCGTGTCCACGAGATTCCGGCCAGCACCTTCCAGTCGGTCAACGCGGTCTTCATCCTGGCACTGGGGCTGGTGTTCACGGCAATGTGGTCGGTACTGGCCGCCCGCGGCTGGGAGCCGAGCACGCCCGTGAAGTTCGCCACCGGCCTGCTCCTGCTGGGCTTGGGCTTCGTCGCCTTCTGGCACGGCGCGCAGACTCACGACGACCGCGGCATCGTGGCCATGTCCTGGCTGCTGCTGGGCTACCTTTTGCACACGATGGGCGAGCTCTGCCTGTCGCCCGTCGGGCTTTCGATGGTCACGAAACTGTCACCCGCCCGGCTCGTCAGCACGGTGATGGGGGCGTGGTTTCTGGCCACCGGTTTCTCGCAGTTCCTGGCCGGGATCATCGCCCAGTTCACGGGAGTCACCCACGAGGAGGGCACGGAAACGGTGATTCCGGTTCCCTTGGACACGGTTCATGTATACGGCGACGTGTTTGGCACGATCGCCATTGCCGCGGTGGTGGCGGCCGCGATCTGCTATGCGCTTTCGCCGTTGTTGACTCGCTGGATGCACACGGGCGAAGCGCCGCCAGCGGAACACTGAGAAATCCATCGGGCCATGTGACACCCGTCCCAAAGAGGTATTTACAAAGTGGTGTTGAATACATTATCATCAGGTATTGTTGTCAATTGAAAAATTCAACGCCATCATGAAGACTCGCCAACTACTCCCGCAGACTGTGATTGATGCCACCATGCCCGATGCCACCGTAACTGCCGCTGGGCTGCGGGTGGTGCGGTTATTGGTCGGCAAACCGCCCCAGACCGTGTCCGATCTGATCCAGGTCATGGGCGTTACGCGCACGGCCGTGACCGAACAACTCAACGAGTTGGTGGCGGCCGGCTTCGTGAAACGCGAGACCGAGCGGCTCCCCGGCCGCGGCCGCCCGCGGCACCTCTATCGCACCACCGACGCCGCCCTGTTATTGCTCTTTGCCGACAAGCAGCGGTTGGTGGTTCCCGCCATCTGGCAGACGATCCGGGAGGTCGGCGGCGAGAAGATGATGCGCGAGGTGCTGAAGCGAGTCAGCCGCTACCTGGCCGACTACTACAACCGCAAGTTGAACGCCGCCGATCCGGAAGATCGCCTCCGTGAGATGATCGATATCCTGAATCACGAAGGGGGGCTGGTCGAGGCGGTGGAAGAGAACGGCCACCTCGTGATGTACAAGCGAAGCTGCCCCTTCATCAGCATGGTCGATGCCGAGCGGTCGATCTGCTGCGTCGATCTGGAAATGCTCAATTCGGTCGTCGGCCGCTCCGTCCGCCGCACGGCCTGCCGCCACGACGGCGACCCGTGCTGCACGTTCGAGTTGGCCAACGGCGTGAAGTAAGCGTACGCGACTTCACGCGCATTGAAGCCCGACGCGCCAGCGAGGGAATGGCAGCGACGTTTCCCTCGCTGGCGCGTCGGGCTTCAGTTGGGTGCAACGGCAACTACGTTCCCGCCAGCGAGCGGCGCACGGCGGCCTGGTACTTGTCGAAGGTGGCTGCCGGGGCGGTGAACTCGATGGTCCGCACGGTGCTGGAACTGTTCCAGAAGCTTCCGCCGAGCGCGTAGACTGCGACCAGGTAACGGTGCGGCTGCCCCTGTACGACGACGTCGAAGAGCATTTCGACGCCTTCGGTTCCCTTGGCGTCGCGCACCCGCTTCTCTTCCGCCAGCACGTAGCCGCGGTGGTCCGTCATGTCGTTCTTGACGGCCTTGGCCCAGAAGTCGAGGTTGGCCCGCTGCGGTACGGCGAACTCGCGGGCCCAGAGTTTCGAGGCGTCGGGCGTAATGGCCTTGAGTTCCGCGCGGTCGCGCTTCACCAGCAGGAAGCCCTCGAGCGGCCCGACGCTGAGCCCGCCGGACAGCCACGTCGAAGCGTCCAGCGCGCTCGGCTTCTCAGTGTGCTCCACGGATCCGAAATGGTTCATCACCCAGTCGGGACCGATTTGGTTGATCCAGGCGAACGGGCTGGCCGTTTGAACCCGGGCCGCGACGGGATCGGCCGACCGCGCGCGGAAGAAGACCGTGATTCGCGAGTAGGCGATCTGCTCCGAGAGATCCCGCAGATTGCCCTTGAGGCCCTCGATGGTGGCCGTGAACTTGGCCAACTCGGCCTCCAGCTTGAGCACATCTTCGATCGCCTGGGCCCGTTCCAACAGCGAGAGCACGCGGCGCCGCGACCACTCGGCCGTCTCGATCCGCAGGCCGAGGTCTTGGTACTTCCGCGTCACGTCCTCGTTGCGGATCGACTGGCTGAGGATGCTGCCGAAGGCCGGGATCGTGGCCACGAAGTCGTGGAAGCGGGCGGCCGGAATCCGACATACGACGTTCGAGTCCTCGCGGCAATCCAGGTAGCCGCCGGCCGACTCCACCGCACGGACAAAGCGGTCCATCGCCTCGTCGGCGTTCGGTGTGCTGATCTCGAAGCGGGCCGTGTAGATCATCTGCCGCGCCGGATCGGGGCGGCCGGCCGACGCTGCGCCGGGACCGCCAACCAGATCGGCCCCCGGCAGATTCTCGTCGGCCTGCGCGCGGACCACGCCGGCCGGGGCCTGCGTCGCTGCGGTGCCGCTTGCCGGAAGGCTGACCGCAGGCGGCGAGGCTACAGACGAATCGGTACGATATTGCATATAGCTCTTGGACAACACTTGGTCTGAGCGCGTTGTCGATATACCCAAACCAGTGATCCCAAGGCTGCGCTCGATAGCCGAACAACCACCGAGTGTCATCGCCAACGCGGCCGCAACGCAAACTCCGATTCGTGAAGCGGAAGGGGTGTGCACAGCGTCTCTCCTTGTGCGTGCAGGATGATGGCGGGAAACCGAACGTCTGCCCTCGCCGAAACGGACGTGCGTCTTTGGAGTGCGGCGCGGGCGCCATGCGCAGCATGGTCGCGCCGCTTTCCCAATCGCGCGAAAGCGGCGAAGAATCGCCGCACTCCAAAGGGACGCTGGCTGCGTCCACGCTTCCTGCACCTTTCGGCGGCGCCGCCTCAGAAACGCCCTGCGGCGGCACGGCCGAAGCCCACGCCCCCCGCAAGACTAACCCCGAGTGCAAGATCGGGCGGAGATTTTAGCGTTGGCCCACGCGGGCCGCAAGGCGAGTTGACTACGATTTCTTCGCCTTCCGGCCCTCTCTTACCAGCGTTTCCTGCCATTGCTGGATCGTTTGCAGCGCGGCCAGCGGCGGCGTGGCGTTGAGGTCGAGGCGGCGGATCTCGTCGAGCACGGGATGTTCGGCCGGGCCGAAGAGCGTGAGTTGATAGTGCGATTGTTGCTCGGCCGGGCGGGGCCGGGCGATCTTGGCGTGTCCCTCGGCGTCGAGGTGTTCATCCTCCAACTGCCCGAGGATTTCCTTGCTCCGCTGGATGACCTCGCGCGGCACGCCCGCCAGGCGGGCGACGTGGATGCCGTAACTCTTGTCGGCCGCGCCGGGCACGATCTTGTGCAGGAAGACGACCTCGTCCTGCCACTCGCGCACGGCCACGTTGAGGTTTCTTACGCCCGGCAGCGATTGCTCCAGGTCGGTCAACTCGTGGTAGTGCGTGGCGAACAACGTGCGGCAGCCGACGTGCTCGTGAAGGTATTCGACTACCGACCAGGCCAGCGAAATGCCGTCGTAAGTGCTCGTGCCGCGGCCGATCTCGTCGAGGATCACCAGGCTCCGCGGCGTGGCCGTGTTGAGGATGCGGGCCGTCTCGGTCATCTCGACCATGAACGTGCTCTGCCCGCGCGAGAGTTCGTCGCTGGCGCCCACGCGCGCGAAGATCCGGTCGACGACGCCGATGGTCGCCTCGCGCGCGGGCACGAAACTGCCGATCTGGGCCATCAGCGCCAGCAGCGCCACCTGCCGAATGTACGTGCTCTTGCCGGCCATGTTCGGCCCGGTGATCAACAGGATCGAGCCCGCCTCGCCGCCGGCCTCCACGTCGTTGGGCACGAACGTGCCTTCCGGCTCGATCACGTCGAGCACGGGATGCCGACCGTCGATGATCCGCAAGGCAGGGGCAGGAAAGGGGGACTGGGACCGTTTGTGCGCAGCACCCGCAGGGCCGTTCCGGCAAACGGTGCCTGTCCCATTTTCCTGCCCTTCGTCGCGGCGGAAAGAGGGGACGGGAGCCTTTTGTGCGACGACCAATGCTGCGCATCGGTGCCCGCCTTCGGGCCGTTCCGGCAAAAGGCTCCCGTCCCCTTTTTCCGCCGCGACCATCGTCGGCCGGCAGTAGTTCCGCTGCCGCGCCAGCTCGGAAAACGACACCAGCACGTCGAGCTGCGCTAAGACGGCGGCCGTGGCCTGCATTCGCCGCCGTGCGGCCGCCACGGTGTCGCGGAGTTCAATGAACAGGTCGTATTCCACCTGCTTGGCCTTCTCGTCGGCCGTCAACACCTTCTCTTCGTACTCCTTCAACTCCGGCGTGATGTACCGTTCGGCGTTCTTGACCGTCTGCTTGCGGATGTAGTTTTCGGGTATCTTCTCGCGGTGCGTGTTCGTGACCTCGATGTAGTAGCCGAACACCGAGTTGAAGCCGACCTTCAGGTTCGGAATGCCGGTCCGCGCGGTTTCCTCGGCCTGGTAGCGGGCAATCCACTGCTTGCCGCCGCGGTTGAGCTCGCGCAACTCGTCCAGCGGCGGCCAATAGCCGTCGCGGATGAACCCGCCGTCGCGGCTGACCAGCGGGCAGTCGTCCATCAAGGCGGCGTCGAGCTTGCTCCGCAGTTCCGGGCAGAGGTCGACCTCGCTCTCCAGTTGATTCAAGAGCGGACTACGGCGGGCCGTCAACTTTGCCTTGACTGCCGGCAGCGCGCGGAGCGTGCGGCCCAGGAAACTCAAGTCCCGCGGGCTCGCCCGGCCGGTGGCCACGCGGGCCAGCAGCCGCTCGACGTCGTACACGCGCCGCAACGCCTCTTGCAGATCGTTGCACAGCGACGGGTCGGCCACCAGTTCTTCGACCGCTTCGTGCCGGGCACAGATCGCCGAGGCGTCGAGCAGCGGATTGGCCAGCCAGTCGGACAACAGCCGCGAGCCCATCGCCGTGACCGTGCGGTCGAGCACGCCCAAGAGTGCCCCCTCGCGCCGCCCGTCGCGCATGGTGCGGGTGATTTCCAGGCTGCGGCGGCTCGCCTCGTCGATCTCCAGCGTGCCGGACGTGCGGTACGAGACGAGCCGGTCGACGTGCGCGAGCGAACTCTTCTGCGTCTCCTTGAGGTAGTCGAGGACCGCGCCGGCCGCGCGGAGCGCCTGGGCGTCGGCCGCACCGTCGCCAAAGCCGAAGCCCTCCAGGTTCGCGGTGCCGAAATGTTTGGCCAGCAACTCGCGGGCGGCCGCCTCGGAGAACGCCCAGCCGGGCCGCCGCGTGACCATCATCCGTTCGTTGAGTGCCGGCGGCAGCGGTGGTGAATCTTCGGCCAGCAGGCACTCGGCCGGGGCGATGCGCGCGAGTTGGTCGATCAACGTCTGCGAGAAGACGGGGACCGGGGAAACGGGGACAGGCACCGCGTCGCTGGCCGCAATTGCCGCGTCACCCCGCTCCCGCGCGGAGCCAGTCCCCGTTTCCCCGGTCCCCGTCTTCCCAGCCACGCCTGCCGCCACGAAGCGTCCGGTCGAAATCTCCACCCAGGCCAATCCGGCCGGATCGCCCGGCACGACGGCCGCCAGGAAGTTCGACTCGCGGGGATCCAACAGGGCATCGTCGGTCACGGTCCCCGGCGTGACGATCCGCGTAACCTCGCGGCGCACGAGCCCCTTGGCCAGCTTCGGATCCTCGACCTGCTCGCAGACCGCCGCGCGCAGCCCCGCGGCAATCAGCTTCCCCAGGTAGCTCTCCAACTGGTGGTACGGAAATCCGGCCATCGGGATGGCATCGGCCCCTTTTTCGCGACTGGTCAGGGCCAGCCCGAGGGTCCGAGCCGCCACGCGGGCGTCTTCGTGGAACATCTCGTAGAAATCGCCCATGCGGAACAGCAGCAGCGCGTCGGGACACGCCCGCTTCGCTTCCTGATACTGTCGCATCATGGGGGTGAGATTCATGGCCTCATGCTAACAGACGCCACGGCGTGCGAGGAGGGGCGGGAGACTTTCGGCGAGCCCCGGGCGTTAGCCCGGGGATATCGACCAATCGTCCCCAGGCTAACGCCCGGGGCTCGCCGACTACCCCCTTTGACGATCCCGAGCGGTTGTGATACCCTGCCAGTAGCGTGAGCTTTTTGCCAGTTCTCCGGTTTCCTGTTCCGTGAAGGGGGATCGCGATGGTCCGATTCGTGACGTGTGGCGGCGTGGTGGCGATCTGTGCGGCCCTGTTGGCCGGTTGGGGATGCAGCAGTGCGCCAACCCGCATCGTTCCGCTGGAAATCGATGCTACGGCGGCCGGCCAAGAGGCCATGAAGCAGTACGACAAGAACGGCGACGGCAAGATCGCCGGCGACGAACTCGACAAGGCGCCGTCCCTGAAGGCGGCCATCGCGCAGATCGACACCAGCGGCAGCAAGACCATTACGGCCGAGAAGATCACCGCCCGCATCCTGAAGTGGCAGGAATCGAAGGTCGGCCGGATGAACCTGACGTGCCGGGTGAGCCGGAAGAAGGGGAACACCGACGAGCCGCTCGAGGGCGTGACCGTCACGTTCGAGCCCGAGAAGTTCCTCGGCAGCAACATGCCGACGTGCAGCGGCGTGACCGACAAGCGAGGCACGGCACAAATCCTGGAACGCAAAGTGGGGCCGGACGAAGACCAGGAGCAGTTCCGCGTTCCGCCCGGATTCTATCTCGTCCGGCTCACCAAGGCGGGACTGAATATTCCCGCGAAGTACAACACGCAAACCACGCTCGGCGCGGAGGTTTCCCCGGACTCCGCCAACTACGGGGGGACGAACTTCGTGTTGGACTTCTAGCTCACGCTTCCGTAGGATGGAATATCGCTCCGTCCCAGAAAAGACGGCGTGATACTCCGTCCTACCTGTTTCTCAAGGTGCATGACGCGGCGGGCCTCTCTCGCTTCCACGCCAACGCCGCGGTGGGGCAGGCGGCGACGCACTCGGCGGCCACTTTGTGCAAGGCTTCGGCCAGCGAGTGATCTAGCGGCACGCCGACGCGGACGTCGAACCCGCGGCCGATGAACGTCAGCCCGAGCGGTTCGCCGGCCGCGGCGGCGATCTGGATGCACAAGCCGCAGTCGATACACTTGCCGGGCTCGAAGAGCACCTCGGCGTGTTGCGAGTCTTGCTCGAACTTGCGGCGTTCCGCCTTGTATCGCCGGGGCTCGGCGCCGTAGAGGGCGGCGTACTTGCGGAGTTTGCAGGTGTTCAGGCCGCGGCAGTCGCAATGTATGCACCGCGCCGCCTGCTCGGCGCCCTCGGCGGCCGAGTAGCCGGCGGAAACGCCGCCCGACGGTTCTTGTCGCGGTGTTGCGCCCGCCAGACCGAGCATGGGGCGGAACTCGTCGGCCTCCATGCGGCCGATCTTCGTGCTGAAGGGGACCGCCTCGCCGGCAACCGTTTCGCCGGCCAGATACTGGCTGATGGCCACGGCCGCCTCTTTGCCGTCGGCCGCGCTGCGGATCACCATCCCCTTGCCGCGGATCGCGTTGCCGGCCGCAAACACGCCCGGCAGCGAGGTCTCGAAGGTGGCCGCTTTGATCTGTACGCCCCGCGGCCCGGCCCGCAGTTCCCACGCGGCCGCCTGCTGACCGGCCGTGGCGCCGGCAGCAATGAGCACGGCGTCGAAGGTGATTGTTGGAGCGGCAGTAACCAGATCCGATGTTGGGGCGGCAGTTGTACTGCTGCCCCCGGTGCCGTGCGTATCGGGGTGGCAGTGCAACTGCCGCCCCAACTGTCCCTGCAACTGCCACCCCAACGCGCCGCCTTCCTGAACTGTCGTCATGCGCTCGACACGGCAGTCCGTGCGGACCTCGATTCCCAGCCCGACAATCGTACCGACTTCCGCGGCGAGCACGTCGCGGGGCAGTTCCGCCGCGGTGGTTTCGCGGAGCAGACGCCCGCCGGGCGTGGCGTTCTCGTCGAAGAGCGCACAAGCGTGCCCCTGTTGGGCCAGATAGTAGGCGGCCGACAAACCCGTGGGACCGGCGCCAACGATCGCCACGCGCCTACCCGAAGACGGTTGGCAAGGCGGCCGGTACGGTTCGCCCGAGGCCAAGTCCACGTCGGCCACGAGCCGCTTGAGTTGGCAGATCGAGACCGCGGCGTCGGCCGCGCCGCGGCGGCAGGCCTTCTCGCACGGGGCGGGGCAAATCCGCCCCAGCACGGCCGGCAGGGCGATGTCGCGTTTCACCGTGGCGATGGCTGCGGACATGTCGCCGGCCGCGATCTGCCGCAGCATAAGGGGAATGTCCATGTTCGCCGGGCAAGTGAACCAGCACGGCGCCAGGCAGTCGCCCAAGTGATCGCTCAACAACAACTCGAGCGCCGTACGGCGGACCTGATGCATCTCAGGCGTTTCGCTCTCGACTTCCATGCCCTCAACGGCCGGTGTGCCGCACGCGGGCGCTAACCGGTTGCCGCCGCGAATCCTCACCATGCAGACCAGGCACGACGTCTGCGGCTCGCAGCCCTCCAGGTAGCAGAGCGTCGGGATCTCGATGCCCAACTGCCGCGCAGCCGCCAGCACCGTCGTGCCCGGCGGGACTTCAATGCTGCGGTCGTCGATGCGGAGTTGGGGCATGAAGCAGTGGGTAGTGGGTGGTGAGGAGTGGGTAGTGGGGGCGGGAAGCGGAGGAACCACGCGGTGAAATGCCGGAATCGGCTTCAACCGGCCACGGGCTGTGCGGCATTGCAGATTGTAATCGAACGTACCACTTTATTATCCCAAAGCCGTTACGGCTCGGCAAGAGAGACCCTAATAACTACGGATCGCGGCAGACGCTGAGTCGCCGGTCGCCGCCCAGTTCCCAAACGGTCTCAACCGCGTCGAGTTGGTCAACAGATTTTGGATTTTGCACAATTGGGGAGGAGGTCTTCACCGCTCCCATGATTCCCATTCCTCCCATCCGTCCCCTTGGTCACCGAGCGGCGGCCATCAGTAGCCTAAGGGTCAATAGAGATACACCCGTACACATCACCCAGTCTACCGCCGCCGCGGCCCGATTTCCAGCCCAAGAATTGGGCCACGCGCCGCGTTGTAGGACGGTCTTTCCAGGCCGTCAGCCATAGAACAGCCTTCCAGGCTGTTGGTCGTCGGCCCGGAAAGGCCGACCTACGGGAGCGCGCTCGCCTGCAGGATACTTGACCTTTCCGCAGCGGTATGTTAAGATCGGCACAATTGGCTGCCTAGGTGCCCCCTTGGCGGACTGTTCCGACGCGGCGGCGTGGGCGATCTTCCTTGCCATTGAGGCAGCGTCTACCGGACGAGACTGAAACGCTGGGCGTTGACCGGCGGATTCTCTGAGTCTCGACGTTCTCCTTGCGGAACGAACTGCCCAGAAGTGCGATTCGTGCGGGCGCCGTCCGTCGCGCGTTAGATGCCTCGCCGGCCGAGCACTTGCAGCACACCGAGTTGTCGATGTTTGCAGCAAAACCTCCCCCTTGGACTCGCTCGATGCTTCCGAAATCGCGTCGTGCTGCCCTGTTGCGATTGGCATTCCCGATAGGACTCCTCTGTTGCTTGTTGCCGTCGTCGGTCTCGGCAACAGTTGTTTTCGAGGGTGAAGTAAGCCCGGCAGCGCCGTCGGATTGGAGGGGAGATCTCGCCGTGAGCGGTTACATCGGCGTTAGCGCGGGCCAAACAGGTTCTGCAGTGGTGGACGGAGGGAGTGTATTGTCGAGTTTCCACGGCTACATTGGGCGCGACGCGGGGGCCACGGGCGCGGCGTTGATCACGGGCGCAGGATCGAAATGGAGCAATAGCCGCAATTTCTATGTCGGCAGTTTTGGCACCGCCACGCTGAACATCGAAGATGGCGGCGCAGTCGTCAGTGGTTCCACCGGGTACATCGGCAACAACTACGGATCCATTGGCACGGCAACCGTCACGGGTGCCGGATCGAAGTGGCTGAATGGAGGCGGTGCCTTGTATGTGGGGCGTTCTGGCAGCGGCACGTTGAACGTCACAAACGGCGGATTAGTCACCAGCTCGGAAGCCTACGTCGGTGATAACTCCACAAGTACTGCGACCATTTCGGGCGGCGGATCCAAATGGGCGAACGGAAATTACATGTACGTGGGCTACTCTGGTTGTGGCACTCTAACCATCGACAACGGGGCGCAGGTCACCGGCGGCATCGGCTATTTGGGTTATGCCGCCGGCGCCAGCGGTGCCGCTATCGTCACGGGAACCGGATCGACTTGGGCGCTCGACGGGGCCTTGTTCGTAGGCCGTTCCGGCGCCGGCACGCTGACGGTCGAGTCCGGTGCGGTCGTGACTACCAAGACTTTGTACGCCTCGCTGAATGACCTGAAGAGCGCCGGCAACGGCACGATCAATGCGAACGGCTTGGTTTCCGATATGGAACTTGCGTTCGACGGCAGTTACGGTACTTCCCGGCAATTCCCGTTTGGCAGCGGGGGCGTGCTGAATCTGAATGTTGACGGCAGCGCAGTGCTTGGCGCCGGTCACAAAGGCAGCGGTGCGCTGCGGATCAGCAACGGAAGGGCCATTACTTCGTCTACCGGCTACCTCGGGTGTGTCGCCGGTTCATCGGGTACGGCGACGGTCACGGGCACAGGATCGCGGTGGACGACGGCTTTCGATCTGTACGTCGGCGACTACGGCGCCGGAACGCTGAACGTGGAGAATGGTGGACAGGCCAATAGCGCGCGCGGCTATCTCGGTTCCAATCACGGTTCTACCGGCGTGGGAAATATAGGCGGCACGGGATCGAGATGGACGAACGGCGGTTACCTTTACGTGGGCAGGTACGGCGCCGGCGAACTGAACATCAAGAACGGCGGGCAGGTTACCAACACAAGAGGCCGTGTCGGAGACGGTGCCGACTCCTCCGGCACGGTGACGGTCGCGGGCGCAGGATCGACGTGGACGAATAGCGAGTCTCTGTACGTGGGCTACATGGGCAGGGGCGCATTGGTCGTCGAGAGCGGCGGTCAGGTAAGCAACATGTCCGCCTATCTGGCCAGTCTTCTCGGATCGGCCGGTACGGCGCACGTCGCCGGAAACGGCTCCAGGTGGACGTGCAACGGTTATTTGAATGTCGGCGACTCCGGCAGCGGAGCGTTGACCATCGAAGCGGGCGGCCAGGTGAGCAACGCCACCGGTTATCTAGGCTACCAGTCTAGCGCCGCCGGTACCGCGACGGTGACCGGCCCCGGGTCGAGGTGGGCAAACAGCAGCGCTCTTTACGTCGGCAACTCCGGCGCCGGTACGTTGTACCTAGAGGCGGGCGGGCAGGTGACAGCAGCCAGCATAGCCGTCAAGAACGGTGCGTCAACTCTCAATGCGCACGTCAGCAACAACAACATGCTCGTGCTGGGCACCGCAAGCACGCCAGGCGCGTTTACGAACAATGGAAAGACGAACTTCTACGCCGATGGGTTCTTGACAGCCGGCACGTACGCACCGGTATCTGACTTGAAGGGCCGCACCATGACTTGGTCCGGCACCGGCACCTACAACGCCTTCGGCGGCATGTGGGATAGTGCGAACAAGACGTTCGTCGTGCCGGCAGCCGCACAAGTCGCCGCGAGTGGAACCGCGAGCCTTGCCACCGGCATGCGGACGATCTTCACCGATCCCGCCGGTCGTCGCGCGGGCGTGAGCACGGGAGTGGTGCCGGATGGAACGACGCTTTCGGCCAGTCCGCTGGCGGGCGGGGATCTCAGCGGCATCTCGCTGCTGCCGGGTGAATCGGTCGTCTCGGCCTGGGATTTCACGACCCCGCTCACCGGCGAAACGCTGTTGTCGTTCGACGTGGGCGGCGGCTTGTCGGACCTGCGTGCGTGGCGGTATGACGGCACCGTGTGGTCGCCCTACGATACGCACGTGGTGTACCGCGACGGGATCGCCAGTTTCACAGTGACCGGCTTTAGCGGCTACGCCGTCTCGGCCGTGCCCGAGCCGGGAACGTGGGCGATGCTCGCGGCCGGAGTCGCGGCCGTTGTGCTGTACTGGCAGCGGAAGCGGCGGGCGTAGGTTATGCTTACGCATAACAATTGCGCATTGGCGGCCCGCAACGGCGGTTTCGTTATGCTGAAGCATAACCTACGCCGGGTATCGCGGCCGTCCTGGCGCGATTGACGCCCCCTCGCGCAACAACTACAATGGGGTTTTGCCCCAATAAGGAGTCCATCGTGAAGTTCCACCACATCGGCTTGGTGACGCAAACGCCCGTGCCGGGCGAGATGTATTTCGAGAGCCT
>Ga0233425_10007915_pt1 | contig 14524 bp, 9 predicted proteins | sample Watercolumn_Towu_2_FD_181712 | JGI IMG/M metagenome (GOLD analysis project Ga0233425, IMG submission 181712) | Freshwater microbial communities from Lake Towuti, South Sulawesi, Indonesia - Watercolumn_Towuti2014_140_MG | ecosystem: Environmental > Aquatic > Freshwater > Lake | place: Indonesia...
GGCTTGGTATCATCACGCCGCAGCATCTCGTTCGTCATCGTCGTCTCCCGCGTTTTCAAGAGGTTGGTTCAGCTTTCTCTTGTAACCCAGGTCCGGCTTGACGGGCTAGGTGCTGCATAGTTTCTATCTGAGCGAAATCGCCGGCCAGCGGCGGCGCGGCTTCTATTCCAGCTTCCAGTACGTCACCCTGATCGCCGGCCAGCTGCTGGCGCTGGCCACCCTGCTCGGGCTGCAGGCGGGGCTGAGCGACGGTGAACTGGAGGAATGGGGCTGGCGCCTTCCGTTCGTGGCGGGCGGCGGCCTGGCGCTGGTGGCGTTCCACTTGCGGCGCGGGCTGGCCGAGACCGAGAGTTTCGAAAATCTGCGGCATGGTACGGGCCCCGGTTCCGGCGCCCGTACCCTGCTGTTGCTCTATCCGCGCCAGGCCTTGCTGGTGGTGGCGCTGACCGCCGGCGGCACCCTCGCCTTCTATGCCTATACCACCTACATGCAGAAGTTCCTGGTCAATACCGCCGGTTTCGACCGCCGCACCGCCACCCGGCTGACCGCCGCCGCCTTGTTCCTCTACATGCTGCTGCAGCCGGCGGCCGGCGCCCTCTCCGACCGGGTCGGACGCAAGCCCCTGATGGTGGGGTTCGGCGTCCTCGGCGTGCTCTGCACCGTTCCCATCTTCACCCTGCTGGAGCAAGCCGCCAGCCCGGCCTCCGCCTTGCTGCTGATTCTGGCGGCGCTCACCATCGTCAGTGGCTACACCTCCATCAACGCCGTGGTCAAGGCCGAGCTGTTCCCCGCCCACATCCGCACCCTCGGCGTGGCCTTACCCTATGCCCTGGCCAACGCCCTGTTCGGCGGCACCGCCGAATACATCGCCCTGTGGTTCAAGTCCATCGGCCAGGAGCGCGGGTTCTACTGGTATGTGACGGCCGTGATCGGCCTGTCCCTGGCGGTCTACGTCCGCATGCGCGACACCCGCCGCCACAGCCGCATCGCCGAGGATTAGGAGATACCGGGGGAGCCGAACTCCGCCGAGCCGGCCTAGGGAGCGACGAGCAGGGTGCGCAGGCGCGACCACTGGAAGCTGGGGCCGGGATCGGTCTTGCGCCCCGGTGCGATGTCGCTGTGGCCGGCGATGGCCTCCGCGCTCAGCCTGGGGTAGTGCCGCCGCAAAAGCCGGATCAGTTGCGCCAAAGCCTCGTATTGGGGGGTGTCGTAGGGCGTGGCGTCGGTTCCTTCCAGCTCGATGCCGATGGAGTAGTCGTTGCAGCGTTCCCGGCCGGAAAAGGAGGAGACGCCCGCGTGCCAGGCGCGGCGGTGGAAGGGGACGTATTGCACCATCTGCCCGTCGCGGCGGATCAGGACATGGGCCGAGACCTGGAGCCCCTGGAGTTGCGCGAAACACGGATGGGCCTCTGCCGGCAAGGTGTTGGTGAATAGCCGATCGATCCAGCCGCCACCGAACTCCCCCGGCGGCAGGCTGATGCCGTGGATCACGATGAGGGAAATGTCCTCCGCATCGGGCCGCTCGTCGCAGTTGGGCGAGAGCATCCGGTCGACCTCGCTCAGCCAGCCGTTCTCGATGTCCATGGCTCAACCGTAGGGTGGGTCAGGCGCGCAAAGCGGAATGCGCTTCCGGATCACGATGCCGTTGCGCGCCGTAAGCCATCGCCCGCGAATATGGTTGGGTTACGGCGGACGCCGGGCCACTCGGCAGCAATGAACCGCCCCATCGGATGTCCGCCTAACCCAACCTACGGTCCGGCGCCGCCGTCCGCCGCGACTGCAGGAAGGCGTCGATCAACAGCAGCGCCACGCCAATGTTGATGGCGATGTCGGCGACGTTGAAGGCGGGGAAGTGGGGCAGGTCGGAGCCGGGCCAGAAGAAGTCGATGAAGTCGATCACGTAACCGTAGCGGATGCGGTCGATGAGGTTGCCCAGCGCCCCGGCCAGCACCAGCGACCAGCCGCAGGCCTCGCGCCGGTTGTCGGTGGGCATGCGCTGGAGCCAGACGGTGATGCCGATGCTGGCGCCGGCCGCCAGGGCGATGAAGAACCAGCGCTGCCAGCCCCCCGCCTGGGCCAGCATGCTGAAGGCGGCGCCCTCGTTGCGCAGATAGGTCAGGTGCAGAAACGGCAGCCACTCGATGGACTCGTAGAGTTCCATGGTACGGTCCACCGCCTGCTTGGTGATCTGGTCCAGGACGATCACCAGGGCCGACAGCCAGAGCCAGCGCAGCATCGGGCCGGCCTCAGGCGTGGCGGCGGGTTTCGCCGCTGCCGCTCACGTTCTCCACGCAACGGCCGCAGAGTTCGGGGTGTTCCTTGTGGCGGCCGACGTCGCGGCGGTGGTGCCAGCAGCGCACGCACTTGGCATGGGCCGAAGGGATGACCTTCAGTTCCAGGCCGTCGATGCCGGTGGGCAGGGCATCGGCGGGCTTGTCGGCGGCCGGATGGATGCGGGCGTAGGAGCTGATCAGAACGAAGCGCAGCTCGTCGTCGAGTTTCTTCAATTCGGCATAGGTATTCGGGCCACAATAAAGGTCGACTTCGGCATCAAGCGAAGAACCAATGTCTCCTTTGACCCGCAACACTTCCAGTTCCTTTGCAACTTCGCGCCTGATCTCAAGAACATAATCCCACCGTACTCCTTTGTAATCATCGTCACTCGAGAGCCTCTCGGTCCATTTCGCCAACTGAATTCTTTCCTCCCTCGTCAAGGGCGGAGTATGTGATTCGGTCGTCAGAGGGAATTCGTACCACTGGGCGAGAAACACCGACTCGGCCCTTTCGCCCGGGATATAGCGCCAGATCTCGTCGGCGGTGAAGCTGGTGATGGGCGCCAGCCAGCGCGCCAGCGCCTCGACCATGTGGTAACAGGCGGTCTGGGAGGAGCGGCGCGGCAGGCCGTCACCCTTGCCGGTGTAGTTGCGGTCCTTGGTGACGTCCAGGTAGAAGGCGCCCAGGTCCACCGCGCAGAACTGATGGACCTTCTGGTAGATCAGGTGGAACTGGTAGCTGTCGTAGGCCTCGATGACTTCCTGCTGCAACTGGAAGGCGCGGTCCACCATCCAGCGGTCCAGGGACAGCAGGTCCGCCGCCGCCACCTTATCTTTGGCCGGGTCGAAGCCGTTGAGGTTGGCCAGCAGGTAGCGGGCGGTGTTGCGCAGGCGCCGGTAGACATCGGCGGTGCGCTTGAGGATCTCGTCGGAAACGCTCATCTCCGAGCGGTAGTCGGTGGCCGCCACCCACAGCCGCAGCACGTCCGCGCCCAGGGTTTTCATGACCTTCTGCGGCGCCACCACGTTGCCCTTGGACTTGGACATCTTCTTGCCCTGGGCGTCCACGGTGAAGCCGTGGGTCAGCACCTGCCGGTAGGGCGCCTTGCCACTGATGGCGACCGAGGCCATCAGCGAGGACTGGAACCAGCCGCGGTGCTGGTCGGAGCCCTCCAGGTAAAGGTCGGCGGGGAAGTGCAAGCCGGCGCGGGGTTCCAGCACGCAGTAATGGGTGACGCCGGAGTCGAACCATACGTCCAGGGTGTCGCTCATCTTGCTGTAATTCTCTGCCGCCTCGCCCAGCAGCTCCTTGGGGTCGAGCCCAAACCAGCCGTCGATGCCCTGCTGCTCGATGCGCAGGGCCACCTGTTCGATCAGCTCGGCGCTGCGGGGATGGATCTCGCCGGTCTCCCTGTGGACGAACAGGGCGATGGGCACCCCCCAGTTGCGCTGGCGCGAGATGCACCAATCCGGGCGGTTCTCCACCATGCCCTCGATCCGGGCCCGGCCCCAGTCGGGGATCCACTCCACCTGCTTGATTTCTTCCAGGGCCTCGGCGCGCAGCTTGGCCTGGTCCATGGCGATGAACCACTGCGGGGTGGCACGGAAGATCACCGGGGTCTTGTGGCGCCAGCAGTGGGGATAGCTGTGTTCGATGCTGGTCTGGTGCAACAGCGCGCCTTTGTCCTTGAGCAGTTCCACCACCTGGGGGTTGGCGGTCATCACGTGCTGGCCGGCAAAGTATTGCGTGCTGGGCAGGAACTTGCCGTCGTCGCCCACCGGGTTGTCCACCACCAGCTTGTACTTGAGGCCCACCGCATAGTCTTCCTGGCCGTGGCCGGGGGCGGTGTGGACGCAGCCGGTACCAGCATCCAGGGTGACGTGGTCGCCCACGATCACCGGCACCTGGCGGTCGAGGAAGGGGTGGTGCAGCAGCAGGCCTTCCAGGGCGCCGCCGGTGCAATAGGCCACCACCCGGTAGTTTTCGATGCCGCAGCGGCCCAGGGTGTCCTTCATCAGGGCTTCGGCCAGGATCAGCCGCTCGTCGCCCTCGCCCACCTGCACCACGGCGTATTCCAGCTGCGGGTTGAGGGCGACCGCCTGGTTGGCGGGCAGGGTCCAGGGGGTGGTGGTCCAGATCACCACCGACAGGGGGCCGGCACCGGGATGATCCGGCACGCCGTGGCAGCGCTGCAGCGCGTCGTTCTCGTCCACCACCCGGAATTTCACGTCGATGGCCAGGGAGCGCTTGTTCTCGTATTCCACCTCGGCTTCCGCCAGGGCCGAGCCGCAGTCGGTGCACCAGTGCACCGGCTTGGAGCCCTTGGCCAGATGGCCGTTGGCCCAGATGCGGCCCAGGGCGCGGACGATGTCCGCCTCGAACCGGTAGTCCATGGTCAGGTAGGGATGGTCCCAGTCGCCCAGCACCCCCAGCCGGATGAACTCCTCGCGCTGGATGTTCACTTGTTCGCCGGCATATTGGCGGCAGGCCTGGCGGAACTCGGCGGGCGCCACCTGCACGCCGGCCTTGCCGATCTTCTTCTCCACCTGCAGCTCGATGGGCAGGCCGTGGCAATCCCAACCCGGAACATAGGGGGCATCGCAGCCCGCCAGGGTCTTGGACTTGACGATGATGTCCTTGAGCACCTTGTTGACCGCGTGGCCGATGTGGATCTCGCCGTTGGCATAGGGCGGGCCGTCGTGCAGGATGAAGGGCGGCCGGCCGGCGCAGGTTTCGCGGATCTGCCGGTAGAGGTCGCGTTCACGCCAGCTCTGCAACTGCTCCGGCTCGCGCTGGGGCAGATTGCCCTTCATGGGGAAATCGGTGGTGGGAAGGTTGAGCGTGGCTTTGTAGTCCGTGGTCATGGCAGTGCAGGTTCAGTTCTTCTTCGGTTCGGAGGTGAAAAACGCGCGGGCGTCCTGGATGTCCCTGGCAATCTGTTCCCGCAGGGCATGCAGGTCGGCGAAGCGGCGCTCCTCGCGCAGCTTGCGGTGGAAATGCACTTCGACCCGGCGTCCGTACAGATCGCCGGCGAAGTCGAACAGATGGGTTTCCAGCAAGACCCGCGGTTCCCGGTCCAGGGTGGGGCGGGTGCCCACGTTGGCCACTCCCTCCAGGGGGTGGCCGGCGATGCCGGTCATTGTAACGGCAAACACGCCCGACAAAGGAGCGGATTTGCGCAGCAAGGCAATGTTTGCGGTAGGAAAACCGAGCTGGCGGCCGACCTTGGAGCCGTGCCCGATGCGGCCGCAGATGGCGTAGGGCCGGCCCAGGAAGCGGGTAGCGGCTGGCATGTCGCCGTCCGCCAGCGCCTGCCGCAGCAGGGTGCTGCTGACTCGCTGGCCGTCCACCAGGATGGGCGGGGTGTCGCTGACCTGGAAGCCGTGGTCTTCCCCGGCTCGCTTCAGCAGGGCGAAGTCGCCTTCGCGGCCGCGGCCGAAGCGGAAGTCGTCGCCCACCACCAGGTATTTCACCCGAAGGTGGCCGATCAGGATGTCGCGGATGAAATCCGCCGCCGGCAGGTCGGCCAGTGTCCGGTTGAAACGCAGCAGCAGTACCTGGTCCACCGGCAGGCGGCCCAGCTCGATCAGCTTCTCCCGCAGCCGGGTCAGGCGCGGCGGGCACTGCTCGGGAAAGAAATACTCCCGCGGCTGCGGCTCGAACACCACCACCACCACCGGCAGCTTCAGCCGTTGACCGTGGCACGCCAGGTTTTCGATCACCCCGCGGTGACCCTGGTGGACGCCGTCGAAGTTGCCGATGGTGGCGACGCAGCCTCGGGGCAAGGGCGGGAGTGAGCCGGGCGAGCGGGCCAATCGCATGGGATCAGTTCCGCTCCGCCAGCAGCAGGTGGCGCAGCTTGAGCCCGCTCAGCCACAGGCAAGCGCCGTAAACGGCCATTGCGCCGAAAATGGCCAGGACCAGATGTTCCAGCCGCTGCAAGGGCGCGGCCAGTTCGCTATGGGAGATTGCCGGTGCCAGCAGGAAGGCCGCCATGGCCAGATTGGCCGCCAGCATGCGCAGGCCGAAACCGGTCCAGCCGGGTCGCGGCCGGTAGATGCCGGCGCTGCGCAGCCGCACATAGAGCAGGGTGGCGTTGGCCAAAGCGGCAGTGGCGGTGGCCAGGGTCAGGGCGGCGTGGGACCAGTCCTGCGGTGCCAGCCAGAAGGCCAGCAGCGGCGCCAGCAGCGCGTTGCAGGCCATGGCCTCGAGGCCGCAGCGCACCGGGGTGGCCACGTCGTGGCCGGCGGTGAATCCCGGCGCCAGCACCTTCACCGCGATGAAGCCGATCAGGCCCACCGCATAAGTCATCAGGCTGCGGCTGGCCATCAGCGCATCGTGCTCGCCGAACTCGTCGTACTGAAACAGCGCACCCATCAGCGGGCGCGCCAGCAGCACCAGGCCCAGGGTCGCCGGCAGCCCGATCGCCAGGGTCCAGCGCAGTGCCCAGTCGATGGCGTCGGAGAATCCCTGCGGGTCCTGGCGGGCGTGAAACTTGGCCAGCTGCGGCGACACCGCGGTGCCGATGGCGACGCCGAAGATTCCCAGCGGGAACTCCACCAGCCGGTCGGAGTAGTACAGCCAGGACACACTGCCGGAGACCAGGAAACTGGCGGCCAGGGTGTCCACCAGCAGGTTGACCTGGGTCACCGACAGACCGAACACGGCAGGGGCCATGTGGCGCAGCAGGCGCCGCACGTCGGGATCGCGAAATCCGAGGCGGGGCCGGGGCAGCAGCCCGGCACTGGCCAGCGCAGTGAGCTGGATCGCCAGTTGCAGCAGCCCGGCCAGTAGCACGCCGTAAGCCAGCGCGGTGATGGGCTCGGCCAGCCGCGGCGCCAGCCACCAGGTCGCGGCGATCATGGTGAGGTTGAGCACGGCCGGGGTGGCGGCGGGAATGGCGAAGCGGCCCAGGGTATTGAGCACCCCGCCGGCAAAAGCGGTCAGGGTCACGAAGAACAGATAGGGCAGCAGCAGGGCCAGCAGCCGTCCGCCCAGATCGGCCAGGTCCGGCTGGCCGATGAAGCCGGGGGCGAAGGCCAGGATCAAAAGCGGCGCCGCCAGGGTGCCGACCGCCGTGATCGCCGCCAGCAACAGCGCCAGGGAGCCGGATGCGCGGTCGAGGAAGGATTTCAGCCCTGCGCGGTCGCCGGCTTCGTGAAAACCCGCCAAAGCCGGCATCAGGGCCTGGGCGAAGGAGCCTTCGGCAAACAGCCGGCGCAGGAAATTGGGAATGCGGAAGGCCGCAAAGAAGGCGTCGGTGGCTGCGTCGGCGCCGAAGCTGCGGGCGATCACCATGTCCCGCACGAACCCCAGGATGCGGGACAGCAGCGTCATGGCGCCCACCACCGCCGTCGACTGCATCAATTGCCTGCTCAGAGTCCCAACCCCTTAGGAATTCGTCAAAACGGCGTAGTATAGGGTTTGGGTCGGGGGAAGCATAGAAGCGCTGCCGGAGGCTTGCGCGCCGGCCTCGTTTTCTCTGCCCCGCGCCTCGTTCCCCCTGGGTTCCTGTGGCAGCGGGAAAGATGGGATAATCCCGGGCGATTCAGTGTTTCCTTGATCACTCGCATTGACCTGCGGTCGGGGGCCAACTCTAATTGCAAACAGCCCCTTGCCGCCGGTGCTACGAGCGCGGTTGGTCCAGTCGGAAGATCATATGACCGGGGGAAGAACAGGACTGGAATCGGCCGACGTCGAAGAGATTTGCGGTGCTGCGGCACATTTTTCCTGCCAGCGACCTTTTGCTCGTCCGCCATGCGGTGGCATTGCTCTTGTTCGCGACGGCCCTGCTGGCCCGGCTCGTTGCCGTCCCGGTGGAGTCCGGCTACCCGTTTCTGACCTTTTACCCCGCCATCGTCGTCGGTTTCTACCTGTGCGGCACCGGTCCCGGCATCGTTCTGACCTTGCTGAGTACCGCGGCTGCCTATTACGTTTTCATCCCGCCCCACTGGAGCTGGATCCACAGCGTCGAAGGAGAAATCGGTGTAACGGCCTTTCTGATCACGGCCTCGATGATCGGCCTGGTCACGTACAAGCTGCGCTGCGCCGTCGCCCAGCAGGGGCCGGCCGCCGCGGCGCTGCAACTGAGTGAACGGCGTTGCCGCAGTCTGCTGGAGGACCAGACCGAAAGCATCTGCCGCTTCCGCGCCGACGGCTGCCTGCTTTACGTCAACGACGCCAATTGCCGCTGGCTGGGAAAGAGTCGGGAGGAACTGACCGGGCAGCGATGGGATCCGCTGATCCATGAGCAGGACCGGCAGCGGGTGGACGCGGAATTGGGTCTGCTGGCACCGGCGCATCCGGTGGTGAACATCGAGTACCGGGTAGTGACCGCCGGCGGCGAAGTCCGCTGGGGTCAATTCGTCTATCGCGGCTTCTTCGATGGTGAGGGCCGGCTCTTGGAAACGCAGTCGGTCGGGCGCGACATCACCGAGAGGAAGGTCGCAGAAGAGCAGTTGCGGGTGCTGTCGCTGGCGGTGGAGCAAAGTCCCATCTCGATCGTGATCGCCGATCTGGACGCCAACATCCTCTACGTCAATGAACGCTTCCGCGTGCTGACCGGCTATGAACGGGAAGAGGTGATCGGGCAGAATCCCCGCATTCTCCAGTCCGGGCTGACGCCTGCGGAAACCCATGGGGAAATGTGGGCCGCCATCACCCAGGGAAGGCCGTGGCAAGGGGTGATGGTGAACAAGAAGAAGAATGGCGAGATCTACCGGGAAGAAGCGCATGTCGCCCCCCTGTGCGACGCCGATGGGCGGGTCAGCCGTTACATCGGCATGAAGCTGGACATCACCGAACGGGAGGCGGCCCGGGCGGCGCTGCGCGACAGCGAGGCGAAATTCGTCAAGGTCTTCCACGGCAGTCCCGTGGGGCTCAGCATCTCGCGGCTCGCCGACGGGATGTTCGTCGAGGTCAATGACGCCCTCCTGCAGATTCTCGGCTATTCCCATGACGAGATCATTGGCCATACCTCTCTGGAGCTGGGGCTTTGGGCCGAACCCGAACAGCGGGAGCGGGTGGTAGCCGCCGTCCTCCGCCAGGGTGTGATCCACAACACCGAAATCGCGGTGCGGCGGCGCGGCGACCGCTCGGTCCGGACCTTGCTGGCATCCATCGATGTCATCGAACTCGCCAGTGAGCCGCATCTGTTGGGATCGTTCGCCGACGTGACGGAACGCAAGCAGACCGAACAGGCGCTGCAGGATAACGAGCGGCGCCTGAATTTCGCCTCCGCGGCCGGCGACATCGGCCTGTGGGAACTGGATCTGGCCAGCGACCGGGCGTGGCGCAACCCGGTCCACGACCGCATCTTCGGTTACGACGAGCTGCAGCCGGAATGGGGCTACCGCATCTTCCTGGAACATGTGCTGGAGGCGGATCGCCCCCTGGTGGAAAGCCGCTTCGCCCAGGCCAAGGAATCCGGTACGCTGGCCTTCGAGTGCCGAATCAGCGCCGCCGACGGCTGCTTCCGCTGGATCGCGGCCAAGGGCCAGGTGCAGCGGGATGCGGACGCCCGCCCGCAGCGCATGATCGGCATGGTCATCGACATCAGCGAGCGCAAGGAACTGGAGCGCCGCCTGGAGGCGGCGGCGCGGGAAATCGAGGACTTGTACGAGCGTGCTCCCTGCGGCTATCACTCGCTGGGGCCGGACGGAACCATTTTGCGCATCAACGAGACCGAACTGGCCTGGCTCGGCTGCCGGCGCGAGGATGTGGTCGGCAAGAGGAAGATCACCGAGTTCTTGACCGACGCGGGGAAGGCGCAATTTCGGGAACACTTTCCCCGGTTCTGCCGGGACGGGCAGCTCCAGAACCTGCAGTTCGAACTGGTCGGCAGCCACGGCGGCGTGCGCAGCGTGGCATTGAGTGCGACCGCCGTCACCGACGGCGCCGGTAACTTCGTCATGACCCGCTCGGTCATTTACGACATTACCGAGTTGCTGGCGCTGGAACGCCAGTTGCAGGACCGCGAGGCGCTGTTCCACGGTCTGTTCGAGCAATCGGCGTTTCTCGCCTGCCTGCTGGATGAGCAGGGTGTGCTGCTGGAAGCCAACGGCGTCGCCCTCGGTCTCATCGGGGCCGAGAATGAAGACGTGCTCGGCCGCTACTACGGGGACACGCCCTGGTGGCAGCATTCGCCGGAGCGGCCGGAGCTGGTTCAGGCCCTGAACTGCGCCGCCGGCGGCTCTTCCCTTTGTTTCGAAGCCTCCCACCGCACCGGCATGGGCCGGGAATTGCGCCTGATCTATACGGTGATGCCGGTGAAACTGGAGGCGGGTTTGCGCATCGCGGTGACGGGGATGGACGTGACCGAGCGCTGGCGCGCGGAAACCGCGCTGCGGGAAAGCGAAGACCGTTTCCGCACCCTGGCGGACAACGCTCCGGCGCTGATCTGGATGGCAGGGCGCGACCAGCGCCGCACCTTCTTCAACAAGGTCTGGCTCGACTTCACCGGCCGCACCGCGGAACAGGAAAGTGGCGCGGGATGGGTCGAGGGCATTCACCCCGGTGACCGCCAATCCTGCTTCGACACCCACCGCCAGGCTTTCGCCGCGCGCAAGGAATTCGTCCTGGAATACCGGCTGCGGCGGCGCGACGGCGAATACCGCTGGATCACCGACCACGGCGTGCCCCGCTGCGACGGTGAGGGTCGCTTTCTCGGCTACATCGGTTCGGCCATCGACATCACCGAGCGCCACGAGAGCGAAGAGCTGATCCGGCGCTTCGGCTTCTTCGACGCACTGACCCAGTTGCCCAATCGCCGGCTGTTTGACGACCGCCTGCGCCAGGCCATTCTGGCGAGCCGCCGCAGCGGGCGGCACGGCGCCCTGCTGTTCCTGGATCTGGACAATTTCAAGCCGCTCAATGACGAGCACGGTCATGCGGTGGGCGACCTGCTGCTGTTCGAAGTCGCCCGCCGCCTGCAGCACTGCGTGCGCGAACTGGACACGGTGGCCCGCTTCGGCGGCGACGAATTCGTCGTCCTGCTGGCGGATCTGGACGCGGTCACGGCACGGGCGATGGAGGAGGCGCGGGCGGTCGCGGAAAAGATCCGGCACAGCCTGGCCGATCCCTACCGGTTACCGGTGGTGACCACCGACGGTGCCGAATCCGTCATCGACCATTGCTGCACCGTCAGCATGGGCGGCGCCCTGTTCGCCGGCGGCACCGAGACGGCCGAGCAGCTCTTCAAGGCCGCCGATGCGGCGATGTACCGCGCCAAGGAGGCGGGCCGCAATGCCGTCTGCTTTCACGGAGAATGACCAGCGGCAATCGGATGGCTCGATTGCGATGGCCAGATTCGGGCGGGAAAGTCCTGTTCGCGGTGGCAATCCGCTATCATCGGCCGCTCACATCCAGGTGGCAGAATTCGGCGTAGTATCCGGTAACGACAAAGTCATGAGTGCAGCAGCGGACGGCGAAGCCGAGGACTGGACGGAGCCCGACGGGCCGGCGCAAGAGTGTGCCGCCGCCCCGCGCCGGCAGAGTACCGGCACGGCGCCGGACGAGGCGGCGCTGTGCGCCTTGATCGGCCGCATCGTCGACCACGACGAGGCGGCTCTGGCGGCTCTCTACGACGGACTGGTGGGGCGGGTCTACGGGCTGGCTCTGCGCATCACGCGGAGGGTAACCCTGGCCGAGGAGGTGGTTCAGGATGTGTTCTGGCAAGTGTGGCGTCAGGCTCCCCGCTTCGACGGGGAGCGCGGCAGCGCGCTCGCCTGGGTCATGACCATCGCCCGCAGCCGTGCCCTGGACGCGCTGCGCCGGCTCGATCCCGAGGAATGCGAATTGGAGCCGGAGACCCTGGAACTGCAGGAAGACCCCGCGGCACCGGCGCCGGTGGATTTGCTCAGCGCCCTGGAGCAGGGCCAGTCCCTGCATGCGGCGCTGGCGCGGCTCGACCCGGTGCCGCGCCAGCTGCTGTCCCTGGCCTTCTTCCGGGGGCTCAGCCACGACGAAATCGCGCAACACGCCGGTCTGCCTCTGGGCACGGTGAAATCCCACATCCGCCGGGCGCTGGCCAGCTTGAGGGAACTACTGGCTCCGGCCGAATACGAGGTAACCCCCCCATGACGACACGGCAGTCAACCCAGGATTCGTCCGCCGATCCCGAACAGGAGCGGTTGCACCGGCTGCTGGCGCAAGGCCAGACGCCCATCGACCCGCCTGAGCGCGAGGCTTTGCGGTCCCGGCTGCTGGCGCGGGCGGCGGACGGCCGTGCCGGCGAATCGGGCTTGCTGACGGTGCGGCTCCAACGCGGCAGTTGGCAGGCGCTGAAGCAGGGGGTTCGCTACAAGCCCTTGTGGAACGGTCGGGAAGGGGCTTCGGTGCTGATCGAGTTCGCGCCCGGCGCGGCCCTGCCGCCCCACCGCCACCACTGGGCGGAGGAAGGCATGGTGTTGCGCGGCGACCTGTACAGCGACGACGCGGAACTGGGTCCCGGCGATTATCAGCTGTCGCCGGCCGGCAGCCGTCACGGCGGCATCGGCTCACGGGGCGGGGCTCTGGCCTTTCTGCGCGGCACTTCGCTGGGCCACTCGGCTTCCCTGTGGCGGGAACTGCTGGGCGGAATCCTGCCCCTGGCCGGCCCGCAGGGCACGACCGTGCGCGGTAGCGGCGGCGGCTGGCGGGAGATCGCGGCGGGGGTAGCGGTCCGCGAACTGTGGGAGGAAGGGGGTCGCTGTTCCCGCTACTACCGCGTGCAGCCGGGAGCCCGGCTGCCCGGGCACGGCCACCGGGAGGACGAGGAGTGCATGGTGCTGGAGGGAGAGGTCCACCTCGGTGACATCCTGCTGCTGGCGGGGGACTACCAGGTGGCCCCGGCCGGCAGCCGGCACCAGGAACTGACCACGGAAGCCGGCGCCCTGCTGTTCGTGCGCGGACCCCGGGAAGTGGCGCCGTAGGCCGGCGCTTCCCGGCACCGCGGGAAGCGCCCAAGCGTTCGGCGCTTCTACGCCCCCACCCGCTCCACCAGCCAGCCCAAACCTGCCGCCATCACCGCCACCGACGCGGTAGCGCCGGCCGGCCGCGCCCAGGCCTGGCTGCGGCAGCGGTTGGCGAGGGCGAAGGCGACTGCGGCGAAGACCAGTTGCAGGCTCTCGATCCCCAGGTTGAAGGCGGCCAGGTCGCTGAGCCACCAGCGACCGCTGCGGCTGCCGGTACCCAGCGATTCCGCCAGTGCCCCGGCGAATCCCAGGCCGTGGACCAGGCCGAAGCCGAAGGCGAGGTAGAGGCTGTGGCCGCGGCCGCACCCGCTCAGGCCGCAGGCGCCGACGTAGACGATGCTGGCGGCGATGGCGGCTTCCACCAGTGCCCCCGGTGCCGCGATCCAATGATTGGCGGCCAGCGCCAGGGTGAGGCTGTGGGCGACGGTGAAGGCGGTGATCACCCGCACCACTTGGCCCAAGCGCCGCACCGTCAGCAGCAGGCCCAGCAGGAAGGCCAGGTGGTCGAAGCCGGCGGCGATGTGGTGGAGTCCCAGCCGGTAGAAGTGCCAGGCTTCGCTCCAGCGGCCGGCGGCCGGTTGGGGCGGGGCAGCGGCCGGATCGTCCCGGCTCTCGACGGTATCCTCCCGCTCCAGGGGGGCGCTGCCCTCAGTGCTGGCCGCAGCGAGGGTCAGCCGCGCGTCGGCGCGGAGCTCCCGGGGCGCGGGCTCACCGGCGGCCCGGCTGAAATCGGTGAGGTGGTTGCTGCGGTCGTGATCGGGGACGTCGGCAGCGGTGACGGTCACGCCGTGGCTGGCGCTGAGGAAGATTTCCTGCCATCCGGCGCGGTCCGCCAGATAGCGGTCGCGATAGCTCAGCGCGGCCCCGCCCGGTGGCGCGGCGAATGCGGCACGGTAGCGCAGCCGCAGCCGGAGGATGGGCAGTCCCGCCTGGCCGGGGTTCAGGCGCCATTCCTGGGTCAGCGGCTGCAGCGCCAAGTCCTGTTCGTCGAGCCGCAGCTGCAGGCTGCGGCGGATCTCCTCCTGTTGCGCCTGCGTCCAGCGTTCCCACTCGGCCGCCGCGGTGACGCCGTCGGAGTCGCCGTCGGCCTCGATGGCGGCGGCCAGTGCCGGGATCTCGGCCAGGTCCAGCAGATAGTCCAGCTCCACCTGATCGGGCGCGATGGCGATGGCGGCCTGGCGGTTGACGCTGCTGTTCCCCAGCGGGTGGGCCGCGGTCGCCACCGCCGCCAGGGCGAGGGCGAGGCCCAGCAGGCGGCGGCAGCCGGCCGACCGCAGTGCGGCGAGGACGGCAATGGA
>Ga0233425_10007916_pt1 | contig 14521 bp, 13 predicted proteins | sample Watercolumn_Towu_2_FD_181712 | JGI IMG/M metagenome (GOLD analysis project Ga0233425, IMG submission 181712) | Freshwater microbial communities from Lake Towuti, South Sulawesi, Indonesia - Watercolumn_Towuti2014_140_MG | ecosystem: Environmental > Aquatic > Freshwater > Lake | place...
GACGAGCCATACGCCGTAAGGTCGCAGAACCGAGACGTTGGTCGCGTCATAACCGACGAGCGGGTCTTTGCCCATCTCGACCATATAGCCGTCGTTCTTTTCCATTTGATAGCAGGAATAGTAGATAAGGTCGGCGGTTTCCTGAACATCGCCCAATGATTCCATGCGGTTCTTGCCAACTTCGAGCGCCATCGCCGCGCCGAGGTCGAAGATGCGCTCTTCGATGAGGGATGCGGCTTTGCGAAGCAGTTCCACGCGTTTTTGCCAGGGCGTATGACTCCACATGGGGAAGGCTTTGCGCGCCGCGTCCATTGCCTGATGCGCGTGCGAGGCATTTCCCTTTTGCATCTTCGCTAGAACCCAATCGGTGTTGACAGGGGAGCGGTCATCGAACTTGTCGTCGGCAAATACTTCTTTGCCGTTGATGTACATTCCGCATTCCTGCCCCATATTATTTTTGAGTTTTTCGACGGCCTTGTCGAAACCTGTGTGTAATTCTTCGGGCGGGTTGAACATGGTGGCGTAAGTGAGTTTGAAATCTGCCATTTGTATGTCTCCTTAAATTAGGTGCATATTTTTTTACATGGCTGAGTTTGCCATGTTGTAAACCAAAAAAGACGGACATTGTTTTCTTCATCTATTTTATAACAAATTGCCTGGTTTTGTTTCCCTTTGCAAGTTCATTTAATTTTGATGGCTGTAAATGCCTGTGATATAGGGTGCATCAGTCTTGCTGTTTAACGCGGCTGCGATAACGCGGTCATACGTGGGAAGCAGATTGGCGGCCAGTATTTCTGCCTGCGAATAGATTTCTGGCGTATCTGCCTGGTTCAGGAGGACAACTTTACGCGCATTCAGCGGAATGTTTTTCAGCCCTCCAGAAGGATGGCACAACACATTTTTCATCGCCTCCAATGAAATAGGGTCGCCGTACTTTATTCCCGATAACTCGGCATAAATTTCAGGGCGATGAACCCATTTGTTCGTACATGGTTTTCCAAGTGCAGACAGGCCTGCCACGACAATAACTGTATCCACAAAGTTGGGAATGGGCGGCTCATGCGCGGCTGGCGCTTTGATCGGGTGACGGCGGGAGCCATCCGCTTCAATTAGCAGCGGGACAGATTTTCTGTCCGCGAGAGATAAGACCTCTCGGAGAGACTCCTCTCCCAGTCCTGAAACAGACCGCTTGCATTTGAAACCTGAAAATAATGTGACGCCTGAAATGTTTGCGGGCAGGTTTCCATCCCAGCTTGAAGAATCATCGCAATAAAAATGATGATCCGCCTGTTTGGTTTGAAATGTTTCAAGGTGCGAAGTCGCTGTGACAATTACAGGAGGGGGATATTCGCGCGCAAGATGAAATAGGGCAGTGGTCTTTCCGCCTGCGCCGACGAATGCTGCGCGTGGAGTTTTGCTTAGTCCCAGTGCTGTCCTTAAGTTTGGAAGGATTACCAGTAAGTGTGTGGGTATTTTGAGGTCATTCAGGTGCATAGGGTACCGGTTGGATTGTACCATTTGTAGTATTACAATTGGTATAATATGACAACACTTTGAAAAAGGATGGTTTGGTATGGAATATAAACTTTTAATTGACGGTCAATGGACAGGCGGCGGGAATACGCTCGAAGTGAAAAATAAATATAACGGCGATATTATTGGTGTTTTGCCCACTGCCCACAGGGAGGATTTGGATACAGCAATTGACGCGGCCGAACGCGCGGAAGATGTAATGACAGACATGCCTGCACATAAGCGCGCTGAGATATTGTTGAAGACTGCCGGATTGATGCGTGAACGCGCAGAAGATCTTGCAAAGACCGTCGCGGCGGAGGCCGGCAAGGCGTTAAAGTTTGCGCGCGCGGAAGTGGATCGCGCCGCGAGCACGTTCACCATCGCCGCCGAAGAAGCAAAACGTTTGCATGGCGAAACCATTCCTTTGGACGCCGTTCCATCAGGGGAGGGATATTTTGGGATGTGGCTGCGCCGTCCTGTGGGCGTGATCGCCGCGATCAGCCCGTTCAATTTTCCCCTCAATCTGGTTGCCCATAAAGTGGCGCCTGCCCTCGCTGCGGGAAACACCCTCGTGCTTAAGCCAGCCAGCAGCACTCCGCTGGCGGCGGTGAAGTTGTGCCAGATTTTGATGGATGCGGGTTTGCCTGCCGGCGCAATTAACCTTGTGGTTGGTTCAGGCGGGACAGTGGGCGAATGGCTCATCACTGATCCGCGCGTGGATAAGATCACATTTACAGGTTCGCCTGAAATTGGAAAGCATATCCTTGGCGTTGCCGGAATAAAGAAAGTCACATTGGAGTTGGGAAACGCTTCACCTGTCGTGATTGCCCCTGATGCTGATTTGGAATTTGTGGCGAAGCGTTGCGCGGTCGGTGCGTTTTATAATTCAGGCCAGGTTTGTATTTCGGTTCAAAGAATTTATAGCCAGAAGCAGGTTTATGAATCATTCACCGAGAAATTCCTCAAAGCTACAGAAGCGCTGGTGGTTGGCGATCCGCTCGACGAGCGCGTGGACGTGGGCCCGATGATCGACTCGAAGGAAGTGGACCGCATCGAGAGTTGGGTCAATGAAGCGCAGAGCGGCGGCGCAAAAGTGATTACGGGCGGCAGGCGTGAAGGCACAGTCTATCATCCCACTATTTTGACAGATGTTGATTCTGATATGAAAGTCATCGCGGAAGAGACTTTCGCGCCTGTGGCCTCCGTCATTTCGAGCGATGACTTTGAATCGGCGTTGAAGCAAGCCAATGACTCAAAGTTCGGTTTGCAGGTGGGCGTCTTTACGAATGATGTGAATCGCGTTTTCAAAGCCGTTCGACGATTGAATTTCGGCGGCGTTATTGTCAATGACACGCCCAACTTCCGCGCAGATCACATGCCGTATGGAGGCAACCGTCAAAGCGGATTGGGGCGTGAGGGTGTCAAGTTTGCGATGGAGGATATGACCAATATTCAGCTGGTTGCGATTCGATTGAATTCATAAATTTCAAACCAAAGGAGAAATGCATGGAACACAAATTGTTTATTGACGGCAAGTGGGTTGATAGCAAGGGCGGAGGAATGATGTCTGTCGAGAACCCGGCAACGGGCAGGAAGATCGCGGAGGTTGTAGATGCCAGCCCGGAGGATGTCAATCTCGCGGTTTCCGCGGCCAGGAAAGCATTTTATGATGGACGCTGGTCAAGACTTACGCCTGCGGATCGTTCCAAGGCGCTCTGGAAACTGGCAGATTTGCTCGAGAAACATGCCGAAGAATTTGCGAAACTCGAATCAGAGAACACAGGCAAGCCCTATAAATTTGTCAGCCTTAATGCTGATTTGGCGTTTTCGATTGATAATCTGCGTTTCTTTGCGGGCGCGGCGCGTGACACACATGGAAACCATGCTGGTGAGTTTATGCCCGGCTATACTTCCATGTATCGCCGCGATCCGGTTGGAGTTGTCGGGCAGATCGCCCCATGGAATTATCCGCTGATGATGGGTGTTTGGAAGATCGGTCCCGCGCTTGCAGCTGGATGCACCACCGTTTTCAAGCCTGCGTCAATCACGCCGCTGACGAGTCTTATGCTTGCGGATATTATCAAGGAGGCAGGCATACCGGATGGCGTGGTTAATATCATCACCGGGCGCAATGCGGGCCGCTTGTTGGTTGAACATCCTGATATTCGTTTGATCAGTGTGACCGGTTCCACTGAAGTTGGGCAGACCATTATGAAGACAGCCGCGAATACGATCAAGCGCGTTCACCTCGAATTGGGCGGCAAAGCCCCAGTGCTTGTCTTTGAAGACGCAGATGTGGATGTGGTCGCTGCAAAGGTTGCTTTAGCTGGCACGATCAATACAGGTCAGGATTGCACTGCCGCGACTCGTGTTTACGTGGCCGAGAGTCTACGCAAGAAGGTGGAAGAAGCGCTCGTGGAAGCAGTCCGCAATATGAAGATTGGTGATCCGTTTGACGATGACACTTTGATCGGTCCGATGATCTCCAAGGGTCAACGTGAATCGGTGATGGGGTTTGTGGATCGGGCTAAAAAAGATGGGGGCAAGGTCTTGACCGGCGGAAAAATCCCACAGAGCCTCTCAAATGGCTACTACTACGAGCCAACTGTTATTGCAGATGCCGACCAAAAGTCCGAGATCATCCAGGATGAAGTCTTTGGGCCGGTCATTACGATCAATTCATTCAAAGATGAAGCGGACGCAGTCTATCTTGGCAATGATGTCGTATTCGGACTTGCATCATCGGTGTTCACAAAAGACGTTAGCCGGGCAATGCGTGTTTCGCAACAATTGGAATTTGGAACAGTCTGGGTGAACGATCATATTCCATTGGTTTCTGAAGCGCCGCATGGAGGCTTCAAACAATCCGGCTTTGGCAAAGACCTCTCGGCTGAGTCTGTTGGCGATTACCTTGTCACAAAGCATGTAATGGTCGCGCAGTAATTTATCCGCGCACAATAAAACAAGGACGGGAAGATCTCCGTCCTTGTTTTATTTTCTCATTCCCCATATACTACACAGTATCGCATAATTTGGTAAACAGAAACTCCAATTTTTCCTCGCAGTTTCCAACGAAAAATTTATTTAATTATGAGGTAAGCGATAAAAGCATGGACTCAATCCATCTTTACCAGAAAATCGTAAAATCAATTCGCGATGATATTTTTTCAGGTGTGCTAAAACCCGGGGCGTCATTGCCGCCCATGCGGAAAATGACCACGCAGTGGAATTGCACCACAGGGACCATCATGCGCGCATATCAGGAATTGGCGCATCAAGGGCTGGTGGTCAGTCATGTAGGAAAGGGTACGCATGTGGTAGAAAAACTGCCAGAGCAAACCCAAACTCCCATGCGCAGGGCGTCGCTTTTTAATCGTACAGAGGCGTTTTTATTGGAGATTATGGCCGCTGGATATTCTCCTGACGAAGTTGAGCAATCATTGCGTATGGCGCTGGATCGCTGGCGAACATTTTCCAGTCAACCGGAAGAAACCGCCCCCAATATTTTGCGCTTTGTTGGGAGCCATGACCCGTCTCTTTCATTGATCGCGTCCCAATATCACGAAAATAATTCAAAACTTTTACTTCAGTTATCCTTCACAGGCAGCCTTGGTGGATTAATTGCGCTGGCAGAGAAGAAGGCTGACCTGGCTGGCTGTCATCTGTGGGATGAAAGTACCGATACTTATAACGAACCATTCGTCCGCAAATTATTGCCGGGGCAAAAGGTGGCAATGCTCACGCTTGCGCACCGTCGTGTTGGGCTGATTCTCCCAACAGGGAATCCGCTTGACATTAAAGGATTGAAGGACCTTGTTAAACCTGGTGTGTGCTTTTCAAACCGTCAACAAGGGTCAGGCACACGCGTCTGGCTGGACTCCCAGCTGCGTCATTTGAAAATCAAGCCATCTAATATTTTTGGATATAACGAAGAAAAAATGACTCACTCCGAAGTTGCGCGCGCTGTCAGCAAAGGGCAAGCCAATGTAGGGCTGGGTGTGGAGACTGCCGCCTTATCCTTTGGATTGGAATTCAAACTGCTGACAACTGAGCGCTATGATTTGATCATTCCGGCTGAAAAGTGGGAGTTAGAATCTGTTCATATACTTAGAAACTGGTTGAATACAAAGCAGGCAAAGTCTGCCATTAACAACCTTGGCGGTTATGACACGGCTGAAACGGGCACGGTTGCATGGGTTGTATAAAAAAGCATCAGTTCGCGGGAAATGCAAGAGTAAGATAATTTCAACTGGACTTGTCTTGTCTGAAAATAAGGAGACAAGATGATGAAGCCCCGCCTCTTTTTCTTAACGGTTGGTCTGGCTGCCGGTTTACTGGCAGCCTGCGCCCCGCAACCGACTCTGCCGGCAACGGCGACTCAAACGCCTGAAAGTGCCACCCAGCCAAAGGCCACGAACGAAGCACCGACAGTTGCCGCAGTCCCCACGTCTCGCGGACCAAATCTCGAAGCCAGCGACCCGGCCACAGTCAACCTTGCATCAGGACAATTGCAGTTCGTTGAGTTTTTCCGCTTTACCTGAGGCACCTGCCGATCCATGGCGCCCATGGTTCATGGGCTTGAAGCGGAATATTCTGGCAGGGTCAAGTTTTCGTATCTTGATGCCGACGATCCCAATACCATCGAGTTCCAGCGTGCGCTCGGTTTTGCGTATCAACCGGAGTTTTACATCCTCGACGCCGGTGGAAATGTGTTGAAAAAGCTGATCGGCCATATTTCGGAAGGGGAATTCAGAAGCGCGCTTGATTCGTTCCTGCAGTAGAAAGGAAAATAAAAAAGCACCTTCCAAACAGAAGGTGCTTTTTTATTTTATTCGTACAAAGGTGTTTTAATCGGAGAAATGTACTTGGCCGGCTTGGTGGAGCGCAGGGCTTTCTCAAAGGCCTTGCGCTCGGCGCGCAGCGCGTCTATCCTGCGCTGCACGTGCGGGGAGAAATATCCCGCGTAGCGTTTTTGAAGGATGGGTTTCTTCCAATCGTCACCGCCGACTTTGCCGCGGCAGTTCAAACTTCCACAGCCGCACGTGAATTCATCGTATGGCATGGTGTCGCACATGGCATAGTCGAAACAAACTTCCTCGCCGATTTTGATGTCTCGCATAGCAACGAGTCCAATCTGACCCGAAAGACCTGCATTCGGATTGCACGAGTGATTGACATAATCTCCTTCTCCAATGGGGCGCGGTACCAGGAAGTGACGGTCTTCTACCTGGAGACATAAACTGCGCTCACGGTCAGGAAGGTGAATAAAGGCGTCCCATTCATAAACGACGCCCCCGAAAACGGCTACGAGCTCACCCTTTTTGATGGGCTCTAACGAATATATTCCGTTTCCACTGCCATCGGCCTTCGGGCGGCCTTCCAACTTAGAAGACAGATAGGAACTTGGCTGCTTGGACATTCATAAAAACTCCTTTTGATTAAAGATGAACAGCGCCTCCCCCGGTGGTCGAGCCGGGAAAAACGCCATTGATAAATGCAATAATACATTAAATATCCAGCATGTAAAGGTTTTAAGGATATGGATTTTGTAATGTTTTTTAACTGATGCCCGCAGCCCCTCTGCATTCAAAACGGATTCTGTCTTATGTGCGCCTGTTTATTGGACGATGATGTTGGAGTAAGATACAATCGCCCCCATGAAAAAAGAGCTCAACGAAAAGAGACCTTATATTTTCTGGGCGGACTTTATCCGCGTTGCCAGCATATTTCTGGTTGTATTAACTCATGCCGCCAGCCCGGTCATCAGGGGGTTTGACCAGATAACACTGGAAAACTGGATGCCTGCAAATGTCTACGGCTCATTGGCGCGGGTTTGCGTTCCATTGTTGTTTATGATAAGCGGCTCATTGCTGCTTGGCCGCAAGGACCATCTCACTCCCTTTTTTGCCGGCCGGGTAAAAAAAATATTGATTCCCTTTCTTGCATGGTCGGTCATCTACCTTGCCTGGCAGAACGACTATGGCAACTATACATTTGTCAATGCAGTCAAGGCAATGATTTATTCCATGCTGACAGGTCTTGCTTATTATCACTTGTGGTTCCTGCGCGCATTGCTCCTGGTCTATTTATTTGTTCCCCTTTTTCAGGGATTTGTCCAGGCGTCAGACGAGAAAACCCTTTGGTACCCTGCGATTCTCTGGTTTGTATTCGGCCCCCTGCTTGACTCTGTTAGAGAACACTTTAAGATTGACATTAAAATTGACCTGGGTTTCTTTACAGACTACATTGGCTATTTTTATTTTGGCTATGTGCTGGGCAGATTAAATTATTCAAAGCTTGCCGCAGGCCTGGCGGGGCTGGTCTTTATCCTCTCCAGCATTTACACCATCAACATGACATATGCTGCGACAAGCGCCGAAGGCGACTATGTGGAGTATTATCATAACTACCTGCGCCTGAATACGGCCTTGATGTCACTCAGCGCATTCGTCTGGATGAAATTCGCCGGTGAACGGCTGGGGCAGGCTGCAAGCCCAGCTGCTGTAAGGATATTGAAACACGCGGCATCCGTGAGCTTTGGCGTGTACCTGGTCCATGCCGCAGTATTGGTGATGCTTGAACGGGGAGGTTTTGGATACTCAATTTCCGTCGAGGCAGGCCCTTCATTTTATATGATCCCACTGGTCACTGTTATTGTATTTGCCATTTCATGGCTGATCGTTGTCGTTATACAAAGGGTCCCGATTTTGCGTGCGATCACACCTCATTAGGGGGCGGCCATTGCAGGAGGAAGGTTATAAAGCCCAGGCCAGCATTAAGCCGAAGATGGCAGTGACGAGCCCGATGTGCAGGAACAGGTTCGTTGTTGCAAGAAAGTTCCCGGGGAGAATGAATTGAATCAACAGGTTGAATAGAATCATGACGATGCCGAGGATGGGAAGCAGTCCCTTGCGGTGCGCCAGGAATTCCGACAGGCGGTCTAAAAGTTTTGAGATCATGCCTCCTCCAGCGCTTCTTCGTCCTCGCCAGGCATTGGCTCTGCCTGATTTTGGGCGAAATGCCAGGGGGCATATTGAGCCAGCAGGCGGCCGGGGATTCGTCCCTGCATGACCACACCGCCGCGTTCGTGTTCCACGCGTTCCACCTGACCCAGTTCATGAAAGAGCGAGATCAATGCGCCCTGCTTGTAGGGCAGCCTCACATGGATGGGCGTGTATGCCTCGAATAATTCCTCCCGCATCAAATGCAGAAGATCAGAAATTCCCGTGCCGGCCAGGGCCGAGATCGAAACAGATTTGGGGAAACTCTTCAATATCTCGCGCGCGTTTTCGGGGCTGCGCAGCAGGTCGGCTTTATTGAGCGCGGTGATCATCGGGATGTGACCGGCGTCAATTTCCTCCAAGGTTTCCTGCACCGCCTGAAATTGATTCAACGCATTCGAGTGTGAAATATCCACCACATGTAAAAGCAAGTCTGCCTCGGCGATCTCTTCCAGCGTGGCGTGGAAGGCCGCGATCAATGAGGTGGGAAGTTTTTGAATAAAGCCGACCGTGTCTGTGAGCAGCGCCAACTCGTCACCGGGCAGCTGCACGCGGCGGGTGGTCGGATCAAGCGTGGCGAAGAGTTGATTCGCCACGAGCACTTCTGATTTGGCGAGACGATTCAACAGGGTGGATTTGCCGGCATTGGTGTAACCGACAATCGCCACGGTTGGGATGCGCGAGCGCTTGCGCTGGGCGCGGTAGCGGGTGCGGTGCGCTTCAACCTTGTCGAGTTCCTGTTTGATGTGCGAAATCCGTTTACGAATGGCGCGTTTGTCAACTTCCAGTTGTGTTTCGCCGGGGCCGCGCAGACCAACCCCGCCCGTGGAACCGGCGCGTCCGCCTCCGCCGCCGGCCTGCCTTTCGAGGTGAGTCCAGGCGCGGGTGAGGCGCGGCAGATTGTATTCATATTGCGCCAGTTCAACCTGCAACATGCCTTCGCTGGTGTGCGCGTGCTGGGCAAAGATGTCAAGGATGAGCGCGGTGCGGTCAAGCACGCGGATATTGGGGCCGAGCGCCTTTTCCAATTCGCGCTGGTGGCGCGGGGAAAGTTCATCGTCGAAGATGATGACATCGGCGAGAGTCTCTTCTGCGAGGGCTTTTAGTTCCTCCACTTTGCCGGGGCCGATGTAAGTGACAACATTCGGGCGGTCAAGCCTTTGCGTGAGTTCGCCGACAACGTCCACGCCGGCGGTATCGGCCAGCAGGGCAAGCTCTGCCAGAGAATCTTCGAGCGCGAGCAGCTGTTTCTTTTCGCGCAGGTCAACGGCGACAAGGAAGGCGCGTTCACGCGGAGGGGTGGTTGGTTGGGGAATTTTCCTGGACACTGATTTCCGTTTCCGATTCTGGTTTGTTTGACTCAAAGTTCCCAAATAATTTTGCGATGCGCGGGTCGCTGGCCTCGGTGCGGGTGGGCAGCAGGATGTGAAAGGTTGACCCATTCAATTTTACTTCGTCGTGCCCCTCCGATTCAACCCAGATCGTGCCGCCGTGCGCTTCGATGATTCCGCGCGTAATAGGCAGGCCGAGGCCGGGCCCGCCGCCTTTGAATTTGGTCTTGCCGCTGGAATGCAGGTCAGCCCGCCCCAGTTGACCGAACTTCTCGAAGATGACGGCCTGATGTTCCGCCGAGATGCCGATGCCTGTGTCGGCGATGATGATCTCAACGAAGCCGGGCAGCAGCCGTCCGCTGATGGTGATCGCGCCCTTGTCGGGTGTGTACTTGATGGCATTCGTCGTGACGTTGTACAGCGCCTGATAGATGCGCTCCGAGTCGCCGTAGATCATCAGGTCGTCGCCGGCGAATTTATTGATGATGAGAATCTGCCCGCGGTCTTCGACAGTTTTGCTGAGTTCATTTTTTAAAAGATTCAGCAGATGAGTGATCCATAGCGGCTGGAAGGTTAGGGTGAGCAGGTTGTTGTCGATCAACGACACATCAATCATATCGTCAATGATATGGCGCAGGCGGTGAATGCCGGTATTGACGCCTTTCAACAGCACTTCAATTTGCGCGTGCCCGGCCTGCTCAACGACATCGGCCATCATGGCGGTGTAACCTTCGATGAGGGTCAGCGGGGTCTTCAGTTCGTGCGCGGCGACAGAAATGAAATTGGACTTGTTGCGATCCAGTTGTTGAAGTTTTTCCTGCACCTTGCCGAGGTCGCTGGAAATGTGTGCCACGCGCGTTTCCATTTCGTAGCGGACGACCACGCTCAGGCTGTGAGTGTATATGGGGATAACCGCCGCGAGCAGTTCCAGCGCGTCTGCTTCGTTCAGGTGTTCGCGCGCCACTTCGATGGTCAGCGAGACCATGCGGTTCATGACGAAGGAGACGTAATAGTTGGCCTGATCGAGATTTGTCTCAGTGGGCGAGTGCCCCCAATCGTACAGGATCGGGTCAAGCCAGGCTGTGTCACCGCTCATGACGGCCTGTTCAAGCAATTTAAAGAATCGTTCCAACTGCTCAACAAAGCCAACACGCACGCCTTCGCCGCTCGCCAACTCACGCGAGATGCGCTGCACCCAGGGCGGGTGTATTTTTTGAAGTGAATTTTGCAGCGTCATTAATCCTAGTTTACGCCCTGATTCGGGTTTTGACCATGCCAGCACATGTCGTTGCTAGGGAGCGGAGCGACTGAAGCAACCTCCAGGTTGTCGAGGGGTTGCTTCGTCGGGGAGGGCACCCTCCTCGCAACGACATAATTATTTTTCCACGACCCAGTTCCACAAAGTCTCGCCGACGGCTTGCAGGCTTTCGGCAGAAACTTTGTCAAGGGTGTCCTGCATGGTGTGGTAATGGGGATAGTCAAAATCAATGATATCCACGGCGGGGATGCCTGCTTCGAGGAAGGGAGTGTGATCGTCCAGCATATTGTATTTTTCCTGGTTGATGAACTGCCCGCCGTAACCGAGCTTTTCAGCGGTGCCCCAGATCTCGGCGCGGATGACCGGGTTGGAACTCTGCTCGAGGTGGATGTTCAAATCTGAATCGCCGATCATGTCCACGATGACAACTGCTTCAGGCCGAACGGGGATTTCCTCAACGAAGGCGCGCGAACCCAAGACCCAATCCCAGCCTTCGATGCGGCCGTTGTCTTCGGCGTCGAAAAATACCAGCCAGAGGGGCACAGTCTCTTTTGGCAGGGAGCGCGCCAGTTCAAGTAAAACCGCCACGCCGGATGCGCCGTCATTTGCGCCAAGCGGCGCCTGCGTTTGGCTGGCAGGGTCGGGGTCGTTGTCGGCCATGAAGCGCGTATCGTAATGCGCGGCGAGGATGACCTGCGGAGCGTCTGCGTTTCTTTTGGCGATGATGTTGTAAATGGGATGTCCCAGCCGTTCTGTCTGCTGGACTTCCACAACCCAGCCGGCCGATTCCAATTCAGCTCGGATCCAGTCGTGGACTTTGGCATGGCCTGCCGACCCGGGCGGGCGCGGCCCGAAGGCGACCTGCGTTTGCACATCTGCGTAGGCGCGGGAGCTGTCGAAGGAAACCGAATCAGGTTCACGGTTGAGGAAAGATGCGATGTACCAGCCTGCAACCAAAGCCAGAAGAGCGAAGATCGAAAAAAGGTAGATGATGGCGGCGCGTTTGGGCATGGGATTAATATGTCATTGCGAGGGCGAGCCTCAAATGGCGAAGCCCGAAGCAATCTTATTGTCAAGCGGAGGTTGCTTCGTCGGGCTAAAGCCCTTCTCGCAACGACATGCTGTGATTTAGGTATTCGTTCAACACATTTGCGGCGCGTTCGGCGTAGAGTTGGCCGCGCTCGCGTTTGCCCGCCCGCTTTTCAAGGTCAAGCGGCGGCAGGATGCCGAAGTTGGCTTTCATCGGCTGGAAGTCTTTCAGGTCGGCGTGGGTGATGTAATGGCAGAGCGCGCCAAGCATGGTTTCATTCGGAAGGGTGAGCAGGCTTTGCCCGGCCAGCAGGCGTGCGGCGTTGATGCCTGCGAGCAAGCCCGTGGCGATGTTGCCCATGTAGCCTTCGACGCCGGTGATCTGGCCTGCAAAAAATAGATCGTCGCGGGTAATGTGCTGAAGGGTGGGGCGCAGAAGTTTCGGCGAGGCGATAAAGGTGTTGCGGTGCATTTGCCCATAGCGTTCGAACTCGGCATGTTCAAGGCCGGGGATCAGGCGCAGGACGCGCTTTTGTTCGGGGAATTTCAAATTGGTTTGAAAGCCGACGAGGTTGTACAGACTCGCGGCGAGGTTATCCTGCCGAAGCTGGACGACTGCGTAGGGACGCCGGCCAGTTCGCGGGTCGCGCAGGCCGACGGGGCGCATGGGGCCGAAGGCTAGCGAGTCGACTCCGCGCCCGGCAATGATCTCAACCGGGAGGCAGCCTTCAAAGAATGCGCCTGCTTTCACGCCGGCCTGAATTGCTTCTTCGAAGGAGCGCAGTTCGATGCGCTCGGCTGTTTGCAGAGCATCCACAAAGGCGTAGTATTCTTCCTTCGTGAAGGGACAGTTAATGTAGTCGCCTTCATCCGAGTCGCCGGCGCCGTAGCGCGAGGCGCGGAAGGCAATATCCATGTTGATTGAGTCCGCGTGGACGATGGGGGCGATGGCGTCGAAGAAGAATAGATGATCTTCGCCGCTGAGCGCGGCAATGGATTGGGAGAGGCTCTTCGAGGTGAGCGGTCCGCTGGCGATGATGGCCGGCGTGTGTGGAATTTCCGCCTTCTCCTCGCGGATGATTTCGATGTTTGGGTGGGATTGGATTTTCCCGGTGACTCTGCGCGCAAAGGCTTCGCGGTCAACAGCGAGGGCGGCGCCTGCGGGCAGGGCCGAGGCTTCGGCGCATTCGAGCAGGATCGAGTTTAAACGGCGCAGTTCGTTTTTCAGCACGCCGGAAGCGCGGTCGGGGAGGTTGGAACCGAGCGAGTTGGAGCAGACCAGTTCAGCCAGGTCAGCGCCGAGGTGGGCGCCGGTTGGTTTTGAGGGACGCATCTCATACAGCCGGACTTTGCATCCGTTTTGGGCGGCCTGCCAGACAGCTTCACTGCCGGCCAGTCCGCCGCCGATGATGGTAAGGGAGGACATTGGGGTATTCTACCATTCGGATTTGGGGAGGCGGGAGAGGGTCAAAATCCTTCTGCCACATATTCGCCCCAGACTTTGCGTAACGTATTGCAAATCTCGCCGAGCGTGATGTCGTGTTCCACGCACTCAATGAAAAGAGGCATCAGGTTCGACCCTTCGGCTCCGCTCAGGGCATGGGTTCCACGTGCCAAGTTTTCCAATTGCCCCAATAGTTCAGCAACTTTTGCGGCATCTCGATTGGCTCGAAGGGTTGCCAGTCGTTTACGCTGCCCAATCTCGATTGCAGGATCAACTTTTAAACGTTCCAACGTTAAACCTTCGTCCACGGCAAATTGATTGACTCCCACCACAATTTGTTCCTTGCGCTCGATCTCCTGCTGTGCGGCATAGGCGGCGTTTTGAATTTCGTTCTGCATAAATCCGCGCTCGATGGCTTGCAGCGCGCCGCCCATCCCGTCAATTTTGGCGATGTAATCCAGCGCGCCTTTTTCGACCTCATCGGTCAGGTGTTCGATCAGATACGAACCCGCCAGCGGGTCAATCGAGTCCGCGACGCCTGATTCGTAGGCGATGATCTGTTGTGTGCGGAGAGCGACACGCACCGACTTTTCGGTGGGGAGCCAAAGCGCTTCGTCCATGCTGTTGGTGTGCAGGGATTGAGTCCCACCGAGGACAGCGGAAAGAGCCTGGAGAGTCACACGCACCACGTTATTTTCTGGCTGTTGCGCGGTAAGAGTCGAACCGGCCGTCTGCGTGTGGAAACGTAACTGCCACGACGACGGCTTCTGCGCCTTGAATCTTTCGCGCATAATGCGCGCCCACATTCGTCTCGCCGCGCGGAACTTGGCGACTTCTTCGAGCAGGTTATTATGCGCGTTGAAGAAGAAAGAAAGCTGACCTGCGAAAGAATCGATATCAAGTCCGGCCTTGAGTGCGGCTTCGACGTAGGCGATTCCGTTCG
>Ga0233425_10007917_pt1 | contig 14519 bp, 21 predicted proteins | sample Watercolumn_Towu_2_FD_181712 | JGI IMG/M metagenome (GOLD analysis project Ga0233425, IMG submission 181712) | Freshwater microbial communities from Lake Towuti, South Sulawesi, Indonesia - Watercolumn_Towuti2014_140_MG | ecosystem: Environmental > Aquatic > Freshwater > Lake | place...
CCTTCGCCCAGGGCCATCGCCACGCCATCAATTCACCCTCCGATAAGGCCGCAGCAAATCGCCCGCGCCGCTTCGTTCCATCGCCTTCGCAACTGCTCCGGCGTCAAACGTAGTTGATCCGATACCCTCAACGCTGTCTTCGCGCACGCCAGGTTGTGCGAACGTCGCGACCGCCGCGAAATATTCGGCGAGCCGTCTAACAGCTTCGGTCACGGCCCCAGGCGGCGATCCACCGCCGACGTCGGCCGTAAATCGGTAAGGCCCGCAGCCTGGCAGCACATAACCGCCAAGCGGCGACGGCGCGAGCGTCACCGCTTCCCACGCATCCGCGCTCCATAGCTCCGTTGCGCTCACTGTCGCCGGCGCGAGAGGCGGCGACCATTCTCCGGGCCCTTCGACAATCCAGACAACCGCACGGGCCGTGTAGCGGCGCGCGATATAGGCTTCGATGCGCTGCCAAATCAGCGTCGATCCAAGCCAGGCGGCCTCTTCGGACAGATCGAAGGGCAGCGCTGGATATGAGGCTGGCGCGCCTTCCGTCTGCTTAAGCGTCGTCGCCATTAGGGCCTCCATTTAGCAAGAGCGCGTCGGCGTCCGGCGTCCGGCGCGTCGTAGCTTCGCCGCGAACGGGCCTCGACGACCGTGTTCGAATAAGCCGGCCAGGCGCTCACAATCGAAACTTCGCGAAGCTCTACGGCGCGAAGTTCGCGACGGTCGCCGGTCCATTTTTCGTCGACGGCGCGAAAGCCAAACGACGCGCCGCCAAGATCGGAGCGCTCGGCGAGCGCGAGCACGTCGCGCGCTGTTTGTGTGTCGGGAAGATCGATTGAGAAGGCGAGGCCACGAGCGTCTTCGCTCAAACGCAACGACCCGCTTTTCGTGCGCCCGAGCAGGCGCGATGCGTCATGATCGACGAGCGCAAGAATGTCGCGCCCGCTCGCAAGGGTGTCCGCGAATGCGCCGGCGCGGATCGTCTCGACGAAGTCGTTTATCTTGGTGTCGACGCCGAAGACCGCGGCATAGCCTTCGAGACGGCGGGGATTGCTCCCCGCCGCCCGAAGCTCGATTTGAAGGGCCCGGCGCTCCATTACTGAATGCCCGTGAGAATTTCGAGCTGCGCCGGACGCGACACGGTCACGTCCATCGTCGCCAGACCCGTGAGCCGCAGACCGCCGCTTTGCGCATCGGAATACGGGTCGCGGATCATGTCGATTGCGCCCCAGGTCGCCACGAAGATCGGCGGGACGCCGCCAACCGTCGTCGTCAGCAACGCCTTGCTTGTCGCTGGCGGGCCGCCGGCCGGCGCGGCGAGGGCGTTCGAAGACAGGACGATGTTGCTCGCCGGAATGTTCTTCACCATGCGGTCCCATTCCGACACCGCCGTCGAAGTAATCAGGGTCCCGTCCATCGCATCCCAGACTTCGGGGCGAAGAAGCAGACGCACGGCGGCCGGCGAATTCGCCGCATTGGCGATGATGAAACGCTTCACGGCGGCCCGGAACGCGGCCCAGGACGCCGCAGCCGCGACGCTTGTCGAGGTGATCCCGTAGCTGCCGACAAGCACGCCAGCGGGCTCGCCTGATGCGCCAGCGCCGAGAAAGACCGCCTTGTCCATCGCCTCGCCGATGGCGCCGTTCATATCGCGGCGCACCGCCTGTTCGAGCGCGTCGCCGGTCTGTTTCATCGCCTTGCGGGTCAATTTCATCGTGACGCCGAGCGTGTTCGCAGGCGTCAACGGCTTATCCGTCGTCGCATAAGCGGTCGGGCCTCCTACGCTGCCGGTTTCCGTCGCCGCCCAAGCTGCAGCGACCGCCGACGTCGTCACCGGATATTCAACATCGCCGGAGTCGATGTTGATCATGCTCGCGCCCATGCGGACGGCTGCGCTGTCAGCAAAAATGCGGTCGATGATCGGCGCGGTTCGCATCGGATTTGGCGTGCCCGACGCGACCGTTTCACCGACACGCTTTTCGAGCGCAGCCCACGGCACAGGGAAGCCGCGATAACCGCCCTTGGCGCGCAATTCCGAAACGATTTCGGCCGTCGCGCCGTTGAGCGCTCGGCCTTCATCAAGCGCAAGTGCGACTTGGCGCATCTCGAACTTGCCGATGAGATCGGCGTATTCGCGATCGCCGCGAGTTTCGAGTTCGCCCTTGGCCTCACGGCGTTCGGTATCTTCCGCGATCAATGCGCCGCGCAGCCGAATTTCATTGAGCTGAAATTCGGCGTCGAGTTCGCCGATCGAACGGACTTCGTTTTCGTCGGGCGTTTCCTTTCCAACGAGGCCCGCGAGCGCCTGCCGGATTTCCGACTGACGGCGGCTGATTTTCACACTTGCAAGCATTTTTTCGTCCTTTCCATTTGAGGCCGCGCGAGTTCAGCGACGGCGTGTCGCCAAGCGGTTTGCTCAGCGTTGGGCGCGCGGCCCAATTCCTTCTCTGTTTCGACCGCATGGCAGTCGCGACAAAGCGTTTGAAGATTGTCGAGCTCGAATGCGAGATCAGGACGCTCGCGAACCGGCTTCACATGATGGCACTCGAGCTTGTTGCGTGAACCACACTTGACGCACTTAAAGCCGTCTCGACGCTTCGCGAGGAAACGCACGCGCGCCCAGCGCTTCGATGAATAGAAGGGCCGTCCAGTCACACCCATAGGGCCGCCCTCGCAGCTTTCGCAGGTCGGCCCGCTATGCGTGCGCCTTCCGCGACGGCGAGCACAGCCGCCGCCGCCGCATCAATCCGGCCGGTCGATCTCGCTTTCGCCAGCTTCAAATTATTCGAGGGGTCGCGAAGAACGACCGCGTCGGAGAACGCGCTCCGCAACAAGAGCGATGGCGACGCCTTTACCTTGCTGTCGAAACATGCGCGGCGGAACCGCTCACAGTCTTCGCCGCCGTCTCTGAAACCCATGCCGCGCCATACGACTGGCGCGCGTAGTCCGGCTTTAACGATCGCCTCGCCGATTTCCGCTTGCTTGAAGCGATCCGCGATGATGCATGCGATGCGCTCGCCTTCGATATGCTGCGCGATCTCGACAAGCCACCTCGCAACGGGGACGGTCGCGTCCCCGAGGACGGACAGCTCGCCGCGCCGGTGCATTTCCTGATAGCGATCGCCGACACCATCGCTCTGTCCGCGCGCAAGCAGCGATGGCGACGACGGGAAAGTTCCAAGCGCTTCCAAGCGGCCAGTCGCCGGCCAGAAGAAGGTCACGGCCGACATACTTGCGGAGCCGCCTAAATCGATACCGACAACGACCTGGCCATCACGCGGCGGAAGCTCTGAAACTTCGCATTTCAGCCACTCGTCTGTCGTGATCAACACATCGCGATTTTCATCGGCGACGCGCTGGTTCAAATTATATAAACGCCATGTCGCGAGAGCGGAGCCGCCGCGCTCGATCGCGCGCCGCGCTTGAGCCTCAAGCCATTCGAGCGACGCGCCGACGCCATATTCGGCGCCAGGGTTGGCTTTTTTAATCTGCTCCAGATCATCCGGCGCGCAACCATCATCGGCGCGATGCTCTTGGCGATAGACGCCGTCCTGCTCTTCGTCGAGCCACTTGCTAAAGGGATGCGCGTTATCGCTTGCCGACGTGCTGATCATCAACATTCTGCCGGCGCGCTTTCCCATGCCCGATAGAAGCGCGTGCTCGAGCTCGTCGCCTTTTTCGCGCTCCCAATTGCCTCGCTCGTCACAGATCACGAGCGACGGGGAGGTCCCCAGCGCATTCTTGCCATCGGCCGCCAAGACGCGAATTAGATGCGGGCCTGTATCGTCCTCAAACTCGACTTCGAGGCGCGGAGCTTTACGCCAGGTGATGCGCTTCTGAAGGTCATCAGGAAGCGAGCGGGAGAGCCCGGACACGTAGTCCCAAACGACGCGTCCCTGATCGCGCGTGCGCGCGCCAATGAGGCATTCACGGCGGGGCTGTGGGTCAATCTCGCCGAGGAGATGCGCCAACGCGACGCCGGCCGTCAGCGTCGACTTGCCCCCGCCGCGCGCCACGCTCAGAACGCCGATCGACACGTCGTCGGCGAGGGCCCCTCGCAGAAAATCCTTTTGGTAGGGCGCGAGCGTCACCCGCTGGCCCGACAACGACCCGGTAGGCACATCGAGGCGTTCGATAAATGCGATGGCTGCGTTCGCCGCCATATTCCTGAATAGCGGTAGCACAATCTCAGGTTGAATGAGGACATCCTCAGGGATTTTTTCAGTTTTTCGCATCGAACACGACTTTTTTGCGCTTTTCCAAGATATTACAATGCATTATGCGAGCGAGAAAGGGAAATTCCCTAATCGGTAGGCACCCCAACCGCAGATTGCGGGTATTGGAACCGGATTGAGCGGCGCGCGCCAACGACGAGGCCACGATCGCGGCTATGTCGCGCGCTGAACCGCGCAAATGCGCGCGCCTTCGCCTTGCTTTGATCTCTTCTGCATCTCGATGACGTTGGGGGCTTTGGAGGCGCATCATGCTTGCCGCCTCCACCTCGTTTGAGGTGGCCCAGCGCCTTGCAACTGCTCTATTCCGTAAGAAAGATTTTTATATGTGTTCTTGGTCGGGCTCACCAAACTTTCATCGCAAAGCAATTTGGACCCAGGGCGATGCGCAGTCGGGCCGCGCTTCATCCATGTCAGCCACTCGGCGGACACGATGTGAACAATGTTGGTCAGGCTCTTTCGGCCGGGTTGCGGGCGTTCAGTGATATTGATGTGCCCAAGCCGGCGCGCTTCATGAAGTGCGTTTTGCACCGTCGTGCGGCAGACGCCCGCAAGCGCGGCGATCTTGCCTATCGGGAGATCGCAGTTGCCGGTTGCCTTCACTTCGCCGGCGACGATGGCGAGCACGGCGCGCTCGCCTTCCGTGTATTGGCAGCGGAGATCCGGCGGCATGACGGACGAGCTGCCAAGCGTGCGCCGTCGGTCGCGCGCCGCCAGCTTCTGCTCTTCAGTCAGCACTCGGCGGCGGCGTGGCATGAACCGGCCATATGCGCGCTGGATTGCGCGTCCGACGAACTTGCCTACGGGGAGTCCAGGCGCGTTGCGCGACGCGCTGCTTCCTGGCGGCCTGCGGCGATCAATGTAGGACTGCAAAAACGCTGCATCGTCGTCATTGATCGCGCCCTCGCCATAGCCGCGCCAAAGCATACTGGCGAGATCGGCGAGGTTTTCGGATCCGGTCGCGGCGGCGATGGCGGTGTAAAGGGCGGCCGCCGCCTCGCTGGCGAACGTCCCCGTCTTTGCGTCAAAAGGTCCGAACTCCGGACCTTGCGCTTTCGGGGCGGGAGCGTTCATCACGCTCCCCCCTCAAGGAAGGCGAGCAGCGACGCGATGTCCAGCCCATTCGCTCCGCTGGCATCGTCGCGCCAGCGGCCGGTGTAGCGATTGATCTTGAGCGCCGGCCATCTACGGCCGAGAGTGGCGCGGCTGGGCAAGTTTGGCGTTGCGCCGAAGCCTCGGCTGGCATATTCTGATGCCTGAAAGTTCGACGCTTTCGCAAAGGTTTTGCCGCCGTTCCGGGGACCAGCCGGGACGGCGGTTTCTTTTGTGATGTATGGTTTGGGAGCCGAAGCCGAAGCGCCTTTGTTTTCAATGAAGGCGTCTTTGCCCAAACCATGAGGCAAAGTGTTGTTTTCGCAAGCATTGCTCCCAACCCTAGGGAGCGCCAACAAAATCAACAGCTTGCATATTCAGAGGCAATAGCGTCGAATATTTGTCAAATAAACGCCTGCGAACGATGGCGAACAATGCCACTTTGCCTCCGACGATCGCCGATCTTCGCGCTGAGCGCGCGCCTGCAACGAGAATTACGACGATTACAGCAGCGAGTTGGCGGCTGTCGGCTGCGATATTCGACGTGAGCTTTGGACGACACGCGGAGTGGATCAGATTGGCGAGTATAATTTCTCGTCAAGTTGACGAGAAAAACGATCGCCCGAATATTGCCGTCCCAACCTTGCGCGGCAGCGTGTTTGCGCGCTTCGTCGTCGACCAGCACCACACGTCCTCACGTTCATTGACCGAGCAAGGAGGCGCGAATGATCAGCTTCGCGCCTTGGCATTCAGCGTAGCCAAGCAGGCCCTTTTTCTGAGTGCCGGTCCCGGCGGGCGCATGGCCGCTCCACACGCAGCCCTTCTTCCCGTCGGACCGATCGTTCATCGTGACCGTATAGACGCCATCTGCGATCACGCCTTCGAACTTGTAGGTTAGTTCACTGCCGTTGTTCGCCTGCATCGCGGCGACGCCACTGAGCTGGTTCCCTTCGATGTTGACGGTCCAACTTCCCTGTGAACCTTTGACTCCCGCCAAGTCTTCCTCCGTCACGAGCCATGTTTCACTCCCGGCCAAAGTTGGGCCGCCGAGCGCCAGGACCGCCGCTATAGTGGCGAGTGTGACCTTATGCATGGTTCTCCCTCTTGATGCGCATTTTGCCAGTTCATGACGCTGGCTCCGTTCACCTGGCGCGACGACAGGTGTTCCTGTCCTTGGCCACGGCCCGCCGAAGCCGCGGGCTTTTTGCAGGCCATTTTGCTTCCGGGAAGGGTGGATCGATCCCGGCTGAGACGCGCCCGCGCTTCCCCAGCGAGCACGTTTCTGACCGCCGAAGGGTCGAGGCCATCCGGCGGGGCTGACGCCGAGCCAAACCCAGCGTCAGGCACGATCCCTGATTAGAAGAACAGGCCCAAGCAGCCGCCCGCCAATCCGCCCACGACGGCCGCAGCGACTGTGTTCTGAAGGCCGCCAAGGCCGAGATATGCAAGAGTGCCTAAGATGACGGCGCCGACGCCGGCGAAGATGTAGGTGTTCGGGGTTATTTCCCACTCTTTTTCGCTTGCCATGTCCATCGCTCCTGCTCTGTTTCGAGAGTAGCGCTTCGCCGCTTGGCGCTTCGCCCCCATAGGTTGGACGCGCGTTACTTGGAACTCTGAGCCCTCACGTCAATAGTCGCGATTCGACCCGGCGCAGACTCGTCGATCGGCGTTCTGGCGCCGATGTCAAGGCCGTCGCGCCGGCGCGTAGGGACTGCGCCGGAGGCATTTGTCGACCCGATAGAGCGCTTTGCGACAAAATATTAGGCGCGCGCTTGCTTTGATCGAAGGCTTCGTCGACAACGCCCACCTCGTCCCATGATTGCAAGACGAAATTCCGCGGATCGGAGAGCGCGCCGCCAAGGGCGCTTCTCTGACTACGGCCTCGCCGCGTCAATTGCGACAATCGACTCCGGCAAATCGGGGATTATGATCCTGTGCGCATTCCCATAAGAGGAATGGAGTTAAGGGAGGGCTTTGAAATGAACCGCCGAATTTTTGCACTTGCGTTGGGTCTCGGCGTCGCGGCCTTTGTAGCGCCTCGCGTCGCGCTCGCGGAGGATCATTTGGCCGAAGCCATCAGTCACACCAAGGAGGCGATCGACCACGGCAAACAAGGCCATGCGGATGTGTTGGTGACGCACGCCGAAGCCGCGCTCAAACACGCTGAAGCGGCGGAAAAAGCGAAGAAGAATGAGCACACCAAGGAAGGAATTACGCATCTGAAGGCGTCAATTACGGAAGGCAAGAAAAAGGACGCCAAAGCCGCGACCGGACACGCCGAAGAGGCGTTGACCCATCTGGAAGCGGCGCAGAAGTAGCCGCGCCCAAACGAAAGCCCGGCCGTTTCGACCGGGCGACATTTCGCGCAAACCCTGGGAGGGTTGAATCGGCACGGGGGCGCCGACTTCCTCGAGCGAGCGCCACGCGAGCGGCTTCAACCCTTGCAAACGCAAAAACGTCACAGCCGCCCATCTGGCCTTGGACCTGCGATGCTCCGCCAAGTGCGGACGCTTTACGCACCATCTGCCCCTGAAACGTCCGCGAGGGCCTTGTTCACATCGCCAGCTCAACTCAATCAGTGAAGGCTGTTTGCTTTAAGGCCTGGCGCCAGCATTTCATGCGCCGTGATCAGTCGCGACTCTATCGAGCCATGTTTACTGCGCGCAACATCGCTCTCTTCGCTGTAACCGCAGATGTATTGAACAACTCGTAAGGCAAGCATGCGGGCGGCTTGCCGAAATTCTTCTTCCGAAGGCGGCTCCCACAATTCCTCAGTCGCCGGCGCACGATTTGAATAGTTAGAATCAACTTCGACGATTGAGGAGTTTGGTGGGATGGTAGTGACGGGGCGAGAAACCATCACGGCGCTCATAGTCGCCTCCCTTATCAAGGCGTCAGCTCCAGCCGCGGTTATATGGATCGAGGAGCGGTGGTTAACAAGCGCCCTAACTCTGCCTCTACGCGTCCGAAAGAGCGGCGAGTCCTTCGCCGAGCCGACCAGGCGGGGGCCCGTCAAAGAACGCAGAGGCGGGGCCGCACGCTCGCGAGTCCTGCGCAAGGCGCCGATTGAGGGCATGGCGGGGCCGGCATCGCGGCGCACGGGCCGGGTGTCCGATCATGCCGTCGTGGAAAATACGCCGTCCAATGCGATCTAATGGGTCGGGGGCGCAAATCCAAAAGAGGGCGCGATGGAAAAATTTGGCATCTTGGCGACGCTGGAAGCGAAGATCGGGAAGGAGCACGAGGTCGCAGCATTCTTGAAGTCGGCGCTGCCGCTCGTTGAAGCTGAGCCTGGCACCGTGTCCTGGTTCGCAATTCGGATTTCGCCCACCACTTTCGGCATTTTCGACGTCTTCAACGACGAAGCCGGTAGAGACGCCCATCTTGCCGGGGAGGTCGCGAAGGCGCTTATGGCAAAGGCGCCGGAGCTCTTCTCAGAGTCGCCGAAAATCGAGAAAGTTGATGTGCTGGCGTCAAAGCTTGGCTGAAAAAGAAAAACGCCCCGCCGTTACATCCACGGTCTGGGCGTTCTCTTTGGCGCGGGCCGGCCCGCCGCAGCTCTCGTGAGATTTAAGCGGCATTAGGTAGCAAGTTCGCTCAGCGGCCACTGCCATCGGCACGCCGTCCCATCATTGCAAATTGCAACGATGGCCAAAGACATGTCCGACAGCATCCGACTGACGCGAACCGCCACCTATGAGCATACGATTTCCGGCTCGCTGGACCGCGTTCTCGGCACGCTTGGCTACTCTTCCGTTATGTTGACGAAGCAGACGAATGAAGACGTTGTAGCAAGCGTCATCAGGTCAAGCTCCGATGCCATAGCCGCGTATGCGCGAGTTGATCATGCGCGCAGGGATTTCCAGAAACTAACTTAGATGAGCGGCCCCCCTTTCGCCGCTTTCCGTAGCTTCTATGTGCTGGGTTGCAAAAGGGTTTTTTATGGGGGGTTTCACGGTAAGGGAGTTGAAAATGAAAAAGTCGATCACGGCGTTCGCCGCCGCAATTGGACTGTTCGCGCTCGGCGTCGCCGGCGCCGAGGCGGCTGGACAGGGCGGCAATCCGCCCGGCTGGCAAGGCGGCTCCACCCCTCCCGGCTTCACGCAGGCCGAGGGCAATCCAGGGTGGGTCAAAGGAGGCGACGGCCAGCAGCCTCCCGGTTGGAATAATCCGGGCAACCGGCAAGGCTGGAATGGCGCCCAGCAGCCCCCTGGCTTCGAAGGCCGTCCCGCCAGTCCTTGAGCGAGCGCAGTGGGCGATGGTTGCTGCCAAGTTAGCGAACCTTGGACATGACGAATCACGCAACAAGTCGCCAATTGGCGACTTGCTTGAGCCGTCCGTATCGCGGCGAGTTTCTGCCAACGACTCGATTGATTGTTAGACACTTCAATGTCCGCGAGTTTTGAAATATCATCTTGGTATCTCAAACTTGGATTGCGACTGCCAGCGCCTTCGCTGCTCCGCCAATACATCCACGGTCGGCTTTGCTATGCTCCCGCCATGTGCGGACGCTTCACACAACATCTCTCCTGGGCAGAAATCCACTATCTCGCCGATCTAATCGGCCAGCCACGTAATCTCGCGCCGCGCTACAACATCGCCCCTACCACAATCATTGAAGTCATCCGCCCAACGGGCGGCGGCAATGAGCTTGTCCCAATGCGTTGGGGCCTTGTTCCCTCTTGGTGGAAAGAGCCCCTCAACGAGCTTCCCGCGACCTTCAATGCTCGCGCCGAGACGATCGCTGAGAAGCCGATGTTTCGCTCGGCATTCAAGAGCCGTCGCTGCGTCATTCCGGCCTCGGGCTTCTATGAATGGACCAGCAAGCCGGGTGCAAAGGTTCCGCACTATTTCTCGGCGCCAGACGGCCGCCCGCTCGCTTTCGCCGGCGAAGCTAACAGTCCCGGTCGGGAACGCTACTTAAGTTGCCTATAACCATGCTGAAAGCGGAGACCTCAATGAAATCGGTGCTATTTCTTTGCACTGGAAACTATTACCGAAGTCGCTTTGCAGAGGAGCTATTCAATTTTTTCGCCCCAACAGAATGTCCAGGTTGGGTGGCGACATCAAGGGGAATTGCGGTGGATCTTGGCGGCAATAATGTTGGCCCAATTGCTCGTTCGACGGTGGAGGCCCTTCATCAACGAGGCGTTCAATTCAATCTCAGCGAAGCGAGGACGCCACGGCAGTTAGTGGTGTCAGACCTCGAAGCAGCGGACCACATCGTGGCGGTGAAATATGCCGAGCATTCTCCTCTGTTGCGAGAACGCTTTTCTTCGTGGCCTGCTTTGAGCGATCCATCTCGAATCGAATTTTGGCATGTGCACGATACTGATGTGATGACGCCCCAAGAAGCCCTGCCTCTGATCGAAAAGCTGCTTTCAGGTCTGATGCGACGACTTGTTAATCCGTGAACGGCGAACAGATCGCCCATGTTGTTTTCCTATGCAGTTTGAATTGACGGTCGGCAGGCGCGACCCAAGAAGCAGCCCAAGAAAAAGCATTGGGTCAATCGCCGAGAACGGCGGCGGTCCGGGGGTTAGGTTGCGGAAGAAGCCGAGAACGTAGCTGCGGCGTTGCCTTCCAACATTGCCGGCGTATGCTGCTCTCCTTCTGAGCGCCCTTATCGACGAAGGAGCATAAGCCATGGCGACCATGAGCGAGAGAGAAACGCTTGCTATTTCCGGCGCTGCAATCGGCGCAGCGATTGGCGCTCTAATCGGCGCATTGTTCGGCGCCATCGGAAGCGCCGTAGGGGCTTTTATCGGCGCGCCGCTTGGAGCTGCGGTCCGCTTGGCGAAATACGAGCAATGAAGACCGGCGACCTATGAAGCGCTCCACCCAGAGACGAAGCGCGGGGCGAGCGCCGATTAGAAGTGGCGCAGCAAAATCGGTCCCACAATGCGCTTTCAAGAAGGGAAGCGTCCGCTACAAGTGCGGACGCTCGCAATCCCGAATGTGGCGCAAAATGGGGTCAGGCCACGCCTTTCTCATTGAGGAACGGCCCATAAGACTTGTCGATTTTAGGAATGTGGTTGGTCAGCCAGTCGACGACAAACGCCGCCGTCTCGCCCGTCACTTCTGCTTCGCCCGCGTGAAATTTCTTTTGCAGGTCGAGACAGGTCGCCACAAGCTCATCATGCTGCGCCTTGTGCGCGGCGGCGGCCGGATAGCCATACTTCGTAAAATTCGCCTCCTCGGACGCGAAATGCTGCGCCACGTATGAAATGAGCGCGTCCAACTGCTTACCGATCAACGCGCGATCTCCGGCGCCGACGGCGTCGCCCAGCACATTTACGAGCCGAAAAATCTCCTGATGTTCTTGATCATGCAAACTGACGTTTGTGCCGAATTGCTCCTTCGTCCAGATGATAAGGGACATGGCGCACCTCCTCCGTTTTCTCGCTTTTTAATGCGATCGTCAGCCGCGGGAACACTTTGACCGCTTGATCAGCATTTGTAATTGACCGCGATCAAGACGAGACAATCCGCCGCACGCAAACCCCGCGAGACGAACAACGCGGATGGTCTTTCCCGTAAGCGATACGTGCTAACAAGTTGGGAAAGTCGCGCAAGAAAAGATCTGCAATGTCTGATTGATCCTTTGAAGTCGATTCGACTACAGGCAATGACATGATGAAAAAGGGCCGCATAACGAGACGACGCAAGAGTGCGCACTCGCTTATGAACTGGAGCGGATATATGACGTGCGCCTTGCCAACTCCGTCAGGGTCGGCGCCGCGCGCATTCCGCCGCTCAGTCTCCAACAGATGATGACCGCGCCCTTCTAACCCCTGAGGAGACCGAGCCATGACAGCGCGCAGCGAGAGTGAAGTTTCAGCTATTTCCGGCGCCGCGGTCGGCGCAACGGTGGGCGCCTTAGTTGGATCATTGTTCGGCGTGATCGGAATCGCAGTGGGAGCATTCCTGGGGGCCACGATTGGCGCCGCCGCCCGTCTCGCGAAAGAGAATTAATCACAGCCGACCGAGCCGAGATGGGGGAGCACAACCAACACCCCCAATGTAACGGCGAGGCGTTCTTCGTGGAAAGGCCACGTGAATGCCTTGCGAGACATTGCAATCCCGATGCGCGACAAATGTCGACCCACCGGTTTCACAGTTAGCATCCAATGTTTCACGACCCTGAGTTGATGCCCTTCGCGCCACGCTCCCGGCCGTCCCTGCGCGCGGCCGTTACCAATATGATCGAGAACTGGCCACCCGAGGCCTATAGGGAAGGCCACGCGGTCGTGCGCGGCGTTCGTCCAATCCTGCCCGCAACGCTCTTGCTGACTGATCCGGTCTTGATTGAAGAGGCGCTCGTTACACGCGCGGAGGAATTCGTGCGCGACCGGTTCCAAACTCGGGCTCTTTCGAGCGCGTTCAGTCGCAAGAGCCTCTTTTTTGCGGAGGGAGCCGATTGGCGATGGCAGCGGCGCGCTGCGGCACCAGCCTTTCGCCATGAGAAGCTTTTGGACCTCGTTCCGGTCTTCGCGGATCGTGCTCATGCACAGGCCCAAGAGTGGCGGAGCACGGGAAACGGGGCCATCATAGACATGGCGCCAGCCATGTCGAAGTTGACCTTGGCGATTATTCTCCAAGCCGTGCTCGGTCAAGGCGCGGAGGCGCTGGATCAGCAAAAATTCCTTGCCGCGCTCAGCCCCAGAGTATCGACCATCGCTTGGCGGTTTCTCTTCGCCAGGATGGGGTTACCCGAGGCGACTCCCTTTCCGGGTTCGCGCAAGGCGGCGGAGAGCGGCCGCTGGCTAAGCGAAGCGATATCACGACTCGTCGCGAACAGGCGGATTGAGGTTGGGGGGTCGAAGGACATTCTGGCGCTGCTCCTTTCCGCTAAAGATCCGGAAACGGGACGCGCCATGAGCGACGCCGAACTGATCTCCAATTTATACATGTTCATGGTCGCTGGCCACGAGACGATGGCGACGGCGCTGGCATGGACTTTATGGCTCCTCGCGAAGGATCAGGCGACGCAGGAGCGATTGCGGGCTGAGATCGAGGCGGTGGTCGGCCAGCGCGTGATCGGTTCCGAGGACATCGATCACCTGACCTTCACGCGACAGGTGCTTCAAGAATCGATGCGGCTCTTCCCGCCGGCCATCGGCGTCGGCCGCGCGCCGCGCGAGGACATCATGATCGGTCCGCACGAAATCCGCGGCGGCGAACTCGTGATCATGGCGACTTGGTGTGTGCATCGCCACGAGAAGCTGTGGAAGGAGCCCAACGGCTTCGATCCCGACCGCTTTGCTGCCGAAAAGGTGAAATCGCGCCTCCGCTGCGCCTATCTGCCCTTCGGCGCCGGGCCGCGCGTATGCATCGGATCAAATTTCGCCATGTTGGAGATGGCAGTCATTCTGGTGACGCTCGTGCGCGGCTTTCGCTTCAAACCTGCGCCAGGTCATCGAATTGCTCTCGCCACGCATCTGACCCTCCGGTCTAGAAACGGTCTGCCGCTTGTTATCGAGGTCCTCTGAGTCGCTGTCAGAGGGCAAGGCCTAGTCGTGTCGCAACTGCATCAGTGTAAGTCGATTTCCAACAAACCTCACCAATTTGCATGAACACAGCCGCGCATAAAACCGGCTAAGATGTGTCAGCGGCTAACGGAATGGTCAGCAAATGAGAGGACTACGGAAATCATGACGCAGGTCGCAGTAAATATGAAAACACTCGACCTCCGGAAGGCCGAGCTGCAGCCAATCGCGGGCGACGACGTCAAGACGCTGCAGGCGTTACTAAATCTTTTTCTCACCGCCGGCGATGTCGGCGAGGATGGCAGTCCGATCCCACCCCTGATTCTGGACGGGACAGCCGGCGCGAATACCAAGCAGGCGCTACTAGCCTTCCAAACGGCGGCCCATCTCGCCACGGACGCCATCGTGGGCCCGCTGACCTGGAGGAAGCTCATCGAGCAGGACTTCTAAACGCCAGCGACCGAAGAACGAGGGGAGAATCGACATGCCGGCGACGATCAAGCTAGGCGATACCGGAGATGACGTGAAGCGACTTCAGCGGGTCTTCGCGCGCAACAAGGTTTTGGGACCAGACGACGTAGACGGAGTCTTCGGACCGCAGACGGAAGAGGCCGTGAAGGACTTCCAGCAATCGAACGCGTTGGCGGCGGACGGCGTCGTCGGGCCGATCACATGGAGCCACGTGCACCCGTATCGCGAGGCGTCGCCGACGCTT
>Ga0233425_10007918_pt1 | contig 14515 bp, 13 predicted proteins | sample Watercolumn_Towu_2_FD_181712 | JGI IMG/M metagenome (GOLD analysis project Ga0233425, IMG submission 181712) | Freshwater microbial communities from Lake Towuti, South Sulawesi, Indonesia - Watercolumn_Towuti2014_140_MG | ecosystem: Environmental > Aquatic > Freshwater > Lake | place...
CGGGACCCAGCTCGTCGAGTACTTCTGGACCAAGTGCCAGCAGGCCGGCAACCCGAAGGGTCTCGACGCGAGCGCCTTCCGCTACCCGGGCATGAGGCCGCAAACGCGCGAGACCGCCATCGTCATGCTCGTCGACTCCATCGAGGCCGCCTCCCGGACCATCGACCCTCCCGAGCGCGAAGCCTTCGAGACCATGATCCAGCGCATCGTGTTCACGAAGCTCAAGGACGGGCAGCTGGACGACTGCGGCCTCGGCATGAACGAGCTCAACGTGATCGTGAACCGGATGGCGGATGCCCTCGTCAACATGCACCACCACCGCATCAAGTATCAGTGGCAGGCTCAACGTGCGCAGGAGTTCGGCGTGCCTTCGACGGCAGTCAGCGTCGATGTGCGACCGGTCGCCGCCCCGCGTCAGGAGCTCCGACCCGGCACCGACAGCAGCGAGCCGCCCACGGCCACCCCGCCGCCGGTCGAGCCCATGCCTCCCTCGGCGCCCCAGCTCGAGCTGGGGATGGCCTCGCTCATGCCGGGCGAGTCGAGCGCATCGATGCTCCAGCCGCCGCCCGCGACGGCACGCTCGGCGCCGAGCCACCCCGCGCCCCAGGCGGAGGAGAGCCCGGCGCCGGGAGCGGAGAGCGGAGCGCACCCGGCGCTCGGGGTGGCGGGGAAGAAGACGGGCAGCGCATCGTGAGCGCGCCCGAGTCGAGCTTCGCGAAGGCGCTCTTCTTCGGTGTGGTCGCCGAGGAGCTGATCTACCCCTATCCGCGCATTGCTGACGAAGCGCTCGGCGCGACGCACGAGCTGGTGACGCGCGTGCGGCGCTTCACCGAAGCCGAGCTCGACTCCGCCGCCGTGGATCGCGAAGCGCGACTGGGCCCCGGAACCCTCGCGCGCATGCGAGAGCTCGGCCTCTTCGGGCTATCCGTGCCGCAGAAGCTCGGGGGCTCGGGCCTCTCACGCATGGCGGCGGCGCGAGTGCTCTCGGAGCTCTCCGCCGCTGACGCCTCACTCGGCCTGGTTGCGGTGGCGCATGGGTCCATCGGGCTGTCGGCGCTGCTTTCCTTCGGCAGCGAGGCGCAGAAGCAGCGCTGGGTCCCCAGCCTCTCGCGCGGGGAGCAGCTGTCCGCGTTCGCGCTAACCGAGGAGGCGTCCGGGACGGATGCCGGCACCACGCGCACGTCCGCGCAGCGGACCGGCGACGGTTGGCTGCTGAACGGCGTCAAACCCTGGGTGACGAACGGCGAGAACGCCGACCTGTTCGTGGTGTTCGCTCGCACCTCGCGCCTCGACGAGGGGCAGAAGCCGCGACTCACGCCGTTCTTGGTCGAGCTTGGGCCCGGCGTGACGGTGGGGCCGCGGCGCGAGACGTTGGGGCTCCGCGGGGCCGGCATCACGCAGGTCTCGTTTCGCGACGTACGGCTGCCGGCCGACGCCGCCCTCGGCGACGTCGGCAGAGGCTTCCGTGTGGCGATGGAGGTGATGGCCGACGCTCGCGTCGCGCTCTCCGCGTGGCTCTTCGGTCAGCTGCGCGCGCTGGTGGGCTGGACGGTCAACCGTGTGCAGAGGCGCCACAGCTTCGGGCGCGCCATCGGCGAGTTCCCGGTGCTCAAGAACAAGATCGCGAAGATGCTCGCCGACGCCTACGCGGTGGAGTCGATGACCTTCCTGACCGCGGGCCTCGTGGACCGAGGTGTGGACGACACCTCGCTCGAGAGCTCGCTGACCCGCGTCGCAGCCTCGGAGGCCCTCTGGCGCGCCGCCAACGAGGCCATGCAGATAGCAGGCGGCAGCGGCTATGGCACCTCGTTGCCGCTCGAACGCCGACTGCGCGACGCACGCGGTGGGCTCGTCGTGGACGGCACCAACGAGACCCTGCGCTGCTTCATCGCGCTCTCCGGGCTGCGCGGCCCAGGCGAGCGGATGGGCGGCGTCGAGCGCGCGATGGTCGAGCCCGTGAAGGGCTTCGGCCTGCTGCGTGACTTCGCGCTGCGCAAGGTGCGCGAGGCCATCCGGCGGGAGCGCATGGAGCACGCACACCCCTTGCTGAGCCGAGAGACGGTGCTGTTCGAGGAGAGCACCGAAGCTCTGCGCCGCGCCGCCGAGCGGTCGCTCCGGGATCACGGCCGGGAGATCGCGGAGATGCAACAGACGCTGGTACGCATCGCCAACGTCGTCATCGACCTGTACGCCCTCTCGGCGTGCATCGCCCGTGCTAGCGCCGCCATCGAGCAGCGGGGCGAGAGCGGGGCGCGAAGGGAGATCGACCTCACCACCATGTTCGCGTCCGCAGCTCGCGGGCGCATGCACGCGAACCTCGGGCGCCTCGAGCACGGCGACGACGCGCTCCGCAAGTCCATCGCCTCGCGCGCCTACACCGACGGCGGTTACCCCTTCGACGTGATCTGATGGAGCCCAACGACCCCGAGTGGCGCAAGAGCACCGACGCGATCTTCGCCCGGGCGGCGTTCGTTCGAGAGCTCGGGATCCGCCTGGTCGACCTCGGCCCGGGCTGGGTCGAGACCGAGCTCCTGGTCGAGCCGCGGCACATGCAGCAGGATGGCGTGGTCCACGCGGGCGTGCAGGCCACGCTCGCCGACCACAGCGCGGGCGCCGCGGCCGGAACGCTGGCGCCCGAAGGGCACGCCACGCTGTCCGTGGAGTTCAAGATCCAGCTCCTGAGACCGGCGCTCGGCGAGCGGCTGCGTTGTCGCGCCGAGGTGCTGCGCCCCGGCCGGACTCTGGTCGCGACCGAGGCCTGGGTGTGGGCCGTCTCCGGCGCTCAGGAGAAGTTGGTCTCGAAGCTCAGCGCGACGATGACCTACGCGAAGCCGTGAGGCGGGCTCAGGGCAGGACCTCGGCGCGCGTGATGGAGTCGAGGCCGGGGAACTCGCGGTCGAGGTAGGCGTTGCCCTCGCGCTGGATCTTCGATTGATCGGGCTTCTGGCCGTGCGCGGAGCTGAGCGCGAGGACCACGTCCATGCCCGCGGTCACCTCGGCGAAGGCTGCGAAGCCCATGGCGTCGAGGCGGGTGTTGTCGCCCAGGTTGACGAACACCTGCGTGGTGCGCGAGCCCGGGCCGGCCATGGCGAAGGAGAGGCGCCCTCGCGTGTTGGACTCCTTCACCGGGTCGTCCGGGAACTTCGCGCCGCGCCAGCGGGCCATCACCGCATCGCCGTCCGCGTGCAGGCCCCATTGCGCGACGAACCCGGGGACGACCCGGAAGAAGCGCGCGCCGTCGTAGAAGCCGAGCTTCACCAGGTTGTAGAAACGCGTCGCGCCGTGGGGCGCCCAATCGCGCACCACGCGCACCACGAACGTGCCGCGGCTCGTGGTGAAGCGCACCTTGTACTCCGGGGGTGACTCCAACGTGGCCTGCTCGGGCCCGGGGAACGGCTTCGCGCCCGAGGCGCCCTGGGACTGGCAGCTCGCGAAGCCGAGCAGCGACAGGCAGACGACGAGGAACCAGGCGCGTTGCATGGTCGCAGAGCTACACCGGGTCCACGCTTGGAGGGAAGCGCTTCAGGGTTGGGGCGGTCGCAGGGCCGCCGCGGCGCGGGCCGCTCTTTCGCCGAGCGTGTCCGAGCCCTCGGCGAGCGCGAGCAGGACGCCGCGCTCCCCCAAGAGCTCCAGCGTGTCCACGGCGCCGGCGCGTTCGTCGGGAGTCCCGGCCCTGGCGAGCTCGAGCAGCCGCCGCCGCAGCACGACCCTGGTCAGGGAGCCTGGGCCAGTGTCGTATTCGAGCTCGCCCAACTGCTTGGCGAGCTGTTGCGTGGCGAAGCGCCCGGGCTCCCGAGTCGCGAGCGCGCGGGCATTCCGCACCCAGCGCAGGAGCGTGCCGAGCCGCGAGCCGTCCAGCACGCTGGCGTCGAGGCCTCGCGCGTAGGCCTCGCGCAAGCCCTCGACCTCGCTCTCGGGCGTCGCGTTCAGCGCGCGCTCTGCTCCGCCCGCCGAGCCTCCGAGCAGCAGCGCGACGGCTGCGGCGTGCCGCGCTCGCGCGTCCGACAGGCGCGCGATCAGCATGCGCTCCGTGTCGGCACCGAGCTCTGCGTACCCGAGGGTGCGCGCCGCGTTCCCGACCAAGGAGGCGTCGCTTCCGGCCGCGAGCTCGAGCAGGAGCGGCGTGGCGGCGGCGGTCGGGTGCACGCGCAGCGCGTGGAGCACGCAGCCCAATCGGAACTGCGTCGCGGCGTCCTTGGCAGCCTTCCACTTGCCGAGCCGTGCGACGATCTCCTTCTCGCCCTTCGTGTCCAGCACGCGCCCGAGCGCGTGACACGCCTGCAGGCGGCTCTCCTCGTTCTGCCTGTCGTCATCGATGTGCTTGAGCAAGAGCGGCGTTGCGCGCGCGTCGCCCCACTCGGCGAAGCCGCTCGCGGCGCCGGCGGCGAGCGCTCGCACCGTCATGCCCAGCATGGCGGCGCCCCCGGAGATCAAGCTGTCCATGCTGGCGTCGAAGGCCTTCGGCTTGCGCGCCAGCTGCTTCTCGAGGATGGCCCAGCTCTTGGCGTCGCGCAGCGCACCGGTGTAGCGCAGCGCCGACTGGGCGATGACCCACTTCTCCTCGAAGGGTGGCAGCGCGCCGGGCTTGGGCAGCGCGCCCGCTGGGTCGGCCCAGTCGCGCAGCTGCTTCGAGAGCGCATCTTCCTGGATCTGCATGCGCGCCAGGGCGCGGAGCCCGTTGGCGTGGGGCGCCGGCGCGGCCGCGATCCAGCGTCGCAGCGGCTCCTGGGTCGCGCGACGCACGCGCTCGTGCTCGGTCGGGTGCAAGGTCGCGAGATCGGCGATGAGCCGTGCCGCGATGATGCGCTCCTGGTCGCTCCTGCGGAGCTCGGCGTGGTTCGGATCTTCCTCACGGTAGACCTCGAGCGGGTCGAGCTCGAGGCGTGCGCCCAGCGCGTCGAGCGCACGCAAGTCCCCGAGCTCGGCCAGCGCGAAGGCGGCGAGCGTGCGGCGATGCACGCGTTCCGGCTCGCCGGGGAAGCCCCGCGCGTTCGCCACGTACCCGGCCAGGGCGTCGGCGCCGCGTGGGTCGGCGAGCGCGCGCATGGCCGCGAGGAGCCGCCGCGTCTCGTGCCAGCGACGCGTCGGGTCGGGCTCGCGCTCTGCTTGCACGAGCTCGGCGACGAGCTCGCGCGTGCCCGGCGCCGCGGCCGGAGTGGAAGGGGAGTCGGGCTGGGGCTCGGCGCTCGGGCGCGGCGGGGTCCCGACGGCCGTCGGTGGCGGCGGCGCTACGGGCCGGGTCGCGCAGCTCGCGAGCACCAACACGCACGCCGCCCCTCGCCAGGAGGTCATGCTGGGCAGACTAGCCGAGCTGATCTACATCACGGTGCATGATTCGAACACGAATCATGCGGGGGGATGCCGCGCATCCCCCAGGCGCCGGAAGTGAATTCCGGAGCAGTCGCGAATCGCGACCGCTCATTTGGAGACCGGAGCTGATGCTGCGCCTGGCGCCCCTGGCCCTCGTCGCCGCTTCGGCCTGCGCTCCCGCGCCGAAGCCCGCGCCCCGAACCGAGCCACCGCGCCACGCCGCGGAGCCCGCTCCTCAGCGCGAGGCGCCGCCGGAAGACCGCCGCTGCGCCGACGTTCCGCGTCTGCCCGCCGACAACCTGAGCGTCGTGATCGATGAGCCGGACGGTGCGCTGGGTGCTGCGCTCGCGCGCTCGCCGGCGGACGCTGCGGCCGAATGGGCGGAGCTCCTGCGCAAGCTGTCCAAGGACTGCGCGGGCAGCGAGGTCGAGCACGCGTTGCCCTCGCTGCGTGTCGTGCTGCGCACCCGCGGCGACTGCAAGGCCGGGGCGCCCGGGAACGAGCTCAGCTTCGATTTCGTGCCGAGGTCGACCGGCAGCGCCGTCGAGGCGCGGGGGCGCCTGCTGGTGCAAGGTCGTCCCGTGAAGGTCGACGCCCGGGTGCTGCCGTCGTCCGACCCCAAGGCGCTGTGCGCGATCGGCTCGGTCGACCTCGGCGCCGCGCCTGCTCCGCGCCCTTCGCCGGGGCCGGGCGATCCCCAGGCGGCCGTCGCGCAGCAGCGCTGGCTCGGCGTGACCTTCCAGCTCGTCGCCGGGATCATCGGCCTCTTTCCACGCTGACGTCGTCCTCCTCTGGATCACACCAAGACATCCACGACCCAGGCGCGCGCCGCCCAGTCCTGGAACCAGGCGGTCAGCTCGGCCTCGATGCGGGGTGCCTCGTCGGGCACTTCGGCCATCGCGGCCTGGCAGGCCGGGACCAGCGCTTGGCCCGAGGCGAGCGCTTGGAGCAGCGCGAACGCGCCGGGGCTGACGACCTGGTGCTGCAGGTTCCTCGCGCCATCGCGGTAGACCACGAGCTTCTGCGCAGCGGCACCGGGCAAGCTGAACGGGTCCTTGTGACGAATGGCGCGGCGCAGCGCGGCCACCGGGTAGCCCACCTCGAGCAGGCGGAGCGCGGGGCTCAGGACCAATCGCGCCGACTCCCACGCTTGCTCCGGGATGCTCGCGAGCTTCGCCGGGTCGAGCGGCGTCGCGTCGGCCGCGTCGAAGACCTCGATGTACGCCCACTCCACGCGCGCCATGTCGACCGCGAGCGCGTGGTGAGGCAGCCAGGTCGACTGCTCCACGAACGCCGGCAGGCGATCACCCAGGTCACGCAGGCTGAAGGAGCGCGGCGGGTACGCCGCGAGGTAGTCCTCCACCAGGCGTTCCCAGTCGTGTTGGCCCAAGATGCCCCCGAGGCCCTCGAAGTCCTCCACCAGGCTGCCGGTGTGACGCAGCCAGAACTGCTCGCGGTAGAGCTCGAGCTGCTCGGCGGGCGACAAACGATCGTTGCCCGTCGCGATGCGCGCCGCCTGGTCGCGGACCGTGGGGTCGGTGTCGAGCGCGCGGCGGCGTTGCAAGAGCTCGGCGAGCTGGGCCTGAAGCTCGGCGACGCCGCTCACGGGGCCTCCTCGTGCTCGCGCGGGCCGCCCTGGGCCCAGGCGCGCTGCGCGGCGAGCGCCGCGGGTGCCAGCTCCGGTGGACCGCGATGGTGCTCGATTTCGGGCACGGGCTGGCCGGCGAGGCGTCGGGCACGTCGCGCCAGCGCCGCGTCGCGCACGACCTTGGCTTTGTCCGCCTCGGCCATCAGCACCTCGAGCTCCGGGATTCGGTCGTCCCACTCGATGATGGTCGAGACCGAGCCGGCCAGCTCGACGGTCTCCCGGTACAGGTCCCAGACAGGGTCGATGACGTGGTCGCTGTGCGTGTCGAGGATGTAGCGGCCGAGGTTCGTGTGCCCGGCGAGGTGGATCTGCACGATGCGCTCGTGGGGCACGTTGCGCACGAGCTCGTAAGGATCGAAGCCGTGGTTGTACGCGGACACGTAGACGTTGTTGACGTCGAACATCAGCCCGATGTCGGCCTCCTCGGCGATGCGTGAGATGAACTCCCACTCGGGCATCGTGCTCCCGGTGTAGCTCAGGTAGCTCGACGTGTTCTCGAGGGCGAGCCGCACGCCCAGCGTGTCCTGAACCCGCTTCGCGCGCTCGACCACGAGCGCGACCACCTCCTCGGTGTAGGGCAGCGGCAGGAGGTCGTGCAGATTCGCACCCGGCACGCCGCACCAGCAGAAGTGGTCGCTCAGCCAGGGCGTCCGGGTCTCCTGCACCAGGCGCTTCAGCTGGGCGAGGTACTCCGCGTCCGGAGGCGTCGGGCCGCCGATGCTCATCGAGACGCCGTGCTGGACCACGCGGTAAGTCTCGCGCACGGCGGAGAGGTGGTAGCGGGGCTTGCCGCCCGCGACCAGGAAGTTCTCGCTGATCACCTCGAAGAAATCGATGCTGGGTCGCTCGTCGAGGATGCGGCGGTAGTGGGGGACGCGAAGCCCGACTCCGACGCCGAGGTCGGGGAGGCCGAGTCGAGGTGTCATGGGCAGATGGTACTCGGCCCGCGCGAAGGGCACTCCGCGCGGGCCGATGCGATCAGCTCGAGGTCGGGCTCACTTCGGGCAGTGACTGTTGCAGCCGCCCTGACCCTTGCACTGGTTCTTGCCGGCGCAGTCGTTCTTGCCTTCGACCTTGCAGCCGCCCTTCCCGGCGCACTCGTGCTGGCCCTTGCAGCAGGCTTTCGCACCCGCCGCTGCTCCGGCCGGATCCCCGGCCCCGCCCGGCGCCTTCGCGTCCGGCTGGTTGCCGCCGCACGCCACGGCTCCGAACATGAGCCCCGCCGATGCCGCCGTCGCAATGGTCTTCGAAAGGTTGAACGCCATCCTCTTCTCCTCTTCGTGGTTTCGCCCGAGCGAGCCGCTCGGTCGCGCCGACGAATCCCAACTACGGGTGCCGGAATGCTCCGGTTTCGCCCAGCGCGAGCCGCCGAGTCTAGGGTATGACGGTTCGATTGTCCCTTTTCGGCTCACCCGAACGGCGCTAGGACCTGAAAACCCTCAGGGATCGTAGGGTTTGGTCATGTGGCCTCGCCGAAGCCCCGCCGCCGCATTCGCTGACCGCCGCCGGCGCTTGAAGCAGCGCCTGCGTTCTCCAGCTCTGATTGTCTCGGGCTCCGCGCGCCCGCGGAACTTCCGCGCCAACCGCTACCCGTTCCGGGCGGAGAGCCACTTCCTCTATCTCGTGGGGAAGGAGCTCGAGGGCGCGCTGCTCCTGTTCACGCCGAACGAGCTGGTGCTCTACGCCGAGCCGCCGGATCCCGAAGAGGCGCTCTGGAGCGGGCCGCAGCCGTCGCTGGACGAGCTGTCCCGCGAGCTGGGGCTCGACGTGCGCCCCCTCGCCGAGCTCGCGCTTCCCGATGGCGTCGCGGTCCTGCCTCCTCAGGATCGCGAGACCGCCAATTGGCTCGAGGAGCGGGTGAACCGGCCCATCGACGCCGGGGGGAGCGAGCTCGAGGGCGCTGACGCGATGCTCGCCGACGCGATGATCGAGCTCCGGCTCCGGCACGACGCGGCGGCGGTCGAGCAGCTGCGCGATGCCGCCAAGGTGACGGCTCTGGCGCACGTCGCCGGCATGCGCGCGACGCGAGCCGGCCTGCGTGAGCACGCGGTGCGCGCCGCGATGGAGGCGGCCATCATCGGAAACGGCATGACCACGAGCTACGGCTCCATCGTCAGCGTGCACGGTGAGGTGCTCCACAACGAGCGTCACGACAATGCGATCGCCGACGGTGACCTGCTCTTGGCCGACGTCGGCGCCGAGACGCCAGAGGGCTGGGCCGGCGATGTGACGCGCACCTGGCCCGTCTCCGGGCGCTTCAGCGCGTCACAGCGCGACGCGTACCAGGTCGTGCTCGCGGCGCAGGTCGCCGCCATCGCCGCGGTGCGCCCGGGCCAGAGCTACCGCGAGGTCCACCGCGTCGCCGGTCGCGAGCTGGTCCGCGGCCTGGTGGACCTCGGCGTCTTCCGCGGGGACCCTGCCGAGCTCTACGAGCGGGGAGCCGCGGCGCTCTTCTTCCCGCACGGCATCGGGCACCTGCTCGGGCTCGACGTCCACGACATGGAGGACCTGGGCGATCGCGCCGGTTACGCCCCGGGCCGTCAGCGCTCGACCTCGCGGGGAGACCGCTACCTCCGACTCGACCGCGAGCTCGAGGCCGGCATGTGCGTGACCATCGAGCCGGGCTTCTACCGCATCCCGTTCATCCTCGACGACCCTGCCGAGGTCGGCGACCTCGCGAGCGCGCTCGACCGGGGCGCGCTCGCGCGCCTCGGCGACGTCCGCGGCATCCGCATCGAGGACGACGTGCTGGTCACCGAGTCCGGCTCGGAGATCCTGACGGCCGAGATCCCGAAGTCGGTCTGGGAAGTCGAAGCGGTGGTGGGCCATGCGGGCTAGCGCGCTCCTTCTTCTCACGCTCTTCGCATGCTCGTCCGCCGAGGAAGACGACGAACGCGTGGGGCGCCTGGTGGGCGGCACCGGCCCGCTCCCCGGGGCCATTCGGGGCGTGGGCTACCGCTCGTCCAGCCACTCCGGCGTGACGGACGCGAGCGGCGCGTTCCGCTACCGCGCTGGCGAGCAGGTCCAATTCTCGGTCGGTGCGCTCGCCTTCGAGAAGGTGAGCGGTGCGGCCTTCGTCAGCCCGTTCCAGCTCGCGAACGGCAGCGGTTGCGACGCGGGCGACGCGCTGACCCGCGTGCTCAGGGCCCTCCGGAGCCTCGACACCGATCAGAGCCCGGACAACGGCTTGACCCTGCCGGAGCTGCCGGCCTCCGAGCCTCCGATTCGGGTCGGCACGCTCACCGACAGCGAGCTCGCCGCAGCAGTAGAGGCCGTGAGCCCCGGTGCGAAGTTGATCGACGCGGATCTCGCGCTCGAGGGCTTCGTGCGCCAGATCGACGACGAGGAGTGGACGGCCGAGGAGGGTCAGAGCTTCCTGCTCCCGGAGTCCGCCTACCGCGGTCAGGGCGTGGCGACGGACGGAAAGAGCTGGTTCTTCTCCTCCGCCAACCACCTGCAGCGCGCTGATCTCGCCTTCCAGGCCGTGGTGAACAACGAGGCGCCAATCCCCGCGGACATCTTCAAGCTCGGCGGGCACCACATCGGCGACATCGACGTCCACGAGGGTCGGCTCTTCGGCTCCATCGAGAACAAGCCGAGTTTCTCCCACCCCTACGTGGTCACGTACGACGCCGAGACCCTCGAGCTCACCGGAGAACGCTGGCTCCTGCCGCAGGAGCTCCACTCGAAGGGTGTGCCTTGGGTCGCGGTCGACGGCCCGCGGCGGCGCGTCTACACGGCCGAATGGGATCCCACCGAGCGCATCAACGTCTTCGACCTCGACGCCGATCTCGCGCTGGTGAAGACGATTCAGCTGCGCTCGCCCATCGGGCGCGTCCAGGGGGCCAAGGTCTTCGGCGGTCGGCTCTACGCCTCCAGCGACAACGAGAACAAGTCCATCTACAAGATCGACCTCGACACCGGCGTCGTGATCGAGCTCTTCACGCTGGGCACGCCCAGCTCCGAGTCCGAGGGGCTGGCGCTCACCCGCGACGACGATGGCGCGCGCGTGCACGTGTTGAACGTGGTGATCCCGAAGGTCGACTTCGTGGTGCGGCGGCGGACGCGAGACCCGCTCCGGGACGCGATCTGCCCCTGAGTCAGGCTCGCGCGCGAGCCAGGCGCTCCTCCGCCTCGAGCACCACGCCCTTCCAGCTCGCGTCCACCGGCGCCACCAGGTCGACCACCTCGCTCGGGCTCGCCCCGTTCGCGATGGCGTCGCGCGCCAGGGCGGAGCCCGTCAGCAGGTCGAACGCAGGCACGTCGGCCTCGAACTCGTAGGCCTTGGTGCGGAACGCGAAGGCGTCGGGGGCCTGCAGTCGACACAGGGCGATCAGGGTCAGGTAGGCCGCGACCGGGCGGAAGAGCGCGGGATCGGTGACCTGCAGCAGGACGCCGCTGCAGACCTCGCCCGCGTGCTTCTCGAACGAGGGCCGGAAGCGCGCCGCGCGGACCTGCGCGCCCACGATGCGCTGCTCGTCGAGGGCGCTCGCCAAGCGTGCGCCGTCGAGATACGGCGCTCCGATGAGCTGAAACGGCAGCGTCGTGCCGCGGCCTTCGGAGAGGTTCGTGCCTTCGAGCAGGCAGCCGCCCGGGTAGACGAGCGCGGCTTCGAGCGTCGGCATGTTGGGTGACGGGGGCGAGAACGGGCGGCCCCACGCCGCAGCGGTTCGGAAGCGCTCCCAGCCCAGCACAGGGACGACCGAGAGCGCGCCGTCGGGCCCGAGCGCGAGACTGTCGCGCTCGGCGAACATCGTGACGATCTCCCCGAGCGAGAGCGCGTGGCGGATGGGCAGCGGCTCGAGGCCCACGAAGGACAGGAAGCCCTCCTTCTGTGGCACGCCCTCCAGCGTCGACGGGTCGCCCGAGATGGGGTTCGGGCGGTCCAGGATCACCACGTGCACGCCCGCCCTCGCCGCAGCGCGCGCCGTCAAGAGCGCGGTCCACACGTAGGTGTAGTAGCGACTCCCGACGTCGACGAGGTCGACGACCAGCACGTCGAGCTGAGCGAGCTGCTCCGCCGTGGGCGCCAAGGACTCCTTGGTGGTGCCGTACAGGCTGATGACGCGCGGTCCGTCGTTGCCGTCGCTGCTCGCGACCGGCTCCTCCGCCTGGGCCACGCCGTCGAGCCCGTGCTCCGGAGAGAACACCAGGGACGGGCTCGCGCCGAGCTCCTCGAGCACCGCGCAGAGCCCGCGGCCTCGCCGATCCACCGCGGCCGAGTGGGTCAGGGCCCCCACGCGCGCGTCCCGCAGGCGGCGGCGCAGGTTCGAGAGCTGACTGCTGAGGAGCTGGTCCGAGCCGGTGAGCATGCGGGTTCTCTACGCCAAGCCGGAGGTCGGGCGAAGCCGAAAGCACGCGGAATCAGCACGGATCTGCTGAGGTACGCAATCAGTTGCTGCATGGCCACGCCTTGGCTAGCATTTTTTGCATAGTGCGCCGAGTGCTCGTGGTCGACGACGAGGAGAACCTCCGGCTGGTGCTGCGCACCTTGCTGCGCCGCAACGGGTACGAGGTCGAGACCGCCGCCAGCGGCGAGGACGCCCTCGCCCAGGTCGACTCCTTCGGGCCCGACTTCGTGATCACCGACGTGCGCATGCCGAAGATGGGTGGGCTCGACCTCCTGTCCACGCTCAAGGCCAAGGGCAACGACGCCACCGTGATCGTCATGAGCGCCTACGGCAACACCGATCTCGCGCTCGAGGCGATGAAGGGGGGCGCCTACGACTACATCCAGAAGCCCTTCAAGCCCGACGAGGTCGTGCTCACGCTGCGCAAGGCCGAGGAGCGCGAGCTCTTGCGGCGCGAGAACCGCGCACTGCGTGAAGAGATCCGCAAGGAGCACAAGTTCGAGGAGATTCTGGCGAAGAGCCCGAACATGCAGGCCATCTTCCGAACCATCGCGAAGATCGCCGAGTACAAGACGACCGTGCTGGTCACGGGCGAGAGCGGCTCCGGGAAGGAGCTGGTCGCGCGCGCCATCCACCGTCGCAGCAGCCGGCGCGGGGGGGCCTTCGTCCCGGTCAACTGCGGCGCCATTCCCGAGAACCTGCTGGAGAGCGAGCTGTTCGGGCACAAGAAGGGCGCGTTCACCGACGCCATCGCCGATCGGCGCGGGCTCTTCGAAGAAGCGGACGGCGGCACGCTCTTCTTGGACGAGATCGGCGAGCTGCCGCTCGCGCTGCAGGTGAAGCTCCTGCGGGTGCTCGAGGACGAGAAGATCCGGCGCCTGGGCGAGGCGCGCGACATCAAGGTCAACGTCCGGATCATCACCGCCACGCACCGCGACCTCTCCGCGGAGACCAAGGCCGGGCGCTTCCGCGAGGACCTCTTCTATCGCCTGAACGTGCTGCCCATCCACGTACCGCCGCTGCGCGAGCGGCGCGAGGACATCCCGCTCTTGATCGAGCACTTCATCAGCCGCAACAACACCCGCTTGGGCACGAGCATCCGCGGCATGGACAGCGAGTGCCGGCGCCTGCTCTACGAGTACGCCTGGCCGGGCAACGTCCGCGAGCTCGAGAACACCATCGAGCGGGCCATGGTCCTGGCGGAGGGCGAGCAGCTCGTGGCCGCCGACCTCCCGGAGAGGGTGCGCGAGGCGCGCGACCCGGTCCAGATGCAGCTCGCGAGCGGGGAGCTCTCCGTGAAGAAGACCATGCGGGTGATCGAAGAGATCCTCATCCGGCGGGCGCTGCAGAAGACCAAGGGCAACCGCACGCGGGCGGCCGAAATCCTCGAAATCAGCCACCGCGCCCTGCTCTACAAGATCAAGGACTACCAGATCACCGATCTGTGAGGCCCCAAGCCCGGGCGGCCCCCGCGTGTCGAACCCGGTTTGCTCGCCCAGCGCCTGCGGGCCGTTGTTGGCTCCCGCGAGGCTCTGGATCTAGGATTGCCGGCATGAAGCGCGCGTACCTGATGGCTCTCCCCATGCTGCTCGTCGCCTGCGGTGGTCCCACTAGCGAGGGGCAAGGCGTCAAGACCCCGGACCAGCTCCTGGCCGAGCAGGAACAGCTGGCCGACGAGCAGGCGAAGGAGCGCGAGAAGAACGCTCCCTCCGGTGGCAGCGAAGAGAGCGACCTGGAGAAGAAGGCCAAGTTCGACAAGCGCCAGGCCGACCTCGAGATGAAGCGCGCTGCCCGCTCCGCCGAGACGTGCCCCGGCTCCGTCCCCGAGGACAGCCCGGCCGGTAGCGCCAAGGTGACGGTCACCTTCGGCAACGACGGCCACGCCAAGACCGCCACCATCACCTCGCCCTACGACGAGAACGCGGTGGGCAAGTGCGCCGTCAACGCCTTCAAGAGCGTCATCGTCCCGCCGTTCGAGGGATCGGAGGAGACCCTGGAGTGGGAGGTCACCTTCCCCGAGAAGGAGAAGAAGGACGAGAAGAAGGACCCCAAGAAGAAGGGGAAGTGAGCGGGGCGCTGGGCTCGGATCCCGCCGCCCCGTCCGACGTCAATCGCCCGGGGCCGCGCGAATGGCCCTCAAATCAAACCTGCCCAACGTCCGTCTTACAATGGGTGAAGGCCCGGCGCCCGGCCGGGGAGTCTCCCG
>Ga0233425_10007919_pt1 | contig 14514 bp, 17 predicted proteins | sample Watercolumn_Towu_2_FD_181712 | JGI IMG/M metagenome (GOLD analysis project Ga0233425, IMG submission 181712) | Freshwater microbial communities from Lake Towuti, South Sulawesi, Indonesia - Watercolumn_Towuti2014_140_MG | ecosystem: Environmental > Aquatic > Freshwater > Lake | place...
TCATGGCTCGTCGACTCATCGCAGCGCTGGCGCTCGTCGCGCTCAGCGCACCGGTCGTACCCTCGTCGGTCTCCGCCGTGAGCGTCGACACGCCGACGCTGACGTGCCTCACCACGAAGTACGGCGCAAAGGTTGCCGGCAAGATCCGTGCGGCGAAGAAGTTGAACGCCGCACAGAACAGGCAGTTGGCGTCGTGCAAGGCGTCGGGCGGTGGCGCGTCGACCTCCGAGGTGAAGGTCATGAACCTCTGCACCAGCCAGGATCTCACCAGTGCCGCGAAGGTGTCGGGCACGGCAACGAGCCTCACCGTCTCGTTGACGGGAACCCCCAGCTCGACGAACTGCGTCTACCTGCTGCTCGGCGCGTCGCGATTCATCATCTGATCGGCGCGGCCGCGCGGCGCCCCTCCGCGTCGGCGCGTGCCGTGCCGTGTCGCGTGGCCGTGGCGACCCAGTACACTCCCCGAGCACCAAGGGCGATTAGCTCAGTCGGAAGAGCGCCACGTTCACATCGTGGAAGTCGTGGGATCGAGGCCCGCATCGCCCACTAATGTCGTGACGTGCCACGCCGTTGCGAGCGCCCCGGCTGCCGGGGCGAGGCGACAGTGATGTGGGGAATGAACCCGGCGCTGCGGGTCGTGTGGCTGGAGTCGTCGCCGCCCGCCGACGGCACGCTCGTCAACCTGCTGTGCGCGCGCCACGCCGACGCACTCGTGGTGCCGAGGGGATGGACGCTGGACGACCGTCGAGAACCCGTGCCACGGCTGTTCGCCGCCCCCGCGAGGGAGATTCCCGCCGATGGCACGCCGTCGCGCGGCATGCGGCGTCGGCGCCGTCACGCGGCCGCGGCCCCGAGCCTGTTCGACGCCGTGCAGGGGCTCTCGGTGCCGGCACGGGCGATCCCGTGGTCGCCGACGCTCGCGCCCCTCGGCGAGCCGCGCGGCCTGCCCCGCATCTAGTCGTCGCCGTGGACGTCACGGCCGAGGTGCGCCTCGACGCACCCACGGACCGCGTGTGGCGCACGGTCGCCGACCTCGCGACCTACCCCGCGTGGCTGTCGATCGTGCACCGTGCGGAGCCCGAACCGACCCCGGACGCCGAGGGTCGCCCCGCGTGGCGCGTGGAACTGCGCGGTCGCATCGGGCCGCTCGCGCGTTCCAAGCGCCTCAGGATGGTGCGGACCGAGGCCGACCCGGGGCGCGCCGTGCGCTTCGAGCGCGTCGAACAGGACGGGCACCGGCATGCGGCGTGGGTGATGGAGGCGCACGTCGCGCCCGACGCGACGGCACCACCGGGCGCGGTACGACCGGTCTCGCTGCTCGTGGTGCGTTTGCGCTATGCGGGATCCTTCGGAACGGGCCTGCTCGAGCGCGCGTTGCGCGACGAGATCGAGCGCGGGCGCGAACGGCTGGCAACGGCACTCTCGGGCTGAGCCCGCGGCGGCGCGGGTCGCGGGGCGAGCGTGACCGGCTGGCCGGCGGCCAGCTGGCCGCAGGCGGCGGCGATGTCGGTGCCGCGGTTGCGGCGCACCGTCGCGTTGACCCCCAGTGCGGTGAGGCGTTCGGCGAAGGCGCGCACGCGCTCGCGGGGCGTCGCGCGCGTGGGCCAGCCGGGCGTGGGGTTGAGCGGGATGAGGTTGACGTGCGCGGAGGGCGAGAGCGCGCGCGAGAGGCGGGCGAGCTCGCGGGCGTCGCGGTCAGTGTCGTTGACCCCGTCGATCATCGCCCACTCGAAGGACAGGCGGCGGCGCGTGGCGGCCAGGTAGTCGCGGCAGGCGTCCATGAGTTCGGCGATGGGGTAGCGGCGGTTGATGGGCACGAGTTCGTCGCGCAGGTCGTCACGGGCCGCGTGCAGGCTCACGGCGAGGTTGACGGGCAGCGGCCGTTCGGCGAGCGTGCGGATGCCCGGCACGATGCCCACCGTCGAGATCGTGAGGTGACGCGCCGAGATACCGAGGTCGCCGTGGATGCGCTCGATGGCCGTCCAGACGTTGGGTTCGTTGGCGAGCGGTTCTCCCATGCCCATGAACACGACGTTGGCCAGTCGGCGGCCGTCGTCGCGGCTGCGGCGGGCGGCGCGCACGACCTGCTCGAGGATCTCGGCGGGCGACAACTGGCGCGTGAAGCCGGCCTGGCCGGTGGCGCAGAAACCGCACGCCATCGCACACCCGGCCTGCGTGCTGACGCACACGGTGGAGCGCTCGGCGTAGTGCATGAGGACCGACTCGATGCGTGACCCGTCGGTGGGTCCGAGCGCCCACAACGATTTCACCGTGTCGCCGCGGTCGCTCGGCGACTCGGTCACGAGCGTGAGCGCGCAGGGCAGCGCCGCCTCGAGGCGCTCCCGCAGGGCCAGCGGCAGCGTCGTCATCTCGCCGGGTGCGAGCAGGCCGGCGTGCAGGCCCTCCCAGACCTGACGGGCGCGGTACGCGGGCTCACCAAACTCGGCGAGCAGCGCGGAGAGCTCCTCGCGCGCGATCCCGTAGCGCGTCGGGGTCAACGCAGGTGCGGGCCGGCGAGGCGGGCGTAGTCGGCCATGCGGGCGCGCAGCACGTCGAGGCTGGCGGTCCAGAACGCCTCGCTCGTCACGTCGAGACCGAACGCCGCGCCGAGCTCCTCGGCCGAGTCCATGCCGGCACGCGAGAGCACGGAGTCGTAGCCGTCGCGGAAACGCTCGGGGTCGCGGCGGTACTGCGCGAAGAGCCCGAGGCCAAAGAGCAGGCCGTAGGTGTACGGCCAGTTGTAGAAGTGTGAACCGTAGTAGTGCGGCTTGAGCACCCACATGTAGGGATGCGCGGTGCGTTGGTCGAGACCCTCGCCGTAGGCGGTGGCCTGCGCCTCGCGCATGAGGTCGTGCAACTCACCCACGCCGAGCGTGCGACGCTGGCGGCGCGCGAAGACCTCGGTCTCGAACACGAAGCGGCTGTGGATGTCGACCACCACCTGCGCCGCGCCGATCAGGTCGACATCCAGCATCGCGAGCCGCTCGTCGCCCTCGAGGCGGGAGAGCCCGGCCTCCACCACCAGCGTCTCGCAGAAGATGCTCGCCGTCTCGGCGAGTGCCATGGGAAGTCGGCGCTGGAGCGGCGTGCGGTGCGCGAGCTGGGTGTTGTGATACGCGTGGCCGAGTTCGTGGGCCGTGGTCTGGGCCGAGTCGACGCTGCCGCTCCAGTTGAGCAGCACGAGCGAACGGTCCTCCACGAAGGACATGCAGAAAGCCCCACCCACCTTGCCGTCGCGAGGCTCGGCGTCGATCCAGCGCTCCGCGAGCGAGCGGTCGACGAGGCCCGCGAGCGCGTCGGAGTACTCGGCGAAGGCGCCGCGCACGATCGCGATCCCCTCATCCCAAGAAATGGCGCCCCCCGCGGTGGGCAGGGGGGCGAAGAGGTTCCACCAGGAGAGACCCTCGGCGTCGCCGTGGAGTCGCGCCTTGGTGCGCAGCCATGCCCGGAAGTCGGGGAGCGCCGCGTGCACGGCGGCCTGCATGGCGTCGAAGGTGCGTCGGTCGACGCTGTTGGCGTACAGCGAGGCATCCAGCGGTGAGTCCCAGTGGCGGCGACGATTCACCGCGTTGGCCTCGCCCTTGATTGCGTTCATAGCCGCGGCACACGCGGTGGCGACGCGGGGCCAGGCCTGCATCTCGGCGTCGTAGGCGGCGCGGCGCACGCGCGGGTCGCCGTGCGTGGCGAGACCCCGCACGGCGGGCATCGGCAGCGTGCGCTCGCCGTCGGGCAGCGCCACGGCCGTCGAGAGTTGCGAGGTGACGTCGGCATGCAGGCGCGACCACGCGGAGGAACCGGTGACGGACAGCTCGGCGTAGAGGCCCTCCTCGGCCTCGGCCATCTGGTGCTCGGCGCGGGCCTGCAGGCGCCGCAGCGGACCCAGGTGCTCGCGCGCCTCGCTGCTCACGACCGCGAGGGCGTCGGCGTCGAGCGACGCCACCCAGTCGGCGAGGCGGGCGAGCAACGGTGCGGTGCGGCTCTCGAGCACCTCGAGCTCGCTGAGCAGGCTCTGTGCGCGCTCGTCGCGACTGTCGGTCGAGACCGTGGCGTAGACGTACGCCCCCAGCGTCTCCAGGCGGGCCGCGCAGGCGTTGAACGCGTGCAGCACGGCGTCGGCCGCCTCACCGTCGCGGGCCGTCGGCGTGCGTGGCGCCGTGGCGCGCACCTCGGAGGAGTCGAAGAGTGCCTCGAGGCGCGAGACGTCCGAGGAGGCGTGCTCCATCGCGTCGAGGAACGAGCGGGCCGTGAACGACTCGTGAACGTCGGCGACGCTCCAGCGCGGGAGCGCGACGGGAGCGTCGGGCACGGGCGAAGGCTACGCGGGACCCGCGCCGGGTCGCGGACGCATCTTCCCCGAGGGTCGGGCGGCGACGCTGCCGACGAAGACCTCGTCGCGGCGCTCCTCTGTGAGGCCGAGCGAGGCGTACAGCGAGCGCGCCGCCGCATTGTCCCCCCTGACGAAGAGCATGCCGTGGCGCAGGCCGCGGGCCGCGAGGTGGGCGAAGCCCGCGACGGCGAGCGCGCGACCGATGCCGCGACCGTGGAGCGCGGGATCCACGCCGATCGCATAGATCTCGCCTTCGGCCTCGCCGTGCGGATCGAGTGGCGTGTGCGCCCCGCCGTCCGCGGCGACCGCGGCGTGCACCTTGGTCCAGCAGAAGCCCGCCATGCGACCGTCCCGCTCGTGCACGAGAAATCCCGTGGGGTCGAACCATGGTTCGGCCATGCGCGCAGCCAGCACGCGCTCTGTCCATGCGCCCTGCTCGGGGTGGTCGGCAAACGCGCGGGCATTCAGCGCGAGCCACTCGGCGTCGTCGACGCCAGGGCGAAAGGCGCGGGTGACGAAGTCGGGCCGCAGGCGGTGGCTGGCTGCGAGCGGAAGGGTGCAGCGCAGGTGCAGCAGCGGGGCGTCGGGCCGCAGGCCGTGGGCCGCGGCCGCCGCGCGCTCCTCGTGGGTGGGTTCGCACACGAACCAGCGCACGGCCCCACCTCCGTCCGCGGCGACGTCGGCGACTGCGGCGTCCAGCTCCGCACGGCTCAGGTGGTGGCGGGAGCGCAGCACGACGCCATGCTCGATGCGCGAGACCTCGATGCGCGACACGGCAGAAGAATACCGAGGTGCGCCGACTCGGTCCCGTGCGACGCTGAGTACGGTGGGTCGCGTGGCGACGCGCCGACGAACCGCAGCGCGCAGGGGTGCGTCGCGGGGCGAGGAGCAGCGACGGGCAACCGCGCGGCGTGCCCGCACCGTGCTGCGGCGCCTGAAGCGCGACCACCCGGACGCCTTGTGCGAGCTCACCCACACGAACGCCTTCCAACTCCTCGCGGCCACGATCCTCTCGGCGCAGTGCACCGATGCGCGCGTCAACATGGTGACGCCCGGGCTCTTTGCCGCGTACCCCGACGCATCGTCGCTCGCGGCGGCCGACGTGCGGCGCGTGGAGCAGCTGGTGCGGTCCACGGGCTTCTTCGCCACCAAGGCCCGCAACCTGATCGGCATGGCCCGCGGGGTGATGGAGCGCTACGGAGGCGAGGTGCCCCGCGAGATGGAGGACCTCGTGACCCTGCCCGGGGTCGGTCGCAAGACCGCCAACGTGGTGCGCAGCGTCGTGTGGGGCCTGCCGGGCCTGCCCGTGGACACGCACGTGGGGCGGCTGTCGCGACGACTCGGGCTCACGGCCGAGGAGGACCCGGTGAAGGTGGAGCACGAACTGGGCGCGATGCTGTCGCCCGAGGAGTGGGGCGGCTTCAGCCTGCGCCTGATCCTGCACGGCCGGCGCGTGTGCGACGCGCGTGCGCCCAAGTGCGGGGAGTGCCGGCTCGAGGACGTGTGCCCGTCGTCGCTGGAGCCGCGGACGCGCACGAAGGCGGCCACGACGCGGGCCCGCACGAAGGCCGCGAAGACGCGCGCGCGGGCGCGCAAGGGCGGGGCGCGATGAACGACGCCACCACGGCCGCGGAGCTCGCGGCGATCGCCGACGCGGTGGACCGCGAGCTCGGGCGCGTGCGGGACCTCGCAACCCGGCGGGCGGCACAGGTGGCGGGCGGCGACGCGGACGCCGCAGACGACCTGCTCGCCGCGATGTACGAGGCCGAGCGTGCGCTGTCGAGCGCATCGCGGGCGGTGCGGCGCGCGGCACGCGCGCCGCGTTGACCATGGCGGGCTCGGGCGGCGAGGCGCGCACGGCGGGCGAGGCACGGCGGCCGTCGCACCACGGACTGGGGCGACTCGGGATCTGGACCTGGGCCCTTGACGCGCAACCGATGCGCGGGGCGCAGCGCGCGGCGGCGGCGCTCGAGGAGATGGGATTCGGCACGGTGTGGGTGCCGGAGGCGGTGGGGCGCGAGCCGTTTGCGTCGTGTGCGCTGCTGCTGTCGGCGACCGAGCGGCTGACGATGGCCACGGGGATCGCCTCGATGCAGGCGCGCAGTGCGGCGACGATGGCGTCGGGGTGGCGCACGCTCACCGAGCGGTTCGGCGAGCGATTCCTGCTCGGGATCGGCACGAGCCACCAACACCTCACCGAGAAGGTGCACCGCGGTCGCTACGAGAAGCCCTACTCGGCGATGGTGGAGTACCTCGACGCGATGGACGCCGCGCTCTACCTGGCCGCGCCGCCGACCGTGGTGCCGCGGCGCGTGCTCGCTGCGCTCGGGCCGCGGATGCTCGCGCTGTCGGGCCGGCGCGGGCTCGGCGCGCACCCGTACTTCGTGCCGGTGGAGCACACCGCCGAGGCGCGGCGGGTCATGGGGCCCGATGCGCTGCTCGCACCCGAGCAGGCCGTGGTGCTGTCGACCGACGCGGGCGTCGCGCGGGAGATCGGGCGGAAGTTCATGCTCACCTACAACCGACTGCCCAACTACGCCAACAACCTGCGCAGGCTCGGCTGGCGCGACGAGGACATCGCGGGCCCGGACCGCGTGCCGAGCGACGCGATGGTGGATGCGATCGTCGCCTGGGGCGACATGGACGCGATCACGGCTCGGATCGACGCGCACTTCGCCGCGGGGGCGTCGCACGTGTGCGTGCAGGTGCTGCGCGCCGACTCGGCGATGCCGATGGACGAGTGGCGGGAACTCTCGGCACTGCTGCCGCGCTACCGCGACTGACGCGGCCGCCGCCGCGCGGCGGCTAGTAGCCGAGCACGCGGGCCTGCAGCCCGCGCATGCCGGCGAGCCAGCGTTCGTGTTCGCCGGCCTTCACCTTGGCGTACTCGGCCACCTCGGGGTGCGGGAGGATCAGGAACCGCTCGGCGGCGATCGCCCCGGCGGTGACGTCGGCGACCGTCTCGGGGGCGAGCACCGCACCGGCGGCACGCACGACGTCGGCGCCCCCGCCGACGAGCATCGCCGTGTCGACGCCCTGCGGGCACAGGCACGACACGCGCAGCCCGCGGGAGTGGTAGGTGATGGAGAGCCACTCGGCGTGGGCGACGGCGGCGTGCTTGGTGACCGCGTAGGGCGCCGAGCCGATCATCGACATGAGGCCCGCCGCCGAGGCGGTGACGGCGAAGTAGCCGCGCCCGGCGGCGAGCCAGTCGGGCAGCAGGCACTGCGCGGCCCAGCGGTGGGCGTGAAGGTTGACCGCGAACGCGGCCTCCCAGTCGGCCTCGGGGGTGGTGTGGTCGGTGCCCACCGCGATCCCGGCGTTGGCGAAGAAGAGGTCGACGAACCCGACGCGTGCGCGGGCCGCCTCGACGAGCCCGACGTTGCCCGACGCGGTGGAGACGTCCGCCGTCACGGCGAATGCCGACCCCGGGCGCTGCGCCTCGAGTGCGGCGGCGGCCCGAGTGACCTCGTCGGCGAGGCGGTCGGCGAGCACCACGCGCGCGCCGTCGCGGTGGAAGCGGCGCGCGAGCGCGAGACCGATGCCACGGGCGGCGCCCGTCACGACGACGGAGGCGCCCCGCATCTCCACGGACCGAGCCTACGAGCCGCGCGCATTCGTGAACCGTCGCACGATCACGGGAGCGTCACGACGTCGCAGCACCCCGCGGCTATCGTCGGGTAGATGAGCACTTCGTCCAAGTCCGGCACCACCGTCGTCCGGGACACCGCGAGCGGCGCCGTGACCGACACCGTGACCGACGCCGATGTCACCGACAAGATCGTGATCCATGAGGCGCTCGCGGTGATCGACAAGGCGCTCACCGACATGCTCCAGCGCGAGCTCGTGTCCACCGGCGAGGTGGCCGACCTGCTGCTCGACGTGCGGTCGCTGCTCACGACGAGTCCCGCGGCCGCCAAGTAGCGCCGGGCGTCGCGCGGAGGCGCACGCCACGAGGGTGCGCGGCGCGTGCGCCGCGCCCTCAGCCGAAGAGCGAGATACCCGCGAGGGCCAGGCCGCCCATCACGGCGCCCACGAACGCCCCGACCACGACGTCGGTGAAGTGATGGATGCGGGTGGCGACACGGCTCGTCGCGATGACCGTCGCGAAGGCGAACCAGAGCGCCGTCGCGGGGGCGGTGGTCCAGCCCGCCAGGACGATCGAGGCAAAGAAGGCCGAGGACGCATGACCGCTCGGGAAACTCGACGTGCGCGGCTTGCGCACGCGGAAGCGGGAGTCGCCGCGTTCGGTCGGACGGCGGCGCTGGAAGAAGGGCTTGATGCCTTGGTTGACCGTGAGGCTCTCGATGCCCATCAGCGCAGAGAGCGTGACGGCCTGCGTCCAGCGCCGCGAGTCGCCGATGGCCCGACCGATGCCGATGATGTGCCAGAGCATGCCGAAGTCGCCGAGCAGGCTGGCGACCGAGAACAGCCAGACCGTCGGGCGCCAGCGACGCAGCGGCTCGAGGAGTAGGTCGACCCGGGCGTCGAGGCGGCCGTGCCACGACGGTGCGACGGGCGCGTCGCCGGGCTCGGGTGCGCGCGTCGACTCGTGGGGCGCGCTCATGCGCCTCAGTCTCGTGGGACGACGGGGTACTGCAGCGGGATCTCCGTGAGCGCGGCCTCGGGCGAGCCGCCGAACGCGGGGCACCAGGGCTTGAAGAAGCAGACGGAGCAGAGGCCCGAGGTCGTGGCGGGGAACTCGCCGGAAGCGCACGCCGCGGCGATGCCGGCGTGCACCGCGAGGGCGTCGGCCTCGGTGCGGGCATTGGTCTCCGGGGTGACCTGGGCCTCGATGATCTCGCTCGACTCGAGGTAGTAGAGACGTAGTCGCGCGGGGAGCTCGCCGCGCTCGCGGTGACAGAGCGAGGCATACAGGTGCATGTTGCCCATGCGTGCGGCGCCGTAGCCCGGAGACGGGGTCTTCCCGGTCTTGTAGTCGCTCACGACGAGCGCACCGTCGGGTGCGCGCTCGAGGCGGTCGATGATGCCGTGCAGCACGAAGGGACCGAGCGAGGTTTCGAGCGAGAGCTCGAGGCCGAGCACCTCGGGGACCCGCGGGTTCTCGATGCGGTAGTAGCCGTTGATGAGCTCGCGCGAGTGGCGCCAGAAGTCGGCGGTGGCGACCTCGTCGAGGCCGAGCGCGCGGAAGCGCGGGGAGGTCTCGTAGTGCCGCTGCGTCTCGTCGAAGGCCTCCTGGGCCCGTTGCGTGGTGCGCTCGTCACGCGGGTGTGCGAGGAGTGCCTCGAGCACGGAGTGCACGAAGTTGCCCTTGACGAGGTGCGCCTTCGGTGGCTCGTGCTTGCCGAGACCGTCGAGGTGCTTGAGCCGGTAGGCGAGCGGACACGAGCGCCAGTCGCTGATGCGCGACGGCGACAGGCGGGTCGGCACGGCGTACGCACCGGGGGAGGTGGCCATCGCGGACACGCTAGGTGCGGGGTGCGACGGCGTCGGCCACCTCGTGCACGAGGCGGGCGAGGCGCTCGGGATCCTCGAGCGGGGCGAAATGACCGAGGTCGGCCCACTCGAGGTACGTCGCACCGGGGATGCGTTCGGCGATGCGGCGCGCAAAGGCCGAGGGTTGCGCGGGCGCGACCGCACCCGCGACCACCCACGTGGGCACGACGAGGCGCCCGAGCGCCTCCCAGGTGGCGTGGCGTGCGCCCATCTCGTAGGTGCGGGCCTCGAGCTCTGGGGCGCACTTGAGCTCCACGGCGGCGTCGGGCTCGGCGGGATCGACGGGGGCGAAGCCGTGCGCCACGTAGTCGGTGAGCACGCGTGCGTCCAGCGCCGCGAGCGGCGGCTTGGCGGCGAAGTTGGCCCGTGCCTCCCGGGCGGACGCGAAGTGCGTGCGGCGCCGTCGCGCGCCCGCGGAGAGGGGGTTGTCCCCGTGGGGGCTGGCGCGGACCTCGGGCGGAAAGAGGATCGGCTCGCAGACGACGAGCGCGGCGAAGGGTGACGGGTCGCGCAGGGCCGCCATGATGATCCCCGCGCCGCCCATGCTGTGTCCCACGCCGATCACCGGGGCGCGGGCTCGGTCGCGCGCATCGCGCGCGACGCATTGGGCATCGTCGCCGTAGCCGTCCCAGTCCACGTCCCAGTCAGGCGGTGCGGGGGTGTTCCCGTGGCCGCGGAAATCGAAGGTGGTGGAGGCGTAGCGGCCCGGCGCGAGTGCGTCGAGCGCCGCGATGGCGGTGTCGAAGACGCGGCCGTGGAGGCCGGTGGCGTGGGACCACACGACGGGAGTGGGGCCGGGGTGGCCGGGCGCCGGGTCGTGCGGGTCGCGGGGGGCGTGCGCGAGGTACGCGTGCACCGCGATGCCGTCGGAGGAACGGACGAGTCGCTCGGCGAGGGGCGTCATGCGGGCCGCAGCGACGCTCGGCGCCGCCGCGGTGCGGCGACGATACCGCGTGGGGTGCGGGGACGATACCGCGCGGGGTGCGGCAGGGAGTGGGGCGGCACGATTGGCGGCCTCCGTGCGCCACTACTACCCTCGCGCCATGGCGAGGAAGCGCGCACGGACGAGGAAATCGGCGAAGAAGGCGCGGCGCAGGCCGGCGAAGAAGGCGCGGCGCAGGCCGGCGAAGAAGACGCGGCGCAGGCCGACGAAGAAGGCGCGGCGCAGGCCGGCGAAGAAGGTGCGGCGCAGGCCCGCGAAGAAGGCGCGGCGCACGCGGCGCACCGGCGGCGGGATCCGCTCGGTCGGTGCCATCGTGCGCACCTGGGCGCGCACGCGTCCCGCCCGCACGGCGCTCGTGCAAGGGGACCGCACGATCACCTGGTCGCAGCTCCACCAGCGCTCCGCTCAGGTGGCCCAGGGGCTGCGGAGTGTGGGCGTGCGACCCCAGGATCGCGTCGCGTTCCTCGACAAGAACTCGGTGGCGCACTTCGAGGTGTTCTACGGGTGCGCGCTGCTCAACGCGGTGAGTTGCGACGTGAACTGGCGACTCGCTCCACCCGAGGTGTTGTACATCGTCAACGACTCGCGGGCCAAGGTGCTGGTGGTGGGCCAGGACTTCGTGCCGGTGCTGGACGCGATCGCGGCCCAACTCACCTCGGTCACCACGATCCTCGTGATCGGCGGTCATCCGACCCACCAGGACTACGAGACCTGGGTGGCGCGACAGCCCGCCACCGACCCCGAGGTGCCGAGCAAGGGCGGGGACGTGGCGTTCCAGCTGTATTCGAGCGGCACGACCGGCCGACCCAAGGGTGTCATGCTCACCAACGACAACTTCTTCGCCTTCCTCGGCATGGCGGGGGAGATCTTCCGCATCGACGGGAACTCGATCAACCTCGTGGCGATGCCGCTGTTCCACATCGGCGGCAGCGGCTGGGCGACGGCGGGGCAGTTCTTCGGCGCGACCTCGATCATCCTGCGGGAGGTCGACCCCACGGCGATGCTCGGGCTCATCGAGAAGCACCGCATCACGCACGCGTTCATGGTGCCCGTGCTGCTGCAGTTCACCCTGATGATGCCGGCCATCAACACGACCGACCTCTCCAGCCTCAAGCTGATCGCGTACGGCGCGTCGCCGATCTCCGAAGAGGTGCTCGGCGCGTCGCTCAAGGCGTTCAAGTGCGCGTTCATGCAGATCTACGGGCTCACCGAGACGACGGGCGTCGTGACGCTGCTGTACCCCGAGGAGCACGAGTTGGAGGGCCCCAACAAGGTGCGCCTGCGCTCGTGCGGCCGACCCGCGCCGGGCAACGAGGTGCGGATCGTGGACTCCGACACGGGCTCCGACGTGCCGACGGGCGAGGTGGGTGAGATCTGGATCCGCTCCAAGCAGGTGATGAAGGGCTACTGGAACATGCCCAAGGAGACCAAGGAGGTCATCCTGCGGGGCGGCTGGTTCCGCTCGGGGGACGCCGGATACAAGGACAAGGACGGCTTCATCTACATCTTCGACCGCGTGAAGGACATGATCGTCTCGGGTGGCGAGAACGTGTATCCCGCCGAGGTGGAGAACGCACTCATGTCGCACCTGGCCATCGCCGACGTGGCCGTGATCGGCGTGCCCGACGAGAAGTGGGGCGAGGTGCCCAAGGCGCTCGTGGTGCGCAAGAAGGACCCGTCGGGGGCGCCCGTGGGCGTCACCGAGGCCGAGATCCTCGCGTTCGCGCGGGAGCGGCTCGCCGGCTTCAAGACGCCCAAGAGCGTGGATTGGGTGGATGCCCTGCCCCGCAACCCGAGCGGCAAGATCCTCAAGAAGGACCTGCGCGAGCCGTTCTGGCGCGGGCGCGAACGACGCGTCAACTAGGCCCACGGGCCGCGGCGAGCGGGGGAGCACCGGCGTGAAGTTGTCGATGATGATCAACTACGTCGGCGACTTTCCCGCGTCGGCGCGCCAAGTGGTGGAGCTCGAGAAGGTCGGGCTCGACATGGTGTGGGTCGCCGAGGCCTACAGCTACGACGCGATCTCCCAGATCGGGTACCTCGCGGCGGTGACCTCGAAGGTCGAGATCGGCACCGGGATCATCAACGTCTACAGCCGCACGCCCGCGCTCATCGCCATGACCGCCGCGGGGTGCGACTACGTGAGCAACGGGCGCTTCCTGCTCGGCCTCGGGGCCTCGGGCCCGCAGGTGGTCGAGGGTTTCCACGGCGTGCCGTACGAGAAGCCGATGCAGCGCATCCGCGAGTACATCGACGTGTGCCGAGCGGTGTGGGCCCGCGAGGCGCCGCTCACCTACGACGGCAGGACGGTGCAGGTGCCGCTGCCGCCCGGGCGCGGCGCGGGGCTGGGCAAGCCGCTCAAGCTCATCAACCATCCGGTGCGCCCGCGAATCCCGATCTGGTGGGCGAGCGTGAAGGGCCTCAGCGTGCAGGCGACGGCCGAGGTGGCCGACGGATGGATGCCGATCTTCTACATGCCCGAGGGCTTCGATGCCGTGTGGGGCGCGTCGCTGCGCAAGGGTCTCGCGACGCGCGATGCGTCGCTCGCGCCGCTCGAGATCATGGCGGGCGGCATGCTCGGCATCGACGAGACGCTCGTGGGCGACACGCAGGACGAGGTGCTGGGGTTCGCACGGTCCAGTTATGCGCTGTACGTGGGCGGCATGGGGGCGCGCGGCAAGAACTTCTACAACGACATCTGCCGCGAGTACGGCTACGAGGCGGAGGCGACGGAGATCCAGGACCTGTACCTGGACGGCAAGAAGAAGGAGGCGGCCGCCAAGGTGCCGATCGAGTGGCTGCGCCGGTCCAACCTCGTGGGGTCGCGCGCGTGGGTGAAGGACCGCGTCGCGGCCTACAAGGCCGCGGGCGTGACCGTGCTGCAGGTGAACCCCGTGGGTCCCGACCCCGTGCGCACCGTCGCGACGCTGCGCGAGATCATCGACGAGGTGTGAGCGAGTGACCAAGGAGGCACCAGCCGGGCGCTGCCTGGGTGTGGTGATGCCCTGCTTCAACGAGGAGCGGTTCGTCGCCGAGTCGGTTCGTCGCGTGCTCGCATCGCCGTACGTCGCGGAGCTGATCGTCGTGGACGACTGCTCCAGCGACGCCACGCCGCGGATCCTCTCGGAGATCGCCGATCCTCGGGTGCGCGTGCATCGCCAGGAACGCAACCAGGGCAAGGGTGCGGCACTTGCGCGCGGCTTCGGGCTCGCGACGGCACCGTATGTGATCGTGCAGGACTCGGACCTCGAATACGACCCTGCCGACTACGGCCGGATACTTGCGCCGTTGGTCGATGGGCGGGCGGATGTCGTGTATGGGAGTCGCTTCGTGACGACCGAGGCGCGCAGGGTGCTGTACTTCTGGCACTTCGTGGGCAACCGCATGCTCACGCTGCTGTCGAACGCCTTCACCAACCTCAACATCTCGGACATGGAGACGGGCTACAAGTGCTTCCGCCGCGAGGTGATCCAGTCCATCCAGATCCGAGAGTCGCGGTTCGGGGTGGAGCCGGAGATCACGGGCAAGGTTGCCCGCGGGGGGTGGCGGGTCTACGAGGTGGGTATCTCCTACTCGGGGCGCACCTACGCGGAAGGCAAGAAGATCGGGATGAAGGACGCGCTGCGCGCGGTCTGGTGCATCGTGCGCTACCGCGGCTGAAGCGAGGTGCGGACGCGACGGGTGGCGAGCAGGTAGGTCACCGACGCGAGCGCCCCCAGGCCCGCGAACACCGCCACCGTCGCCCGCGCGCCGACCGCCTCCGACACGAGGCCCGCGGCGACGCTCG
>Ga0233425_10007920_pt1 | contig 14510 bp, 9 predicted proteins | sample Watercolumn_Towu_2_FD_181712 | JGI IMG/M metagenome (GOLD analysis project Ga0233425, IMG submission 181712) | Freshwater microbial communities from Lake Towuti, South Sulawesi, Indonesia - Watercolumn_Towuti2014_140_MG | ecosystem: Environmental > Aquatic > Freshwater > Lake | place: Indonesia...
TCCCGGGTCATCAAGAATCTGCGCGGCCAGGGCCGCCTCACCGAAACAAACATCCAGGACGCCCTGCGCGAGGTGCGCGTGGCCCTGCTGGAAGCCGACGTGGCCCTGCCCGTGGTGCGCGACTTCATCGCCAAGGTCAAAGAGAAGGCCATGGGCCAGGAGGTGCTGCAGAGCCTCACCCCCGGCCAGCAGCTCATCGGCGTGGTGCACAAGGAGCTCACCGCCCTCATGGGCGAGCAGGCCGTGCCGCTCAACTTCGCCACCCAGCCGCCGGCGGTGATCCTCATGTCCGGCCTGCAGGGCGCCGGCAAGACCACCTCCACCGGCAAGCTGTGCCGGGTCATCCGCGAGATGGGCAGGAAGAAGATCCTGGTGGTGAGCTGCGACGTCTACCGCCCCGCCGCCATCGAGCAATTGAAGACCGTGGCCGGCCAGGCCGGCGTGGACTTCTTCCCCTCCTCCGGTGACCAGAAACCCGCCGCCATTGCCGCCGCCGCCCTGGACCACGCCCGGAAGCACCTCTACGACGTGCTCATCGTCGACACCGCCGGCCGCCTCCACGTGGACGCTGTCATGATGGATGAGATCAAGGACCTGCACGCCCTGCTCAAGCCCATCGAAACCCTGTTCGTGGTGGACGCCATGCAAGGCCAGGATGCGGTGAACACCGCCAAGGCCTTCAACGATGCCCTGCCGCTGACCGGAGTCATCCTCACCAAGCTGGACGGTGACGCCCGGGGCGGCGCGGCCCTCTCGGTGCGCCACATCACCGGCAAGCCCATCAAGCTGGTGGGCGTTGGCGAGAAGCTCACCGGCATCGAGGTGTTCCACCCGGAGCGCATGGCCAGCCGTGTGCTGGGCATGGGCGACGTGCTCTCCCTGATCGAGGAGGCGCAGCGCTCGGTGGATCACGCCGAGGCCATGAAGACCGTACAGAAGCTGAAGAGCGGCAAGGGCTTCGACCTGGAGGACTTCAAGGCCCAGATGCAGCAGATGAAGAAGCTGGGCGGCCTCTCCTCGCTCGTCGACAAGCTGCCCGGCGCCGGCAAGATCGGCGCCGGCGACCTGGCCCAGGGGGAGAAGCAGATGACCCGCATCGAAGGCATCATCAACAGCATGACGCCCGAGGAACGGCGCAAGCCGGAGATCCTGAAGGCCAGCCGCAAGCGCCGCATCGCCGCCGGCGCCGGCGTCCAGGTCCAGGATGTGAACCGTCTGCTCAACCAGTTCGAACAGGCCCAGAAGATGATGAAGTCCATGGGCAAGGGCGGTTTGGCGAAAATGATGCGTGGCATGAAGGGCATGATGCCCGGGATGTAGCCATAACTTTTCTGTGAAACAGGGATTGGCTAATCTGGAGGACCCGTCCCGCTTCAAGGAGATCGCCATGAAGATAGCCGCCCCCCTCCTCGCCCTCCCCTTGCTGGCCGCCCTCGCCGCGCCCGTCTCCGCCGCGGGCAACGCCCAGGCCGGCCAGGTCAAGGCCGCCGGCTGCATGCTCTGCCACGGCAGCAAGGATTTCCCAGGCATGTTCTATACCCTGCAGTTGGCCGGCCGCAACGCCGACAAACTGACCATCAAGACCAACAAATACCGCAGCGGCAAGCTGCTGCATCCGGTCATGAATGTCTTTACCGTCACCCTGAAGGATCAGGACGTGGAGGACATCTCTGCCTACTATCAGGCACTGGGCAAACCGGCCTTGGTATCGCCGCTGTTCGTCATCAAGGGCGACGATCCGGAACCCGCGAAATAACTGCATTGGCCTGTGTTCTCCAAGCCGGGTACGCCCGGCTTTTTTTCTTTGCCGACCCGAGGTTGATGTAGCTGCCCAGCCCGGCTACATTTCGTCAGCACGCAATAACAAAGACCCCCCGGAGAATCCCATGCAGAAGACCCTTTCGGCCCTGATCACAGGCCTGTTTTTGACCCAGGCCACAGTGCCCGCCCACGCTTTCCTCGGCATCAAGCTGGGGGGCGACGAGGAAAAAGAGAAGAACACAGTGTCGGGCTCGGCCGGCCCGGACGGCGCCAAGAACGCCCCTGCGGCGCTTGAGAAATGCGACAAATCCTATGGCACCCTGGCGGTTTCGGAACCGCAGGATTACGTCGGCCAGGCTCTCATGTCCTACGGCCTGCCCTCCCCCGTAGGCCTCATCCGCATGATGATCCAGCAGTCCAACTGCTTCGTCGTGGTGGAGCGGGGCCGCGCCATGAAGAACCTGATGCAGGAGCGGGAACTCGCCAGCGGCGGCCAGTTGCGTTCCGGCTCAAACATGGGTGGCGGCCAAATGGTCACCGCCGATTACGTGCTGACCCCGGATGTGGTGTTCTCCAACAAGGATGCGGGCGGTGTCGGCGCCGCCCTGGGCGGCCTGTTCGGCGTCGGTGGTGCCCTGCTGGCTGCGGGACTCAAGTTCAAGGAAGCCCAGACCAGCATGCTGCTGGCAGACACCCGTACCAGCCTGCAGGTGGCGGCCGCCCAGGGCATGGCCAAGTCCACCGACTTCAGCCTGGGCGGCCTGGGCATCGGTGGCGGCGTGGTGGGTGCGCTGGGCGCCTATGAGAACACGGCCGAGGGCAAGGTGGTGGCCTCCGGATTTCTGGACAACTGGAACAACATCGTGCGCGCCATCCGCGGAAACCCGGACATGCAGCGCCAGCAGATCAGCCTCAAGGGCCCCTCCGGCAAGCCCACCCAGGCCGGTGCCGGCTTCCAGAGCGGCGACGTCATCACCGGCAAGATCGGCGGCCTGAAGGTGTACGCGGAGCCGAGCAAGTCCGCCAAGGTGGTGGCCAACCTCAAGAAGGGTGATGAACTGGTGTTCACCGGCGAAATCAAGAATGGCTTCCTTGCCGTGGAGGGCAACGAAGGCATGGGCTGGGTGGATCAGAACCTGGTACGCAAGAACTGAGGCAGATCCGCCCCGTGAATATGGCCCTGCGGGGCCATTTTTTCTGCCTTGCAAAGCACCTAACCGCGCCCGGCAAGCAATTCTTCGAACGCCGCCGCGGGTAGGGGGCGGCTGTACAGATAGCCCTGGTAAGCGTCGCAGCCCTGTTCCACCAGATAGGCGTGCTGTTCCGCCGACTCCACACCCTCGGCCAGGACCTTCAGGCGCAATTTGCGGGCCATGGCGATAATGGTGGACACCAGTTCGCGGTCGCTGGTGTCCAGGGCGATATCGCGCACGAAGCTCTGATCGATCTTGAGTTGGTCCAGGGGGAAACGCTTCAGGTAGGCCAGGGAGGAATAGCCCGTGCCGAAATCGTCGATGGCCAGGGCTACGCCCAGGCGCTTGAGATCGTGCAGGGTATTCTCGGCCGCCTCACCCTGATGCATCAGGGCGCCCTCGGTCAATTCCAGTTCCAGGGCTGTGGCCGGCACACCGGTTTCCTCGAGGATACTTTGCACTACCTTCACCAGGTCCTGCTGCCGGAACTGCCGCGGCGAGATATTCACCGCCAAGGAGATGGGGGCGAGCCCTGCATCCCGCCAGCGCGCCCACTGCAGACATGCCTCCAGCAACACCCACTCGCCGATGGGTACGATAAGGCCGGTTTCCTCGGCCAGTGGGATGAACTGGTTGGGCGGAATCAGGCCCTGACCGGGATGCTGCCAGCGCACCAGCACTTCGGCGCCTATCAGCTCGCCGTTCGGCAGACTCACCTGGGGCTGGAAATGCAGTACAAATTCGCCACGTTCCAACGCCCGCCGCAATTTTGTTTCCATTTCCAGGCGCTGGTTGGCGTTGTCGGTGAGTTCCTGGGTATAGAAACCGAAGGCATTGCGGCCCTGGTCCTTGGCCTGGTACATGGCCACGTCGGCATGCATGATCAGCTCGCTGTCACTCCGGCCATCATCGGGATAAAGGCTGATGCCGATGCTCGCCCCGATAAAGACCTCGTGCCCGTGCGAGAGCACGAAAGGCTGGGTCAGGGCTTCGAGTAAGGTTCTGGCCACGATGGCGGCATCGCGGGGTTCCTGGATCCTTTCCAGGAGCACTACGAATTCGTCGCCGCCCAGCCGGGCCAGGGTATCTTCCGCGCGCAGGCGTTCACCCAGCCGGGCCGTGACCGCCCGCAATAGTTCATCCCCGATTTGATGCCCCAGGCTGTCGTTGACATTCTTGAAGCGGTCCAGGTCGAGGAACAGTAGCGCCATCCGCGATTGCTGGCGCTGGGCCTGCTCGATGGCGTGTTGCAGTCGCGAGCACAGCAGCAACCGGTTGGGCAGGTCGGTCAGGGGATCGTAGTGGGCCAAGTGGGCCAGCTTGGCCTCGGATTCCTTGATCTGGCTGATGTCCGTAAACACTCCAACATAATTGCTTACCTTGCCGCTCGGGTCGTGCACCGCGCTGATGGACAGGAGTTCAGGGAACACCTCGCCGGATTTGCGCCGATTCCATATCTCGCCCTGCCAGTGCCCTGCCTCCGCCACCGCCCGCCAGATGGACGCGTAGAAGTCGGGCGAGTGGCGCCCGGAGCGCAGCAGGGCCGGGGTCATGCCGAGGGCCGCCTCTTCGCTGTAACCGGTCACCCGCGTGAAGGCCTGGTTCACGGCCAGGATGCGGCTGCGCGCATCCGTGATCATGATGCCCTCGTGCGTGCTTTCGAACACCGTGGCGGCCAGGCGGGACTTGGCCTCGCTCTGCAAGCGCTCGCTGATGTCGAAGAAGGTCACCACCGTGCCCACCACCTGGCCGGCACGGCGCATGGGATACGCCCAGTATTCCACCGGCAGGCTGCGGCCGTCGGCGCACCAGAACACCTCGGTGTCGACATGCACCGGCTTTTCCTCCAGGAATGAGCGGTAAATGGGACATTCTGTCTCGGGATACTCCCGACCATCCGCATAATGGTGATGGATCAGTTGATGAAGCTGGCGTCCCAGCAGGTCATCGGCCCCGGCATAGTCAAGCAGGCGGGCACAGGCGGCGTTGGCGAAGATGCAGCGGCCTTCCGGATCGATGCCGTAGATCGCCTCGGCGGTGGATTCGAGCAGCAGCCGCACCAATTCCTCCCGCTCGTGCAATTCCCCCTGGCGTTGGGCGATGGCCTGCGCCATGTCGTCAAAGGCCAGGCCCAGGCGGGCCAGTTCGTCACTGCCTGGAAGGTTGGCGCGGGCCTGGGTATCGCCCGCCGCAAGCCTGTCCGCCGCGCCACGGATAAGCTTCAACTTGCGGATGACGAGGGACTGGGCCAGAAGGGCCACGGAAACGAAGGCCGCCAGCATGAGCAGCAGGTTCTGCACGAGCTGCTTGTGCCAGGCGCTCATCACCCGTTCCTCCACCGCGGCGACAGGCACCTTGATGCTGATCACGCCGCGCAGATCGCCGAGTTTATAGCCGTAGGCGGCGGGGTAATTCCGGCTCACCACCGCCGGTGCCTGAGCCGGGTCGCCGTGGCATTTCAGGCAATGGGGCTCCATCCAGATCGGCGTGGAGAAGTGATAGAAGGACTGCCCGTCCGGCGCGGTGAAGGGCACGAAGCGCTCCTTGCTTTCCGGGGAAGCGCGGAAATACGCCATGGCTGCCAATTCGATGGCGTCGGCCTGGTTCGCCGGATTGCGCGGGCGGTCGGAGACGTTGTTGAAGGTCATGCCGTTGCCTATCCAGAGCCGGAAGTTCTTGGATATCTCGCTCATGGCATGGGCGGGGAGGAAATGCAGGGTCTGCTCGTTGAGGGTCAGGCCGCTGGTGAGGAATACGTGCTGGTAGGTGCGCCGCGTGGCCATCAGCACGCTGTTCAGGATGTGCGTCTGTTCACGCAGTTCGCTCAGGATCTGGGCACGGCTCTCCCGGTAGTCGTGCCACTCGAAGAGCATGAACAGCGCCAGAAACGCGGCACCCATCCCAAGCCAAAGCTTGCTGCGTAATTTCATGATCCCGCCACATGCCGGAGATGGTGTGTTAACGGCACCGGCAGCGGGCAGCTTGAGCGTTAATTGCCCAAGACGCGGATATATCCCATTGAGATATAAGGGATTATTACGTATCCACAGGAAAACATCGAAGCCGATACCCTATGCCAAGGATCAGGCCGCAACCCGCGCCTGGGCGAAGGCGTTTCACAGGTCCGCCAGCACCTTCAGGTGGGCGGCCACGCTGCGCCCCAGGGAACTCAGGTCGTAGCCGCCTTCCAGCACGGACACGATGCGGCGCTGGGCGTGGCGCTGGGCGATCCCCATCATGTGCTCAGTGATCCAGACATAGTCGGATTCCATCAGGCCGAATTGGCCCATGTCGTCCTCCCGGTGGGCGTCGAAGCCGGCGGAGATGAACAGCATCTCCGGCTGGAAGGCCTCCAGGCGCGGCAACACCTCGGCCTCGAACACTTCCCGGTAGCGCTTGCCGGTGGTGCCCGCGGGCAGGGGCACGTTGATAATGTGTTCGTTGGCGGAGTCCGCGCCGCAGAACGGGTAGAACGGATGCTGGAAGGTGGAGCAGAGCATGACCCTCGGGTCATCCTTGAAGATGTCCTCGGTGCCGTTGCCGTGATGCACATCGAAATCGACGACGGCCACCCTCTCCATACCATGCTGTTCCAGTGCGTGGGCCGCGGCCACCGCCACGTTGTTGAAGATACAGAAACCCATGGCCCGGTTGCGGGTGGCGTGATGACCGGGAGGGCGGCAAGCGACGAAGGCATTCTGGACCTCGCCCCGGACCACCCGGTCCACTGCCATGACGGCACCGCCTGCGGCATGATAGGCGGCATCCAGGGAATGGGGATTCATGATGGTATCGTGGTCCAGTTCCTTCAGCCCCTCGTAAGGGGAAGCGGCCTCGATGGCATCGATGTAGGCCGGATCGTGGACCCGCCTGAGGTGACTGCGGTGCACCAAGGGGGCGTCGTGGTGGATCAGGTAATCGAACAAGTGGGCAGCATGCAGGCGGTCATCGATGGCGCGCAGGCGCGCGGGACTCTCCGGATGCCAGTGGCCCATGTCGTGCTTACGGCATTCGGGATGGGTGATGTAGGCGGTGTTCATGGTGAGGCTTATTGTTTAACAACCAAATTTGACTATACCCTCTGCCCATTGGCGCTGTATCGCATCCTGGCCTATGATGCATAGCAGCATTTTATGCCACCCCTCCTCCGCGTCCACGCCCATCCATGTCACGACACTACCTCCATCCCCTGTTCACTCCCCGTTCCGTCGCGGTCTTCGGCGTCAGCGAAAAAGAAAACTCGGTAGCCGGCACCCTGTTCAGGAATTTGCGTAAATCCGGCTTCAGCGGCCAGGTGTACCCGGTCAATCCCAAGCACGATGTGATCTTCGGCGAGCGCTGCTTTGGCTACGCCAGCGAATTGCCGGAAATCCCGGATCTCGCCCTGATTGCCACCCCGGCACCCACCGTGGCCCAGGTCATGGAGGAATGCGGCTCGCGCGGCATCCGCCACGCTGTCGTGCTCTCCGCAGGCTTCCGCGAGGTGGGCGCCAAGGGCGCGGCACTGGAGGAAAGGGTGCAGGCAGTGGCCAGGAAACATGACATCCGCTTCATCGGCCCAAACTGCCTGGGCATACAGCGGCCGTCCATCGGCCTCAACGCCACCTTCAGCCAGGGCGCCACCCTGGCCGGCGATCTGGCCCTGGTGTCCCAGTCCGGCGCCTTGTGCACCTCCATGCTGGATTGGGCGGAGGCCAATGGCATCGGCTTCTCCAGCGTCATTTCCACCGGCGCCTCGGCGGACCTGGATTTCGGCGAGATCCTGGACTACCTGGCCTACGACAGTGCCACCAAGGGCATCCTGCTGTACATCGAGGGCATCCGCGACGCCCGCGGCTTCATGAGCGCCCTGCGCGCCACCGCCCGCTTCAAGCCGGTGGTGCTGGTCAAGGTCGGCCGCCATGAGGCCGGCTCCAAGGCCGTCCAGTCCCATACCGGCGCCCTGGTCGGCTCCGACGCGGTGTTCGACGCCCTGGTGCGCCGTGCCGGCGTGGTGAGGGTGAACACCATCCTCCAGCTCTTCTCCTGCGCCCAGGCCCTGTCCACCCATGTGAAGCCCACCGGCAACCGGCTGGCCATCGTCACCAATGGCGGCGGCCCCGGCGTCATGGCTACCGATCGGGCCGTGGACCTGGGCGTGCGCATCGCCGAACTCGCACCGGAGACATTGAGCCGACTAAACGAGGTGCTGCCCGACGCCTGGTCCCACGGCAATCCGGTGGACATCATCGGGGACGCGCCGGCAGAACGCTATCACCATGCGCTGGACGCCTGCCTCCACGACCCAGGTGTCGACGGTGCCCTAGTGATGCTCACGCCACAGGCCATGTCCCGCCCCACCGAGGCGGCGGACGCGGTCATCGAGGTGGCGAAGAATTGCAGCAAACCGGTGATCACCTGCTGGATGGGGCAGGCCCAGGTGGTGGAAGGCCGCATGCACTTCAAGGAAGCGCGCATTCCCTACTTCACGACGCCTGAACCGGCCGTGGAAGTGTTCTCCTTCCTGTCCACCTTCTACGACAACCAGCGCCAGCTCATGCAGACTCCCGGCCCCCTGTCGCAAGAGGCCGAGCCTGACGTGGAAGGCGCCCGCCTCATCATCGAGGGTGCCCTGGCCCAGGGCAGGCACCTGCTCAACGAAGTGGAATCCAAGGCCCTGCTCTCCGCCTTCCGCATCCCGGTGGCCCAGACCCTGATCGCGCGGAATCCCACCGAAGCCATGCTCATGGCCCAGCAGATGGGCTTCCCGGTGGCCATGAAAATCAACTCCCCGGACATCACCCACAAGTCCGACGTCCATGGCGTGCGCCTGGGCCTCTCCAGCGGCCAGGCGGTGCGCTCCGCTTTCGGCGAGATGCTCACCGAGGTCAAGCGCAAGCGGCCCGACGCTACGCTTGATGGTGTCGTGATCGAGCCCATGGTCAGCCGTCCCCATGCGCGCGAAGTGCTGCTGGGCATGACCTCCGACCCGGTGCTCGGGCCTGTCATCGTCTTCGGCGCCGGCGGCGTCGACGTGGAAGCCTTCCAGGACCGGGCTGTCACCCTACCGCCGCTGAACCGCTACCTGGCCCGCGACCTGATCCGCCGCACGCGGGTAGCCACTCTGCTTGATCAATTCCGAAACCGTCCGCCCGCCGACCTGAATGCTCTGGAATCCATCCTGTTGAGGTTGTCGGAAATGGTCTGCGAACTGCCCTGGCTTTCCGAGCTGGACATCAATCCCCTGCTGGTCGACGAGAAAGGCGCCCTTGCTCTGGACGCGCGCATCATCATCGCCCCGCGCGTTCCCACGGCGGATCGCTACGGCCACATGGCCATCCACCCTTACCCATCTCACTTGGTCACTCACTGGCAGTTGCCCACCGGCGCCGACGTCATCATCCGCCCGATCCGGCCGGAGGATGCCGACCTGACCCAGGAGTTCGTACGCAACCTGTCAGAGGAAACCAAGTACTTCCGCTACATGGATGCAGTACGGGAACTCTCGCCGGCCATGCTGGTACGCCTCACCCAGATCGACTACAGCCGGGAAATGGCCCTGCTGGCCGTCACGGAAGTCGAAGGCAAGGAGGTGGAACTGGGGGTGGCGCGTTACGCCATCAACCCCGACGGGGAGTCCTGCGAGTTCGCCTTGGTAGTCAATGACCTCTGGCAGAAGCAGGGCATCGGCCACAAGCTTATGGACGTGCTCATGGACGTGGCCCGCGCCAAGGGTCTGCGCTTCATGGACGGCGAGGTGCTGAAGACCAACCGGCGCATGCTGAAGTTATCCGAGAGCCTTGGCTTCCGCATAGAAGCCCACCCCGACGACGACAGCATCCGCAAGATTTCCCGCGAGCTCTAGGGAACCGGGAAATACGGGAGACGGGGCAATCCGTTTCCCGTATTGCTTTGCCCGCTTACAGCCCCAGGGACGCGGGCTTGTCCAGGGGGGTGTGCCAGTGATCGTCGGCGGCCGGATCCGGATGGAACCAGTTCAGCTTGTCGTGCAAGCTGACCACGCTGCCGACGATGATCAGGGTCGGCGGTTTCAGTTCCGCCTGGGCGGCCAGGGCCGGCAGGGTGTCCAGGGTGCCGGTGACGGTCTTCTGGTTGAGGGTGGTGCCCTGCTGCACGATGGCGGCCGGGGTGTCGCCCCGCATACCGTGCTTCTTCATCTCGTCGCACAGAGTCACCAGGCCCTTCAGACCCATGTAGATGACGATGGTCTGGCGCGGTCGGCAGAGCATGTCCCAGTCCAGGTCCATGCTGCCGTCCTTGAGGTGGCCGGTGACCAGGACGAGGGCCTGGGCGTGGTCGCGATGGGTCAGCGGGATTCCGGCATAGGAAGCAACACCTGCTGCGGCCGTCACCGCCGGCACTACCTGGAAGGGCACGCCGTGCTCGCGCAAGGTTTCGATCTCCTCGCCGCCGCGTCCGAAGATGAAGGGGTCGCCGCCCTTCAGGCGCAGCACCCTCTTGCCTTCCTTGGCCAGGCGCACCAGCACCATGTTGATTTCTTCCTGGGGTACGGCGTGCTTATCCCGCTCCTTGCCCACATAGAAGCGGTCGGCGTCGCGCCGGCACATGTCCAGGATGGGGGGCGACACCAGGCGATCGTAGACCACCACATCGGCCTGTTGCATGAGACGCAAGGCACGGAAGGTGAGCAGATCCGGGTTGCCCGGGCCGGCCCCCACGAGATAGACCTCGCCGTTTCCCGGCGCGCCTCCCTCGGCTTCCAGCATGGCCTTGAGGTTGGCTTCCGCCTCCTGCTCGCGGCCGGAGAACACCATTTCCGCGATGGGCGACAGGAAGGCCTTCTCCCAGAACTTGCGCCGCGTCTCCGTGGTGGTGAAGCGGGTCCGCACTTGCTGCTTGAAGCGTCCGGCCAGGGCGGCGAGGCGGCCGTATGCGGCAGGTATGAGGGTTTCCAGGCGGGCGCGCAGGAGGCGCGACAACACCGGCGCCTCGCCGCCGCTGCTCACCGCCACCATGACCGGCGACCGGTCGATGATGGAGGGCATGATGAAGGAGCAACGGCCAGGTCGGTCAACCACGTTGACCGGCACGTGGCGAGCCCGAGCCGCATCTTGCACTTTCAGGTCGAGGGCATCGTCGCCGCTGGCGGCGAAGACCACATCCATGCCGTCCATGTGTTCCGGCCTGAATACTTCCCGCAGGTGGATCAGGCGGTCGGTCGCCAGCAGGTCATTGAAGGCGTCGGTAAGGGTTTCCGGCGAAACGGCCGTGACCCAGGCTCCGGCGCCCAGCATCAACGTCGCCTTGCGCGCGGCGGCGTCACCGCCACCCACCACCAGGCCCTTGCGGCCGCGCAGGTCAAGAAATATCGGTAGGTAGTCCATGCGTTGCGTGAGGAGTGAGAGGGATGGTGTGAGAATTTTTTTGGGGGGGGGATTACCCCTCACCCCTGGCTTCCCACCAAACTTAGCTGCCGCAGCCGCCGGAACCGCAGCCGCCGGAACCGCAGCCGCCGCCGCTACGGGAGCCGCAGCCACCAGCGCTGGCCTTCATGAATACGAAGCGGGACTGGCCCGGAGCCACCTCATTGAAGTCGATGGTGACATCGTCCAGGTAGGGGGCGGACTGGGTATTGATGAGCAGGGTCACACCCCAGGAATCCACGGCCGCATCATTGCTGCGCTCTTCGTCGAAGCCCATGCCGAATTCCAGCATGCCGGCATCGTTGACGCGGGCAGCCACACGTAGGGCCATGTTACCGGCGCCGGATTGCTCCGCCGCGACGCGAATCTGCTCGGCGGCTTCCTTGGTCAAACTGATCATGCTTTACTCCTTGTAAAAAAATCAGGCGGCGAGCCGGGCCGCATTCCGGGTTTCGGCGTGGGTCGCGACCTTCTCGAGAAAGGGTGCGATCCAGCCCGCCTCGCCACTGCCACGGCGGTGGCAGTAGGCGGCCAGCAGGTTCTTGTAAACAAATCCGTCCCGTTGGCCGTCGATGCCGTGGCCGCGCAGAACTTGATAGGCAAAGTCGAGGCCCGATGGAAGGTTTTCCAGACGGGAATAATGGAATTCGTGGGCTGGGATCGGCTGCAGCCGAGGCGGCCAGGGCATCCGCATGGTTTCCTCCAGCAGGGCATAGCCCCGCCCAACCGGCCGGGTGCCCATCACCACGTCGCCGGGCAGGACACCCACCATTTCTCCCTGGCGTTCGCCCCAACGCAAGGAGCGGGCCAGGTACATGAGGCCACCGCATTCCGCGTAGATGGGCAGCCCCGCCTCCACTGCCCGGCGGATATCGGCACGCAGGGCTGTGTTGGCTTCGAGTTGTGCGATGAACATCTCCGGGAAGCCGCCCCCCAGGAGGAGGCCGTCGCACTCCGGGAGACGGATGTCGTTCAGGGTGTCCAGGGGGGTCAGGCGGACACCGCGCTCGCGCAGGGTATCCAGATCTTCCTGGTAGTAGAAGCCAAAAGCGCGGTCCTGGGCATAGGCCAGTTTCAGTCCGGGGTTTTCCGGCTGACGGGCCGGTTCGCCATGTGAAATGTCGAGATTTGGGGCCCGGCCGGCCAGGGTGACCAGGACGTCCAGGTCCACCTGCGCGGCGACGCGGGTGGCGATAGCTTCTATGCGCGCCTCCGCGGTCTCGCTCTCATTACCTGGAATCAGGCCCAGGTGACGCTCGACAATGGCCAGGCTATCGTCCATGCGCACGGCACCGAGCACCTTGACGTCCGTGTAGCGCTCGATGACAGCGCGCAGTTTTTCCTCGTGGCGCGGCCCACCTACCTTGTTAAGGATGACGCCAGCGATGTCCACCTCCCGGTCGAAGGCCTGGTAGCCAAGAATCAGGGGCGCCACACCGCGGGTGACGCCGACGCTGTCGAGAACCAGGACCACCGGCGCCCGCAGCAGCTTGGCCAGTGCCGCATTGCTGTTGCTTCCCTCGACATCCATGCCGTCGTACAGACCCTTGTTACCCTCGATAAGGGTGATGGACGCGGGCATCGCGTGGCGGGAGAACAGCGACAGGATTTCCTCCTCCCGCATCATATGGAAATCCAGGTTGTAGCTGGGCCGTCCGGCAGCAAGGCCATGCCAGATGGGATCGATGTAGTCCGGCCCCTTCTTGAAGGCCTGCACACGCAAGCCTCGCCGCGCCAGGGCACGGCACAACCCCAGGGTGAGCGTGGTCTTGCCGGAGGACTTGTGAGCGGCGGAGATGAACAGGCGGGACATGGCGGGCATTTTACCAACCGCAAAACAAAAAGCCGACTAATTTTGTCGGCTTTTTGTCATTGGGCCGTGACAATGGGCGTTCAGTCGGTGCTGCGCCGCATCTGCAGTTCGGCGAAGTCATCCTGGGGCATGAACTTGAACACGCGTACCGCCAATACGGTGGCGACGAAGGCGATGCCGACGCCGCCCAGGCCCAGCATCCACTCCCAGACGCTGGGGGTATAGCTGGCCACGACACCATCGAAGAAGCTGCTGCTAACCTGATGCCCCGGGAACATATTCAGGGGATAGGACTGGCCACCGACAATGGTGACATACATCTGCGCCAAGCCGCCCAAGATGACCAGGGACGGCGCCAGGAAGCAGAAGCAGAAGGCCTGACTATCGCGGGAACGCGGGATGAACAGCAGGATGACGGGAATGATGCCGCCCAGGATCACCTGTCCCACCCAGAACACCCAGGTGTAGACGCCGCCGTCCAGCAGGATGAAGCGCTCGTAGTCCCACTGCTTGGCGAAGTACAGGTTGGTCAGATGGAACACCACTGTGAAGTACAGCGAGGCGGCGACGAACACGGCCAGCAGGTTCTTCATGCGGCGGCGGATGGTTTCATCGAGCTTGAGACCGTTCCAGCGGTACATGGAGGACTGCACCACCATGAAGATGGCCAGGCCGTAGGCGAAGGACATGATGATGAACATCGGCGCCATGAGGGCGGAGTTGTAGCCGGCCCGGGCAACGATGAAGCCGAAGATGGAACCGGTGGCGGTGGTGAGGGAGATCCGCCACAGGAAGGCGATGAAGCCCACCGGCTTGGACCAGCCGTACAGCTTCCGGTCCATCAGCGTCAGCAGGTAAAGGCCGACAATGGCGAAGAAGCCGTTGTAGAAGATCATGTTCCACGCGAAGATGGACTTGAAGTTGTAGTAGGTCATCGCCACGATCAGGCGGTCGGGACGGCCCAGATCAAGCACCAGCACGGCCAGGCCGCCGGTCAGCATGGCCAGGGCCAGCATGCCGGACAGGGGCGCACGCGCCTTGTAGATGGGCTTGCCGAACACGGAGCCGATGGAGGCGACGTTCAGGGCACCGGAGGCTGCGACGATGAGGAACACGGCGAAGACGTGGGGCAGGCCCCAGACAATCTGGTTGTTCATGCCGGTAAGGACATGGCCGTGGTGTTCGAGGGTGAAGAAGGCGAAAAGGCCCGCCAGCACCACCAGCCCGCCCAGGCCCAGCAGGACGAAGAACTGGCGGGTCCGGCACTGGGCCCGGTCGGTGCAGTATTCGTTCGACATGACTTCGCTCGACATGAGTTAGATCCCCTGGTAACGGACGCCGGTGTTGAGGCCCAGATCG
>Ga0233425_10007921_pt1 | contig 14508 bp, 14 predicted proteins | sample Watercolumn_Towu_2_FD_181712 | JGI IMG/M metagenome (GOLD analysis project Ga0233425, IMG submission 181712) | Freshwater microbial communities from Lake Towuti, South Sulawesi, Indonesia - Watercolumn_Towuti2014_140_MG | ecosystem: Environmental > Aquatic > Freshwater > Lake | place...
AAAATTAAGGATATTTCCATACAGGATCCGGTCAAATTGGAGGAAGTGGCCCGATCCCTGGGGATCGAGACTGAAAACCGGTCTCAGAAGGAGATCGCTGTGGACCTCCACCGGGAACTGGAGAAGGCCTTTATGTCCGTAGACGGGGAAACGCCCTTTGCTACCCGGGTGCCGGAAAAGACCCTGGAGACCTGGCGGAAGCTGGATATCGTCCCCAAGGGGGCCATGCTGGAGGTGATGGAACTGATGCAGCGGACCCATGCTGGTATGGATCAGGACTACGAGCACCTGACCAAACAGATCAGCCGCACGGCTTTGGCCGACGGCTGGGGCGGTTCTCTGGTGGCCACGGAAATTTCCGATATCCTTTTCGGGACCCCCACCCCGGTCAAGGCCGAGGTTAATATGGGCTGTCTCAAGGAAAATGAGGTCAATATCGTCATCCACGGCCACGAACCGCTCCTTTTAGAAGCGATGCTGGCCTCGGTCAGCGATCCCAAGCTGCTAGAGTCAGCCAAGGGGGCCGGGGCTAAAGGGATCAACCTGATCGGTATGTGCTGTTCAGGCCTGGAACTGCTCTGCCGCAAGGGGGTCCCCCATGGCGGGAACTTTATGTCCACCGAGGCCATCATGGTGACCGGGGCGGTTGATGCCTTTGGGGTGGATGTCCAATGCATCCAGCAGGGCCTGGCTAAGGTGGCCGAGTGCTACGGCACCAGGCTCTTTACGACTAATCCCAGTTGCCGCCTGGAAGGGGTGGAGCATATCCCTTTTGTGGAGCACGAACCCCGTAATTGTACGGATGCCATCGTTGAACAGGCCATCCAGCGTTTCCGCACCCGAAAAGGGCCGATCCAGATCCCCCAGATCCGCAATGTGGGCATTCACGGTTTTTCCCATGAATACATCAATTACATGCTCGGCGGGACCTTCCGGGCCTCTTATTCGCCCTTGAATGACAATATTATTAACGGCCGCATCCGGGGCGTGGCCGGAGTAGTGGGTTGTGTCAATCCCCGGATCAAGCAGGACTGGGTCCATGTAGAACTGGTCAAAGAGCTGATTAAAAACGATATCCTGGTGGTCCAGACCGGGTGTTCCCAGATCTCCCTGGCCAAGGCCGGTCTCTGTACTCCCGAAGCGGCCAATTTCGCCGGTCCGGGATTGAAGGAGGTCTGTGAGGCCGTGGGCATGCCGCCGGTTCTGGGCATGGGGGCCTGCATCGACAACAGCCGCATCCTGATCGCCTGCGCCGAGATGGTCAAGGTGGGCGGCTTGGGAAACAGCATTGCCGATCTGCCGGTAGCCGGGGCGGCGCCGGAGTGGTATAGCGAAAAGGCCGTAACTATCGGCCAGTATTTCGTGGCTTCAGGAGTCTATACCATCTTCGGGGTGACCTATCCGATTATCCAGGATACCAAATTTTATAACCTCTTGTTCGACGGCTTGGAAAAACAAGGACTGGGAAAATGGGCCTTCACCCCTGATCCCTATGAGATGGCCAGACTGATGATCGCCCATATCGATAAAAAGCGGGAGGCCCTGGGCATCAACAAGGACAGGGAAAGGACCCTGGTGGATATGGCCGCCCGCCGGGATCTCCAGGCGGCCTAAGAAAAAAAATAATTCGGTCTTGACTTAAATCAATGAAAGAACCGCCATTGATGGTTACAGTATAATCAACAATTGGCGGTTCTTTCATAAACAGGTTACTGAAAAAGGCCCATCTACTGCGTTGCCCTCATCTTTCGTCATTGCGGCGTATTTTCTGGATACGCCTCATTCCTAAAGATTTCGGGCGCCTTGTATCTGGACCTTTTTGAGTAACCTGTGAAAAGCCGATCGATTCATTGAACGACTCATTGCGAGGTGCGCTATGGAAGAATACTTAAACAAAGGGATTAAAGAGGTGATTTCCGAATTTCCGGCGGTCGATAAAATCCTGGAAGAATACGGCATCGGCTGCGGACCCTGCAGTGTCGGGACCTGTCTTTTAAAGGATATCGTGGCTATTCATAATCTCCCGGATGATGAACAGCGGGCCATGATGGCTCGGGTTGCCAAGGCGATTTATCCCGATAAGGTGATCCCTCTTCCGCCGATCACGGCAAAGAAAGAAACGGCTCCCAAAGAATTGAAATACTCTCCGCCGATGAAGACCCTGGTGGATGAACATATTTTGATCAAAAGGTGGCTGGCCTTGATCCCTGCCGTTCTCCAAGACCTGGATCTGACCACCGAAGAGGGCCGTCATCTGATCCTTCAAGGGGTGGATTTTATCCGGTCTTATGCAGACCGCTTCCATCATGCCAAAGAAGAAGACGTCCTCTTCGGCTATTTTGATCCCAACCTGGATATCCTCAAGGTGATATCGCAGGATCATATCGTCGGAAGGGGACATGTAAAGGCCGTTGTAGAAGCCGTTGAACGTCAGGACAAGGAGACGGTAGCCGAACACCTGACGGCCTATCGAAATCTGTTGACCCAGCATATTAAAAAAGAGGACGACATTTTATGGCCCTGGATGGAACGGAATCTGACCATGACCCAGATCGGCGAGCTCTATGCCAAATTTCAGGAGACCGATGAGCGCATGGGCCTTTCAACGGAAAAATTTGAACATTTTATTACTAACCTGGAAAAAAAGTATCAGTCATAAGGAGGTTGACCATGGAAGCCTTTCACGGATGTCCGGGATCACGGATGATGGATTTTAGTCAAAAGAACGTTCAGGCAAGCGAGGAGCCGACCGGGAAGATTCAATCGCAATTACGACAATGGCCCATCCAGTTGCACCTTATTTCCCCCCTGGCTCCCTATTACCGGGGAGCGGATGTCTTGCTCACCGCCGACTGTGTGGCCTATGCCTTGGGGGATTACCATCGTGAGCATCTCAAAGGGAAAAGTCTGGCCATTGCCTGCCCTAAGCTGGATGAGGGACAGGATGTCTATGTCGAAAAAATAAAAGCCTGGATTGATGAAGCCAAGATTAATACCCTGACGGTCATGATCATGCAGGTCCCCTGCTGTATGGGTCTGCTGAACCTGGCCCAAGAGGCGGCGGCCAAAGCCACCCGGAAAGTTCCTATTAAGTATTTGGTGGTCGGTCTTCAGGGAGAGATCCTCCAGGAGGAATGGGCTTAAGTCCATTCGCCACAATCTTTAGTTTACGGAAAAAGAGAGCGACTTTGGTGCAACAAAAAAATTGCATTCAGGGGCGCTTTTTTTTATAGTATCGATTGAAATGGTTGAAAAATTTTAAAGCGTGGCCTAATCCGGAAATCTGCAAAATTTTTTTTGCATGGGGTTAAGCTTTTGGCTATAGAGGTCCAAGAATGAAGGCAAAAAAAATCTTCCAGGTTTTTTCCCTGGCCCTGGTCTTGCTAGGTTATTTCTCGGAAAAGGCCTTTGGACTTCAATCCCATGCCATACCAGCGGAAGGCCAATATTCCCATCAAATAGGACATCTCTTTTTTCTCCTGAGTCTGGTCGTCTTTGCCTTCTGGCTTCAGAAAACCCGTCTGGTGAAACTGACCGGATGGAGATTCATCCAGTGGAGTTGTTTTCTCTTTATCCTTTGGAATATGGATGCTATTGCCGGCCATGAGGTTGAGTTATGGCTTAGCGAGAGCCTCTTTATCGGGCCTCCGTCCGCCCGCAGGCTGCTTGTCGACAATCGTTCCCTTTTGCCGTACTTCTATTATTTTCTCAAAATGGACCATTTACTTTGTGTCCCGGCGATGGTGCTTCTGTGTCTGGGACTTAAAAAACTGGCCTCCGATTCTTCAGGAGAATCATCTTGAGTCCCATGTCCCTTCCACTATCGCTGGTTGAGACTGTCGATATGGCCGGTTCGGCGGCCATGATTCTCTTGTCCCTTTTGGCGGTTTATCAGGCCTTGACTCTTCGTCGGAAGGACCCTCAGAATATTATGTGGACCTACCTGGTCTGGTTTTGTTCGGGCCTTCTGGTCTTTGCCTTCTCCAGGTCCCTGGGACATATTGTCAAACATCTCCTCTTGTCGGCTAATCAAGGCCGGGTCTGGGCCCTCATCAAACCGGTGAGCGGCTCTTTAAACACCATCACCTTTGTCATCGCCGGGGCCATCACCCTCTTCTTCAGCCGGGTTTACCGTATCTATCAACGGATGCTTCTTGATAAAGAGACGATCGAAAAAGCCCATCGGGAGATCGCCGAGCTGAATATCGACCTGGAAAAGAAGGTCCAAGTCAGGACCCGGGAATTATCGGCCTCGGAAGAAAAATACCGCCGGGTTTTTGAAAAATCCAAGGATATGCTCTTTATCTGTGATTTGCAGGGCACCATCCTGGATATGAATCCCTCAGGGATAGAGATTTTAGAGCTCGAAGGGCCAGATGATTTTCTGGGACGCAACTTGTTTCAGGATTTTTTCCCGGAGGTTGAAACGGCCGAGGCCCTCAAAAAAGAGTTAAAAGAGAAGGGGTTTTTAAAAGACGCTGAACTGATATTACAAACCCCAAAGGGAAAGAGGCATACGGTACTCTTTTCCGGGACCATGACCCAGAGGGAAGATGGCCGGCCCGTCGGGTTCGAAGGGATCGTCAAAGATATTACCGTGCGGAAGGAGATGGAATCCCAGCTCATGCAGACTGATAAGCTGGCCTCTCTCGGCCAGCTCTCGGCAGGGTTAGCCCACGAGATCAATAATCCCCTGGGTCTAGTCCTGGGTTATACCCGCCTGGTCCTCAAAGAGACCGATCCGTCGGCCCCTTCTATTCCGGACCTCAAAGTCATCGAAAAGCATGCCCTGAACTGTAAAAAGATCGTCGAGCAGCTCCTGAAATTCTCCCGTGCCACCAGCACCACCAAGTCGGCGGTTGATCTCAATCAGCTGATTCGGGAGGTCATCACCGTAGTGGAGCATAAATTCAGTATGGAAAAGGTTCGAATAGATACTCGTCTCTCTCCGGACCTGCCCATGACTATGGCTGATGGGGATAAAATTAGCCAGGTCTTGATGAACATCCTGATCAACGCCTGTCAGGCCATTGAAGGGGCCGGTGTCATCAATGTTTCTTCCCTGTGGAAGCGTGAAGACAGTCTGATCCGGATAACCATCGAAGATACCGGAGGAGGGATTCCACCGGAGATTCTGCCCAAAATTTTTGACCCCTTTTTCACCACCAAACCGGTCGGTATGGGCACAGGACTCGGGCTGGCCGTGAGCTATGGAATTATCAAAGACCACTCCGGACGGATCCGAGTGGAAAGCACACCGGGCCAAGGTTCCCGTTTCATCGTCGAGTTGCCCCTTATAGAATCGGCGGAAACCGAGGCCGGTTAGGAGACCAAGGTAATATGAACGCAATAAAGCAAAAAGGGGCCTTGCTCATTGTCGATGATGAGCCGGACATGCTGCCTCTGCTGAAGAGGACCATTTCAGCCGAGATGGACTGGGAGATTTTCACGGCCCTCTCAGCCAAAGAGGCCTTAAGCATTCTGGATCACCGGACGGTGGATGTGGTCCTCCTGGATATTAAGATGCCGGAGATGGATGGCCTGGAGCTCCTTTCACGAATAAAGGATAAGGGAGAAGGTCCCATGGTGATCATGATGACCGCTTATGGGGTGATCGATCTGGCCGTAGAGTCCATTCGCAAAGGGGCTTATGATTTTCTGACCAAGCCCTTGGATGACACCCGCCTGATCCTGACTTTGCAGAAGGCCATGGAATATCACCGCCTGGTTCATGAAAATCAGGATTTACAGCGACTGATTCGTAAACAGGGTTCTTTTCAGGACATGGTGGGGAGTTCCGAAGCCATGCACCGGGTCTTTGAGACCATCCGCACCGTGGCGGACACGGATGTGACGGTCTTGATCACCGGAGAATCGGGGACGGGAAAAGAGCTGGTGGCTCGGGCCATTCACCAAGGCTCCCGGAGGAGAGAGAAAAATTTTGTTCCGGTAAACTGCCCGACCTTACCGGAACATATTTTAGAGACCGAACTCTTTGGTTACGTCAAGGGGGCCTTCACCGACGCCAAGCAGGACAAGCAAGGGCTTTTTCAGGAAGCCCAGGAAGGGACCCTCTTTCTGGATGAGATCGGGGACCTGCCGATCAACCTGCAGACCAAACTACTCCGGGTGCTCCAGGAAAAAGAAATCAAACCCCTGGGGAGCCCCAAGAGCCTGAAGGTGGATGTGCGTGTGTTGGCCTCCACCAACCGGGACCTGAAAAAAAAGATGGCCCAAGGAGAATTTCGGGAAGACCTCTACTACCGATTGAATGTCATTTCCCTGCATCTGCCGCCCCTGCGTGAACGGCCGGAGGACATTCCCTTATTAGCCGGCCATTTTCTGAAAAAATATTCCGCAGAATATGGAAAAAAAGGACTCAAACCCGGACCGGGTTTCATGGAGGAATTGGGTCGTCAGGATTGGCCCGGCAATGTGCGGGAGTTGGAAAATGCCATCCGCCGGGCCGTCATCCTTTCCAGGGATTCTTTAATTACCTCCTCGGACCTGGGTTTGGAGGGAGGAGGGGAGAAAGAGCTTGTCGCCCCCTCAACCCAGGACCTTTCTTATCGAGAGGCCAAAAAAATGGTTTTAGATGTCTTCAACCGGCAATACCTTTCCAGCCTCTTGGCCTCCCATCAGGGTAACGTCACTCATGCCGCCAGAACGTGCGGTCTGGAGCGGCAGGCCTTCCAGCAGCTCCTGAGGCGATACGGTATCAAGTCGGAAGATTATCGCCCCTCCTCTTAAGCCCCCAAGTCTTTACTAACAGGGTGCTGAAAAAGGCCCATTTACTGCGTTCCCCTCATCCTTCGTCATTGCGGCGTATTTCTATATACGCCTCTTTCCTCAGGATTTCTTCGCATCCTGGGGATGCTTAGGCCCATCCCTTCGGGATGGGTCCCTGGTTTCAGGCGCCTTGTCTCTGGACCTTTTTGAGCACCCTATGAAAAATGAGTTTTTCCGCAAACTGTTAATTCGATGCTTCTCCTGTCGAGAGGCACAACGAAGCCCGAAAATGGGTTTTCGACGAACGCCGAACTCAATACACAGAGCTTTTTTGCTCCTCTTGTCTATATTTATCTTTACAGAATGTCTTTTTGACATTATACTGTGAAACATTATGACAACCTATTTTGAGCGAAACATTGCTCCGACTCTCCTGGAGGCCTTGCAGGACATGCCGGTGGTGGTTCTTACCGGAATGAGGCAGACCGGCAAAAGCACTTTTTTGCAGAAACAACAAGTCTTGACTAAAAGAAAATACATCACCTTGGATGATTTCGACTATCTCGCCGCCGCCAAAGGGGACCCGGAAGGGTTTATCGTTTCCGATCAACCGTTGACTATTGATGAAGCCCATAAATGTCCGGAGTTATTGACGGCCATAAAAAATGCCGTGGCCAGAAGGCGGGTCCCGGGACAGTTTCTTCTTTCCGGATCGGCAAACTTCGCCGTTTTAAAAGGTATTGCTGAAAGTTTGGCCGGCCGTGCGGTATATTTCCCTCTTTTTCCTTTCACCCGAAGGGAGTTGACCGGACGGATTTCCGGCTCCCCCTATTTACGCCGATGTCTGGAATCCGGCCAACCGCCAAAGGTCGCCGCGGGGGCACCTATTTCCGAAGAAGAGGTTCTGCAAGGGGGTATGCCTTCCGTTGCTCTGAAGGAGGTTAAAAATAGGCAGATCTGGTTTAAGGGATATGAGCAGACCTATTTGGAAAGAGACCTGCGAGAGCTCCGTCAGATTGGAAATATGGTCTCTTTTCGGCACCTCTTGCACCTGGCCGGCTTGAGAACCGGACAACTGCTGGTTCCCAGCCAACTGAGTAGAGATGCCAAGTTGAATGGGGCCACCGTTTCCCGCTACCTTTCGCTATTAGAGACCTCTTTCATCATTTATCGTTTAAGTCCTTATCTCAGAAACCGTTCAAGTCGGCTGATTAGATCTCCCAAGATTTATATGAGTGATTCGGGATTGGCCTGCTTTCTGGCAGGTATAGAAAACCTCAAATCGGATCCTCTCAAAGGGGCCTTTTTTGAAACCTATGTGGCCCAGAATCTTCAAGGGATTCTTTCGGCCGGTTGGCCGGAGGCCAGGCTTTATTTTTGGCATGTCCAAGGCCGGCATGAAGTAGATTTTATCATTGAAGCGGGCCATAAATGCCTAGCCCTGGAAATAATAAACTCGGCCAGATGGCATGAAGGCGACCTGGCTGGACTGAAAGCCTTTCTTTCCACCTCTCCTCATTGTACCTTGGCCATCCTGGGCTACAACGGAACTCATCAAGTAAAGTTGGGGGACCGCCTCTGGGCCGTACCCATCAGCCTCCTTTTGTCCTAAACCTTCTCCAGTTTTATGTCTTAATTAACTTTTTAGATTTTCTTTTGAGTATTGAACTTTGAGCTATCCTTTTCCTCTAATCCGCCCCAGCGGATGCTCCTTAAGCACCGCGCTCCTTGAGCCCCATAGGGGGGCGATCCTTAGGCGAATCGCGCCCCTCAAGACCCTCTTGGGCCGCTCCTTGTTCATCCTTCCTTCCTCCGAACACCGAACTCATAACTCCGAACTGTCCAGGGTTTCTCCTTGCTCCCTTTTCATGACTCCGAACCCGATACTCCGACACCCTTAAACGCCAGGAAGGACATTGTAAAGAATTTATTTACCTGATTTTTTATAATATGATAATATGAAGCTATGCCGACGATCTTGATTATATTGGGCTGGAGACTCTTCTTCTATGCCAATGAAGGGAATGAACCCATTCATATTCATTGTCAAAAAGGTGCGGCGGAATGCAAATATTGGCTTGACAGAGATACGTTCAATATTGAAGAGGCCTTCGGTTTTAACCTAACTACCAAGGACAGGCGTGAAATTAGGCAAATCATTTATGAACATTTTGAGTATATTGAAGAACAGTGGGATGAGTTTCAAAGGAGGCGGCAGAAATGAAATCGTATCATGAAATCAAGGATCTTCACTTTACTGGAGAAGATTTGGTCCTTACCATAGACGGGGTGGAGAAACGAGTAAAATTAAGAGATATTTCGCCCACTCTGGTTAAGGCCTCGGAAGATGAAAGGCGCACCTTTGAGATATCGCCCTCCGGTTACGGCATTCACTGGCCCCTGATAGATGAAGACATTGCCGTGGATGGGCTTCTTGGAATTATTCATACGAGAGAACCTCAAAGAAAAACCGCTTAAGAACCCGTAAAGTCGTCACGCCTGGGTTAAGAAAAAACAAACTAAAGGGGTCAAGTCTGCTCTTGACTTTTTATTACAAGGAGATATAGAGAGAGTATGTCCAGACCATTACGAATAGAATATCCGGATGCCTGGTACCATGTAATGAACCGGGGAAGGCGGAGGGAAGATATTTTTAAAGACCAAAAGGATTTCGAACAATTTATCGAAATTCTAAAGGAAACTTCCCAGATATGGAAATTACAGATAGCCGCCTATTGTCTCCTGCCTAATCACTATCATCTTCTGGTTCAGACGCCTGGCGCGAACCTTTCCAGATGTTTGCGCCATATTGACGGAGTGTATACCCAGCGATTCAATCGCCGGCATGGGTTTGACGGGCCGTTGTTTCGAGGGCGCTTCAAATCGATTCTGGTCGAAGCAGATAGTTATTTATTACCGCTGATCCGGTATATCCATCGGAATCCGGTAAGAGCCGGGTTAATGGAGAAACCGGAAGGATATCAATGGAGCAGCCACCGGACCTATTTGGCTAAAGGGAGAGGTGAAAGTTGGCTATGTAAAGACTTTATTCTTTCTTTATTTTCCCCTAAAAGTGAAGAAGGGGTAAGGGCCTATCGCCGCTTTGTTTCTTTAGAAGATGAAGAGAAGACTTTGGGGATATTAGAGGGGAAGAGATGGCCCTCTTTTTTGGGTTCGGGGGATTTTGTCCAATGGATAAAGGATCAATTTCATTCGGTCAAAGAGGATGACGAGATACCCCAGTCAAAGGAACTGGCTCCGGAGGTGGAACGAATCAAAAAAGTGACAATGAAATTTTACGAGATTGAAAGGGAGGAATTATTGTTCTCCCTCCGAGGTGTTTCTAATGAGCCCCGGAACGTGGCGATTTACCTGACCCGGCAATTAAGGGGGGACAGTTTAAAGGAAATAGGCTTGTCTTTTAGGATGACAAAGTATAGCTCGGTAAGCAGCGTGATCGAAAGGATGAAAAGGAATATAGCCGAAGACCGGAAGTTAAGAAAAAAGATCGAAAAATTACGATCATTATTGATAAAGAGTCAAGAGCAGACTTGACCCTTTATCGTCGGATGTCCCAGGATGATGTCTTTTTATGTAATCATGAACAAGGACAATATTACTACAATTGGTATCCTTATTCATGGGTTTGCGATTATCCATTGGGTGCCCTTAGAATTTTATTTAAACCCCGCCAACTCCACCGACAGACACTTACGTTGATGGGTGCGGAACTTTCCGGCCTTGGTATTGCCCGATCCCCAGGTGGTCGGTTCGTTGCGATGATAATTGAAGGCCCGACCGTGCTGCTCGAAAAACCGATAGATGTTTTCGTCGGAGGCAAAAACAGAGTATTCCAAAATCCTGCCATCGTGAGATCCCAGGTCCATTAAGAAGGTTGGAGAAAAGGAATGTTTTCAAGCCGCTTGATCGACAGAGGGCTCCATCCAATCCGGAAGTGGGCTACCGGTAGCTTCGGCGTAAAGGGTTTCCGGGGCAATATCTATTTCATTTTGCCAGGTAAGCACACCCAGTTCCGGATGTATCTCAAAACGGCGGAAGAAATCCATATCATGGAACCGTTCAAAAACCCCCCCTTTTTTTAAGTATTTTGCAAAGTCTATGGTTCCCTTTTTCCCATCATCAAACTCGATTTCAATTTTATAATCTTTCTTATACGTGGCAGAAACAATATCATGAATCATTTTGGTCTTCCTTTCATACCAAGGGTTCAATTTTGGTTAAAGGTAGATTTTCCCTGGCATTTTCCCAATTAGACATCAATTCTTTCTGATGTAAGGTCCCCCATTCTATAACCAAACCCAGGACTCGCGGAGAAACCTTCCCCTCGATAACGCGCATTGACTGGATTTCGACGACTACATAATCTCCACCGTATCTGGCATGAAAATGGGGAGGATTGTGTTCATCAAAGAACATAGAAATAATGATTCCAAAAAACCGAGAGATCTCAGGCATACAACATCATTTCCATTCTCAATGGCTAGAATTATCACGAAGTATTCTTAATTTTACTGTTTTTTTCAATAAGTTGTCAACAGAAGTTTGCGGTCTCCAATATACTCCATACAAATCATAAAAGCCCAGTTCATGGCATCGCAATGGTAAAACAAACCCCTTGGTCCGGTTCGGATTGAACTTCGATACTGCCGCCGTAGAGTTGGACCAGGCGTTTGACGATGCCCAGGCCCAGGCTGGTGCCGGAGCTGGGTTTGGTGGAGAAGAAGGGTTCGAAGATTTCCTGGAGGTGTTGTTGCGGGATGTCGGGAAGCCATCTATCTTTCGCCGGCTATTCTCAAAGCTGATTTGAAGTAACAGTTTAGTCCCCATCGACTCCCGCAGAAGGAAAAGCATACCCAGCCGGATCGAAATCCCTAAAAGTTGTAATAGGGGACGTTGGTGCAGAATTGACTTGACAGAAGGTTTATGAAGAGATAAAAGAAACGTTATGCCACGACACGCCAGATTAGATGCCCCCGGAACCCTCCACCATGTCATGGGACGGGGGATTGAAAAGACAAAGATTTTTGAAACCCGAGTGGACCGGCAGGATTTTATTGATCGGCTGGCCGAACTCTGCCGGGCAGAGTATTTTACCGTCTATGCCTGGGCCTTGATGTCCAACCACTTTCACCTCTTGCTAAAAACCGGACACCATCCCCTATCCGCCGGAATGAGAAAACTCCTGACCGGCTATGTGGTTAACTTTAATCGGCGGCATAAACGGTTCGGTCATCTTTTTCAGAACAGATATAAATCCATCGTCTGTGAGGATGATCCCTATCTCCTGGAACTGACCCGCTATATCCATCTCAATCCTTTGCGCCGGAAGATTGTCCGGGGAATGGAGGCCTTAAAGAACTATCCCTGGACCGGCCACTCAGCCCTAATGGGAAATATAACGCGAGACTGGCAGGATAAGGAGACCATCCTGTCTTATTTCAGTTCGAAGAAGAAGCGGGCCATCCCCCTCTATGAGGCCTTCGTTTCCGAGGGAGTCCCTAGAGGGGATAGACCCGAATTAGTCGGAGGCGGATTAATCCGCAGCCTGGGAGGCTGGTCTGAGGTCGTGTCGATGAGGAGAAAAGATATCCGGATGGCCTCGGATGCAAGGGTTTTGGGAAGCAGCGATTTTGTCCTGGATTTATTTTCCGAAGCGGAACAAAGAGTAAAAGAAACATTAAAGTTGGCTGGAGAAATTAAGCCCCTTGAGGAATTGGCCAAAGAAGTAACAAATGAGGTCGGCATCTCCGCAGATGATCTAAAATCCGGCGGCCGGCAACGATTGATTTCCCGGGCTAGAAAGATGTTTTGCCAGAGGGCGGTCAAGGAGATGCGCTACCCCGGAGCGGAAGTGGCCCGATTCTTAGGGGTGACGACCTCGGCCGTTAATCGATTGGCTCATTCTGGAAAAGTTTGGGGCAGACCGAATTAACATATTCTATGGGGATGCCCATAAGAAAACCCTAGCAGTGAGGTGGCCCATCTTTAAAAGCCGCATCTTGACCTAATCCCCAATCTTAGGTGCAATATAATTATTGCATTTTTCCACCCCAGACCATATTCTCACTTCTTCTCTTTCCTGAATATTCTGTATTTTCAATAAATTATTATTTTGGCCTCTAAATTGCTTAATAACGCCACTACCGGAGATGAGTATTTATGGCTTTAATCCTGTCCATCAACGAAGAGAAAGATGCCCTGGCCCTGACTGAAAGGCTCTTGACTGCTGAAGGGCACCGGGTCCTATCCTTCGGAAAAGTTCAAGAGGCGGTCGGCTGGCTGGGGGATCATCAGCCTGACTTTGTTTTGGTCAGCGGAGGACGGCATGGAAAGAAGGCCCGGATAGAAGTGGATCTTTTGAAACAAGCTGGATTGCCTAGTGAAAAAATTGTGCTTTTGATCGGAAGAGGATCTCTGCTCCCGGCCCGACGGGCCTTCGAGCAAGAGGTTTATCTGGTGATTTCGGAAGTCCCCGATAACGAGGACGAGCTAAAAAGAATTGCTACTGAAATGGGATCTTTCTTTTCATATGGCCAACCGAAAATAAAAAATGAAAATCTTTTCTTAATGACAAAGGAGGAACAGTAGATGAGAAAAGTAACAAGAAAAATGAATTTGTTTTGGAAAGGGAGCATTATTATGCTGATAATGTCCCTGACCCTCTTGGGAACCGTTTTTTTAACGGCCGTGGCCCAGGAGAAACCCACGGCGCCCCCGGCCCAGGAACAGTCAAAAGAGAAACCGAAACCGGTGGGGGATACCCTCGGGTTATCCGGTAAATTAGGGGAGGCGGTAGCCAAAGCCCCGGCCGGTACAGGCAAGGGACAGATTGATGTTCAAGCCCCTAAAGGGGCCTTCGGCATTCCCGGTGCCCCTCAGGTGAATTATGTTTTGGCCATTTTCTGGGCCGTTTGGGTGGGCTGGATCTTTTCTACGGTCGGGGCCTTCGGCGGGATCATGGCCGGGGTCGGTCATATTACCGTCTTCGGCTTAGGAGACTATGCCAAGACCTTCAAGACAACGGCCCCGGATCTGAATAAGACCTTGACGGACAGCATTCGAACCTCGAATCAGTTCCTGGTGGGCCTCTCTTCGTTAATCAGCACGATCAATTATCTGAAATCCAAGCGTCTAGCCTGGCCCTTAGGCATCGCCCTGGGGTTGGGTTCCATTGCCGGGGCCTTTTTTATCCCCATCTTGACCGGCGGGAAAATCAGTTTTAAACAATATCAGGGGTGGTTCGGGGTCTTTGTCTTTGTGGTCGGGGCCGTGCTGCTCTATGAACTGACCCCCAAAGGACAAGAGGGGAAAAAGGCGGCCAAGGCGGCTGCCCAGGCCTTTGAAAAGAGTGTCAAAGAAAGGAAGGACCTGGTCTGTGAAGGGATTACTTTTGAAAAATTCAGCTTGGCTAAAAGCACCTTTTGTTTCTTCGGCTCCACCTTTCACTTCAATCCCATCTGGGCCTTTGTCGGCGGTCTGGTTATTGCCGCCATCTCTTCCTTTATCGGAGTGGGTGGAGGATTTCTCTATGTCCCCTATTTGACGACCATCGTCGGGGCGCCTATGTTCGTGGTGGCCGGGACTTCTGCTATGGCCGTTTTCGTCAGTATGATTACCAGTATTGCCGGCTACATCACCATAGCCAAAGCCGGTATGGATTGGGGCCTCATCGGCATAGAACTGGTTGGAATCTTCATCGGCTCTATGATCGGACCGCGGACCCAGAAATACATCCCTGAAAAATGGCTGAAGATCATC
>Ga0233425_10007922_pt1 | contig 14508 bp, 18 predicted proteins | sample Watercolumn_Towu_2_FD_181712 | JGI IMG/M metagenome (GOLD analysis project Ga0233425, IMG submission 181712) | Freshwater microbial communities from Lake Towuti, South Sulawesi, Indonesia - Watercolumn_Towuti2014_140_MG | ecosystem: Environmental > Aquatic > Freshwater > Lake | place...
ACGCTCTTGCTTTGGGGGACAAAATGACCGGCATCACTCTTTTTCGCATCTCACCAGGGATAGACGACGGTGAGATCATCGCCCAGGCTTCTGAGCCCATCCTAGCATCCGACACGACCGCCACTCTCACCCCCCGCCTATTCAAAAAAGGTGCCGAGCTCTTTTTACAAAGAACGGTTCTTTGTAAACCAGACTTACCAAACAAAGAACCGTTCTTTGTAAATCCCGACACGCCTCTTATCTTTACTAAACGTCTCAAAAAAGATTCAGGTTACATCGAGTGGGATGTCCTACATGCTCTACTCAAAAATCAACCTCCCAAAACAACCTCGCACAATATCCTCCTCAACCTCCAGCCAACCAAGTCTCTAGACCATCTCCTCCGCGCCCTCACGCCCTGGCCTGGCATCTGGAGCCTAGTACCTAGTACAAAAGGTGATCTGCGTATCTCCCTCGAGTCCGTCAAACCAGACATTACCCTCAAAATTGCCGGCAAACCCAAGGCAATCACTCTAAAAGATTTTGAAAAATACTATCTCTAACTTCAGAGGGTGTTGTTATGCTTTTGCTGCGGCACTACCAGCTTTTACACTGCGTAGACATTTGGTACAAAGCTTTAGACGCAACTTAGATTCTCCCATCTGCATACGATGAGCGTGAAGATTGGGTTTGCGAACGCGTTGGGTACGATTTTTGGCATGAGACACGTTGTGTCCTACGTCTCTTTTCTTACCGCATAAATCACATGCATTAGCCATAGACGTGTAGTTTACCACAAAACACTATTTTTTTGCACCACCAGCGACTACCAAGTAATAAATCTCTTGTCCTTTTGCTACATTTCTGTCCATACAATCTTCTTCCGCTGGAGCCACCACTGCCAGTCCCCATGTATATTCTGATTGAATCCCCTCAACACTCGAATACTTCTTAAATAAGTAAGAAATAAATAATCTAGCGAGCGCCGGAGATTGCATTACAAAAATTTTAGGATTCTTTTCCTGGTTTTCCTGGGATGGCATACAAATTTAGTGACTACTGACACTACCTCTCGATCTAAACAGTAATGATGCCCCAATAGCTAGTCCCACAATCACAAGTATCACCACAAGTAGCGAAGATACTATCTTGCCTATTACCGCGCCCGTTGCAGACGTAGTATTTGCCACCGTTGTAGCGGCCGTAGTGGTAGTAGTAGTTTTGGCAGGCGTAGTTGTAGTCACAGGTGCTGATGTAGTCTTGCTTTTATCAAAACTAAACGCAGTCACAGATCCAGATGCGATCTGTTTATCACTCATCTTGCGCGTATTGGCATCTCGCTCTGCAGTGATATACATACTCTCAAAAGAGTCCGCAATATTCCCCTGGAAATATCCCTTATCTATCTCCGCTATCCTGGTCACTACTCCATGATCTGCAGTTTTACCCCATAAAACGTAGCGGTTATAAAGAGTTTCATAAGGATAAGTCAGGCCATCACATCGACCATTGACTTTATAATACCCATCTTGAAAAATTGAAACACCTTTACACGACACACTCGAGCTCGTGAGGTCTATGAGCCCCTCTTTAGCTGATGCACTTGAGGTAAATAAAAAAGCCAACGCAAGTAGCGCAATTAATTTTTTCATATATCCCATAGTGTAACATTAGATCTAGTCAAAGTCAATAGAGTATACTTACTCTCACTTATGGAATTTGTACTCAGTGCCATCGTCTTTATTTTAGCTTTGACTGTACACGAATTTGCCCATGCCTACATTGCCGACAAACTAGGCGACCCCACCCCCAGGAGTTATGGCCGACTCACCTTAAACCCACTCGCTCATCTTGATCCACTAGGGACACTTGCTATCATTTTTATTGGCTTCGGCTGGGCCAAACCAGTCCCTTTTGATGTCTACAATCTCAGGAATCCCAGACGTGATAGTATGCTTATCGCCCTTGCAGGCCCAATCTCCAATCTACTTTTAGCTGTCCTCGCAAGCTTTCTCCTACGCTTTCTCCCTAGCTCCATATTTAGCTATCTACTAGGTTATTTAGTCATTGGAAATGTTTCTCTAGCCATCTTCAACCTGATTCCCGTCTTCCCCCTCGACGGCGAAAAAATCCTCGGCGGCCTCTTATCTCCAGATCTTTATCGTGAGTACGCCAACATCATGGCTCAGTACGGCACCATCATCTTAGTCCTCATGTTGTTACCCATCGCTGGTGGCAATTCCCCCATCTCTCTACTCATCTCCCCCGCCATTTCTTTTGTGACTCATCTCTTGCTATAATCACTTTCGCTACCTAGGGTTGTCGTTCAGCGGTAGGACGGAGGTCTCCAAAACCTCTAACGAAGGTTCGATTCCTTCCAACCCTGCATCCACATCAAAGCACCCCCCTTCAAAACTGTGCCTAGCACATGATAAAGTAGATCCATGCCCGAAATGACCCACAAGCCAATCCCAGAGGACCTTACATTTTCCCGCACCGCTCACGAAGAGCGCCATCTCCTCGAGACTGTCGATATCCCTATAGTTACAGTCTCAGCCACCTTTAAAGAAGAGCTAGCAAAAGAATTTGGCGAAACACCAATCACCACTACCCCCGATGTCACCTTCTCCCGCGCCCACTACTCTATGGCCAATGCGCTAGTAGTCGAAGCCACCAAAAACAAAAAAACTTTTTGGATGATCGATCCTACCAATTACGTCAGCGCCAAAGATTGGCCCAAGATCATGTTTACACAACGCTTGGGTCGCTTGATCGCTAGATCTCCCCTCCTCAAAGAACTCAAGGACCTCATGGACACGAGGCTCCGCAACCAACTCCCTCTCACTGGCGCAATCCGCGAGCCTCTGACCTATGTCACCGGTCGCGTGCAAAGACCCATCATCAGTTTGCACTACGAATCTGGCAATATCCTACTTGAAAATGGTAAAACCGTACTCCAGGTTGTGACTGACCCTCATGTCAGACCTCAGTATCTCACCCACGCAAATAACCAAAAACTCACCTGGGCCGTCTTTGACGAAAATACCAAAGCCCGTCTCATCGAACTCGCCTACATCCTCGGCCACAAAGTCGATCAGTCACGCGTCCATGTCACTGGTTGTCCGGTCGATCCTCGCATTCTCCTGAAAGATAAAAATACTTCACTCACTGGCTTCAAACACCGCCCGCTCCGCCTCGCCATCACTACCGGAGGCCTCGGCACCAACAAAAGCGAGATCGAATCATTGTTGACTCACCTCTCGCCAGCCATCAAAAAAGGCGACGTCCACATTGCCGCCTACTCCGGAGTACACGAGGATTTTGAGACCATGTTTACCACCTTTGCCAAAGTGCATCACCTCAAAATTGGTGAGAAAAATGATATCCAAGCTCCTTTTCGTATCTTTAAGGGTCGCGACATCGTCGAAGCCAACGAAGAATTGCTCGACTATGTCTTCCCCTGGGCCGATGGCTTTATCACCAAGCCTAGCGGTGACATGGCTTACGAAGCAATCGCCGCCGGCTGTTTCTTACTCACCCTCCACCCTTGGGGCGAATGGGAAGAAAATATTCGCGCCGTCACGGAGAGTTGGGGGGTCAGTCTGCGTGCCGATACCGAAAATATCACTGCCCAACTCCAAGCTATTACGACTATGCCCATCGAAAAAAACCAACCTTGGGCAGAAGTCGCTCTCACTCGCGCTCGTCGCCTCGCCCCCACCATTTCTCAGGGAGCCAAAAACATCCTCAAATTACACAGTAAATTACTTTAGCTTCTTCGCTTCTTTGTGATCGACATGTTTCTTGCAGGTAGAACAATATTTAGACAAGACGAGCTTCTCTACAGTATTGAGTTTGTTGCGACTAGTGATGTAATTAAAGCTCTTGCACACACTACATCTTAGTCCGTACGCTTGTCGTGGTCCTTTTTTTGCTTTTGCCACTGTGTCCCTCCGAAGCTTATTCAACCCCCAACAATAATAAGCGAAGGGGGATGTTGGTATTCTAACTTACATTTTACCTATTGACAATATCTTTTGTTTCTTTCATTATAGATTCAATGCCCGACACACTAAACAAACAATCACTCATCAATCTTCTTATTGACTCACCACTGCGCGAGCCAATCAAGATCAATCTCATCGACATCATCAACAATACTAGCGATGCCGATCTCCCCAAGATTTATTCCACCATCATTAAAGAACTCGAGATTTTCCAAAAAGCAACCGAACGTCGCATGAAACTCGCCGAAGAAACCATCGCAAAACTGGGCGGTTCTTCAGCTCCTACCACGCCTACTCCATCTCCAGTAGCCGAAACACCAGTATCTGCTCCTGCACCAGTTTCACCAGCTCTTCCCCCTCTAGATCTTCCTCCTCTTCCTCAAGCCCAACCAGTCGCCGCTCCAGTAGAGCCAGCCCAACCATCTCCTACACTTTCTGTCCCGCCACTGGATCTACCGCCTATGCCTACAGCCCCAGTAGCTACTCCAGCTCCAGCTACACCCACTGCCATGCCAGCTATGCAACCACTAGGTGGTGCAGTCCCTCCTCAAAGTAGTGACGAAGACGCACTTGCCGAAATCCAAAAAGAGCTCGACTCCCTCAAATCCACCACCGCCACAGAGATATCAAATGCCGCCGCTCCCGCTAGTGCTCCTGTCGCACCTACCCAATAATCACCCTTTGACTGTATAATCTAATCCGTCGCCATCTTAGCTCAGTTGGTAGAGCAGCTGTTTTGTAAACAGCAGGTCTAGGGTTCAAGTCCCTAAGATGGCTCCAAAATATCACATACCTCGCCACTTATCCAAGATTTCTTTCGCCACGGGTCCCGCTTCCGCCGATCCTTCTCCAGCCGCTTCTAGCATCACAATGAGTACCATTTCTGGATTTTCTCCCGGGTATGCAACCGCGATCCACGCGTGTGCCATATCCAAGTCCGTCAATTGACCCGCGTGTTGCGCCGTACCTGTCTTACATACCACCCACGGCGCATAGTTGAAAAATGGATATGCTGTACCCCCTGTCGCACATGCCCCCTGCATCCCTTCCTTTACCGTCGCAATATCTGCCGTAGCCAGTCCCAAGTCGCTACAATCCACATTTCCGCCCTTCAACACAGAAATCTTGCACAACCTCCCAGATATCGTCGCCAACGTCATTCGCGCCGCTTGTATGGGCGTCACGAGTAGATCACCCTGTCCGATCGCCATGTGATACGTATTCCCCAAAAACCATTTCTCCCCTGTCGTTCGTTCTTTGTATAATCGATCAGGCACAAGCCCTGCTCGCTCGCCAGGCAGTTCAATCCCAGTTTTTTCACCTAGTCCCATTTTCTTCGACCACGCAACCAGCTTTTCTACCCCCAATTCTTCCCCTACTTTATAAAAGTATATGTCGTTTGATCTACTCAAAGCTTTGACTAAATTCACTCCCCCTTCTGTCCGCCCATACTTGTCAAAGTACCAGTTGCCATAGCGATAGTTCCCGATTTTTATCTCACCCGTATCCTCAAAAACACTCTCCTTCGTTATTACTTTTTCACTTAAACCAGCGAGTCCCGTCACTAGTTTATAAATACTGCCAGGGGGATACGCGCCCGCTATCGCGCGGTTCAAAAAATACAACTCTTTTGTATCCTGCAGATATTTTGCAATCTCGCTAGGGTCATACGACGGCGAAGAAACCAGTGCCAATGCTTTGCCCTGCATATCTATCGCCACCACCGACCCTTTTTTACCACCCAAAGCTTCATAAGCGATATGTTGCAAACCATCGTCGATCGATAGCTGTACGTCACTCCCACCCTCACTCTTGTTGTTGCCTAACTCTCGTACTTCCCTGCCTCCTGCATCTACCTCTATCAGCCTCCCCCCGTCTTTACCTTTTAAAGTTGTCTCTTTTACCCGCTCTATCCCCGCGCGCCCGATCATCATCCCCGGCCCATAGCATATCCCCTCTTTACACCTCACTTCTTCGGGCGTTACTTGCGCTAAATATCCCACCACCTGTACAGTCGCCGGGTCTTTCCTTATCTCTTTGCCACTACGGTCTCTAATTTTGCCTCGCGGGGCTTCTTCTTTTATCAGTTCGATATGATTGGTATAAGCTGAAAGTTGATGTTGTCCACCTTCGATCAATTGTAGATATACAATCTTGGACAGTACAAAAAATAATGCGGCTACAAATCCTGCCCACACTATGCGTATTCGCAACCGCGTATCAAAAGAACTCTGGGAGTTCACCACAGCCCCATACCCTTTCCTCTTCGTGTGACTACTCAAAACCAAATGTTCCTGCCAATCGCTTTGCATATCTACATTATAACCGTACCTCGCTTGCAACATTTTCTCTCATGAATTATATTGGACTTGCCCTACAGATACGGGACACTTGCGAGGAATTTTTTCCTCCATAAGTTGCTTTTACGGGAGTCCGCGTATCATTGCGTCGAGACGTAATGTATCGGGATACCCACCTGGTTTCACCGGGGAAAGCTTCTTCGTATATCCCATTCTGTGGGGCTTTTTATTGCCAATCCGCTATATATGATAGATAATACATAGATCAGAGCTGAGGTTTCGGAGCGGTCAAACGAGATGGACTGTAAATCCATTGCCTAAAAAGCTACATAGGTTCGAATCCTATCCTCAGCACAATTTATTTTGATGCTAATGTATCAAAATAAATTGTATTGCAAGATACATGAGAACCGAATTTGAATAATTACTAGTCGACGTAGCTACACTTCTGGTCAGGATGACCAGAGAAATGCCTCCAGATGCGGTAACAATCTGGGAGGCCAGTTGGAAAAGTAAAATAGGAACTACTTAAAAAGTAAATACCGGCAACATATTTTGCCGACGTAGCTCAGTTGGCAGAGCGCATTCTTGGTAAGAATGAGGTCTCGGGTCCGATTCCCGACGTTGGCTCCAACCCAATCACCTTCCGGGAGACTCCCGGAAGGTTACAAACTCAGTCCTTTAATAAATTCTTTTAGAGCATCAGACATATTTGGATCTTTTAAAGCAAACTCGATTTGTGTCTTCATATACTCTAGTTTGTTTCCAGTATCATAATACTTGCCATTTTTGATCTCGGTCGCCAGCACATGCTTACCATCTTTAAGCATCAGTTTGAGCGCGTCATTATAGTAAAGCTCATCATCTGGGTTAATGTTTTTCAAAACTGCATCAAGATAATCAAAAATATCAGGAGTAAAGAGAAAGCCAGAAACAGTTGCAATATCTGAAGGTGCATTGGCTTTCCCTGGTTTTTCAACAATTGTTGCGCAATCGATTATGCCAGGTTCAAGTTCTTTACCAGATGCAAATCCGTATCGATCGTAGTCCGCATCAGACTTTGCCCTTACCGCTGCCATTGCACTGTATCCATACTTTGCGTATGCCGCCAGTAATTGTTTAAATCTCGATGGTTCCGCCGCAATGAAGTCATCACTCCATGTGTAGATAAACGGCTCGTCCCCGATCAGGTGGCGCACGTTCATAAGAGGCGTGCCATTGCCATATGGACCTTTTTGACGGACGTATGCAAAATTGGCCATCGACGAAATTTTCATAACCGAATCCAAAAGTGGTTTTTTCTTTTCACCACCCATTCTGAGGTTTTCGATCAAATCTGTTGAAGGATTATCAAAGTGATCTTCAATCGTGCGCTTATGATATCCAGTGACAATTATGATGTCAGTAATTCCTGCATCCACAAGTTCCTCGACGATATATTGAATCACTGGTTTATCCACAATCGGCAACATTTCTTTGGGCATGGCCTTGGTTTGAGGCAAAAATCTAGTACCAAACCCAGCGGCAGGGATGACAGCTTTAGTGACCTTTTGCATAAGCACCTCCTTAGAGAGTCATTAGTTCTTTTTCTTTTTCTTTGCCTAGTTCATCTACTTTGGCCATGTACGTATCTACCGTTTTCTGCATCGCTTCCAGCCATGCCTTGATATTGTCTTCCGATACCCCGGCCTCCCCTTTTTGTGCCTCTATCTCTTCCTTGATCTCTGTCCGTACTCCTCTTATCATCACCTTTGCTGACTCAAGTTTAGTATGCACGAGCTTCACGAGCTCTAGGCGTCGTTCTTCGGTTAAAGCGGGGATAGAGATTTTGATGGTATCACCATCGACTATGGGTTGGATATTGAGACCAGATTTTTGAATACCAGAAGATATCGCCGCAACAAGTCCTTTATCCCATGGGGCAATCACAATCAAAGTCGTGTCCGGCGCGTTGATAGTAGCAAGTTCCTTAATGGTCATCACAGTCCCATAAGCTTCTACTTTGACATCTTCTACTAGCGATGGCTTGGCACGACCAGTACGCACTGTGCTGAGGTCTTTTTTCACTACTTCGACCGTCGCATCCAATCTATTTTTTAAATTTGACAAAATTACGTCACTCATAAAATGTAGTTTAGCACAAAAAAGCTGATACAATACACCCTATGAATCTCATCAATTATCTTAAAGAAGTCAGAGTCGAACTCACCAAAGTCTCTTGGCCTACCCGCAAAGAAGCTACCCATCTCACGTTCGTGATTCTGGGAGTATCACTCGCTGTTGGCCTATATGTAGGCGGACTCGACCTCCTTTTTACACGTCTACTTGGCATGTTTCTCAAATAGTGTTATACTTGACACGTTCCCCAAGATAAAAGTTATATACTCAAAAAATAGGAGTGTAAGTAGTATGACAGACGACCAATCACTAACTACTAGATTAGAAGAAGCCAAAAACGGCGACATCTTGTCCGAAGTTCGCGAAGCCAATCCCTACCACGTCATCTACGAAAAAAACGAAGGTCTCGAAGCTCGTGCCAAATGGTACGTTGTCCACACTTATAGTGGTCACGAACTAAAGGTAGCCGAACAACTCAAAGTCCGTATCGCCTCCATGAACGTCGAAGGTAAAATTTTTGAAGTAGTCATCCCCGCTCAAGACAAAATCCAAGTCAAAAAAGGTCAGAAAAAAACTGTCAAAGAAAAAATTCTCCCTGGTTACATCCTAATCAAAATGATTGTCGATGATCAGTCATGGCTCGCTGTCCGCACCACCCAAGGTGTCACCGCGTTCATTGGCTCCGTCGGCAAACGCCCCACACCGATTCCAGAGCGCGAAGTCGAAACGATCATGAAATTCATGGAAGTCAAAGCTCCCAAATTCAAGAGTACATTCTCCGCTGGCGAAGCCGTCAAAATCGTCGAAGGTCCATTTGCCGACTTCCTTGGTACTGTCGATCATATCGACGAAACCAAAGGCAAACTTTCCGTCCTCGTCTCTATCTTTGGTCGCGAAACCCCAGTAGAGCTCGACTTTACTCAGGTATCCAAGATTTAATTTAAATGATAAAATAAGGAACTTATGGCCAAGAAAAAGATCAAAACAGTTATTAAAGTCTTCCCTATGGGTGGAGCCGCAACTCCCGCCCCTCCAATCGGTCCAGCACTCGGTCAACATGGTGTCAACATCATGGAGTTCGTCAATCAGTACAACAAAGCCACCCAAGATAAAAAAGGTCAAAAGACTCCGGCCGAGATCACCATTTACGAGGATCGTTCCTTTACCTTTGTCATCAAACTCCCTCCTGTCTCTGAGATGATCAAGCAAGAACTCAAACTCAAGTCTGGCTCTGGCGTGCCCAACAAGACCAAGGTAGGCAAGCTCTCTAAAGCTCAACTCGAAAAAATTGCTAAAGACAAACTCCCCGATCTCAACACCACCTCACTCGAGGCCGCCATGCACTCCGTCGCTGGCACCGCTCGCAGTATGGGAGTAGAGGTCGAGGCTTAAGGTAACGGTTCAAGTGTTGGATAATTTATTGGATTATTCATATCATCAACCGCTGGAAACGCACATTCGTCACACCATCCCAATTCAAAACCTGCTGATGTAAAATATTGTGCTACTTCACCAACACATAAACTTCTAAATTCTCCCGCCATCTCAACTGTATTAACTCCAGACTGTCTCAATTTGTCAAAAAGAGCCTGATATGACTGTGAATAACCCACCCCATCTTCAACTACAGAAAGGCTAGGTATTCCACTATTTGAGTTTGTAGCAAAATAAAGAACATTAATTTGTGCCACATGGTCTATATCTCCCCATGTCGTTAAATCTAATATGTTTACTATGACATCTCCACTATTAAGATATCTTTGCTTAGTTGCCTCTAAAACACGCCGATACTGTAAATATTTTTGATCATTATTAAATCTCATCGGGTTAGTCTCTTCGCCATAACCTTCATGCACAACTATTAACGCCCTCCCATTTTCTGAATGAATTTCTGCCCCCATCGCCGGATCAAACTCACCCCCATATTCACCATTAAGCGAAGATATTTGTGCGATTGTTCCACCAATTGTGCGCAGCAAACTCAAACCAATCACTGGCACCAGTATACCCAAATAAATACCATTCGCAATATATTTTATGACCTTTCCCCAATTTATTTTTCTTTTTTTACTTTCTACCCCCCCCAGAACATCATCAACCGGTACACTTTTTGTTCCTGTATCTACTCGTGCTGGCAACAATCCAACAACTTTATCTCTTGCTTCTCCCATTCCTCCATTATGCCCTATCTCACCCAACTCTACCACATCGAATATTGCAAAAACCGTCCCCGTAAGAAGTGAGTTTGACACCCCAAACCCGCCCTGCTTAAATATAACTATGTTCACTTACAATGATGAGCAATCGGTCAGAGAAATAGTCAAGGAAGAATTGGCTCCTGTAGCCAAAACTGTCGAGAGAACTGCTGTAAACGTAGACAAGCTAGTCAAAATGTTTGTAGATCTAAAGCAAGAACATACTATCACCAAAGTCAAAGTCGACAAACACGACAAGCGACTCAGAAAAGTCGAGGTCAAACTCAATATCAAATCTCCCTCCGAATCAGTCATTTTTACCTAACCCTACATCCTCTTGTGTTATAATCCACTTATTCATCATTACTTGAGTCCGGCCTCGCCGAGACATTAAGGAGAAACAAAATATGGGAAAAAGAAAAGAATCTACCTCCGTCGCCCCTAAAAAGCAAAAATCCATGACCAAATGGGAGAGTCTCTACACCGACCTCTCGCCTGCCGTCGCCGAAGCACTCCGTAGTGCTCGCGTCAAACCAGACCAACTCGCCACCATGTCTGACGGCGATATCACCGCCATCGAAGGTATCTTTGACACAGGTCTCGAAGAAATTCGTGCCAAATACCAGATCGATCTCTCACCATCTGAATCCGAAACCACAGCCGAAACCGCACCAGTTGCCGCCGAAGCTGTCAAGGAAGTCGGTCCTCGCCCAGCCAACAAACGTCACACATTCAAAAATGGTAAAGCCATCATGGCCGCCAAATCCAAGGTAGATCCACAAAAGAAATACGGTATCGAAGAAGCCGTCATACTCCTCAAAGAAACCAACATTACCAAATTTGTCGCTACCGTCACCCTCCACTTAAACTTGGTCACCAAAGATACTCCTACTCGCGTCGAGCTCACCTTCCCCTACATGGCAGGCGCCAAAAAACGCGTCGCTATCGTATCCGACGAGCTCCTAAAAGATATCGAAAAAGGCAAAATCGATTTTGATATCCTAGTTACCTCCCCCGCTTTCATGCCCAAGCTCGCCAAATATGCTAAAGTGTTAGGCCCCAAAGGGCTCATGCCTACCCCCAAAGCCGGCACCGTCACCCCTGACCCAGAGAAAAAAGCCAAAGAATTTGAAGCTGGCAAGACTATGGTCAAAGCCGAACCCAAGTTTCCTCTCATGCATGTCACCGTGGGCAAGACAGATCAAAAAGAAGCAGAGCTGGCCGCCAATATCAAAGCTATGCTCGAAGCCATCAAACTCAAAAACGTCACCAAAGCTACCTTAGCTGCGACCATGTCCCCAGGTATCAAGTTGCAGCTCAACTAAGGATCTGCTACAATACCCTTATTCCTCTAGACAACAGGCTATCAATAAGTCCTGTCGAAGGCAAAGCGACTACAAGCGGTAGTCATGAGCTGTCTAAAGGACAGCTTATTTTGTATTTAAACGTCAAAACAAAAAAGGAAACTTATGCCAAACAAACAAAACCTTGCGGCAGTCGCCGAACTAGTCGCCAAACTAGACAGAGTCCAAGCTATCTTCATCGCTGACTATGCTGGTCTCACCGTCAAAGAGCAAGTTGAACTTAGAGACAAGGTTCGCGCCGTAGGTGGTACCATCACCGTCGCCAAAAACTCCCTACTCAAAATCGCCATGACCGACAAAGGCTACGACGTCTCCTCACTCGAAAAAGAAATGACCGGCCCCAACCTGACCCTTATGGCCGAAAGCGACGCCGTTGCTCCACTTAAAGCCATGGTTGAGTTCAGCAAAGCCAACGAGAAAAATCTCCCCAAAATAAAGGCGGGTATACTCGGCAAAGAAGTATTATCGATGCAAAAAGTTATGCAACTAGCTTCCCTACCTTCCAAGGCAGAGCTCATCGCCAAACTCTTGGGCACCCTCTCCAATCCTGCCAGAAATATGGTCGGTATCTTGGTCGCACCTATGCGCAGCCTGGTATACGCCTTATCTGCAGTAAACAAAAAGAAAGCTGCAACAACCTAATTAGTATTATTTGTATAAATTAATTATAAAGGAGACAATATGTCAGATCTAAACGCTCTAGTAGAGCAAATCGAGAAGTTATCCGTCCTCGAAGTGGCCGAACTCGTCAAAGCCCTCGAAGAAAAATTCGGCGTTTCTGCCGCTGCTCCTATGATGGCAGCACCCACCGCTGGTGCAGCTACAGCCGCTCCTGCCGAAGAGCAAGATGCCTACGACGTCGTCATCACCGCTGGTGGTGCCAACAAAATCGCCGTCATCAAAGCTGTCCGCGAACTCAACCAGACTTTGGGTCTTAAAGAAGCCAAAGATCTAGTCGAAGCCGCCCCCAAGACTCTTCTAGAAGGTGCCAAAAAAGAAGATGCCCAAGCCGCCAAGAAAAAACTCGAGGAAGCTGGTGCAACTGTCGAGCTCAAATAAGTACTTTAGTTACAAGTTACTCCAAAAATCCCGTCGCAAGGCGGGATTTTTGTTAGATACTACCAGATCAAAACAACGCAGAATAAGCTTAAACTCAAGATTCTGCTTCAAGCAAACCAACCACAGTCTCAGCGACATCAACAAAATCAGTACCGTCCACATTTTCCGTGTTTCTCGCAGTACTGCGCCAATTTACATCCCAGTATTCTCTCAGTGGCATGTTTGCCCGCAAGCTCTCAGTTATCAATTCACAAAACTGGCTACTATATTTTGGATGGCGTATAAGTTCAAAATACAAATCAATAGTGATACCCAACATCCCTGACATTGTTTCAAGGTTACCCAAGTGTCTTACCTCAACACTCTTTCTCGGCATCTTGAGTATTCATTTTTCCACATTTCCCCACATATACACAACACTACATATAGTGTGTCCACAAATCGCCCGCCTCACCCTCGCTTCTTCGTAGTCGTACAATATATTTACATCACATTATCTATTTATAATACTTTATACATCTCAATATGTACGTACCACATCACACACATCATCAAATAGTATCCTATTGACACATACCACGACAATTGCTAATATGTACATATGCAAGACAAAGTTGATTTAAAAAACCTCCCTGATTTACTCACTGTCCGCGAAGTCGCCGATCTCCTCCGTGTCTCACCTCTCACCCTCAAGCGCTGGGGCAAACGCGGCAAACTCCCCGCTATCCGCATCAACTCACGTGGTGACCGCCGCTACAAAAAAGAACAAGTTTTGTGGCTCCTCGGCATCAATCCCGACCAAGCCTAATCTTTTGTCTTCGTACAACCATGACTCCAGAAAATGCTCCCCCATCCAAATTGGAGCATTCGGTATTTCCTATTCTTACAGATCGCTACAAAGACTTTGTTGCCCCGTTTGACTCTAGGTTGCACCCACTACTAGATCAGGCATTATTCTCTCACCATCACATGCCGCTCTCAGAGGCTACTCATGCTTCCCTCATGGCCATAGCTACAAAACTCGCTTGTGACCTACCTACTCTTTTCCAGAAAGCGTCCGAGACGGGGTACTTTTTTGCTTATGACAGCCACAAAGTCAAGGCAATCAACGATCACTTTGGTCCAGAGGTCGCCGATCGTTATGTCGCCGGTAATATGCACCTACTTCTTGCAACCTGGCAGGAGCTCGGCTATCTCGATATGACTCTCAAATGTTCTGGTGATGAAGGCTATGGTCTCCTCCTCCCCATGCCAGGCGCAGTGATCGATGAAAATACAGTGCAATCTACGTTACAACAAAAAATTTCTCAGCAAATTGAGCAAGACTCAGAGTTTAATCAACTAAATAATTATCTAAAATCTACCTTTCCCAGTGAACCAAGAAACCAAGTTGGGCTCACACTCCACCTCAAAAAGGCCAGTGAGTGTATGATGCGTCGTCCCGCACATATACGCGACTCATCCACTCCCACTCCCACTCCCACTT
>Ga0233425_10007923_pt1 | contig 14508 bp, 15 predicted proteins | sample Watercolumn_Towu_2_FD_181712 | JGI IMG/M metagenome (GOLD analysis project Ga0233425, IMG submission 181712) | Freshwater microbial communities from Lake Towuti, South Sulawesi, Indonesia - Watercolumn_Towuti2014_140_MG | ecosystem: Environmental > Aquatic > Freshwater > Lake | place...
TGACGTCCCGTCGCGCCAGAAGATCCTGCAGCGCCTCCGCCTCAACTGGAACCGTCGGCATACAGGAAACCCTCGCGGTCGAATCGTCCCGCGGCGGACGGGGATGCGCGAAACCAGCCTACCATAGCATCCCACAGCCTTAACCGCCAGAAATCCACCAGCGCCTGGTATTCGTGCAGGACATCCTTGGCGTCCTGCCGGTCACGCCACCAGCGCGAAGGGTTGAAGGGATCGCTGGAAACCGGGCGCAGAATCAGCCGAACCCCCGGCCCGAGCCCCGCGGAAAAAATCTTCTGCGCGCGTGTCGTATGACTCTTGGAGGTGACAATGATCATGGTGCGCACCGAGTGTCCTTTCAGGAATCCGGCGACCGCCTGCATCTCCGTTCGCGTGCTGTTCGTCCGTTCCTCGAGAGTCAAGATCGCCTTCCTCGGGACGCGGAGCGCCTCGAGGATGGCGATGGATGTCTCCTGGCTGTCGGGAAATCGGATGCCCACCTTCACCAGATCCTCCGTCCCGCGCGGCAACGGCTCCCGCGTCAGCAGGATCTTTTGGGCGAATCCCTCATGGTAAATCCGCGCCCCCTCTGGAACCCGCAGCAACGTTTGCCCCGATAATATCAGGATCAGGTCCGCCTTGACCAGTGGATGCTCCGTGACCAAGTACCGACCGACCATACCGAGGAGATAGGGACTTCCGAAATACAGGCAGATGCCAAGAAAAAGCGCCACCGCCAGCAGGCGGGTAAGCCCCCCGATCAGCCGGAACATGCTGTTCGGCCCCCGCACCCGCCCCATGGATGAGAACTCATCGTCCTCCGCCCTCCGTCCTGGTCTTATTCCTCGCGCGTCAGCGGCAGCCCTTGCAGGTGGTGCTGGAGATCGAGCACCCACGCGGAAGTGGCGGCGATGCGTCCCAGCAACCTTTCAAGACGATGCGCCGTCGCCTGCAGCAGCGCCAGCAGCACCTTCGCGCCCAGCGCCGGTTGATCCGCCATCAAGGTATGCAGTTCGCCCCGCCCAATCTCAAACACGCGGGTCCTTCCGATGCTCTGCACCGACACCGGAGACGGCTCATCGTTGAAAAAGGTGAGGAACCCCCCGACGTCTCCGGGCTTTAAGCTCAGCATAGTCTTGGCGCGTCCTCCTCGGACCCACTTCAGATACTTGAGTTCCCCCTGGAGGACCACATAGAGGGTCCGTCGCTGCTTCCGCGTTCCCTCGGTTGCCAGCAATTCACCGTCGTGATACGTGCAGAGGCTTCCCAAACACGATAATCGTCGCAGCTCCCCGAGCGTGAATTCGCGAAAGAACCGCTGCCCTCGCAGCGGATCCAGGTTCCTTTTGGGGACCGTCGTTCGCCGGGGGCTCATGAGAGGATCGTCATCAGGATCAACCCGACCCACGTAACAAAACTGGCCACCGCCCATCGGAGACAATGGTTGATCCGGTCGAACTTGCTCCGCTCGATGGCCAGGACCGCATAGAGTTCATGCACCATCTCCTGCAACACCGCCTCGTCGTTGAGAGCCCGAATGCGGCTGAGGTACTCGCTCACGGGAAGGCGGAGCACATCGTAACACCAATACAGCCGCTGGTGGTTCGGATCGTCTCTGGGGGAAGCAAGGCGAGGGGAAATCGTCTGCAGTCCATACGCAAGCGACCCGATCATGGTCGCCAGAAACACCAGAAAGAGGGCGATAAACAGGACGCGGAACCCCCCGGGCTTGATCTGCCCCCCCATAATGAGCAAAATGCGGTCACCCCGGATACCAAAAATCGACAGAATAATGCCGAAAAACAGAAACACGAAGCTGGCCTTCTCGTCCGAGAATCGAATCATCCGCTGCGCGGTATTGTAGGCGGACATGACAAAGGTCAGGTGCAGCGACAGACTTTCTTCTGGACCTAGCCGCCCTCGAGGCGATTCACCCTCTCCCTGAGTGCAAAGTCTGCTCTCTTTCTCCATTGGCCCGATTCCTGCAAAAACGACAGTTAGAAGACCGGAAATTGATCACATCCACTCGCCATCAAGGTGGAGGGATCCATGAAAACGCGGGAATACCTGGCCATCAAGCGGCGCATCGATGATTTCGAACTGTCCGAACAACTGACCCGGGAAAAGCTCATGCAGGGGGCCAAGGCGGGAGATGTAGCTTCCCTGTGCCTCCTCCGTGAGCGGTACGGCCTCCGTCTCCCCCTGATCGAAGATGCGATCAAGGTGCCCCTTCCCTGGAGACACGCAAGCGGAAACTAAACCGGAGCCTTCCATGCACAGTCTGGTGACAATCACCCTTGTGCTCTTCCCCTGGTCGATTCTCGGAATCATGGTGGCCAGGTTCATGAATCAGCGTCTACGCAAAGTACCGGCCCGCTCTCGCTGAGCTCCGGCACCCCGGGCCCGCGATTCCGGCAGGTCGTGCACCCTCCCACGAACCGGCCAGAGCGCGGGCCCCATACGTTTCAAGGCTGTCCACCCCGCCCATTCACCAACCCCGGTCCGCTCCGGCGCAGATCGCCGATCGCGGCCGCTTTCGTTCTGCCAGTGTCCCTGTTCGAAATTCGCATTCGCAGTTCGAAATTGTTCTAACGCTCTTTCACCACCGCTACTAGCCGCGTCGATGCCAGTCGGGGAAACCCGGGCAGTCTTCCGACCACGCCATCCATCCGTTGCAGGAGATTCGAGACCAGTCGCCATTTTGGGGTCACCGCCTGATACGGGCCCATGAGAATCGCCTCCGGCAACAGACAGTGAAAGATGTTCACCCCGCGAACCCGTGTCACCCGCAGCCCCACATCGCCAAGCACGTTCCTGAGCTCTGGCCCGGTAAAGGTCTTGCATGGAATGTCCCGCCAGACGCGGAGATGGCCAACCCCGCGGGCCGCCCTGGCTCGTGCCCGCTCCTCAGCATTGTGGAAAAGCATGTCCAGTTCCCATTTGCCGTCCACTTCGAAACCCATGACGCCGCCAGGGACGAGCACACGGGCGCTCTCCGCGAACACCTGCCGATAGGCATCGTGCACATGAGAGATGACATCTCCATACGAGAAGATGGCATCCACCGAGTCATCCTCGGCAGGAAGCGTCACGATGCTCTGCTGCATGAATCGCACGTTGCGTAGCCCTGCTTGAGCGCAGCGGACCTCCGCCTGGCGAAGGGACTCGGCCGACAGGTCGATGGCCACCACCTCGTCTGTGTGGGGGGCAAGCAGGACGGTCTGCTTCCCCGTCCCGCAACCGAGCTCCAGAAGTCGTCGAAATCGGCGGCCACAGCACAGGCGGGCAATCTCGGCCTCGTAGAGTGGATCGCACGCCAGGAAATAGAGCCCCCGATCGTAACTGCTGCCGATCTCGTCGTAGAATTGCGCAACCTGTTGCTCGTCCATCTGTCACGGTGTCCTTGCATTTCACGCTCTTCGGATCCTCCGGCGCGGGGATTCCTCACGATCGCCGGCACGCTCCAGGGAACCGGATTTTCCGCCGGTCCCTCTGCTCAGCTCCTGTCCGAGAGCAAGATTCCCGCACTGGCAAAATTCGTGGCCGGCAGGTCGGTGATCACAATGCTGACGGCTTCGGGCTTGGCGTTCACAGTGCGGGCGATGGCCTCGGTGACGGCCTTTACCATCTCTCGCTTCTGCTCCACCGTTCGACCTTCTCGTAGCGCGATTGTCACGTGCGGCATTGCAGCCTCCTTTCCAGCCCCTAGGCTGTGATTTCGAAATCCACCGGAGTTCAAGGATGGAAAGACCTAACGAGGCGGCATTCTAGACCGTCTCGGCGTGTGGGGCAATCTTATTTGCTGAAAAGGGATGTGCCGGATCCGGGAGGGTAGTTCTGTTCGCCTGGGGGAGTGCAGGTATCCTTGCCGCCCCGATCGTCGGGGATCTCTGTCACGAAGGTTTGAGGTATCCAGCCAAGGCGGACTTCACAATCACTGAGACTGTCACGCCGGCGCGACGTGCCCGCTCTCGTACTGCTTGAGCCAACCCCCGGGGCAACTGCACGGTCATGCGAACTGCCGCAGGGCTGCCGCGCAGGGCGGAGCCACGAATCTCCTCCGCCTTGCGCAGGTGGGCTTGTAGGCGCGCAAGCGCGATATCCTCGGCATCCAGGGGAAGAACCGGGGTCTTGGCCGACTGGGGACGAGGTGCACCTCGCGACGTCTTCGGCCGCGAACCGCCCTCTCGCCCTCCTGGCTTTCTCACGGATACACCTTTCGCGATGGCCGTACCCTGACCGGGCCGCCCCACCCAATCGACCACAGAGGGGAGCGGCCCCCAAGCTAGACACCCTGGCCGAAGCGCTTGCCCTGAAAGCCCGAACGGGGGATCGCATAGTGGCGAACCCTACCCGGTCGCGAAGGGCTCGCTCGTCGACCAACGATTACTGGACTGCAGGCCGTTCGCCAGCGAGATACTGCCGCCAGGCTTCCTGCCGCTGGTCGAGGTGGCGCCGTTCCTCTAGGCTGAGGCCCACCAACTCAGGCACTGGTCGGATAAAGAAATAGAACGGCTCCGCTATCACGTATTGTGAGAAATTCCCCATGCTATGGAGGCCCAGGGCAATCAGCCGAAGCGGGTGGACCATATACTCCGGATGATCGGCTCTCGGCAACCCGCCGAGATCTTCCTGGCTCGCCACCGTGCCGGCACAGCCGCTGAGCACACCTACCAGCAACACCCCGATCACCAATATCCACAGGTTCCGTGGCACCATGTCAGCCTCCTTTCTGGGGCCACCCTCGGAATTTCAGCCTGCTTGTCATTGGGCCCGTGTCGTTAGATCCTTCCGGGCTGCAATCTTCCCTCCTCACAGGAAAAGGGAATAGGGAGATACCTTAATGTTCCCCTTGTCATAAGTCAACCAAAATATGCGGCTTTTTTCGTTTTTTCGTTAGCGGCCATTAATCCAGAATAGCCATCCCAAGACCCCCATCACGATCTCATGGACTCAAGGACTATATATGGTATGGCCCGTCTTTCAAACCACAGTCTTTAGTCTCTGGTTCCCGGTCCTCGGTCTCCGTTCCTTTGTCTGACCTCTGGCCTCTGTCGTTCTGATCTCTGACCTCTGACCTCTGACCTCTGACTTCTGACCTCTGGTCTCCCTCCCCCGTCATCCCCCTTGGCACCGAGACTCTCCTGTGCTATAAGGTTCCCCGCTGCAACGTTCTACCGATAACACGTCCCCATCGTCTAGCCCGGCCTAGGACATCGGCCCTTCAAGCCGATAACGCGGGTTCAAATCCCGCTGGGGACACCACACACACCTCCTCGAATAGCGCAGAGAGAAAACGGCGGATGCTGTCCGCGATTTTCGCACCCTCTGTGCAACGCGCAGTATTCCACCACACCTCTCGCCCGAGATTTTCCGCCCCTCCGAGGGGGACGACAATCCCTTCGGCGAGGTCCCTTCGAACCGATGAAACCCGTCGGGCCAAAGGCATTGCTGTCGCCGCAGCCACACAAGTACAAGCCCACCGGATCACAGACCATCCGCCCGACTCGGATCGCGACGACGGTCCAGCCCGAGCCGTGAAAGCGGACGGGGTCAGTCGCACCACTTGTCGAATGATTCTGTGAGAAGTGAGCGCCGGGTGGAGCCCTCGCACCAGAAGGGCTCCATCAGGATATGGTCTACGTCGAGGAAGTAACCCTTGACCGGCACTAGGAAGATACGGCCATCCCTTGTCACTCGCCGAACCGCTCTCTCAATGCGCGCTCTCCGGCCAAGGTCAAGCGGTACTGCTGCAGCCGGCTGTTGGGCTTTTCGGGAACGGTATACTCAATCCACTCGTCCCGGAGAAGATCGGCGATAGTCTTCTTCATCGCGCCGGACACAGCCGTGTGCCCAACTCGCTGCACGATCCTATGCCGACTTAGTGGCCCCCTCGTCAGCGCTGCCAAGACTCGGATCTCGAGCGGAGTTCGCACGTCTCCCAGAATCGACTCTGGCCCCTGACTCTGGCCTGACTCTGGCCTACGCACTCGCTCGACTCCTCTCTCGGCCCGGGCAGGAATGCGGGCCGTCGAGCCCACCCGGACCTTAAAGGTCACCAAGGCAGACCCGCCAATCTCTTCATAGCTCGGCGCAGGAATCCCCGCGGCTCGGCACATCTCTGCCACCCGATTGGTGCCCCGTCCCCATTTCTCGATGAGTCCCGCCCGGTGGAACACATCGGCAATGATGGGGTTGCGCTGAATGGAGGGATGTCTTCGGCTGAGCATCGCCGGGGTGATTCCCGTCGGGAAGGCTCCCGCGCTCCACACCTCAACACGGTCGTCATAGATGGCAAGAGATACGGCCCCTCCGGAAATCGCATAGTCCCGGTGGATGAGCGCGTTCACCAGGATCTCGCGCATACCGTCCGGAGGAATGAGCGGGGTGTCCACACGCTGGAGCCTTCCCGGAATGATCTTGCCGGGAAGCGGAAAGTGGCGCTGGCAGAACGTCTCGGCCTCTTCAAGTAGCTTGAAAGCGGGCGCCCGGACCTGGCGCTGGTCGAGGAACTCTGCGTTATCCATCCCCCGGAAGCGCGCCATGCGCAGTTCACACTGAGGGTAATCGGGGAGGAATTCTTTCCCGAAGAGCACCACGGCTGCCTGGAGAATCGTACCGTCTCTCCGGACTCTGAGGCGATCCAGCACATCCTCCAGCCGGGTGCCTACGGGACCGATCAGCCGTCCCGTGGCCCGGGCGGCTTCGACGATGCGAAGCGCTTCGGCCCGGTCGATATCCCTGAGCGACAGCCCTTCGGCTGGCTCGTTCTCCCAGCGGCGCGTCCCGTGCGCACGATCCAGTAGTGCTTTCTCGTACTTCGCTTGTGGCATGCGCCGCGTCGTGCTGCCTACGCGCTCGTAGGCGCGGCCTTCGTATGTTACGGGCTGGACGACCCGGCTGCCCTCGACCCTGACAGCAACGACCTCACGGCCCGCCCTGACCTTGATGCGGTGAATCGACAGGTGGATTGGGGGCTCGAATCGCTCTGTAGCCTGGGCAATTTCCCGGATAGTCTGGTCGGTGACTCCTTGGCTTTCGGGCGTCCCGTCCGACCGAATCCCGAAAAGCACCATGCCGCCGGAGCCGTTCAGAAAGGCACAGATCGTCTGCATCCCTTCCTTCAGCTCGCCGGTCGATCGCTTGAACTCGAGGGTGGGCCCTTCACCCTGTTGGAGGAGCACTGCAAGCTGCTTCATGGTCTTGGGCATATCGAGCATCGTCATGAAGTCTTCCCACCAAACCGAGTGCAGATTGTGGATTGCGGACTAGATCGCTTCAACCATAAACATGCCGCTCGCGCAATGGACGGAGTTGCGCGCCCAACGTCGGATGTGGTTTCGGAATTGCGCATCCTTCGCCCCGCGGATTTTCAGCCCCCTGGTTCGGCGCCACAGGCGATCTTGCCAACACATTGATTCTGCGTCGTTTGACTGGGAAAGGCGGAATACGCAGGTTCGAATCTCGCTGGGAACACCACGCAAACCTCCTAGAATAGCACAGATAGACGAGGGGGGATGATGTCCGCTGTTTTCGGCTCCCCTCGCCCAACGCCGCGATATTCCAGTGCATCTCTCGTCCGAGATTTTCCGCCCCTCCGAGGGGGATGACAACCCCTTCGACGCATGGTCAGTCTTTTCTATCCTGCTGTGGTAGGATTGGATGCCTGCGGGCACGCCCGGCCCTGCGGGTCCATATCGTGGTGCACGCGCAGACGCCGTATTGGGTTCGTGGTAGTGGGGCCAAACAACGATGGCTGATAGCGACGCGACTCCTCCACTGGATGAGTTGGCCCGCGCGGAAGCCGCACTCGCGGAGCTGGAGCGGAAGACCCGCGATGCGCGTGCCCGCGTGCAGACCCTGCGGGCCCGCAGGATGGCCGTCCACGAGTCCCAGCGGCCGTATGCCGCTCCTCCGCGTCCCTCAACCTCACAAGGCAGCCTAACCCCGGACCGGATCCGGCTCTTCCGTCAACTCTTCCGCGGTCGCGAAGATGTCTTTGCCCGGCTGTGGACCAATCCGAAGAAGAAGACCAAGGGCTACGCCCCCGCCTGCGCCAACGAATGGATCCGGGGCGTCTGCGAGAAGCCGCGGGTCAAGTGCGGCGAATGTCCCAACCAGGCCTTCGTGACGGTTGATGACGAGGCGATCCGCACGCATCTTCAGGGGCAGCACGTTCTCGGCATCTACCCGCTCCTGCTTGACGAGACCTGCTGGTTTCTGGCAGTTGATTTCGATGGGACGGGGTGGCGCGACGATATGGCAGCATTCGTCGAGGTGTGCACGGGCGTGGGATGCCCGCCCGCCGTGGAGCGGTCTCGGTCCGGCAACGGGGCCCACGGCTGGTTCTTCTTCGCCATGCCCATTCCTGCAAGTCTGGCCCGGAACTTCGGCTCCTTCCTCCTCACCGAGACCATGGCGCAGACACCATCTCAGTATGCGCTCTTACGACCGCCTGTTTCCCAATCAGGATACGTTGCCCCGCGCCGGCTTCGGGAATCTGATCGCGCTGCCCCTCCAGCACGCGGCTGCGCAGAATGGCAACACGCTCTTCGTCGATAGGACCTGGACACCGTACCCCGACCAGTGGGCAGCGCTGGCCTCGCTGCCGCGCCTGGAACCTACCCGCGTGGAGTCCCTGGTGCAGGCGGCCGCCCGACGCGGGCAGATTCTGGGCGTCCGTTCCGTCAACCTCGACGACGAGGCCGACGTCGCCACCCCGTGGACTCGCCCGCCGTCCGGCGCGCGTAAGGCCCCGGTAATTCCTGGGTCGCTGCCCCCGGAGGTCCGGGCCGTCCTGGCCCAGCGACTCTACGTCTCCAAGGCCGACCTGCCATCAGCGCTCCTCAATCAGATCAAGCGCCTGGCTGCCTTCCAGAACCCCGAGTTCTACAGGAAGCAGCGGATGCGATTGTCCACGGCCCTGACTCCCCGTGTGATCGCGTGCGCCGGGGAGTTCCCCGAGCATGTTACCTTGCCTCGCGGATGCCGCGACGACCTCAAGACCCTGCTCCAGCAGTATGGCGTGCGCCTGGTAATCGACGACCAACGCGCGGAAGGCGACCCTCTCGATGTCCACTTCAACGGAGCGTTGACCCCCGCCCAGTCCGAAGCCGCCGAGAGGCTGCTGACACATGAAACTGGGGTCATCGTCGCTCCCCCCGGTATGGGGAAAACTGTGCTCGGTGTCTACCTCGTGGCCCAGCGGCGGCGCAGCACCCTGGTGCTGATCCATCGTCGGCCGCTCCTCGACCAATGGAAGATGCAACTCGCCCTGTTCCTCGGCCTTGACAAGGCGGCTATCGGGGAGATCGGCCGCGGGAAGCAGAAGGCCACCGGGCGTCTGGATGTGGCCATGCTCCAGAGTGTCACTTGGAAGGACAGCGTGGATGACCGCGTGGCCGCCTACGGCCAGGTGATCGTCGACGAATGCCACCACATGCCCGCCGTGTCCTTCGAGCGCGTGCTCTCCGAAGTCCGCGCTCGCTATATCGTGGGCCTCACGGCCACCCCCCAGCGACGCGATGGCCATCAGCCCATCACCGAGATGCAGCTTGGCCCGGTCCGCTACACGGCAGGCCGCAGCGGACCGGGTGACGGGAAACCGTTCCGAGCCCGGCTCGTCATTCGGGAGACCCGATTCCAGCTCGGTGCAGAGCAGGCTGATGTCCCCATTCAGGCCCTCTATCGCAAGCTGGCTGCCGATCCTGCTCGAAATGATCTGATCCTCACCGATGTCATTCACGCCATCGATCAAGGCCGGTCCCCGATCCTCCTGACAGAGCGGAAAGACCATCTCGCGTTCTTCGCCGAGCGCCTACGTGGATTTGTGAAACATCTGATCGTCCTGGAGGGCGGCAAAACCGAGAAGGAGCGCCTGGCGAGCGGTGCAGCGCTCGCGGCGATCCCGGACGACGAAGGGCGGTTGGTCCTTGCCACGGGCCGGTATATCGGCGAAGGCTTCGACGACGCGCGGCTAGACACGCTCTTCCTGGCGCTGCCCATTTCCTGGAAGGGGACACTCGTCCAGTATACCGGTCGCCTGCATCGACCACATCCCCGGAAGACCGAGGTCCGGATTTACGACTACGTGGACCCAGTGGTGCCGATGCTCCAGAAGATGTTCGGGCGGCGCCTCCGCGCCTACCGCGCCATCGGCTACGAACAGGAGAGGCCGAGCAACCCCGCCGAGGCACAACCCAGTGTCCGCATCGGACCGGCGCTGGAGTCGCCCGTCCTGCCGGAGAACGGGGAATGACGCCTCGTAGTTGACAGAGGTGGCGGGACGTCTCAGGCGGCGGCCCGGGGGCGGAGGGCTTCCGAAAGAGATACGTCCCCCCCGCTCCACCCCCTAGAGGGTCCGGAGGACATGAAGCTCCACCATCATCTCGTCCCTGGGGAACTCCGCGCGGGTGAGGGCGACGAGTCGGTCCAGTTCCTCCGGGGCCGATGCCGGCTCATTTGGCCGCGGCGACGTAATCGAAGACCGTGTTCCCCTCCTCATACTTCAGAAGGCCTCCTGGGTCGCAGTTCCCACCTCGGTTGCCCTGCCTCGACGCATTAAGCACCTCGGTTTGTCCGGCTTCGTGTTTCCGAACGCCCTCTATTTCACTACCTCCCAGTGCCCGCCCCTGTCCGGGCCAATACGACGGATAACTCCTTTCTGTTGCAGGCGCGTCAAGTGATATTTGATGCCATCGGCGCTGATTCCGGTTTCCTGAGCTAGCCTCTGCCGGGTTATCTGGGGATTCCGGCTGATGAGCGCCACGATTTTCTGGGTAGTCTTCTGGGTAGCGTTCTGGGTAGTCTTCTGGGGACCTCTACCCGGGGCAACCTCCCGCACCATCTGTGCCTTGAAGGTGACGATCAGGAATCCCGACCGCTCCTCGAATATCGGTTGGGCGACGCCCTGTGCCTTGCACATGGCGATCACGCGGTTGGTCCCGCGGCCCCATACCTCCACGGCCCCCGTCCGATGAAACGCGCCCGCGATCAACGGGTTGACGGGCTTCGAGTCATGCTTCCCCGAAAGCTGTTTCACCGTGATGCCAGTCGGGAGACGGCCGAAACTGCGAATCTCGATCCGGTCGTCGAACACCACAATGGCGACGTATCCGGCGTAGTGGGAGTAGTCGCGGTGCATGACAGCGTTGAGCAGGATTTCCCGGAGACCATCCAGCGGAACCGGGAAACGATCCTCCCGGAAGATTTGGCCCGTGGGGAAGCGCGCACCGAGGGGCATGGTCCGTTCCAGGAACGCCATGCCCTCGCGGACCATGGCAAAGGCGTTCATGTATTCCTGACGGTTGTCCACGATCTCGCCGGTGATCTCGGTACCCCGGAAGCGGCCCATCTTCAGCAGGCATTGTGGGTAATCCGGCAGGAACCGCTTGCCAAAAAGCACCTGGGCGGCTTGCGTGAGGACCCCATGCACCCGCAGCCCCAGCCGGTCGAGTATCTCGCCAATGTCGCGACTCGTCTCCGGCGAAATCCGGTTCTGCTGAATGGCCAGTTCCCGCGTCCGCAGAATCTCCTTGCGATCCAGGTCCTTCAGCGTCAACCCGTCGGCGGGAAGGTTTTCCCACCGACGCTTGGCGTGGCCGCGCTCAACGAGCAGGCGTTCGTACCTCGTCTGGGGCATCCGACGCGTCGTACTTCCGATGCGCTCGTAGGCATGCCCTGCATAGGTGAAGGGACGAGTATCTTGCCCGCTCTCGACCGTGACGGCGATGACCCCACGGCCCGCCCGGATCTTGAGGCGGTGAATGGTCAGATGGACGGGCGGCTCGAACCGCTCCGCCGCCTGGGCGACCTCCCGGAGGGTCTGGTCGGTGACTCCTTGGCCTTCGGGCGTCCCGTCTGACCGAATCCCGAAAAGCACCATGCCGCCGGAGCCGTTCAGAAAGGCACAGATCGTCTGCATCCCTTCCTTCAGCTCGCCGGTCGACCGCTTGAATTCGAGGGTGGGCCCTTCGCCCTGCTGGAGGAGCACTGCAAGCTGCTTCGTGGTCTTGGGCACATCGGGCATCGTCATGGAGTCTTCCCGCCAAGCCGAGTGCGGATTGTGGATTGGATCGCTTCTACCACAACCAAGCCGCTCGCGCAATGGACCGAGTTGCCGCAGCTAGCATTAGCAGGCTGCTGAAAAAGGCCCATCTGCGGCGCGCCGCCTGGCACCTGGACCTTTTTGAGCAGCCTGGGTGAAAACGGGTTTTTCAGCATCCTGTTAGACGCTGCTTCGGAATTTCAGGCCCTTCACCCCGTAGATTTTCGTCCCCCCGGCTCGGTGCCACAGCCGATTTTGCTAACTTCTTGATTCCACACCGTTTGCCTGGGAAGGGCGAAAAACGCGGGTCTAACTCTCGCCGGAGAATCGCTCCCGCGCGCAATTCCTTGATGGGCTTGGGCAAACCGCTAACGGGCTCGATTCCCCTCTGCAGATGAGCGCAGAGATACAAGCAAGAATTACCCCCCGGCCCTATCTATGGAAGTCCGGGGGGAAGATTCGAGGGAGAGCTTCCTGTGCCAGATTACGCCGGCTGTCTTACCCTCTTGACAGCCATCGCCGGTGCGCCGGATACTTCAGTCCAGGCCTGGCGACCCTGCGTCCAGGGAGGGCCCGTCGTGCCGCAGCTCCAAAACTACATCGTATTACCCTGTCACCCTAAATGACAAAGGGGGACCCATACCATGGCATTGTCCGACAGATTCAAGGGCTACGTCGCCGCGACCCTGTTCCTCGGCTTCATTGCTTTTGGCGTCGGACAGGAGCTGTATAAATGGGCCAGCGATGCATATCTCAAGTCGAACTTTTACCGTCACCGGTTTGAGAAGAAGTTCGAGCAACTACGGCCGGGCGACTCGCACGACCGGATGTTAGAGTTGCTCGGCCCACCGACGCATTATTGTCCGGTTTCTAAGGTCACAGCAGTGGGCCAGCAGTTTGGGGTTTATACAGATGATGAGACCATCGCGCAGGACGAGATATACCGGATCGGCGCTTATGATTACGTCGTAGAATTTCCAGTGGACGCGCGCAAGACAGACCGCGACGGCGTGACTCAAACAACGAAGATTTGGAAACCCGCTACCAGCAAACGTGTCCGCCCCTCCAATCCGCCTCCTCCCGATCCCAAAGAATTCGTTCCAGTGATCGGCCTCTCTTCGCCGAGGCGATCTTATACAACGAGGGACCGTTGCGCGAACCCTTATTGAGAACCTTCCATATGGTCCAAGAAACGGGTGGACCGATCAGCGGTCGCGGGTCAGTCAGCACCTGTCGGACAGCTCTGCTTGACGCACGCCGAGGTAAGGCGTTGCGTCCCCAGGGTGGAGGTCATGCACCACTGGCAAGGCCGGTGGGTGCAAAGATGTGAAGGGTGAGTGCCCCAGACCTTAGCCAGTGCACCCTGCGGTTGCTCTGCCCTCCTCAATCCGGCGGATCTTCTCCAGGCGGGGCACATGTCTGCCCCCCTGGAACGTTCCGTCCATCCACGCTCGGACGATGGCCTCAGCCACCCCTTCGCCAACGACGCGGGCCCCGAAGCACAGCACGTTGGCGTTGTTGTGCTCGCGTGCCATGCGGGCCGAGTAGGGCTCGCTCACAGTGGCGGCCCGGATTCCCGGCACCTTATTGGCGGCGATCCCCATGCCGATGCCGGAACCGCAAATGAGGATGCCCGTGTCTGCCGCGCCCGACCGCACGGCCTCCGCCACGGCGAGGGCGTAGTCGGGGTAGTCTACGGGGTCGACCGTGTGGGTGCCCTTATCTTCGATGGTATGCCCCAGGGAAACCAGCAGCGCTGTTACCGTCTGCTTCAATTGAAGCGCAACATGGTCGCACGCGATGACTACACGCATCTCCATATCCCTCGGTGTGAGTTGTTTGCTCCATCCTTTCCCGACCGTGGTCCCTCTCGCGCAGAAAAACCCGGAGTCCACCAGCGTGGGTACAAAGACACCCCCCGCCTAGCGCCGTGCCCTGCCCCGCAGATTGGTCCGTCCCCAATGTTGGCTCAAGCTCACATCACACGCTAGGGAGAGCTGTGTCGTTCTTTGGCCCTATCCCAAGCGGACTTTAACGTCCGTATCGTTTCCTCTGCATAGGTGTCATAGAACTCAGGCGGTACCCCAAATTCCATGATGAACCGGGGCGGAAGATACTCCACCGAAATGTAGTGCTGGTACTTGATCGCTTGCAGCGCCTCCATGATTGGGACAAAGTCGAGGTGTCCTCGACCGGGCGCCTTGCGATTGCTGTCTGCGCAATGGATGTTCAGCAAATGCGAACCGAATTCCCGGATGGCCTTCGGCGTGTTGACTTCCTCAATGTTCATGTGAAAGAGATCACCCATGATCCCAACGTTATCCATGCCAATATCACGCCTGAGCCGCTCTGCCTGGTCCAGTCGATTGAGAAGGTGGGTTTCGTAGCGGTTCCATGCTTCAATAATGATGCTGACCTTCCTTGGCTTCGCATAGGCGGAAATTTCACCGATCCCCTCGATTGCC
>Ga0233425_10007924_pt1 | contig 14507 bp, 29 predicted proteins | sample Watercolumn_Towu_2_FD_181712 | JGI IMG/M metagenome (GOLD analysis project Ga0233425, IMG submission 181712) | Freshwater microbial communities from Lake Towuti, South Sulawesi, Indonesia - Watercolumn_Towuti2014_140_MG | ecosystem: Environmental > Aquatic > Freshwater > Lake | place...
GGGACAATATCACGATCACCGTGAAGCTGATTGCCCCGATCGCCATGGAAGACGGCCTGCGCTTTGCCATCCGCGAAGGCGGTCGTACCGTCGGCGCCGGCGTCGTGGCCAAGGTGATCGAGTAACGCTTTAAGGCCGGCGCAGGGTGCGCCGGCCATCGCTCTTTAGGAAACCGATATGCAAAACCAGAAAATCCGCATCCGCCTCAAGGCGTTCGACTACCGGCTGATCGATCAGTCTGCCCTCGAGATCGTGGATACGGCCAAGCGCACCGGCGCGGTCGTGCGCGGCCCCGTGCCCCTGCCCACACGCATCGAGCGCTTCAACGTGCTGCGCAGCCCGCACGTGAACAAGACCTCGCGCGACCAGTTCGAGATTCGCACGCACCTTCGCCTGATGGACATCATCGATCCGACCGACAAGACGGTCGATGCGCTGATGAAGCTGGATTTGCCAGCGGGCGTGGATGTGGAGATCAAGCTGCAGTAAGTAGTGATGTGATGGCGCGGTTTCGGCCGCAATGTTGACGTTTTTGTCCCGGTCAATCGCAACCGGGGATAGGAGAATAAAATGAGTCTGGGCCTTGTCGGACGCAAGGTCGGCATGACACGCATCTTTACCGACGATGGCGAAACCATCCCGGTGACGGTGCTTGACGTGTCGAACAACCGCGTCACGCAAATCAAGACGCCTGACGCCGATGGCTATGCCGCGGTGCAGGTGACCTTCGGCAAACGCCGCGCCAGCCGCGTCAACAAGGCGGCTGCGGGGCACCTCGCCAAGGCCGGCGTCGAAGCCGGCCATGTCCTGAAGGAATTCCGTATCGACGCCGGCGAACTGGCGAACTTCAAGACTGGCGATATCGTGGCCGCCACCATATTCAAGGCTGGCCAGAAGGTGGACGTCACCGGTACCTCGCAGGGCAAGGGTTTTACCGGTGTCATCAAGCGTCACAACTTCTCGTCGAACCGCGCCAGCCATGGCAACTCGGTGTCGCACAACAAACCCGGCTCCATCGGCATGAACCAGGATCCGGGCCGCGTTTTTCCGGGCAAGCGCATGGCCGGCCACATGGGTGACGTGCAGCGCACCACCCAGAATCTGGTCGTGGTGCGGGTTGACGAAGCGCGCCAGCTGCTCCTCGTCAAGGGCGCCGTGCCCGGCAGCCGTGGCACGGATGTCGTCGTGCATCCGGCGGTGAAGGGTTAAGGGGGCGCCATGGAACTCAAACTGATCAATGAACAAGGCAAGGCCGCCTCGACCCTGAAGGCCTCCGATGCCCTCTTCGGGCGCGACTACAACGAGGCGCTGGTGCACCAGGTCGTGGTTGCCTACCAGGCCAACGCACGCTCCGGCAACCGTGCCCAGAAGGATCGCGGCGAAGTCAGCCATACGACGAAGAAGCCTTGGCGCCAGAAGGGCACCGGCCGCGCCCGTGCTGGCATGTCCTCGAGCCCGCTGTGGCGTGGCGGCGGCCGCATCTTCCCGAACCGGCCGGACGAGAACTTCAGCCACAAGGTCAACCGCAAGATGTACCGTGCCGGCCTGGCTTCGATTTTGTCCCAGCTGGCGCGCGAAGACCGCCTGGCCGTCGTCGAAAATTTCTCGATCGATGCGCCGAAGACCAAGCTGCTGGCGCAGAAGATCAAGGGCATGGGGCTGGACTCCGTGCTGGTGATTACCGACAACCTGGACGAGAACCTCTACCTCTCCTCGCGCAACCTGCCCAACGTGCTGGTGCTCGAGGTCAATGAGACTGACCCGATCTCGCTGGTGCGTTTCAAGAACGTCCTGCTGACCAAGGGCGCGGTGGCCAAGATGGAGGAGATGCTGGGATGAAAACCTTCAACCAGGAACGCCTGATGCAGGTTCTCGTGGCGCCGCAGATCTCTGAAAAGGCCACTTACGTTGCCGACAAGAACGAGCAGGTGATCTTCATCGTTACGCCGGATGCCACGAAGCCGGAAATCAAGGCTGCCGTCGAGCTGCTCTTCAAGGTACAGGTCGAGTCGGTGCAAGTCGCCAACCTGAAGGGCAAGGAAAAGCGCCATGGCCGCTATGTTGGCCGCCGCAACAACGTGCGCAAAGCCTACGTCTGCCTGAAGCCGGGCCAGGAAATCAACTTCGCGGCGGGGGAATAAGTTATGGCACTCGTCAAAGTCAAACCCACATCCGCCGGTCGCCGTGCCGTCGTCAAGGTCGTTAATCCCGAGCTGCACAAGGGCGCACCGGTCGCCGCGCTGGTCGAGAAGAAGAACAGCAAGGCGGGCCGCAACAACCATGGCCACATCACCACCCGTCACAAGGGCGGCGGCCACAAGCAGCACTACCGGATCGTCGATTTCCGCCGCAACAAGGACGGCATCCCGGCCAAGGTCGAGCGGCTCGAGTATGACCCGAACCGCAGCGCGAACCTGGCCCTGCTCTGCTACGCCGATGGTGAGCGCCGCTACATCGTTGCGCCCAAGGGCCTCACCGTGGGGGCGCAGGTGATGAGCGGCGCCGAGGCTCCGATCAAGCCGGGCAACACGCTGCCGCTGCGCAACATTCCGGTGGGTACCACCATCCATTGCATCGAGATGGTGCCCGGCAAGGGCGCCCAGCTCGCCCGTGCGGCCGGCACGTCGGTGCAGTTGCTGGCACGCGAGGGCAGCTATGCCCAGATCCGGCTGCGCTCCGGCGAGATTCGCCGCGTGCATGTCGAATGCCGCGCGACGATCGGCGAGGTCGGCAACGAGGAGAACAACCTGCGCTCCATCGGCAAGGCCGGTGCGCAGCGCTGGCGCGGCATCCGCCCGACGGTGCGCGGCGTGGCGATGAACCCGATCGACCACCCGCACGGTGGCGGTGAGGGCAAGACGGCGGCTGGCCGCGACCCGGTCAGCCCGTGGGGCACGCCGACCAAGGGCTATCGCACGCGTCGCAATAAGCGTACGGACGGCATGATCGTCCAGCGCCGGCACAAGAAATAAGGGGTAAACATGGCACGCTCAATCAAGAAGGGACCGTTCGTCGATGCCCACCTCGAGAAGAAGGTGGAAGCGGCGCGCGCCACCAACGACAAGCGCCCGATCAAGACCTGGTCGCGTCGATCCACCGTTCTGCCGGATTTCGTCGGCCTGACCATCGCAGTACACAACGGCAAGCAGCACATTCCGGTTTATGTGACGGAAAACATGGTCGGCCATAAGCTCGGCGAATTTGCCCTGACGCGCACGTTCAAGGGCCACACCGCCGGCACGAAAAAAGCCGTGGTGAAGAAGTAAGGAGCCATGATGGAAACCAATGCGATTTTGCGCGGTGTCCGCCTCTCGGCGCAGAAGGGCCGGCTCGTCGCCGACCAGATCCGCGGCCTGCCGGTGGACCAGGCGCTGAACATCCTGACCTTCTCGCCCAAGAAGGGCGCCAAGATCATCAAGAAGGTGCTCGAGTCGGCCATCGCCAATGCCGAGCACAACGACGGTGCCGACATCGACACGCTGAAGGTGAAGACCATCCATGTCGAGCGTGGCATGTTGCTCAAGCGCTTCATGCCTCGCGCCAAGGGTCGCGGCTTCAGGATTCTTAAGCCGACCTGCCATATCTACCTCACGGTCGGCGACGCGCCGTCCAAGAAGTCCGGAAGGAAGTAAGGAGAGCCTATGGGACAGAAGATACATCCGACCGGATTCCGCCTTTCGGTCACCCGCAACTGGGGGTCTCGCTGGTACGCCAACAGCAAGTCGTTCTCGAAGATGCTCAACGAGGACATCGAGGTTCGGGACTACCTGAAGAAGAAGCTGGCGCACGCCTCCGTTGGCCGTGTCGTCATCGAGCGTCCTGCCAAGAACGCCCGCATCACGGTGTACTCGGCGCGCCCTGGCGTCGTCATCGGCAAGAAGGGCGAGGACATCGAGAACCTGAAGGCCGATCTGCAAAAGATCATGGGCGTTCAGGTGCACGTGAACATCGAGGAAATCCGCAAGCCCGAGATCGATGCCCAGCTGATTGCCGACTCGATCGCCCAGCAGCTCGAGAAGCGCATCATGTTCCGCCGCGCCATGAAGCGCGCCATGCAGAACGCCATGCGCCTGGGCGCCCAGGGCATCAAGATCATGAGTTCCGGCCGCCTCAACGGTGCCGAGATCGCCCGCCGCGAATGGTATCGCGAGGGCCGCGTGCCGTTGCATACGCTGCGCGCCGATATCGACTATGGCACTTCCGAGGCGAAGACCACCTACGGTGTGATTGGCATCAAGGTGTGGGTGTTCAAGGGCGAAACCATGGCGCGCAACGAACAGCCGGTGTCCGCTGCGGACGCGGCGGTTCCTGCCGAGGAACCGGCAGCCAAAAAGGTGCGCAGGGCCCCTGCGCGTCCGGCGGCCAAGACCGAGGGCGCGGCAGAGACCAAGCCGGCCGCCAAGGCGCGTGCGCCGCGCAAGCCGGCTGCCAAGACCGCTGAAGCCAAGCCGGAAGCCACGCCCCAGAGCGAGGCTGCGGCACCGGCCAAGGCCCCTGCCAAGCGTGTGCGCAAACCCGCCGCGCCGAAGGCTGGCGAAGGTAAGGAGTAATCATCATGCTGCAACCAGCACGCAGGAAATATCGCAAGGAACACAAGGGCCGCAACAAGGGCATCGCCACGCGCGGCACGAAGGTGAGCTTTGGCGAATACGGCCTCAAGGCCATCGGCCGCGGCCGCATCACGGCACGCCAGATCGAAGCAGCCCGGCGTGCCATGACGCGCCACATCAAGCGCGGCGGCCGCATCTGGATCCGCATCTTCCCGGACAAGCCGATCTCGCAGAAGCCGGCCGAGGTCCGCATGGGTAACGGTAAGGGCAACCCCGAGTACTACGTCGCCGAGATCCAGCCGGGCAAGGTGATTTACGAAATGGATGGCGTGGACGAGGCGCTGGCTCGCGAGGCCTTCGCCCTGGCCGCGGCCAAACTGCCGATCGAGACAACCTTCGTCGTGCGCCAGGTGGGATAATCATGAAAGCGAAAGAACTCAGAACCAAGGACACGGCCGACCTGAACAAGGAATTGCTGGAGTTGCGCAAGGCGCAGTTCTCCCTGCGCATGCAGGTTGCGACCCAGCAATTGCAGAACACCAGCCAAATAGGCAAGGTGCGCAAGGACATTGCGCGCGTCAAAACCCTTTTGCGTGAAAAGGCGGCAGCCAAATGACCGAGACGACCCAGAAAGTGCGGCGCACCCTGACCGGCCGCGTCGTCAGCGACAAGATGCAGAAGACCGTCACCGTCCTGGTGGAGCGTCGCGTCAAGCACCCGATCGGCAAGATCGTCACCCGCTCGCGCAAATACGCGGCCCATATCGAGGGGCTCGAGGCGGGCGCCGGCGATGTCGTGCAGATCGAGGAATGCGCCCCGATCTCGAAGACCAAGGCCTGGCGGGTGACGCGGGTCGTGGAAAAAGCCCGGGCGATCTGAGGCCGCTTCCTGTTTACAAAGGCAGGGCATAGCGGTTATAATTTATGGCTCTTTCCCCGTTCGACACCCTGTGTCGGATGGGTATTACGCCCGACCGGCATGCCGGCCGGGTCCAACCCAACGGGTTCCAAGACTGACCGTGGCGCAAGCCGCGATTAAGTTGGAGATTGAAAAATGATTCAAATGCAGACGGTGCTGAATGTCGCCGATAACACCGGCGCACGTTCGGTCATGTGCATCAAGGTGCTGGGCGGTTCCAAGCGCCGCTATGCCGGCATCGGCGATGTAATCAAGGTGAGCATCAAGGACGCCGCGCCGCGCGGCCGTGTCAAGAAGGGCGAGGTCTATAACGCCGTGGTGGTGCGTACCGCCAAGGGCGTGCGTCGTCCGGACGGCTCGGTGGTCAAGTTCGATGGCAACGCCGCGGTGCTGCTCAACAACAAGCTGGAGCCGATCGGCACCCGCATCTTCGGGCCGGTGACGCGCGAACTGCGCAGCGAGCGATTCATGAAGATCGTATCGCTGGCGCCCGAGGTTCTCTGAGGATTCTGGCCATGAACAAGATACGCAAGGGCGACGACGTCATCGTCATCGCGGGCAAGGACAAGGGCAAGCGTGGCGCCGTGCTGCGCTGCCTTGAAGACGACCTGATCCTTGTCGAAGGCATCAACAAGGTCAAGCGGCACACGCGGCCGAACCCGGTCAAGGGCCAGCCCGGCGGCATTCTCGAGAAGGAGATGCCGATTCACGTCTCCAACGTGGCCCTGATCAACCCGGCCACCCAGAAGGCGGACCGTGTCGGCTTCAAGGTGCTCGACGACGGCCGCAAGGTGCGCGTGTTCAAGTCGAACGGCGAAACGGTGGAGGCGTAAGGAACAGCTATGGCGCGTTTGCAGGAATACTACAAGCAGACCGTGATGTCCGAACTGACCAAGAAGTTCGGCTACAAGTCGGTCATGGAAGTCCCACGCATCACCAAGATCACGCTCAACATGGGCGTCGGCGAGGCGGTTGGCGACAAGAAGATCCTCGAGCATGCGGTGGGCGACATGACCAAGATCGCCGGCCAGAAGCCCGTCACCACCAAGTCCCGCAAGTCCATCGCCGGCTTCAAGATTCGCGAGGGCTATCCGATTGGCTGCATGGTGACCCTGCGCGGCGGACGCATGTACGAATTCCTCGACCGGCTGGTGAGCGTCGCGCTGCCGCGCATCCGCGACTTCCGCGGCATTTCCGGCAAGGCCTTCGACGGCCGCGGCAACTACAACCTGGGCGTCAAGGAACAGATCATCTTCCCGGAGATCGAGTACGACAAGATCGACGCGCTGCGCGGCATGAACATCAGCATCACCACGACTGCGAAGACCGACGAGGAGGCCAAGGCACTTCTCGCCGCTTTCAAATTCCCCTTCAAGAACTGAGGGAACCATGGCGAAACTTGCACTGAAGAATCGCGAAGCCAAGCGCGCCAAGACGGTGGCCAAATACGCCGCCAAGCGCGCCGAGCTGCTCGCCATCATCAACAACACCAAGCTGTCCGACGAGGAGCGCATGGCGGCCCGCCAGCAGTATCAGCAGCTGCCGCGCAATGCGAGCCCGGTGCGCCAGCGTAACCGCTGCACGCTGACCGGCCGCCCGCGCGGCTATTTTCGCAAGTTCGGCCTGTGCCGCCTCAAGCTGCGCGAAGCGGCGATGCGCGGCGAAGTGCCGGGCATCATCAAGGCCAGCTGGTAAGGAGATCGAGAATGAGCATGACAGATCCGATCGCCGACATGCTGACGCGCATTCGCAACGCGCAGCTTGCCCAGAAGAACTCCGTGGCCATGCCGGCTTCCAAGCTCAAGGTGGCCATCGCCGGGGTGCTGAAGGACGAGGGCTATATCGACGATTTCGCACTGCGCGATGCCGAAGGTAAGTCGCAACTGGACATCGCCCTGAAGTATTACGCCGGCCGTCCGGTCATCGAGCGCATCGAGCGCGTGTCCCGCCCCGGGCTGCGCGTCTACAAGGGTTCCGGCGATCTGCCCCGCGTCATGAACGGCCTGGGCATCGCCATTGTGTCGACGCCCAAGGGCGTGATGACCGACCGCCGCGCGCGCGCCTCGAACGTGGGCGGCGAAGTCCTGTGCATCGTGGCGTAAGGAGAAGACGATGTCACGTATTGCAAAATATCCGGTCGAACTGCCAAAGGGCGTTGAAGTGACGCTGTCGGCGGCCGAGATCAGTGTCAAGGGTCCGCTGGGCACGCTCAAGCAGGCGGTGCATCCGTCGGTCAGCGTCGAGCGCGAGGGCGACAAGCTGCTGTGCAAGGCCGTGGCCGGTGCAGTGAACGGCAGCGCCCAGTCCGGCACCATGCGCGCCCTGGTGGCCAACATGGTGACGGGCGTGACCAAGGGCTTCGAGAAGAAGCTGACCCTGGTCGGCGTCGGCTATCGTGCCCAGGCGCAGGGCGCCAAGCTCAACCTGACCCTCGGCTTCTCGCACCCGGTGGTGCATGACATGCCGTCAGGCATCAAGGTCGAAACGCCGTCGCAGACGGAGATCGTCATCAAAGGCATCGACAGGCAGGTCGTCGGCCAGGTGGCGGCCGAAGTGCGCGGCTACCGTCCGCCGGAGCCTTACAAGGGCAAAGGCGTGCGCTACGCGGACGAGGTCATCGTCCTCAAGGAAACGAAGAAGAAGTAAGGGTATATACACATGGACAAGAAGCAGGCGCGTTTGCGCAGGGCTCGCAAAACCCGAGCCAAAATTGCCGAACTCAAGACGGTGCGCCTCTGCGTGCATCGTTCCAACGGCCACATCTATGCCCAAGTCATCGACGGCGGCAGCGCCAAGGTGCTGGCCGCGGCCTCGACGGTCGAGGAGGGCGTGCGCAAGCAGGCGTCCAACGGCGGCAACGTCAAGGCGGCGACCCTGGTCGGCAAACTGATCGCCGAGCGCGCCAAGGCCGCCGGCATCGAGACGGTCGCTTTCGATCGCTCCGGCTTCATGTATCACGGCCGCGTCAAGGCGCTGGCCGAAGCCGCGCGTGAAGGCGGACTCAAGTTCTAAGCGAGGTTAGCAATGGCAAAACCGCAGACGAGAAAACCGCAGGCGTCCGAGGAGCGTGACGACGGCCTGCGCGAGAAGATGGTCTCCATCAACCGCGTCACCAAGGTGGTGAAGGGCGGCCGCATCCTCGGATTCGCCGCGCTTACCGTGGTCGGCGACGGCGACGGCGGCATCGGCATGGGCAAGGGCAAATCCCGCGAGGTGCCGGTGGCCGTGCAGAAGGCCATGGAAGAGGCGCGTCGCAAGATGGTGAAGGTCCGGCTCAAGAACGGCACACTGCAGCACGCCGTGATCGGCGAGCATGGCGCCTCGCGCGTGCTGATGCAGCCGGCCTCGGCCGGTACCGGCATCATCGCCGGCGGCCCGATGCGCGCCGTCTTCGAGGTGATGGGCGTGACCGACGTGCTGGCCAAGTGCCTCGGCTCGACCAACCCCTACAACGTGGTGCGCGCGACGCTGGACGGCCTGACTAAGATGAGCACGCCGGCCGAAGTGGCCGCCAAGCGCGGCAAGACCGTCGAAGAGATCCTGGGGTAAGCCATGGCCGAGAAGAAAGTCAAAGTCACCCTGGTCAAGGGCCTGATGGGCACCAAGCAGGACCACCGCGCCACGGTGCGCGGCCTTGGGCTCAAGCGCCGCAACCATACGGTCGAGCTGGTGGATACGCCGGCCGTCCGCGGCATGATCAACAAGGTCGCCTACCTCGTGAAGTGTGAGGGCTAAATGGAACTGAACAATCTCAAACCCGCGGCGGGCGCCAAGCACGCCAAGCGCCGCGTCGGACGCGGCATCGGCAGCGGTCTCGGCAAGACCGCCGGGCGCGGTCACAAGGGTCAGACCTCGCGCGCCGGCGGCTTCCACAAGACCGGCTTCGAGGGCGGCCAGATGCCCCTGCAGCGCCGCCTTCCGAAGCGCGGCTTCACCTCGCTGACCCGCGCGCGCAACGTCGAGGTGCGCCTCTCCGACCTGGAGAAGCTGCCCGTCGGCGAAGTGGACCTGATGGTGCTCAAGCAGGCCGGCGTGATTCCGGGCGATGCCCTGTCCGCCAAGGTCATCCTGTCGGGCAAGCTGACAAAGAAGGTCGCGCTCAAGGGCGTCGGCGCCACCAAGGGCGCCAAGGCTGCCATCGAAGCCGCCGGCGGCAGCGTCGCGGCGGAGTAATCGGGAACTACCTTGGCCACCGATACCGCAACCCTGGGCAAGACCGGCAAGTTCGGCGATCTGAAGCGCCGGCTGATGTTCCTGCTCGGCGCGCTGATCGTCTATCGCATCGGCGCGCACATTCCCGTGCCGGGCATTGACCCGGTACAGCTGGCCAGCCTCTTCGAGGGCCAGCAGGGCGGCATCCTTGGCATCTTCAACCTGTTTTCCGGCGGCGCGCTGTCGCGCTTCACCATTTTCGCGCTGGGCATCATGCCCTACATTTCCTCCTCCATCATCATGCAGCTGATGACGGTGGCGCTGCCCTCGCTGGAAGCGCTGAAGAAGGAAGGCGAGGCCGGCCGGCGCAAGATCACCCAGTACACGCGCTACGGAACGGTTGGGCTGGCCTTCGTGCAGGGCCTTGGCATCGCCATTGCCCTCGAATCGCAGGCCGGCCTGGTCATCGAGCCGGGCATCATGTTCCGCGTCACCTGCGTCACCACGCTGCTCACCGGCACCATGTTCCTCATGTGGCTGGGCGAGCAGATCACCGAACGCGGCCTCGGCAACGGCATCTCCATCATCATCTTCGCCGGCATCGCGGCGGGGCTGCCGAACGCCATCGGCGGACTGCTCGAACTGGTGCGCACCGGCGCCATGCATGCCCTGACGGCGATCTTCATCATTGCCCTGGTGTTCCTGGTGACCGGTTTCGTCGTCTTCGTCGAGCGCGGCCAGCGCAAGATCCTGGTGAACTACGCCAAGCGCCAGGTCGGCAACAAGATCTACGGCGGGCAGAGTTCGCACCTGCCGCTGAAACTCAACATGTCGGGCGTGATTCCGCCGATCTTCGCTTCGTCGATCATTCTCTTCCCGGCCACGGTGGCCAGCTGGTTCGGTTCGAGCGAGGGCATGTTCTGGCTGAAGGACATCGCCGCCACGCTGTCGCCGGGCCAGCCGATCTACGTCATGCTCTATGCGGCCGCGATCGTGTTCTTCTGCTTCTTCTACACTGCGCTGGTCTTCAACTCGAAGGAGACGGCGGACAACCTGAAGAAGAGCGGTGCCTTCGTGCCGGGCATCCGCCCGGGCGACCAGACGGCGCGCTACATCGACAAGATCCTGATGCGCCTGACGCTGGTCGGCGCGATCTATGTGACGCTGGTCTGCCTGCTGCCGGAATTCCTCATCCTGAAATGGAACGTGCCGTTCTATTTCGGCGGCACCAGCCTGCTCATCATCGTCGTGGTGACCATGGATTTCATGTCGCAGGTGCAGGCCTACATCATGTCGCACCAGTATGAGAGCCTGCTGAAGAAGGCGAATTTCAAGGGGGCGGGATTCCCCGGCAGATAGGACGCATGGCCAAGGAAGACGTCATCGAACTGCAAGGTGAGGTTCAGGAGAACCTGCCCAACGCGACCTTCAAGGTCAAGCTCGAGAATGGCCATGTTATTCATGCATTCATTTCGGGCAAGATGCGCATGCACTACATCCGCATCCTGCCCGGGGACAAGGTGACGGTACAGATGACGCCCTATGACCTGACCAAGGGCCGCATCACTTTCCGCGCCAAGTGACGAAGCATTACGGGAGAAGGAAATGAAAGTTCTCGCATCGGTCAAGAAGCTGTGCCGCAACTGCAAGGTTATTCGCCGCAAGGGCGTGGTCCGCATCATTTGCAAGGACCCGCGCCACAAGCAGCGCCAAGGTTGATTGGGCACTGCCGCTTGGATATAATTAACGGTTTCGCTTTTTTGGGGTGACGAAAGGTCGCTTATGGCCCGGATTGCAGGGGTAAACATTCCCAACCACCAACACACCGCCATCGCGCTGACCGCGATCTATGGCATCGGCCGCACGCGCGCGCAGAAGATTTGCGACGCCGCCGGCATCGCGCGCGCGACCAAGATCAAGGATCTGACCGACTCGCAGATGGACAAGCTGCGCGAGGAAGTGGGCAGGTTCACCATCGAGGGCGACCTGCGCCGCGAGGTGACCATGAGCATCAAGCGGTTGATGGACCTCGGCAGCTATCGCGGCGTGCGCCATCGCAAGGGCCTGCCCTGCCGCGGCCAGCGTACCCGCACCAACGCCCGTACGCGCAAGGGACCGCGCAAGGCGATCCGCGTCACGAAGTAAGGAACTGACAGATGGTTACGAAAACCGCCACCAAGGCGCGCAAGAAGGTCAAGAAGAACGTTGCCGAAGGCATCGCGCACGTTCACGCCTCCTTCAACAACACGATCATCACGATCACCGACCGCCAGGGCAACGCCCTGTCCTGGGCCACCTCCGGCGGCGCCGGCTTCAAGGGCTCGCGCAAGAGCACGCCTTTTGCCGCCCAGGTTGCCGCCGAGCAGGCCGGCAAGGCCGCCCAGGAATGCGGCGTGAAGAATCTCGAAGTGCGCATCAAGGGCCCCGGCCCCGGCCGCGAATCCGCGGTGCGCGCGCTCAACGCCATCGGCATGAAGATCACCAGCATCACCGACATCACGCCGATCCCCCACAACGGCTGCCGCCCGCCGAAAAAGCGCCGCGTCTAAGAGCCAGAGAACGTCAGGAGTCAAACCGTGGCCCGCAACCTAGATGCCAAATGCCGCCAGTGCCGCCGGGAAGGCGAAAAGCTCTTCCTGAAAGGCGAGAAGTGCTTCACCGACAAGTGTGCCGTCGAGCGCCGTTCCTACGCGCCAGGCCAGCACGGCCAGAAGTCCGGGCAGCGCCTGTCCGGCTACGGCGTGCAACTGCGCGAGAAGCAGAAGATCCGCCGCACCTACGGCGTGCTCGAGCGCCAGTTCCGCAAGGTGTATGCCGAGGCCGACCGCCGCAAGGGCCAGACCGGCGAGAACCTGCTGCAGCTGCTGGAAAGCCGCCTCGACACCGTCGCCTACCGCATGGGCTTCGGCGCCTCGCGCGCCGAGGCGCGCCAGCTGGTGCGCCACAATGGCGTGCTCGTCAATGGCAAGCGCGTGAACATCCCCTCCTTCGACGTTCGCCCCGGCGATACCGTCGAGCTGGCCGAGAAGTCGCGCGGGCACCTGCGCGTCAAGGCCGCCCTCGAGGCCGCCGAGTCGCGAGGCTTCCCCGAGTGGATCGAGGTGGATGCCAAGGCCGGCAAGGGCGTGTTCAAGGCCTACCCGGCGCGCACCGACCTGCCGGCGACGATCAATGAAAGCCTGGTCGTCGAACTGTATTCGCGCTAATACCGACGTCCCGCTGACGCAACGAACCTGAAGGGATCCAGATGCAAGCGACTTCGCTCCTGAAACCGCGCATTATCGATGTGCAGAACCTGTCCCCGGTGCATGCCCGCGTCGTCATGGAACCGTTCGAGCGCGGCTACGGCCACACGCTCGGCAACGCCCTGCGCCGCATCCTGCTCTCCTCCATGCCCGGCGCCGCGCCGACCGAGGTGAATATCGAGGGCGTGCTGCACGAGTACTCGACGCTGGACGGCGTGCGCGAGGACGTCGTCGACCTCATGCTTAACCTGAAGGGTGTCGTGCTCAAGATGCACAACCGCGGCGAAGCCGTGCTGACGCTGGCCAAGACGGGCGAGGGTGTCGTCACCGCCGGCGATATCGAGGCCGGCCACGATATCGAAATCATCAACCCGGACCACGTCATCGCCCATGTCGCTCCCGGCGGCAAGCTGGAAATGCAGATCAAGGTCGAGAGCGGCCGCGGCTACGAGCCGGCGAATACCCGCCCGGTCAGCAGCGAGACCAAGGGCATCGGCCGCATCATGATCGATGCCTCGTTCAGCCCGGTGCGCCGCGTCGCCTACACGGTCGAATCCGCCCGCGTCGAGCAGCGCACCGACCTCGACAAGCTGATCATGGACATCGAGACCAATGGCGCCATCGAGCCGGAAGAGGCCATCCGCTATGCCGCCCGCGTGCTGATGGAACAACTCTCCGTCTTCGCCGACCTCGAGGGCACGCCGATCGCCGTCGAGGCGCCGCGTCCCAGCCAGGTCGACCCGATCCTGCTGCGCCCGGTGGACGACCTCGAGCTGACGGTGCGTTCGGCCAACTGCCTGAAGGCCGAGAACATCTATTACATCGGCGACCTGATCCAGCGCACCGAGACCGAACTGCTGAAGACGCCGAACCTCGGGCGCAAGTCGCTCAACGAGATCAAGGAAGTGCTCGCCTCGCGCGGCCTCACCCTCGGCATGAAACTGGAAAACTGGCCCCCCATGGGCCTGGAGAAGCTGTCGTAACCGGCAGCAGATAGAACAAGAGGTATCCCATGCGCCACCGTCACGGCCTCCGCAAACTGAACCGCACCAGCAGCCATCGCCAGGCGATGCTGCGCAACATGACCAACTCCCTGCTGCGCCACGAGACCATCAAGACCACGCTGCCGAAAGCGAAGGAACTGCGCCGCGTCGTCGAGCCGATGATCACGCTGGGCAAGAAGCCCTCGCTCGCCAACCGCCGCCTGGCCTTCAACCGCCTGCGCGACCGCGACATGGTGGTGAAGCTGTTCGACGAACTGGGCCCGCGCTATGCCAACCGCAATGGCGGCTACCTGCGCATCCTGAAGTTCGGCTTCCGCCAGGGTGACAACGCGCCGATGGCCCTGGTCGAGCTGCTGGATCGCCCCGAGCAGGCCGCCGAGGCGCCCGCCGCCGCGGAGTAAGCGTTTCCGCTTCGAGACAAGGCCCGCTTCGGCGGGCTTTGTCGTTTACGTGGGCGACTGCTAAGCTGGCTTCATGGACCTGACCCGTTTCCCGCGCATCCCGCTCGCGCGGCTGCCGACGCCGATCGAGCCGCTGCCGCGCCTGTCGGCGCATCTCGGCGGGCCGCGGCTTTACGTCAAGCGCGACGACCTCACTGGCTTGGGTCTCGGCGGCAACAAGCTGCGCAAGCTGGAGTT
>Ga0233425_10007925_pt1 | contig 14506 bp, 8 predicted proteins | sample Watercolumn_Towu_2_FD_181712 | JGI IMG/M metagenome (GOLD analysis project Ga0233425, IMG submission 181712) | Freshwater microbial communities from Lake Towuti, South Sulawesi, Indonesia - Watercolumn_Towuti2014_140_MG | ecosystem: Environmental > Aquatic > Freshwater > Lake | place: Indonesia...
CGAGTTAGATGAAGCGTAAGGAAATGATCTGTCAACCTTTTCCCGGACATATTCTCATGCGACTTTCTGATTCCTTTCAAACTCTACTGGCGATAAATACCCGTTCGTAGAGTGTATCCTTATTTTGTTATAAAAAATTTCAATATACTCGAATATTGCAAGTTTTGCTTCCTGCCTTGTTTTAAATTGTTCGTGATGAATGAGTTCCGTTTTCAGCGTATGAAAAAAGCTTTCAGCCACCGCATTATCCCAGCAATTACCTTGACGACTCATGCTTTGTTTGATTCCGTGAAGCGTTAATAACTCTCGATGACTCTGGGAGGCGTATTGACTCCCTCGGTCGGTATGCCATAGAAGACCTCTTGCCGGTTTACGTTTCCAGATTGCCATCAATAACGCATCATTGACTAACTTGACTTTCATGCTATCGTCCATGGACCAACCCACCACCTGTCTTGAAAATAAATCAATCACTACGGCTAAATACAACCATCCTTCTTGAGTCCAGATATAAGTGATGTCACCCACATACACCTCATTGGGCTTAGTCATTGCGAAATTCCTGTTTAGCAAATTAGGAGCAATCGGTAAATCATGTGTCGAATCCGTGGTGACTTTAAATTTACGTTTTGTTTTGCACTTTAAATGATGAATTTTCATGAGCTTGCAGACACGTCTCCTACTGACTAAAAATCCCTTTTTTAACAAGAGTGCTCGGATTCGTCGACTCCCATAACGCTCTTTATGTTGCGTAAAAATCATTTTAATTTCCTCGGAAAGTGTTTGATTTGCTAAGGTTCTTTCGGAAGGGGTTTCTTGGTTTAACCACTCATAGTAACGGCTGCGGCTGACCCCTAACAAATCACACATGAGCTTTATATCAAATTCTGATTGATTCTCTTTTATCCAGGCGTACTTTATGACGGGTCGTTCGCAAAGTACGCCGTTGCCTTTTTTAGAATATCTCGCTCCTGTTTTAAGCGAGCATTTTCCTTACGCAACTGTTTTAATTCTTCCGTTAGTTCAGTTTCCGATAATTTTTTTAATGGATCCTGGGGGCAATATTTCTTGACCCACCCTCGTAGCGTCGTAGGATGAACTCCTAGATTGATTGCTACTGCTTTGATTCCCTCTTCAGAGCTCACGGCCAGGTTTGCAGAAGATTTTTTAAATTCTAAAGAATATTGCGTTGTTTTTCTTTTTATCATTGCGGACACTCCTTACGTTCGTAATAGTTTACTTTCTGTGTCCGGTTTAGGGTAGCCACATCAGTGCTATTTTTCGGAAAACGATCTCGCAGACTCTCTTCAATCTTATACTTAACGCCCCGCCTATCCAACGTCTCCATAATTCCCAACAAGGTGCGTTCCGTCATCTGCCCCGTGTAATCATAAATCCCTAACTCAGCACCATTACCAACTTGTTCTGCAAGTTTCGCTGCCACTTCTGCGATGTGTTTACTTTTCTGCACTTGTTTGAGGGGATCGGGGTCTAAATCAAATTGCACCCCGGGCTTCTCTCCATTGGAAACGCGACATTGGAAGTCTAGAGTGACGGGGGTGTTAGAAGAATCCACAGGAACAAAAGTAGCCCCTTCCTTCCCTGGGACAGGAACACTGAAATTACTTGTTCCTGAAACGATTAACTCATTGGGGTTATCAGGATCAATATCAGCGCGCCATTGGACCTCTGAAGATAAGCCCAATTCTTTACTAAACGCTTCCCCGCGCTCCTTAGAAGAATCCCCTGCTTTTTTTACCACATCAAAAACTTCGCTAAACAGTTTTTGAGCCCCAGGGTGTGTTTCACCCTCAGCATTCACTATGGTAAAGCTATTATCACTCGAAGAAGAAGAGGGTATCTGCGCAGGGGCAGCAGAAGAAGAGGGAGGAAAAAAAGCCGGAGGTGTAGGAGAGGAGGAAGAGGAAGGAATCAAGGGAGAGCCTTTCTTGTTTTCCTGGGATTGTTGTGGCGCTGCCACATCAGGTTGTGCAAATTCCGCCATCGCTTCAGTGATTAGACTGTTCCGATTCTTCTCATATTGAGCCACCAGCGCTTTGATCTGTTCAATATTTAGGTCATGCTCTTGCACACGCTGGTTCATCTTTCTCAGTTCTGAGGAAAGCTGCTGAAGTTTCTCTCCATCATTCTCTGCCCTGGCCTTTTTAATCTCCTCATCAAAATGAGAAGTCAGCTCCCTTAGAGAAAAACTTACGTCTTTAACTTCTTCTTCTCGATAATAATACACTGTCTGATCCATCCCTGAACTTCTCTGCGAAGAGGAGGGACCTCCACTCTGAGAGGATTCTTCTGAGACTTTCTCTAATGCCTCATAAGCAGGCAATCCTTCCACAGCAGGGAATTCTTTTACAGATAAACCTCGTTCTTCTTCATCTCGATTGCTCATAAAAAAATCCTCTCTCTGTTTTCAAGTTCATACTTTCTTAAGAATTATTGTATCTTTTTTATTCTGACTTGACTAGTTTTTATTCTAGCTCATATAAGAACGTGGAAAAAAGAGAGCATGCAATCAATGAATTAGGTAGAAAAAAATTTGAGCGTTCCGGGTTTTTCACCACAGTAAATCCGGTCCTGTGGTTGAGCATGGAAGCTTTTTGCAGGGGATAAGGAAGGGGATTCTTACTCCCGTGCACTCATGATGGGTAGTTGCAAAAGGATGAATGGATCCCCGCTTGCGTGTACAGACCGCAGAGATAGGTAACACAAGAACACCTCGCAATTGCCTGCCCTTCATATTTTCCTTGGTGAAATTCCCTGAGGTTTGATAAAATCCTGTGCTTTATGAATCGGTGGGATCCTTAAAATCATGATGGCACGCCTTGATAGCTTGCAGCAACGATGTTTACCTCAACACACCCTTTCTCGCTGGGTAGGGAAACTCATGAATTGCGAAATTCCTTTTGTGAAAAATACTTTAATCCACCGTTTCATTCGGCATTATGGAGTGGATTTATCCGAAGCTGTGGAAAAGGATTTTCGCCAATATAAACACTTTAATGATTTTTTTACCCGTCCCTTGGCTCCTGAAGCACGACCTATTCCACAGGATCCTTCTCTCATCATTTGCCCCAATGATGGTTTTGTAAGCCAATTAGGAACCATTGAGGAGGGGCGTCTTTTCCAAGCAAAAGGGCGGCATTTTCATTTAGAAGAATTATTGGGGGGCGATAAAGCCACTGCTCGCCTCTTTGAAGAAGGTACTTTTGCCACCTTATATTTGTCACCCAAGGATTACCATCGGGTACACATGCCCATCACAGGCACTTTGCAAAAAACCACTTATATCCCTGGACGCTTATTTGCAGTGAAGCCTTCTACGGTGAATACGGTTCCTCACCTTTTTGCCCGCAATGAGCGAGTGGTGTGTTTATTTGAAACAGCTCTGGGACCTATGGCGGTGATTTTGGTGGGGGCTCTCATTGTGGCTAGCATACATACGGTATGGGGTGGGCAATTAGCTCCCAATGAAACTTCCAACATCATTTGTGAAGATACAACCCATGTTACCCTACAAAAAGGTGAAGAATTGGGCCATTTTCAATTGGGATCCACCACCATTGTTTTATTCCCAAAAAATACCATGAGCTTTGCACCCTCTTTACACCCCGGATCTTCCATTCGTCTTGGAGAATCTTTAGGCCAAAGGATTCTTTCGGCATAAACATTGCTATAAAAAACTAAATATCCATGGAAGTAGGATTTTTCATCATATGGCCAGTGTTGAATCAATCAACCAACTCCGTCAATTTTTTGAAAACACGGTGGATTTGCATCCCCATCGTATTGCACTGATTTGTGACAATATGATGCTGTCCTATGAAGAATTAGAATGGAAAGCCAATCAGTGGGCCCATGAATTATTAGCTCGAGGCGTGCAACCTTTCCATTGTGTAGGACTTTTTATAGAGCGATCTCTAGAAGCATACCTTGCCATGTTAGCCATTTTAAAAACCGGCGCTTCTTATGTTCCCATTGAAACAGAAATTCCTGATGAACGGGTTCATTACATTTTGCAGGATGCAAATTGTTCTTTTGTGATGACTTCTTCTCTCCAACGAAACCGTATTGAACATACAAAAGCTCAAGCCATTGTGATGGATGAAACTTCTTTGATTCACACACGCCCCACCCATCGACCTCCTGTGATGGCCCTTGGGGAAAATAAAGTGTGTTATGTCATTTACACCTCTGGCTCCACAGGAAAACCAAAAGGGGTGGAAATTCTTCACGAGAGTATTTGCCATTATGTAAAAACCGCCAGCAAACTTTATGGCATTCTTCCAACAGATAAAATTTATCAAGGTTTTTCTTTTGCCTTTGACGCTTCTTTAGAAGAGCTATGGATGGCTTTTGCCAATGGAGCCACTTTAATTGCGTGTACTTCTAAAAGCATTCGTTCGGGAGTGGGTCTCATTGATTTTTTAAACCATCATCACGTCACAATTTTTTCCACGGTTCCCACCTTATTATCTTCCTTAGAGGGAACCTTACCTGAATTAAGATTATTAATTCTAGGTGGAGAAGCTTGTCCTTCTCAACTGGTGGAAACATGGTACCGAGAAGGATTAGAGATCATTAATACCTACGGCCCCACAGAAGCCACGGTGATCGCCACCTATGCGCTTTGTGCCCCTGAAAATCCTGTGACCTTAGGAACTCCCTTGCCAGGATATGAAGTGATCATTATGGATGAACAATTAAACCCCGTTCCTGATGGCACCGCTGGAGAATTGTGTATTGGTGGAAAAGCTTTGGCACGAGGCTATGTGAATTTAAAAGAAATCACGGCTCGACAGTTTATTCCTCATCCCTTATATCCACATGAACGTCTTTATCGCACTGGCGATTTAGCCATAAAAAACAAAGAAGGAAACTTTGAATTTTTAGGTCGCATGGATAATCAAGTGAAACTTCGAGGATTTCGAATCGAATTAAATGAAATCGAAAAAGTCATGATGAAGCATCCCGAAATAAAACAAGCCGTGGTGTGTGTAAAAGGGATTGAACATCCCGCCTTAGTGGCTTATCTCCGTTTAAAAAATCTTGATAGCTTTAATCTACAAGATTTTAAAAATTTTCTAAAAAATGAAATCCCCAATTACATGATCCCCGCCCTCTTTGAATATGTGGATGCTTTCTCTACCCTCTCCAGTGGAAAGGTGGATCGCCGAGCCTTACCAGAGCCCACAAAAAACTTTCAAGACCCAGATTATGTTGCACCCGCAAATGATCTTGAACTACAAATTACAGCGGCTTGGGAAGACGCCTTGCAACAGAGCCCCATTTCCACCACCGCAGATTTTTTCTATGACTTAGGGGGACATTCTCTCTCTGCAGCTCGAGTGGTTTCTCATTTAAGAAAAACAGCCACTTTCCAAGATCTTTCCATCTTGGACTTATATCAAGATTCCACCATTCAATCTCTCGCTCAAAAATTTTCTGCAACGAATGTTGAATCTAAGATTGAAAAGAAAAAAATTAACAAAAATAAAACCTCTTTTTTAAAACACGCTTGGTGCGGTGTCCAGCAATTTTTTGGCTGTCTTCTCCAGTGTGCTTTAGAAAGTTGGCAATTGCTCGTGATCGTTTTGTGTTATTTGAAATTTATTGATAAACCAGAACATATTTCTTTTTATGGGTTAGGGTGTTTGTTTTTATTATTTTTAGCCTTGCCCATTATTTTCTTATTACTAAGTGTGGCTGCCAAATGGATTTTAGTGGGACGAATCAAACCGGGGGTTTATCCTCTATGGGGATGGTTTTATGTGCGATTTTGGCTGGCAGAACGATTGCAAAAAAACGTATTTTCATCAAAACATTTAATAGGAACCCCCCTTATTAATTTTTACTATCGTCTTTTAGGAGCCCGTATTGGAAAAAATTGTTATATCGGCTCCATGAACTTCGCCGTTCAAGACATGATAACCCTGGGGGATAACACTTCCATTGGTTACGATGCCGAATTAACAGGATACATTGTGGAAGATGGTTGGCTGAAAGTAGGAACCATTAACATTGGCAACCACTGTTTTGTGGGAGCTCGCAGCGTTTTAAATATTAATACCACTTTGGAAGAAGGTGCTGCTTTAGATGATATGTCCATGCTTCCCAGTGAACATGTCATTTTAAAAAATGAATTTTTCTCCGGATCTCCTGCAAAAAAAATGTTGAAACCCATTCATCATGTGACTCAATTAAAACCCCTTCAAAAGAACTCTTCTTTGCTAAAAGAAATTCTCTTTGGTTGCTATCATTATGTATGCCTTGTGTTTGCTATTTTCATGTATTACCTCTGCTATATTCCAGGCCTTCTTTTCATCAATTATTTTTATGAGCACACTCAATATGGATGGACCATGTTAGTGGCCGCACCCATTGGCGCTTTTATCTTTTTAGGATTGTACTACCTCATGCTCATTGCGTTTAGAAAAATCCTCGTCAATAAAACAAAACCAGGAGACTATGCATTAAAAAGTTTTCACTACTTACGTCATTGGACATTTATCAAAATGTTAGATATGGATGAAATTAACATTTTGGCAGATACCTTATATTTTCCTCCCTTCATGCGATGGTTAGGTGCCCGCATTGGAAAAAATGTGGAAATGGGGGAAGCGCCTCACATCATTCCAGATTTAGTCAATATTGGAGACGAAGGATTTACCGCCAGTGCCGCAGGACTTGCTTGGCCGGGAGTTTATGAAGGCATTATTCGTTTTGCACCCATTGAAATTGGACGTCGCGGCTTTGTGGGGAACTTGAGTCTAATGCCCGCGGGCTCAAAAGTAGGAGAGCACGGGTTATTAGGGTGTATGACTCTTTCCCCCCATCATAATGAATCCGCACAACCAGATACTTCTTGGGTTGGACTACCCGCTGTGTTTTTACCAAAACGTGAATTGTTTGCGGGATTTTCAGATAAAGAACGATTTAAACCTTCTCGTAGGCTTTACATCACACGACTTGCCATTGAAGCTATTCGTATTTTATTGCCTAGCACTTTAGCCTTTATGGGCTTATTTAATATGTTTTATGCCATCGATTACCTCATGGAACATGTGGCATTAGAAAGAACCATTGCTCTCTTACCTTTTTTTGAAATGGGCATTGTGGTAGGACTTGTGGGTTTCGTGGTTTTATTGAAATGGATGCTCATAGGACGATTAAAGCCTGGTATCAAACCCATTTGGGATGTGTTTATTTGGAAAAATGATATTGTGGAATATCTCTATAGTTATTTTGTCACGCCTCATCTGAATCATATGATCACCGGAACCCCTTTTATTAGCTTTTTACTTCGTGCTTATGGGACCCGCGTAGGAAAAAAAGTGCTTATCAATAGCGGCGATGTGGCGGAGTTTGATTTAATTTCTATTGAAGATGAAACTTGCATTAATACACAAGCGATTTTGCAAACCCATCTTTATGAGGATCGCATTTTTAAAATGTCCACCATTGATATACAAGCTGGATGTAATGTGGGAATTTCCTCCATTGTGTTATATAACACCGTGATGGAAGAAAATTCCACCTTAGGAAGTTTATCTCTATTAATGAAAGGGGAAACATTGCCAGAAAATACCACCTGGGAAGGCTCCCCTGCACAGTTTGCGGAAACAGATCATAGGGATGAAATTCCAACGCCCTCGTTCGTTTCAGAAGTACCTCTGAAAACTCAAGAAATTTCCTTCGATTGAATCACCATCATTTTTTCTATTTGGAAATCATGGATTGTGTAGGGGATCCCACCAATTCCTAATCCCGAATGATTCAATCCAGCAAAGGGCATTCCATCCACACGAAAGGCCGTATGATCATTCACCATCACCGTGGAAGCGCGAAGTCGATGATACACACGAAGGGCTGTATCTAAAGTTTTTGTAAACACGGCTCCTTGAAATGCAAAGGGTAATCCATTAGCAAGGGCAATGGCTTCATCTATTTCTTTGTAGGGATACACACACACCACGGGACCAAACACTTCTGCCGTACTTAATTTTACATGTTGAGGTACGTTATAAAGAACTGTGCAGGGATAGCAGGAAGAAGAGATGGGATCACCGCCACATAAACGTTGGGCTCCTTCTTTCATGGCTTCTTTCACCCATTCATCCACGCGCACCACTTCACTGTGTTGAATGAGGGGACCCACTTCTGTTTTTTCACTGGTGGGATCTCCTATTACTAATTTGGAAGCACGGGCTGCAATTTCTTTTGCAAGGGTTTCTGCAATACTTTCGTGGGCGAAAATACGTTGCACCGATACACACACTTGTCCTGCATGGTAAAATCCTCCCTTCACTAAGGAGGGAACTGCTAAAGAAAGATCTGCATCTTCCGCTACGATCACTGGCGCTACACCTCCATGCTCTAAAGCACAACGAGTGCCAGGGGCTAATTTAGATCGTAAAGCCCAACCCACTTTTGCACTACCAATAAAGCTAAAGAAAGCAACTCTTGGATCCACCACTAAGCGAGTGGCCCGTTCATTATTTGAAATCGCCAAGGCTTGACACCATGCCATGGGTAATCCAGCTTCATAAAATAATTTTACTAAACGAAAACAAGAGAGGGGTGTGCTGCTGGCAGGTTTCACAATCACAGGACATCCTGCGGCAACCGCCGTTGCCACTTGGTGCACAATGAGATTTAAAGGATGATTGAAGGCACTCACCGCCACCACTACTCCAATGGGTTCTTTTTGTGTGAAGGCGATACGGTGCATGGAACCTGTGGTGGCCCCCATGGGGATCACATGTCCGGATTCAGTTCGCAGGGTATCAATACACAATCGAATGCCATCTACCGCACGATTCGCTTCCACCAAAGAATCCATGAAGGGCTTTCCACCTTCTTCTGCAGCTCCCAAGGCTAATTCACGCACTTGATCCTTCATCAAAGTTTCTACCTTTGTCAAAATTTCAATGCGTCGAGTTAAGGGTAACCATTCATCTTGATTTAAAAAAGTTTGATACGCTGCTGCTAAAGCATGCTCAATCACGCTTTCATCCGCATCGGTTACTGTGGCAATGGGCTTCCCATCAAAAGGAGAAGACACAGTGATGGAAGAACCTTTATCTTTCAATCCATCCACACACAAAGGAAAATGAGGTAAAGCCATAAAAACTTCCTTCTATTATTTATTCTTTAGGACACACTAATTGATTCAATTGTTTTGTCAATTTCATATTCTCACTGTAATCAACGGGAACATCAATCAACACCACTGTATTGTCTTTAATGGCTTGTTGAAGGGTGGGAACAAAATCTTTTGCTTGTTGCACTCGATATCCCTTAGCACCAAAACTTTCTGCAAATTTCACAAAATCAGGATTATTGAAATCAATGTTGCTATCACGACCAAAATGAATTTCTTGTTTCCATTTAATAAGGCCATATTCACTATCATTCCAAATCACAATGATGATGGGAGTTTTAATCCGAAGTGCAGTTTCAATTTCTTGGCAATTCATTAAGAAACCAGCGTCTCCTGTCACTGCCACCACGGTTCGTTGAGGATACACCAGCTTGGCTCCAATGGCTCCTGGCACCGCAATCCCCATGGAAGCAAATCCATTGGAAATAATACAAGTGTTAGGCATATTGGCTTCATACATGCGAGCCATCCACATTTTGTGAGCTCCCACGTCACTAATACAAATATCTTCTGCCTTTAATGCTTGTCGTAAATCCCACACAATTTTTTGCGGTTTCATGGGAAAGTGATTGTCATGGGCATGGGCTTCCAATTCATCCACAATTTGTTTTCTTAACACGGGTTGTGTGTTTTTATTCACATGTTTCACAGCACTGACTAAAGCATTGAGAGATTGACTAATGTCCCCCACCACACCGCATTCTAAAATGTAATATTCATCCACTTCTGCGGGAGTTTCATCAATATGAATGATTTTTTTCGTCGTGTCTTTGTGCCATAAATGAGGATGATATTCCACCATATCAAAACCCACACAAATGATCACATCCGCTTGATCAAAGGCACAACTGACAAAATCTCGAGATTGCAAACCCACGGTTCCCAAACTCAAGGGATTACTAAAAGGGATCACCCCTTTCGCCATAAAAGTATTGGCCACAGGAATTTTTAAAGTGTCCGCAAAATTTAAAAGCGCTGAAGCTGCGCGGGATCGAATGACACCATTCCCTGCTAACACTAAAGGCGAACGAGCTGTTGAAATCACATCTGCTGCTTGTTGAATTTTTTCTTTAGGTGGGGAAGGTGGCATGGCGGATTGTACTTTCAAAGGTTGCTTATCCCCCGCATCCATAGCAGCAATATTTTCTGGTAACTCAATAAAAGTCGCCCCTGGTTTTTCTGTTTGTGCCACTTTAAAGGCTTTCCTCACCACTTCTGCCACAATACTGGGTTCTACGATTTGAGCACTGTATTTTGTAATGGGAGCAAATAGATTTACTAAATTTAATACTTGATGGCTTTCCTTATGAAGACGATTAGTGCCTGCCTGTCCTGCAATAGCCACGAGAGGCGCTCGATCCAAATGAGCATCTGCCACACCCGTGATTAAATTCGTAGCCCCAGGCCCAAGCGTGGATAAACACACCCCCGCTTGTTTGGTTAAACGTCCATGAACATCCGCCATAAAGGCAGCGCCTTGTTCGTGACGAGTAGTAATGAAACGAATGGAACTACTGAGCAAGGCATCCATCACATCCAGGTTTTCCTCCCCTGGCACACCAAAAATAGTGGAAACCCCTTCATTCTCCAAGCATTTGACAAATAACTCAGCAACTTTCATCCTCGACTCCTTGAATATGATTCGCTTTGACAATAGGAATTACTTTAATCTTTTTCCCCCCTCTTTGTCATCCACCAGTGATTTTTCTTTAACAGATTCTAGCCATATGATTTACCTCCCAGACATAGATGCAATCGATGAAACACTAGATGAAGCAGAGTTTCTTTCGGGCGCCGTCACATCCGAAGGGATCGTCACCGCAAAATTGTACCAACGAGTTGGCATCTCTTGCCCTATCTGCATCACTTGTTTACGACACCAAGAAAGACAGTTGTGAGTTTCTTTGATGGTGGCTGCAGGCACTGGCGCTGAAAGAGCAAGAGTAGATGTGGAGGTGGCAGAGGTGGGATTTCCGCTGGAGCTGGGCGAAGGGATGGCGGCACTAGGTAGAAGCGAAGGATAGCGTTTACCCCCATCCCCAAAAACGCTGTAATGAATCACCTTTTGTTGATCCGTTTGAATCTGACGAAGTAACCGCTCCCCCACAGAAGCATCGATGAGAAATTGATGCGCTTCAATTCCTCGAGCAACAAACGCGGCGAATCTTGCCAAATCATCCAAAGGATTCATGGTGATATGAACTTGTTCCGCCTGCTTATCGTAGGTTAGCTCCGCACGAATGATAAAGCGACGACGATGTTGAATCCCTTCTATGATTAAAAACCCATGGTCACTCCCACTGCTTCCAAAGAAAGATCCAAAAGAAAAGCTCCCATCTTTCTTTCGAGCAATGGACACCACCCAAGTGGTGTCACTGATGCGATAAGAAGAGGTCCCCTCACCCGCTGTGCTCACCAAAGGCATTTGAGGGTCTAGATGGGCCGTGCCGGTGATGGGTTGAAATAAATGGCACCAAGGAAGATAAGGACGAGAAGCCCGCTGGGGCTCCCCTTCGGCCCCTCGTTGTTTCAATAAGGCATGGTTACTCTCTCTGAGATTCAAAGCACCTTGGAGCTGAGCACCGGCTAATACCAACGTGGGCGCACCGGTGCGCACCCATTGGATGTGAAATTGATGAGCGCTATCGATAGTGAAGGCCATCACATAACCATTACCCCCACTTGCATAGAGAAGTTCTTGTCCACTCACAAGGGCGAAAACAGAAAAACCCACGGCAACGGTTTGAAGTAAGCGAGAGTCGGTGAGAGACCAAAAGCAGAGGGTCTTATCAGCACTTCCTGAGACGAGGCGTCCGTCGGGGCGAACGGCGAGACTCATGACACTGTCTGTGTGCCCGCGCAGTACTGGTCCCGGTGCGCCATCGGCTTTCCACAGGCGGATGGCCCCATCCTCTCTTCCTAAGACGAGGCGTCCGTCGGGGCGAAGGGCAAGACTTGTGGCCATGTTCCTATGCCCACGCAGCACCGACCCCGGCGTGCCATCGGCTTCCCAGAGGCGAATGTCCCAGCAGCTTCCTGAGACGAGGCATCCGTCGGGACGAACGGCGAGATTCGTGACCTCGTGTGTATGCCCGCGCAGCGCCGGCCCTAGTCTGCCATCGGCTTCCCAGAGATAGATAGCCCCATCCTCGCTTCCTGAGATGAGGCGTCCGTCGGGGCGAAGGGCAAGACTTGTGGCCATGTTCCTATGCCCGCACAGCACCAGTCTCGACGTACCATCAGCTTTCCAGAGGCGAATGGTCTTATCCTTGCCTCCTGAGACAAGACAGCCGTTGAGCCGAAAAGCGAGACTCGTGACCCAGTGTGTATGCCCGCACAACACTGGCCCCAGTGTGCCATCAGATTCCCACAGGCGGATAGTCTCATCCTCGCCTCCTGAGGCAAGGCGCCCGTCAGGGTGAAGGGCGAGACTTGTGACCCTGTCCGTATGCCCGCGCAACATCGGCCCCGGTATGTCATCGATTTCCCACAGGCAGATGGTCTTATCCCCGCTTATTGAGGCGAGGCCTCCGTCGGGACGAAGGGCGAGACTCGTGACTTTCATATGCCCGCGCAGCACCAACCCCGGTGTGCCATCGGCTTCCCACAGGCGGATGGTGTTATCCCAGCTTCCTGAGGAGACGAGGCGTCCGTCGGGGAGAATGGCGAGACTTGTAACCCAGTACGTATGTCCGCGCAACACCGGCCCTGGTCTGCCATCAGCTTCCCATAGGCGGATAGTCAGATCGTAGCTTCCTGAGGCGAGGCGTCCGTCGGGGCGAAAGGCGAGACTCGTGACCATACCCATATGCCCACGCAGCACCGGCCCCGGCGTGCCATCAGCTTCCCACAAACGGATGGTCTTATCCTCGCCTCCTGAGGCAAGGCGTCCGTCGGGACGAAAGGCGAGACTCGTGACCATACCCATATGCCCACGCAGCACCGGTCCCGCCGTGCCATCGGCTTCCCACAGGCAAATGGTGGCATCCAAGCTTCCTGAGACGAGGCACCCGTCGGGACGAAACGCCAGAGCGATGATCGAGTCCGTATGCCCCTTCAGGCAATAAAGAGCAGCCCCTTTCAACGTCCAAACCCAAATGAAACGATCGCTACCCCCTGTAGCTAAACGGGGGGTAGAACCCGAGTGTACTGCAATGGCGTTGACTGAGACGCCATCCTCCTCAAAGAGTTTATAAGGCTTATGCCGATAACTTTTTAATCGCTGCCCTCGCTCATTCAATCGATAGGCATACCCATCCTCGCACCCCACCAACCATTCCGAAACCCCAGGGCTTGGCGCGTGATGAACTAAGGCATTGACCACACTTGGCATTTTCCAATACGCTGCCTCTCCAAACTTCACTCCCTCCAAGTTCGATCCTTCAAAATGAGCCTGCGCCAGATTAGCTCTTTGAAAATTCACCCCTCTTAAATTGGCCCCCTCAAAATGGGTGTCTCTACATTGGCTCTCTCTTAAGTCCGCCCCGGGAATTTGTATCTGGGAAAAATCTCGGCCCCAAAAGTGAACTCCAGCCCGATTCAAAATACTGATGGCATTGGCTGCTGCCACATGAAGCCCTCGCCGGGTCTTTGTGGCCACAATGATGGCTTCCAGTAATTCCTTGAATCGCTCATCTTCTTGAGACATTTCTGCTAAACGCGCTAAAATTTGAGGTTCTTTGGTGAGTAAGGTTCGATTTAACCCTTCGCCTTTTTTTGTTTTCTTTGTTTCTTCCCACAACGTCTTTAAGTGAGAATCTTCTAAATAACTGTCATAGTTCCCGAGGAACCCTTCCATTAATTCTTGCGCCGCTAGATATTCCGCGATGGATTTGTGGATAAATCGAAACTGATTCCCTACCGAACGTAACATACATCCCGAGAGAATAGCTCGAAGATTTGTTTTTTGGAGTTCCGTTTGAGTTTTAATGCCAGGGCTTAGTTCATCAAAAAAATATTTAGATTGATTCTGTACAGCATCTGGATGATGGTATTTTTCTAATAACCCCTCGTTCTGATAAGGCTCTATGAATTCCGGACGTAAACACTCTTCTTCACTCAACATCCTTTCATTCAATTGACCCTCAGCCCCAATTAAAGACGCCGCGAGATTCTTCGTGTAGGCTTCCATATATCCTTGAATCTCTTCTCCCGAAAGCATGGTTAATAACCCTTGCTTTTTCACTCGCTCTGCCTGTCTAGAAAACCAGTCTTCTAAAAACTCTTTAAATAACCCACACGGGTTTAAGTGTTTTTGGCGAATAAAAGAAGAAGTTCTGGAGGTGGAGGGACTTGTTGGCATGGAAGCGCTTCCTGGAACGATGGCAC
>Ga0233425_10007928_pt1 | contig 14505 bp, 16 predicted proteins | sample Watercolumn_Towu_2_FD_181712 | JGI IMG/M metagenome (GOLD analysis project Ga0233425, IMG submission 181712) | Freshwater microbial communities from Lake Towuti, South Sulawesi, Indonesia - Watercolumn_Towuti2014_140_MG | ecosystem: Environmental > Aquatic > Freshwater > Lake | place...
CCCCTGGCAAATCAAGAAATATTTTTAAATAGTTAAACAATCTCTCTTGATAGATTTCTCCAAAGCACCGAAGCCTAATCTCTCTTATTAAGGCTAGGGGGTCAACATCTACCATTATAATTCCGAGGTCAAAACTAAAAATATTGTATTTTAAGGATATTACCTGGTAAACTTATTTTTCGCACATTATTTTGACGACTTTTGTTGTTATGATCAAATGGGTTATTTTTTTAAAAAAACTTAACAAGAGAGTGGAGAATATGTTTCAAAAAATATTTTTCTGTCTTATGATTTTTTGTGTTGATCTTTTGGCGACAGAAACCTTTATTGTAAAAGAGTTATCTACAAATAAAATCATTCAGCAAAAGGGATATTTTTCTTCTCAATTTAGTCCTTGTTGTACTTTTAACATTGCCTTAAGTTTGATGGGCTTTGATTCTGGGATTCTGCAAGATGAAAATAATCCTGTGTGGCCATATGAGGAAAGTTATTGTGCTTTTATGGATATACATAAAACTTCTCATGATCCCAAGAGTTGGATGCAACACTCTTGTGTGTGGTATTCGCGAGTATTAACTCAAAAGCTTGGGATGGAAAAATTTAAATATTATGTACAGATGTTTAATTATGGAAATCAAGATGTTTCTGGAGATGAAGGGAAGAATAATGGACTTATGCATGCATGGCTTTCTTCTTCTTTAAAAATTTCTCCTTGGGAACAACTGATATTTTTAGAGGGATTTTTAAGTCAAAAGTTTCCACTCTCTTTGCGCGCCTATGAGATGACAAGAAAAATATTATATCTTGAAACATTATCTAATGGATGGAAGTTTTATGGAAAAACTGGAACTGGTTTTTTGTCGTCTGATGATGTTATAGGATGGTTTGTAGGCTGGATCACAAAAGCAGAAAAGACGTATTTGATTATTTGGCTCTTAGATCATGAAAAAAGAGAAAATACATTTGCAGGAGCGCGTGCCAAAAAGCAGGCTCTAGATTTTTTAGTCAAATTGTTGGAAAAAACAGATCAAGGTAAAATCATAGGAGTAGGTAGATGAAGGCTATTGTAATTGGTGCATCTTCTGGAATAGGTAAAGAACTTGTAAAAATTCTTGCTAAAGAAGGATATGAGGTTGGATTGGTTGCTCGTAGAGAAGATCTTCTTATTTCTTTAGCAAAACAGATCCATGGAAAAACGTATGTAAGAAAGGTAGATATTGCCCTTCCTGATGCTATAGAGAAAATCGAAACACTGATTAAAGAGATGCAAGGTGTGGATCTTGCAATCATAAATGCAGGTATTGGCTTTTTAAATCCTGAGATGGATTGGAAAAAGGACAAGGCGACACTTGATGTTAATGTTATAGGCTTTGCAGCTATGACCAACGTTTTCATGAGATATTTTCTATCACAGGGAAAGGGACATCTTGTCGGCATCTCTTCGATAGCGGCATTGCGAGGTGGTGGTATTTATAGTGCCTCAAAAGCTTTTGTATCTAACTATTTGGAAGGGTTGCGCCATAGCGTTGTTAAAGGGGGAAAAAATATTATTATCACAAATATAGAGCCTGGTTTTGTAGATACTGCTATGGCCAAGGGAGAAAGACTTTTTTGGGTTGCGCCTGTAGAAAAAGCAGCAGCAGCAATTTTTAAAGCTATCAAGAAGAAAAAAAATCATGTATATGTCACAAGAAAATGGTGTCTTATCGCATGGCTTTTAAAATTTATGCCCAATTGCATTTACGATCGATTTTTTTAAGAGGGAAAAGTAATGCAAAAAATTAGTTTTCGCAAGGCTACTTTATCTGATCAAAACTTATTAAAAATATGGTTTGCAAAACCCCATGTTCAAGAATATTGGGATAATAGTAAAGAGATGTGGAAAAATGTTGTTTCTTATCTCAATGGAGAAAAAATACTCTATGACTATTGGATTGGTCTTTTAGAAAATATTCCTTTTTGTTTGATAATCACCTCAGACCTATCAGAAAATGATCCAAGAGCTCCAGGTTCTGATAATGATTTTCTCACATATATAGATCCAAAGGAAACTACTTGGACGGTGGACTTTATGATTGGAGAAGAAGCGTTTTTAAAAAGAGGTCTTTCCTATCTTGCTCTTCAGAAATTTATCGACTGGCAAAAAGAGGTTAAAAATTTTGTCGTGGATCCAGAGATTTCCAATACGAGAGCAATTCATTGTTATGAGAAAGCAGGATTTGAGAAAATTGCCACATTTATCCCTAAAGAGGGCTATTTTTCAGGTCTTGAACATGTTATTATGAAAAAAGGAAAAACATGAATATTTTTCCCTTTTTTAGAAGAAGATTTTGAAATAGTAGTGGAAATGATGTAAGCGCTCCGAACTAATCGAACAAAAGTTTTTTTAGCGAAAGAATTTGTAAGAATTTTGAGTTCACCAAACAGATCGATTTTATTGTTAAAAGACAAGAAATTTCTATTGGTTTTATTATTATGTCATTGCGATTTGAATATATTCCTAAGGCAAGTTCTAAATCTGTTGGATATTTAGAAGCCATATATGTTAAAAAAGAGCATAGAAGACTTGGAGCGGCTAAAAAATTATATGAGGCAGGAGAATTGTGGGCCAAAAATCAAGGGTGTACTCAAATAGCTTCTGATACGTGCAATTGGAATAATGAGAGTATTTTGTTTCATGAGAATTTGGGATTTCATACAACGGATACTTTAGTACATTTTATCAAAAAAATTTAGTAATATAGTTTTGAAAAAGGCAGGTTAAAATGGCTCAATTTTCTAAAAAAGATATTTTGATAAAAAATCTTCGCTTGCACACGGAAACTTTTGGGTCTTCTTCTAATCCTGCATGTCTTCTCATCGCTGGTAAAATGAGTACGGGAAGATTTTGGAGTGATGTTTTTTGCCAGTATCTTGCAAAAACTGGTTTTTTTACTATTCGATATGATCATCGTGATGTCGGTGAATCTTCGGAAATTAACTGGCAAAAAGCACCATATACAATGTCTGATCTTGCTAATGATGCTATTTTGATATTGGATAGTTATGGCATCAAAAAAGCTCATTTCATTGGGGATTCTATGGGCGGATGGATTTGCCAGAGAATTGGAGTAGATTATCCGCAAAGAGTGTTAAGTTTGAGTATTATTTCCGCAGGACCCATAGAGATCACAACAGAAGAGTTGATGACACTGACTAAAGAAGAACAAGAGATTTTGGATAACATGTCGAAAATGTTTTTAACTGTAAAAGAAGGAAAAAATTTAGAGGAAACCGTTCAGAATTTTCTTCCTATTTGGAGATATTCCAATGCTGATATTCCATTTGATGAAGAGATGGCAAAAGATTTTACAATAGATTGTCTAAATCGTACAAAAAATAAAAACACAAAAAATCATGATCTTGTGATGCAAGAATTTCTGAATCACATGAAGAAATTAGATGTGCTTGAAAAAATTACCTGTTCTACTCTTATAATTCATGGAGATAAAGACCCCATTGTTTTACTGAGACATGGCAAAGCTGTAGCAGATGCTATTTTAAATTCCAAGTTTGTTATAATAAAGGGGATGGGGCATGTGTTTTTTAATCGCAAGTTGGAAAAGAAAATAGCAAAATTAGTGGTAGAACATATGAAAGCTTATGGTTAGATTTGAACCTGGTAGATATGATTTCTCGTAGTTACAAAAAGATTTTAAAATTTTTGGCTAAAAGTTTTAACAATATTCCTTGGTGTGTTGTAGGGACAACGGCTCTTGCTTTAAGAGGCATTGATGTTAATGCGAAAGATATTGATATACTTACCAGCAAAGAGGGAGCTAGAAAAATGCAAGATATTTTAAAAGCCTTTGTTGTGTTAGCAATAGAGCATTCCGACAACGGTCTTTTTTGTTCTTATTTTGGTAAATTCAAAATAGATACTATAGATATCGAAGTTATGGGAGATCTAAAATATTTTGCAGATGATCATTGGCATTCTCTTGCATCTTTTTTAGAATATCTCGATTTTATTCTAATCGATGATAAAAAAATTCCGATTCTTTTTTTAGACGATCAATTAAGAATTTATCAAATTCTTGGAAGGCAAAAAGATGTGGATACAATAAAGACAATTTTGAAACATTAAGATTGGACTCTTAGTTCCTTTTTCATATGATATCCAACCAAAATACCATTGTTAAAGTAGGTGTTTTCGATTACTGTAAATACTAAATACTCTTTGATTGTGGATAAAAATAAAAAAACCTGCGTATGCGATTATTGCAAAGCTGGATGCTCTTCATGAGCGTGTGAAAAGGGAGATGATGTCCAAATATGGGGTCTAGACGCTACAGGGACATCGAAACCCGATGCATTACGTCTCATTAAGAATAGAGTAAGAGATATTCGGGTTGGCGTGTCAACTGCCACGTTAGGTACCTGTACTGGGAAAGAAAGGGTACTATAAAAATAATGTCCACCAACAATTCTTCTTGAAGATAACATTGCTGCGCCTACAGCTGCTACAGGCAATTGTTCTAAAGTTTGTGCGTCAACAATGCGAAGTAGTGCAAGCACTCTAGTATTTGCAGGTATTGGATTAGAACACCGAAGAATCACTGCTGCACTTTGTATTGCTGATAGGAGACTGTTACTATTATGTGGTATTATAGCTGCTATATCACTTGGTATGGAAAACCGTACCCAAACCAGACTATGTTGATGACCTACGTGGTCAGCATATGCAACGGGCATTCTTACAGAAATCGAATTGTTATTCATAGGACCATAATAATAACATAAAATGATGAATTTTGCAATTAAAAAATACATAAGTTAGTGTTAAAAATTTTGTTTGTGGTTGCGGGTAATATTTTAAAAATGTAAATGATTGATAATCAGTAGTTTGTTAAAATTGTTTCAAGATGGAAGATCATCAGAAAATTGTGTTAGATATCTACATTAGGATAACTAAAAAATAGAAATAAGAATAAACGATTATAGTACTTTTGCATAACATTTTCTATGGTTAACCAGTGTAAGGGAATAGAACAAAAACATATGGGGCAACTAGGACTTGAACCTAGGACCGACGGATTATGAGGTAGGTGGATTTCGTGCCTATCCAACATCATCCAATCACTATGAGTACAATGATAAACGCGATAAGCTTAAAATGCTACTGGTTATTGCTGAGTAATGTTGGTTAAGTTAGTTTTTCACTGCACCACTTTTGCACCATCTTCTTCTTGATAAATTTCTTTTAAGTTCATTAGGAAAGGAGCATGATGATGTCCTGTGTGAGCGTGAAACAAAAATCCTTTTACAGTAACTTGTTGATTCACATGACGACTACAGAAATGCTCTGTTTCTTTATCTCGACCCAATTGAACTTCAAACCAGTTTGGCATTGTCAGAATATCGTCCAGAGAAAGAGCATAACCCCATACGGGAGTTGTTGATGCTATTTTAAAAGAGGGGCCATCCATTTGCAAAAACCAGCAATACATTGGAGGATCATTTTCTATAGAGCACAAGTTAAGTCGTAATTTGCCACTTAATGTAACTAAAATCTCAGGGGATCCATCAGGTAATTCTAAAGATGTAACTTTTAACTTGTGAAAATGGGTACATAGCTGTGTGGCAGCGTAGATAAAAAACACGATACACAAAGGTAATAAAAAAATGATATATTTTCTCATAAATACCCTCAGCTTATTGTATCAAAAGAGTGATGACCATATTCAGGACGAAGAAAAACACTACCATTTTTTCTATGAACTATGGTTGCGTGTAATCGGTTTTCTGTGGCTAATTTAATACAATCTTCTTTTAAGATCCAAATTGTACTGTCGCCTTTTTGTACAAGATATTCATTGATGACTCCGTGTTTTTTATGGACACCAGAGATATACCATTTATCAATAAATTCTTCATGTCCAACTTCCCATTTTTCTACGGTTTCAATAGCTTTCCAGAAAATTTCAAATTCTTGAGTGTTTAAAGATTTTATTGTTCGATCAGGATCAAAGCCAGTGATTGCAATTATTTCATTTATATAATTATGGTTTGTTCTATCATAGCGTTGCATCGCGGCACGTAATGATAGGGATAAATATTTCGAGCCTTTTAACATAACTACTAAAGCTTCATGACCTGTTTGATAATCTGGATAAACCGCATAACAATCTTTTCCAATTCCAGCGATGCCTATGGAATGTCTGTCTTTACCTGTGCTATATGGACTTTTTCTCAGATTACCTGGATTATTACATCTCCAAGCTCTTTTTCCTCCACTGCGGATGAGCATATTTCCTTTTTCATCTAAATACTGAACGGTAAACATTTCTTCAGGATCGCCAACGTTTGGAGGTCCACCTTTAGCTTTTACAAAAACCACAGGTATTCTTGTTGTTTAGTGTTTAGTTATATATTATTGGCAATTTCTTGGACAAGATTGGAATGAAGATTTCAGCGGTTTTTGCTTTTGATAAAAGTAGCTAGTTTTTAACTAATCTGATTGACATTGTTACCAAATGCACCGTCATAGCCAATCCAAAAAAAATTACTAAAAATTATGGGGCAACTAGGACTTGAACCTAGGACCGACGGATTATGAGTCCGCTGCTCTAACCAACTGAGCTATTGCCCCAAAACCATATTTAGAAGATAGTCTATCTAATCATGTTTTTTTGCAAAATATAAATTTTGATCCCCCCTAAAAATAAAAGATATTTGTAGAGAAATTTTATAGAGTTGTATAGAAAATATTTGACCGATAATTAAATAACAGTGTATAGGAATAAATAAAAAGAGTTTGTCTAATGTGGAGAAAATTTTTTCTTTGTATGTTTCCTTTGTGCTCACTATTAGCAAATGTAGATAGTGTCGCTATCGATGATAATATTGCTAGTATCTCTAGAAGAGAAGATGTTATTCCCAAAGATACTTTCGAAGGAACTAATGATAACTACTTAGAAGGGTATCTTCAGGCAATGGTCCATTTACATTATTCGGAATATAAAGTCATCGTGATAGTAAAAGATGGCGTTGTATGGCTCGCTAACCTCTCTAAAAATCAACTAATAGCTAAAAGTATAATCTCTTTCTTGCAAGATGTGCCTGGTGTTAAAGAAGTAAAAATCATAGATGGCCATCCTCCAAAAGAGGTTGCAGAAAGCGCAAAATATATTAATAGACCAATAATAAATGGTATCTGGTTTCCACAAGAAACGGAACTCTTTTTACCATTAATCGCAAGTCCAAGACAAGTAGTATATTCAGTAGGTTATAGATTTGGCGATAAGGTGTGCGGAAAATCTGCTGTCCCGGTTTCTTTGGGTGATGATTTCCCAGTATTTAGATGGTTGAACCTCTTCTGGGGTGGAGATATGCAAATAGGTATAGAGGCTGGAATATGGTCAGTATTTGATTTAGATCCAAAACCAGCAATTGCTCCAGGAACAGCTCTGGTAAATACCGATTTCTTCGTAGCTATACCCTTAAGTTATGCCTGTAATAAGCTTTCATTTCGATTGAGAGTATATCATGAGTCTTCTCATTTGGGTGACGAATATATGGTAGATCATCCTAACGTTGCAAGATTAAACCCAAGTTATGAGGCTATCGATTTTTTTACCTCTTATCAGGCAACTGATGGACTTAGGTTGTATTTTGGTCCAGGTGTAATCTTCCATAGTGATCCTACATTTCCAATGAAAACAGGTTATGTGCAATATGGTGCAGAATTCAGATTCTGGGGAACTAAATTTTATTACCAACAGTTATATGGTACCTGGTTCTTGGCGGGACATTTGCAAAATTGGCAATATCAAAATTGGAACTTTGATGGAACAGCTGTTTTTGGTTATGAGTTTAGTAAATTACAAGGCATTGGCAGAAAAATGAGGCTCTTTTTGCAGTTTCATAGTGGCTTTTCTTGGGAAGGACAGTTTTCAACACAAAAAACAACATACGGAGCCATATTGTTGTCCTATGGCTTTTAGGGCATAATACAAAAACCATTTTTGTAAATTGGCCCTTTCTTACCTATGGGGAGTTTTCCGGTGAAAAAATCATGATAGATTTTTAATCCTTGTTCAGCTTTTTGCACACAGTAAAAACAATTACTTACCCACTCAGAACCCTGAATCGTATTGTTTTTGATGTTGCATTGAAATCTCGAAGTAATTTTCTCCGTCCAATAATCGGCACCGCCAAATAAAAGAACAGGATTGAAAGAACATGCTCCCACTTTGCGTCTTACCTCTTCAAGGGCAAATTCAAAATCTGTACCTATGCCTCCGTGTAAAAATATAGGAAAATCTAAATGAAATTCCTCTTGTCTTTCTACTAAGCGCTCTAAGCGATATGTCATCTTAACTTCTACGTGGGGATTTTGTTTTTGTTCATTTACAACACTATTTTCCTTTTGCTTAAAATCAATAATGTTAGCACAAGATAAAATACCTAAGGTTTTGGCTATTCTATTACCCACTTCCATAGCTCCAGGACCCCCTCCAGTTAAAAGAGCAATAGGTGTGTTTTCGTTTAAAAGAGGGTGTTGTATGTCTTTGCGAATTTGTAAAATGCCTTGCAATAATCTTTGTAGTTCATTTTCAAAATTACCCTCAAAAAGATTGGAGCCATAAATACCAAAAACAGTAGCTTTGCGAAAAGTTTCTATGAGAGGAAGAGGAACAAACATGCCTACATCTTTTTCAGGTTTTAAAACATATTGCAAAATTTGATTTGAAGATTTGTCCACCCAAAATACGGGAATGGCAAATTTGGCCAAATCAATTAAAAAAGCACGATCTTCATGCGAGAAAAAATCTCCGTGACTTAATGAAGGATGAACAAAATAGATACCCTTTAAACACCTCTGTACTGCACTACTAAGTAACATCCTCTTTAAAAGAGGCGTTGGAAAATAACGAGATAATAATATCCCTTGCGAAGTGATTTGTCCTTGCTCAATGGCTTTTAAAAAGGGATAGGCCGGATGCTGTTCAATGTATTTTTCTACTAAAAGCGCTTGTCTGGTGGGATAATCAAGTCCTGGAAATTCATGTTTTTTATTTTCTTTTACTATCCAATCTTCGGCTTTTATCTTGGCAAGCTGATCTCCTTTAACAATAAAAACTGCAGCCTGCATTTTCTCTTTTGGAGCAGTGTTAAACGCTTTAAATAGAATTTCGGGATTTTCTAGGTTGGCTTGCAGTTGATCACGATCTGAGAAAAAAACGTATTCCCGATATGGCTCAAGAGTGTAAAATTCTAGAGGAATTTCTTTGATTGGCTCTTCACTACAACCATAAAATTCATAGATGTCACCAGAAGCTGTCGTGTCAGGTTGTAGAACACAAGCGGAAGTGTGAAAATATCCCTTAGGTAAAAGTTCATCGACAACACGCGCAAATACTGTTCTTACATGTAGAGGATGAGTTTTTACAAGTAATATTTTCCCATTTTGTAAAATCTGTGGTTTTTCCATCCACTTTTGATGCAATTGTAATAATTTTCTACTGGGTAGATTTTTGTGTTTAAGAGAAAGAGCAAGAGTTGGTAAAAAACTCTTTATAGAAGAATGGTATTCTACAATTCCTTTTCTTAAACTTAAAAAAGCAACAGTTCTTCCATTAATTTTTTGTAAAATGAGATCATCCCTTCCACTGGGATGCCCCAAAGAAAGAAGGGGACGTCCCTCCTCATCACATCTTCCGAACATGCGCATTAAATATTCTGGCTCTCTAACGCGTCTTTCTGGATCTGCAGCAAATAATTTGCCTAAATAGTCTCCTTTTTTTAACAATTGTAAAAATTCTGAGCCTAGATCATTCAAACCTATTAAAGTAATCGCTATTTCCGCAGATTTTTCTTCTTTATTTAAAGTAATTTCTTGGGTTGTGCTATTTATTCCTAGTTGAGCAAGAGTACTCTTAAGATTAAAGAATACATTGTCCTTTCTTAGAGAAAAACCAATGAATTTTGAAGAAATATTCTTGATTGTAATATGAGCCGTAGCGTTTTTTTCATTTTTAAGAGAAATTGTTTCAATATAGCCATCAGGAGTTACTAAATCATAATCACCAAACATCAAATGACTTTCCATAAAATCTCTTGTTGATAAATTTTCTACCTTCTATATTTTTATTGTAAGAATTAAAGCAATTTTATCAACTAAACAATATTAGTATTAAAGTAAATGAAAGATCGAGTTGTGCTGCGTTCTATAGGAATACATGATGGAGCCTTCCATGCTGATGAAGTAGCAGCATGTGCTCTTTTAGTGTTATTTAATCTTGCCGATAAGAATCTTATCAGAAGAACAAGAGAAGAAGAACTTTTATCGTCATGTGAATACGTGTGCGATGTCGGAGGAAAATATGATCCTGAAAAAAAACTTTTTGATCATCATCAAAATGAGTATCAAGGTCACTTGAGCAGTGCTGGCATGATTTTATTATACCTTAAAGATAAAAATATTATAGATGAAGGGCTCTATGACTATTTAAATCGCTCATTGATTCTAGGTATAGATCAAGAAGATAATGGCAAAATTCCACCCTTAGAAAATTTATGCACCTTTTCTGAGGTTTTAAATAATTTTATGCCAATAGAATATACCGCTTCTTTCGAAGAAGTTAATAAAGCTTTTAGGCAAGTTTTAGATTTTACTATTTGGTATTTGCAAAAATTACAAATGCGTTATTCTTATTTTCTAAAATGCAGACAAATAGTGCAAAAAAGTATGAACGAAAATAAAGTAGTTCTTTTGATTGAAGACTCCATTCCATGGATGGAGAGTTTTTTTGCTTTGGGAGGTGAAAGCCATCCAGCTCTTTTCGTAATTATGCCAACAGGAAAACATTGGAAGTTAAGAGGCATACCCCCAACACTAAAGGATAAAATGAAAGTAAGATTGCCGCTTCCTGAAAAATGGGCAGGATTGCATGAAGAAGAATTGAAAAAAATCACAAATATTCCAGGCGCTATTTTTTGTCATAAGGGTAGATTCATCTCTGTTTGGCAAACAAAAGAGGATGCTATGAAAGCTTTACAATATGTGTTAAAAAGAGGAAAAAATGACAGTTTTTAGTAGAATTATCCAAGGTAAAATACCCTGCGAAAAGGTTTTTGAAAATGAACATATTTTAGCTATTAAGGATATTCACCCTGTAGCACCAATACATATTTTGATTATGCCTAAAAAAGAAATATCGTGTTTACAAAAAATGCAAAAAGAAGATTTTTATCTTTTAGGAGAAATGGTTGAAGTAGCCCAACAATTGGCTAAAGAATTTGGAATAGAAAATGGTTATCGATTGCTGGCAAATAATGGAGAAGAGGCCGGTCAAACTATCTTTCATTTACATTTACATTTAATTGGCGGACGCACTTTAGGCGAGATGGGATAGGATTAGGGGAAAAATTTTGATATTACATCGGCAAGTATTTTTTTTCGGAAGTGTTCTGTTTTTTTAAATAATGGAATTATTTTTTTTAAGTGTATGTTTTTTTGATCGAGATGTTCATGCGAGTATTCTAGGTGTACTCCACTTAAAATAGCTTTTCCTTTTCCAAAGTTGATTTCTAAAATGGCAGCCATCTTTTTGTCGTTAAAATGACCGAGAATGTTTATGTGTTTGTGCTCTTTTGGATTTTCAAAAGTACATCCTCCATTATAGTATAAGTAGGCTTGTGCTGTTATGTTTTTAGAAGAATAATGTATTAAAGCAGCTTGAGCTCCTATTTCAGAGTTATATTGAAAAAGACCATTACCTAATGCTGGTCCAGTAGCTTTATTAGGGAAAAAACCCAATTCCCTTTTGCCCGTAATTTCCAAAGAGCTGCCTTTTTCAAATTCTATACTCTCACAACCGTAGTAAGCACCAGCACAAAGACCCAAATAAAAACCTCCATTTTTTACAAATTGACGAATTTTATTGTTCCCTTTTCCTGATAGCAGCGTGTGAAAGAAAATATCTCTTCCTCCAGGCATAATGAAAAGAACAGTATCTTTTTCCCATTTTTTTTCTATAATATCTTGAGCGAAAACTGGTTGAGTTGAGATACCAAAATCTTTTAGAGCTTTTATGGTAAGGTTAACAGAATGCTGCGCAGAACCCTTATCAGCATAAATTAGCGCCTTTTTTTGCATTTTTTATTTCCCAGAGTTGTTTTTATCTATTATACTAAAAAATATGAAAGCATTTATTTCAATTTTAACGTACCTAGTCTTTATATGTTATTTTTGTTTTGCTGGCGAGAAAAATCTTTTAGAAGAAAAAAGTGTTCAACGTATTAAGGGACATTTTTTATTAAGAGATTTTTCTTCGGCATTAGAGGAAGGCTTCATGTTTTTGTCTAAGTATCCTTTTTCTGATGAGTTACAAAAGGCTTATATTAAAGCTCTTGCGTTGAGTGGACGGGAAGCGGAAGCAATAGAACGTTTGAAGAAGTATTTTATGCAAAAAGCCGATCTTAAACTTCTGGAAGACATTGCTTGGAGTATTTTGGAAAATGGGACTAAATCTTCACAGTATAGTATTAAGCTTACTAGTCTAATAGGAGCATATCTTACCCGTGATGTGCGTACTGTCAAAATAATTTCAAATATGATGCAAGATAGTAATGCTATCGTTAGAATGATAGCTGTAAAATTTTCTTGTGATTTTCAAGATGAGGTGTTGAAGCGACAAATTAGCTATATGCTTCATAAAGAAAAAGTGTGGCTCGTAAAACTGGAAGTAATAAAAGCCGCGGGTATTATGAAACTTAAAAAAGAAGTTTCTTTTTTAAGTGGCATTGCAGCCAGTATGGAAACAACCTATGATGAAAGAGCAGCTGCGGTGGGGGCATTGATAAATATTTATGAAAATATTAGCGAAAAAGAAATTAAAATGCTTTTACATAGCCCTAAAGCCGGCTTGAGAGAATTTGCTTGCGAAGCCGCTATGCATTTTATGGTTAGCAACGTAAAAGATGAACTTTTAAATCTTGCTTTGGATCCCATTAGTGATGTAAGGATGGCCGCTATACACGCTTTGGTGTTTTTAGAAAGTAAAAGTGATAAATTTTTGGACGTATTAAAGAAATGTGAAAGTGATGTTAATGTTAAAGTTGCGATCACGGCAGCTTGGGCGAGATTAGTACTTTATAATGATAACTATTTGGAAAAGTGGTTCTTCGATAGTAATGAGGAGAATAGAAGATTTGCGGCAGCAGCCTTAGCTATGAGTGGGAAAAATGGTGTTTCTTTAGCAAAAAAAATATTACACATAAGTGACGATCAATTTGTGAAACTGAATATTGCTATTGGCTTAATTGGACAACGAGAAGAGATCAAAAAATGTCAAAATATAATATATGAAGCTATAAAAAATAAAAAACAGATGTGGATGTGGGATCAGCGTGGCAAATTTTTAACACTTTCTCTAAGTCAAATTCGACATATTGATCAAATTCCAAATTATCCCGAAGCTGTGGATCAAATGACGGAATTACAAATTATTGCTTTATTATCTATAACTGAGGATTCTAGAGCTGCTTTTTTACTTAAATCATTTATGAAAGAAAAAAGATGGGGAATCAGCGGTGTTGCAACTGTTACTCTTTTACGGGAAGGAGATGAAGATTCTTTGAAGATTATAAAAGGTTTATTGGATGATCAAGATATAAATATACGTACACAAGCAGCCCTTGTATTGGCTATTTATGGCAAAGATGATTCTGTAGTTGGTGTGTTGGAAAAAGCTTATGAAAGCGCAGATCGGGAACTTAAATTGCATATATTAGAAGCTCTTGGATTTGCTCATGCTTCTGCTTCTTTTAATTTCTTTTTAAATGTCTTTGATGAACCATTTCAGATTTTAAGAATCGCAGGTGCTTCTAGTCTTATCCAAACATTGAACAAATAAGGTTCATATATTTTTTTGTCTAACGCTATATCTTGATTTTTAATAAGTTGTGTTGCTCTAACTCAATTAAAACAATAAAAATTAAAAAATAAATATTTAGCAATTGATTGTTATTATTCATTTTGTTACGGCTAATGATATATAACGGAGGCAATATGGTAATGCTAACGTCAGTAGATTTTGCTACAAAAGCTTTAGATGGAAGAGTAGAATTTTCGCAGAAAGATGGTCTAGTAGTAAAATCTAGAAGGTTCAATAAGAGTTCAATAACTAGCGATATGTTGCATTATCATGTTGACGACTTGATAGCAATGCAGGAAAAGGCTTTTACTTTTTTAAAAGAAAGAAATGCTCTTACTGGCGTTTGGCTTAGAAATTGTAATAAAATATTACAAGATGGCAAGCGTATTGTATCTGCAATTAGTAATAGACAAGAAAGAGAGATAGTGGCGGAAAATTTATTAAAGTTTAGCGAAGCATATTGAGCCATTCTCGTTGACTAAATTTTCCTATAACAAAATTAATCGTTGAAAAGTAATTTACCCCACATCCTCTCCATAAATGTCTTGTTCCAACCACGAAAAAGATTAAAATTCACCCCAAA
>Ga0233425_10007929_pt1 | contig 14505 bp, 15 predicted proteins | sample Watercolumn_Towu_2_FD_181712 | JGI IMG/M metagenome (GOLD analysis project Ga0233425, IMG submission 181712) | Freshwater microbial communities from Lake Towuti, South Sulawesi, Indonesia - Watercolumn_Towuti2014_140_MG | ecosystem: Environmental > Aquatic > Freshwater > Lake | place...
AGCTTACCAGCTTCTCGTCGTTGCTGCGGTTGTAGCGGATCACGATCTCGCGTGCATCCACATACTCTACCACACCTTCGCCTTCCGCATTGATCAATACACGGCTGTCTTCAGCCACGCGGGCCTCGATACCTGTACCTACGATCGGCGCTTCAGGGCGCATCAACGGAACAGCCTGGCGCTGCATGTTCGATCCCATCAACGCACGGTTGGCATCGTCATGCTCCAGGAACGGGATCAACGAAGCCGCGATCGAAGCGATCTGGTTAGGAGCAACGTCCATCAGCTGAACCTGGTTAGGCTCGAGTACCGGGAAGTCGCCTTCGTAACGGGCCGTGATTTTCTTGCCTACGAAGTTTCCTTTCTCGTCGAGCTCTGCGCTGGTCTGTGCAATGTTCTTCTGATCCTCTTCTTCGGCAGTTAAGTAAGTGATGCCTTTATTCACATCCACTTTTCCGTTGGTTACCGTACGGAAAGGCGTTTCGATAAATCCTAATTTGTTGACCTTGGCGAATACACACAGCGAGGAGATCAAACCGATGTTCGGACCTTCCGGTGTTTCGATCGTGCAAAGACGGCCGTAGTGCGTATAGTGAACGTCACGCACCTCGAAGCCTGCACGCTCACGGGATAAACCGCCTGGCCCGAGTGCCGACAGACGACGCTTGTGCGTGATCTCTGACAGCGGGTTGGTTTGATCCATGAACTGGGATAACTGGTTCGTTCCAAAGAAGGAGTTGATCACAGATGATAATGTTTTCGCATTGATCAGATCCGTTGGTGTGAACACCTCGTTGTCGCGCACGTTCATACGCTCGCGGATGGTACGCGCCATACGCGCTAAACCAACACCGAACTGGGAGAACAGCTGCTCGCCCACGGTACGTACACGACGGTTGCTCAGGTGGTCGATATCATCCACATCCGTTTTAGAGTTGATCAGCTCGATCAGGTATTTCATGATCAGGATGATGTCCTCTTTGGTTAACACACGGATATTCATCGGAATATCGATGCCTAACTTTTTGTTGATGCGGAAACGGCCTACTTCTCCCAGGTCATAACGCTTGTCGGAGAAGAATAATTTGTCAATCACACCGCGCGCTGTTTCTTCATCAGGCGGCTCGGCGTTACGCAGCAAACGGTAGATATACTCGATCGCTTCTTTTTCCGAGTTGGTGGAATCTTTCTGTAAAGTATTGTAGATGATCGCGAAGTCGGCGGTGTTCACATCTTCCTTGTGCAGGATGATGGATTTCACGCCGTTGTCGGCGATCAGGTCGATGTGTGCATCTTCCAGGATGGTCTCGCGGTCCAGGATCACTTCGTTACGCTCGATGGAAACCACCTCGCCGGTATCCTCGTCTACGAAGTCCTCAATCCATGTTTTGAGAACACGTGCCGCCAGGCGGCGTCCAACTTCACGCTTCAGGCCTGCTTTCGACACTTTCACTTCGTCGGCAAGACCGAAGATCTCTAAAATCTGCTTGTCACTTTCAAAGCCGATCGCACGTAATAAAGTGGTTACAGGTAACTTTTTCTTACGGTCGATGTAGGCATACATTACGTTATTGATATCGGTAGCGAACTCGATCCATGATCCTTTGAACGGGATCACACGAGCGCTGTATAATTTTGTTCCATTGGCATGGCGGCTTTGTCCGAAGAACACGCCCGGTGAACGGTGGAGCTGGGAAACGATCACGCGCTCGGCACCGTTGATCACGAATGATCCTTTCGGTGTCATGTACGGAATAGTACCCAGATAAACGTCCTGCACAATGGTTTCGAAGTCTTCATGCTCAGGGTCTGTACAGTAAAGCTTCAGTTTGGCTTTCAACGGCACAGAATAAGTTAAGCCGCGTCTGATACACTCATCGAGGGCATAACGCGGCGGGTCCACAAAATAATCCAGGAACTCCAGTACGAAGTTGTTCCTCGCATCGGAGATCGGAAAATTTTCGGCAAATACACGGAACAATCCTTCATTTTTACGATTATCCGGCGTGGTTTCCAACTGAAAGAAATCCTGGAAGGATTTCACCTGAATGTCAAGAAAGTCAGGATACTCAATCGGAAATTTATTAGAAGAGAAGTTAATTCTCTGTGATTTTTTTACTGTTGTAGCCAAGGTGTATAATGTTTATTTAGTGAGTATTCTAAAAGATCGACGTGATGACTAAAAGCAGAAAAAGGGTTAAGGTCTTTTGCCGAAGCAGTGAAGACCTTAACACCTAGTTTTGTAAGTAAAATTATTTTACTTCTACTTTTGCACCAGCTTCTTCTAAAGCCTTTTTAATAGACTCAGCTTCTTCTTTTGCAATACCTTCTTTCACTGGTTTTGGAGCGCCGTCCACTAAATCTTTAGCTTCTTTCAAGCCTAAGCCGGTTAAGTCTTTTACAACTTTTACCACACCTAATTTAGCTGCACCTGCTTCAACTAAGATTACATCGAAAGATGTTTTAGCTGCTGCTGCGTCGCCGCCTGCTGCACCACCACCAGCTACTACTACTGCAGCTGCTGCCGGCTCAATTCCATACTCGTCTTTTAATACTGTTGCTAATTCCTGAACTTCTTTAACTGTCAGGTTTACTAATGATTCAGCGATTGCTTTTACGTCTGCCATTGTTATTAGTTTTAATGTTGTGATTTTTAATTAAAAATTGTTGTTGTTGTTTGACTGTTCTTTACAGTGATTAAGCTGCCGCTTCTTCCGAACCTTTGAATTTGTTCTCTAAACCACCGATTACGCGCTGGATTGGAGACTGTAACAGGCCGATTACCTCGCCTATCAATTCGTTTTTCGATTTCAGACCTGCCAAAGCCTCGAGTTTATCGTCGCCGATAAAGATCATTTCTTCGACATAAGCCGCTTTAATTTTTGGCTTGTCGCCGCCTTTGCGGAACTCTTTAATGATCTTGGCCGGAGCATTGGATACTTCTGCCAACATTAAAGCGGTCTCGCCTTTCAGCGCCGGGATCAGTTCAGCTAACTTGCTGTCGTTTGCACGCTCGAGAGCTTTCGCTAACAGGGTGTTTTTCACAACCTGCATGCTCACTTTCTTCTCGAAGCAAGAACGGCGTAACTGGCCAACTTTTTCTACTGTTAAAGAAGAACAATCAGCTAAATAGATCTTGGTATTAGCGTTTAATACTTCTACTAATCTTTCGATCTCCTGTGTTTTTTCTTGTTTGTTCATACTAACAGATGTTCTTTAAATTAGTTAAATGATTTTGGATCGATTTGGATACCTGCGCTCATGGTGCTGCTCATGTACACTGACTTTACGTAAGTGCCTTTTGCAGAAGACGGCTTCAGTTTCACGATAGCGGATAAAACCTCCATCGCGTTCTCGGTCAGCTTGGCAGCGTCGAAAGAAGCTCTTCCGATACCTGCATGCACGATACCTGCCTTATCAACTTTAAAGTCGATCTTACCACCTTTTGAGTCAGCTACAGCTTTACCTACTTCCATAGTCACTGTACCTGTTTTCGGGTTTGGCATTAAGCCACGAGGACCTAATACACGACCTAAAGCACCTACTTTACCCATTACTGAAGGCATAGTGATGATTACGTCTACATCTGTCCATCCACCCTTGATTTTGTCGATATACTCGTCTAATCCAACATAGTCTGCACCTGCTGCCTTGGCTTCCGCTTCCTTATCAGGAGTTACGATCGCCAGTACACGCAGAGTTTTACCTGTACCGTGAGGTAAGGTAACGGTGCCACGTACCATTTGATTAGCTTTACGAGGATCAACTCCTAAACGGACTGCGAGGTCCACAGAAGCATCAAATTTAGTGGTTGTGATTTCTTTCACCACTTTTGAAGCTTCAGCTACAGTGTATGCCTTCGTTGCGTCGAACTTGGCATCAGCAGCTTTTCTTTTTTTAGTTAACGTTGCCATTTTTTAAAGCTTTGTTTGATTGTTAAATGATTAGTTTTTTGCAGGCGCTTCACCTGTTACGGTAACACCCATGCTACGAGCTGTACCGGCTACCATGCGCATCGCAGACTCGATGGTGAAACAGTTCATGTCCACGATTTTGTCTGTTGCAATAGTGCGGATCTGATCCCATGAAATGGAACCGACTTTTTTACGGTTGCTCTCGCCTGAACCTGCTTTAACTTTAGCCAACTCCATGATCTGAACTGCTGCAGGCGGACGTTTGATAACGAAATCAAATGTCTTGTCAGCGTAAACGTTGATCATAACCGGTAATACTTTACCGGCCTGCTCCTGGGTCCTGGCATTGAACTGCTTGCAGAACTCCATGATGTTTACACCTTTGGCACCTAATGCAGGACCAATCGGAGGCGACGGGTTAGCAGCTCCACCTTTGATTTGAAGCTTTACGATTGCTGATAACTCTTTTGCCATTTTTATATGTTTTTATTTGTTTGGTGAAAAGCGTCGGGATGGCTCATCATCTGTCGGCTTTTCGTATTGAGGCTTTCGGTCAGGAGATAACTTTGAGTTGGAAGCAGCAAAGCGCTCATATTCCTGAAGTACTTACCTTCAATGGGTTTATTTCAGTATGTCAAATTTTGTTTTTCCTTGTGGCTTCGGGAGCCTCAGCCACCGGAAAACTTTTTTTTAATTACCTGGGCTCCACACAACCTCGCACCAAACGGTGGCTGAGGCTCTCGAAGCCACCGCAACTTACTCTCTCTCCACTTCACCAAAGCCCAGCTCCACAGGCGTTTTACGGCCGAAGATCTTAACGGTAACCTTGATTTTTTTCTTCTCGTCGTTGATCTCCTCGATCACGCCGTTAAATCCGTTGAATGGCCCGTTGATCACCTTCACGGATTCTCCAACCACATAATTGCTTGTCACAACGCTTTCAGCCTCTGTGAGCTCATCCACTTTTCCTAAGATGCGGTTCACCTCGGATAAGCGCATCGGCACGGCCTCTCCGCGTTTGGTCTCGCCCAGAAAGCCGATCACGCCGGTAATATTTTTAATGATGTGTGTAATCTCACCAACCAGGGCCGCCTCGATCAGCACATAACCCGGATAGAACGAACGCTCTTTCTGGATTTTTTTACCATTGCGGATCTGGATGAACTTCTCTGTAGGGATCAACACCTGGGAAACATAATCGTTTAACTTCAAACGGTTAATTTCCACCTCAATATATTGTTTCACTTTCTTCTCCTGACCGCTGATGGCGCGTACCACGTACCATTTTTTCGCGATCGAAGAATCTTTGTTTGCAGTTTCCGCCATGTCTTTCCGTAAGTCTAATAAATTATAATCCGTTTACCATTTTGTAGGCGTTGCTCATGAGCACCTCAAAGCCTAAATCCATACCCCAAACCAGGAGACCGATAATAGTGGATGCCACAGCAACCAGGATGGCGCTGCTTTGCAACTCCGACCATGTTGGCCAGGTTACTTTATTAAATAACTCGTCTTTTGTTTCTGCGATGTATGCTCCAAACTTACTCATATCTCTTTTAAGTTTAAGGTTTCATGTTTAAAGTTCCGGGCTGGTAAGCCTGAAACTTTAAACCTTTAACTGTTTCGCACGGGCGGAGAGATTCGAACTCCCATCTGCGGTTTTGGAGACCGTAATTCTACCCTTGAACTACGCCCGTAAAGCCTTTCTTTATAAACAGCAAAATGGCTAAGCCTTAATAAGGGCAAGCCATTTTGCTAAGTTGGAACGAGGATTACTCGATGATCTCAGTTACTTGACCGGCACCTACGGTACGGCCACCTTCACGCATCGCGAAACGCAGACCTTTGTCCATAGCTACAGGAGCGTGTAACTCAACTGTAATTGTAACGTTATCACCAGGCATAACCATCTCGCGTCCTGCTTCCAGAGTGATCTCTCCGGTAACGTCAGTTGTACGCAGGTAGAACTGAGGACGGTATTTGTTATGGAATGGCGTGTGACGTCCACCTTCTTCTTTTTTCAGAACGTAAACCTCAGCTTTGAATTTTTTGTGAGCTTTGATTGAACCTGGTTTCACGATAACCATACCACGACGGATATCTTTTTTGTCGATACCACGTAACAGTAAACCTACGTTATCTCCAGCCTCACCGTAGTCAAGGATCTTACGGAACATCTCTACACCGGTTACGGTAGACGTTAATTTCTCTTCGCCCATACCGATGATTTCAACCGGGTCGTTGGAGTTGATCACACCTGCTTCGATACGGCCTGTAGCTACAGTACCACGACCAGTAATAGTGAACACGTCCTCAACCGGCATCAGGAACGGCTTGTCTTTATCACGTGGAGGTAATGGAATGTAAGAATCTACAGCGTCCATCAATTCCATGATTTTCTCAACCCATTTCGGGTCTTTATTTAATCCACCTAAAGCAGAACCTTTGATGATTGGCGTATTGTCACCGTCGAATTTGTAGAAAGACAATAATTCGCGGATCTCCATTTCAACTAACTCCAATAACTCAGCATCCTCAACCATATCCACTTTGTTCATGAATACAACGATTGCAGGAACACCTACCTGACGAGCTAAGAGGATATGCTCGCGTGTTTGAGGCATAGGACCATCAGTAGAAGCAACCACTAAGATCGCACCGTCCATCTGAGCAGCACCGGTGATCATGTTTTTCACATAATCCGCGTGGCCTGGGCAGTCAACGTGAGCGTAGTGACGGGAAGCAGTTTGGTATTCTACGTGAGAAGTGTTGATCGTGATACCACGCTCTTTCTCTTCAGGGGCGTTATCGATAGACGAGAAATCCCTTACTTCTGATAAACCTTTTTCTGCCAATACAGTCGTGATTGCAGCGGTTAATGTAGTTTTACCGTGATCGACGTGACCAATTGTTCCAATGTTTACGTGTGGTTTGGAACGGTCGAATTTTTCTTTAGCCATTGTTATTTTTTTAGTTGATTGTTATTATTTATTTTCTGTTTTTTTACTTTAAATCTCTTTACCTGAGCTGCTACCCCGTCCTTTCCTGACGGGACGACCTCTCTGATGGAGCTGTTGAGCGGGATTGAACCGCCGACCTCTTCCTTACCAAGGAAGTGCTCTACCACTGAGCTACAACAGCTTATACCTACTCGTCATGCGGCCGTTCTTTTTGCCGGGCGACTCTTTCTGCCTGGCATCCAGTCTTTTATGCCGGCCTGCTTTATTTTAAAGAACTTTGTGCGTGTATATACGAAAAGTCCCTCATTCTGGGGGACTGTCAAAAGGGCTAAGGCCGCCAGGCAGGCCTCTACAAACTTTTGTCCGTACGTTTACGGTTATTCATCAACTTCACGCGTCTTTCATTTGGAGCGGAAGACGGGTCTCGAACCCGCAACCTCCAGCTTGGAAGGCTGGAGCTCTACCAATTGAGCTACTTCCGCTTGATTTCTTAACAATGTCAACCATCGCTACTCTGTGGGGACAGGTGGATTCGAACCACCGAAGTCGAAGACAACAGATTTACAGTCTGTCCCATTTGGCCACTCTGGTATATCCCCAAAAAAAAAGAGCCGAAGAAGGGACTCGAACCCCCGACCTACTGATTACAAATCAGTGGCTCTACCAGCTGAGCTACTTCGGCTTATTTTTTCTAATTTTTAAAGAACGTCCCGCTGTAATTGGGGTTGCAAATTTAGTAACAATTTTTATTGTTGCAAAAAAAAATAAAACTTTTTTCAATTTTTTTCTGCATTCCTGTTTTAATCCCTATGCACATCGTTTTTCCGACAGGCCGGCAGCTCCGTTTTCAGCCTGCTTCCCGCTTTAACAAAATTTGCCGGATCGCCCTCTGACAAGGGCTTCAAATATAGCACGAATTCTCAAATAATAGCTATATTAGCACACTTATATTTCTATGAAAGATTTCCTGGCATTTCTTAAATCCAAGCAGTTTTTAACCCATTTTCTGATCGCCCTGCTGAGCCTGGTGGTCGTGGTCTGGATCCTTTTTAAGCTCCTCAGTGTCTACACCCACCACGGCGAAACTGCTGAAGTCCCCGATTTTAAAGGAAAAAAGATAGCCGAGCTGGATAATTTCATTCAGGGCAAAAACGTCCGCTACCTCATCATCGATAGCATTTACGACCCTAAGGAGACCCCGGGCATCGTCGTCAAGCAGGATCCGGAGCCAAAATCGCAGGTAAAACACAATAGAATGATCTACCTGTACGTTACAAGCACACAGCCGCCGCAGATCGCCATGCCCAAGCTGGTCGACAGAAGCACCAGGCAGGCCCTGTTCATGATCGAAAGCTACGGGTTCAAAAAAGGAACCATCACCGAAGTAGCCGCCGATTGCAAGGGGTGTGTGGTAAAGCAACTGTTCAAAGGCAAGGAGATCAGGCCCGGCGACCCGATAAAAAAAGGAAGTAAGATAGACCTGGTGATTGGCCGCAAAGAAGAGGGCTATGTAGTGCCGGATGACGGCAATACGCCTGAAGACGGCAATGATCCTGATGAAGCCATAGACTAATGATTAAAAAACAATTCCAGACAACTGCATACACCGTCCTGGCCCTGCTGCTGGGCTTTTGCATGAAAGCGCAGGAGCAGCTGATGCCCCTCAACGCCAATGCACAGCTGCTATCGGCGCCAGCCAGACACACACAGGCCGCCAGAACCGCTACCCTCGCGCCACTCGATACCATTCCTTTTTTCGAGGATTTTTCCTATTCCCCAATGTCGCCTTACCCTACGGTGAACCACTGGATCGACTCCAACGTGTACATTAACCACACCTTCCCGATTGCCCCGCCAAGCATAGGTGTGGCCACCTTCGATGGCCTCAACAAAAAAGGCTATCCCTATAACCTCAGCGCCCTGGTGTCCAACTCCGCCCAAGCCGATAAGCTGACCTCAAGACCCATTAACCTTCAAAAACACATTGTCTCCTATCAGCCGTCCGATAGCATTTACCTGAGCTTTTACTACCAGGCCGAGGGCCGCGGCGACTCCCCGGAGCCCAACGATTCGCTGAGCGTGGATTTTTATAAGCCCAACCAGAAAAAATGGGAGAAAGTGTGGGGCCGCAAAGGCTATAATCCTTCCGGGGCCGACAGCTTGTTTCACCTCGTGATGCTGCCTATCAAAGATACAGCCTATTTCGACAGCCTCTTCCAGTTCCGTTTCCGCAACCGCGCCACACTGAGCGGAAGCCTCGACCACTGGCACGTGGACTATATCTACCTCGACAAGAACAGATCGGTAGCAGACTCGATCATGGAAGATAATACCTTCGAGTACATGAGCACACCTTTCCTGAAAAACTATTCCACCATGCCTTTCAGGCAGTACATTCCTTCTGAAATGGCTCCAACAACCGGCACCTACATCCGCAACAACTTCACAACCGGTAAGAACATTTTTTATAATTACTCTGTGTACAATACGCTGGGGGCCATGACCTACTCATACAACGGGGGAAGCGCCAATATCCTGCCCTATTCGTCCAACGGCCTGCACAGTGCGCCCCAGCACAGTAATCCGCCTGTTTCATTTGCCTTTCCGGCAATGACCAACATGGGTATATACACCATCAAGCATGTCATCTCCTCAAACCCCGATCTGCAAAGGCAAAACGATACCATCATACAGACCCAGCGCTTCAGCGATTACTATGCCTACGACGACGGCACCGCCGAAGTAGGCTACTACAACAATACCTACGGAGCCATGAATGCCGTGCGATTCACCCTCAACGCGCCGGATACCCTGAGAGCCCTCCGCATTTATTTTGACCCCGTAACCGATGGACAGAATATCATCAATGCCGCCTTCAACATCATGGTGTGGAACGATGGCAATAACGGGCCGGGAAGCCTCATCTACAGCGACAGCACCAATAACGAGAGCCATCCGGTGTACCTCCAGGGCAGCCACAACCTGATGCCCACCTATCCTCTGTCGCAATGCCTGCTCCTGAGCCCTGGGACCTATTATTTCGGGATCAAGCAGAAAACGAACCGCCCTTTGAACATAGGCTTTGACAAAAACACCGACCATTCCAGCGCCTTTTATTACGATATCGGCAATGGCTGGGTGCAGTCGGCCATTAAAGGTTCCATCATGATCAACCCGCTCATGGGATGCCTGCTCCCTCCTCTTCCCACCAACATCACAGAGCCGAAGGAGCTGGAAAACAGCCTGCTTGTTTTTCCTAACCCGGCACAGGACCGCATCAACATAGAGGCAAAAGGGAGCATCGCCACAGAGGCAAGCATTATCATTCTTTCCTCCATCGGCCAAACGGTGTATTCCGCTCCTTACAGAGCTCAGGAATCTATAGATGTGAGCGCTTTATCAAACGGTGTATATTTCATCCAGCTCATGAATGTCGAAACTTCAGCACCTGTTACTACCAAAAAACTCATCATTGCCAGATAGTACAAACCGCTAACACCAACTGGTCATATCGCGATAATTATGAATGAAGATATTGAAGACGTTGAATCCAGCGAGGAAAAAGAGCTTTACGAACACCACCACATCAAAGTAGAGAAAGGCCAGGTGATGCTGCGCATCGATAAATTCCTGATGACGCGCCTTCCCAATGCCACGCGTACCAAGATCCAGCAGGGCTGCGAGGCCGATTGCGTGCTGGTGAACGGGAAGCCCGTCAAATCCAATTACCGCATCAAGCCTTTCGACGAGATCTCGGTGCTGATGAGCTCGCCGCCACGCGATATCGAGCTCGTGGCCGAAGACATTCCCATCAACGTGGTGTATGAAGACGATTACCTCTGCGTGGTGAATAAGGAGCCAGGCATGGTGGTGCACCCTGCTTATGGCCATTACACGGGAACCCTCGTGAACGCGCTGGCCTGGCGCTTTCAGAACCTGCCCTCCTCCAAACAAAAGCTGGCCGACGGGCTCACCATCGACCGGCCGGGCCTGGTGCACCGCATCGACAAGAATACCTCGGGCATCATCATCATTGCCAAAACCGAGCTCGCTATGAGCAGGCTTGCCAAAGATTTCTTCGACCGCAACCTCGACCGGAAGTACATTGCCATTGTATGGGGCGATGTGAAGGAAGACAGCGGCACCGTGAACTGCCACGTAGGGCGCGACCTCAGGAACCGCAAGGTGATGGCCTGCTTTCCCGATGGCGATCATGGCAAGCATGCCATCACGCACTATAAGGTGCTGGAGCGCTTCGGCTACATCACCGTGGTGGAATGTAAGCTGGAAACCGGCCGCACCCACCAGATCCGTGTGCACATGAAGCACATCGGCCATCCCTTGTTCAACGACAATGAATATGGCGGCGACCGCATTCTGAAAGGCCTGCCGGGCAACAAGTACAAGCAGTTCATCGAGAACTGCTTCGAAATCCTTCCACGGCAGGCACTCCATGCCAAAACCCTGGGCATTACCCACCCGATCACGAAAGAGCCGATGTTTTTCGACAGCGAACTGCCCGACGATATGCAAAAACTGATTGAAAAGTGGCGCGTGTTCACGGCGGCAAGGCCGCACGAGGAGTAGGCTGCCTGGCTCCGGGAAGCCCGGAGGGCTTCAATATCAATATAAAAAAGCAATCCGCTTAGCCAACCCTGAAGGGGGTTGAATCCTGCCAGGCTGGTCTACAGCTACAGGCATTCTAAAACAAAAAAGCTATCTCAATACGTATTGAGATAGCTCTTATTAATTTAAAAATCTATTTCTTGCCTTTGGCTTCGGTGGCAGCCTGGTCGAATTCCATTTCGATCTTCTCGGCAGCCAGGCCTTTCAGCTCAGACTCAGAGAAGGCTTCATGCCAGATAATGGTCATCGGTACTTTCTGCATGTCCATGGCTTTTCCGCCTTCCATCTTATCCCACCTCAGAGAGAAGCTGTCGTCCTGGCCTTTGGTCAGCATGATAGGGTCGGCTTTGGATTTGGCGTTGGCGTATTCCTTTCCGTCAGGCATTTTTACAGCCGCTTTTGCCGGTTGGATAAAGCCGATTTTTTGCCCGTTGTAAGCACATTTGAATTTCACTTCGGTTCTGTCGGACTCCTTATAAACGTTGGACATGGTGCACTTGCAGTTTCCGGCCTCGAAATCGTTCTTAGACGCCGGCAGGTCAAAATTCGGAGCCTCCATCACCGTGCCTTTGACAGAAGCGGTATATAAGCCGCCCACAACAAAAGAGTAATTCTTTACCTCGTTGTATCCGGCGCCTTTCAGGTTGATCACCCTGAAATCAGACTCATTGGGCTTAATGATGAGCCATTTTTCTTTTGGAGCGGTCTCTTTTCCGTTCACGATGAATTTGCTCTCCTCAGGCTTAAACACGATGTAATCACCTGTCAGGTTGGTGATCTTCAGTTTGAATTTGGTTTCTCCCGCAGTCGAAACGGCATTGTCCACGGTGATCTTCACCTCGCTGGTTTCTTTGGTCACATCTTTGTAAAATAGTTTCTCATACTTTACTTCTTTCTGTGCAGTAGCAGTACCCAGGGTAAGCAGCGCAAGCGCAATTTGTAGAACTGTTTTTTTCATGATACTAAGTTTTTTTGATTTGGATTATATTTTACAAAGCCGGTTCCAAAATTAACATTTGTCGAATCAAAAAGCACAAAAACCGTTAAATTTTAATGATTGAGCCACATGAACACCTGCCCGTTGTCCTTATAGTGCTCGAAGTGCTTACGGTCGAAAACGATCACGCAGAAATCGATAAAAGGGAGAATGCCAAACACGCCGCCCAGGCTGGCGACATAAGCCACCGGCACATAGGGCCTGGTGCCCAGATAAATGCGATGAAGCCCCACAATGCCAAAGGGAAAGGGAAAGGCCAGCACGGCCGCGGTAATGCGCTTGTTGAGGCGCTGCTTTTTCCGGAAGAGCTTCATCACCGGGTTAGGGCCTTTGTCGGAAGAGAGCTCTTCGCTGTTCAGAATAACATCCTGCGAGGAAAGCGTGTCGCCCTGCTCGCCGAGGTAATAGATCCTTGCCCTCTGCTCTTCCGCGGCCAAAGGCCCCGACGCCGGCAGGCACAGGGCAAACAGAAAGATCCACCTGATCATGATGATGCCTTTTCCTGTTTCAAACGTTTGATGTCGGCGATCAGCTTCTGAACCGCCACCGGGTCCGTACCGTCATAGGTGCCGCGGATACGGCCGTAGGTATCTACGAGCATAAACAACTCGCTGTGCAGGAAGCCCTCCGGCGTACCGTCATCCTCCAGGGCGTTTACCAGGTAGCTGTCTTTGGCCAGGGCATAGATCTCTTTTTTGTTCCCGGTCAGGAAGTGCCACTTCCCTTTGATGGCGCCGTAGCTCTGGGCATAGCCGTTCAGCACCTCCACCGTGTCGTGCATCGGGTTCACCGTATGCGACAGGATGAGAACGCTGCTGTCGTTCTTAAACGCCTCCTGCACATGCACCAGCTGCGAGCTCATCTGTGGGCAGATGCTCTGGCAGGTGGCGAAAAAGAAATCCGCCACATAGATCCTGTTTTTTGTAGTGGCCTCCGTCACCGGCTCGTTGTACTGGTTCTTAAAAAAGAAAGGCCTGATGGTATGGTATACCGTGTCGGTTCCCGACGCCTTCTTCTCCCCGAACACAGGCAGCAAAAGGCCATTGCTTTCAGGCTTCCGGTCGCAGGCAAGCAGCAGGGTTCCGACGATGAAAAGGGCGATAAACTGGCGCATGGTTATTTACTTTCTATCTGGTTAATTTTAATGACTTTTTCCTTCTCCTCCTTGAGGCGCATGTGCTGGTATTCCTCGGTGAGGCGCTTGATCTCCGACACATAGCGGGCATCGTAATAGCCGCGGATATGGCGGTTCTTGTCTACCAACGCAAAGTAGCTGTAGTCGATGTGTATGGGCTTGTCCTTAAAGAAAACCCGGTTGAGGCTGTCGAAGGACGCTGCAGGCCAGCAAAGCGGCAGAATATCGGAGTTGCCTTCCTTCAGCTTGCTAAGCCCGCCAAAGCTGGAGTCTGCCGGACCCGCGTAGGGTGTCACGATGATAAAGGGAATATGCCTGATCTTTTCTTTTTTATACTGGGCGTATTCGCTGAGGCCGGCCAGGCGGTAGTTATCTTTCTGGTAAGACTGCTTGATAAAGCAGACCGCAAACAAAGGATAAGCAGCTGTATCAAGGTGGATCTCCCGCAGGCCCGAATCTCCCGCAACTGCCTGAAAACGGTCGGTTGCGGTGTAATATACCGTATCGCTGCCTGCCAGGGTTTTGGGGCCGAAGTAAGGCAGCTTCCGGGAGTTGATGGTAGTAAATTCCAGGATGATCTTAAACAGGGCGGGGAACAGGAGAATCACAAAAAAAAGGAGCTTTTTATTTTTCATGGAGTGATTAAGTTATCCTGTAGTTTATAGTGTTGTTCTTTAAAAGTCCCTGTTGACGACGCTCCGGGCTATTTTTTCCGAGAGGGCTTTCCGGAATTTCTCTTTATAGGAGGCGCGCATGCCAAACAGGGGAAGCCTTTCGGTTTCCTCGTCATTGTACACGACCAGGAGGCTTCCGGGCTTTCTGCTCTCCACACGCTTGGCATCGAGGTAATAAAACTCCTTGTTGTAGATAAAG
>Ga0233425_10007930_pt1 | contig 14503 bp, 11 predicted proteins | sample Watercolumn_Towu_2_FD_181712 | JGI IMG/M metagenome (GOLD analysis project Ga0233425, IMG submission 181712) | Freshwater microbial communities from Lake Towuti, South Sulawesi, Indonesia - Watercolumn_Towuti2014_140_MG | ecosystem: Environmental > Aquatic > Freshwater > Lake | place...
GCCCTCGTCGGTCAGCATGCTTCCGGTCAGCTTGGCCTCGCGGTTGAGTCCGACCCCGCACTCGGCCAAGATTCGGGACTTGTCTCCATACCGGCCAAACAGCCCCCACAGGGCCCCGGCGATCGTCCGATCGCCGATGATATCAACGATCGAGCCACCGTCGAGTCGCAGGGTGATCGGGCGATCAATCAGACCAAAGCCTGGAAAGGCGATTGAGCCGTCGATCACGGCGACACCTTGAGTTTTGGTCTCGAGCGGGGAGATGTTGGCCTCGATGTCGGGCGGCGAGCCGAGCTCGCCAGGGGCAGCCACGAAGCCAGGGCATGCGTTGGCCTTGCGTCCGCGAATATCCGCAACGATATCGGTACCAGCGGCCGAGGTGACTCTAAGGCTAGCGCCTCGATCGAACGCATCGGCGACGAAGCGCACATCGGCATACGCCGCGCGATAGTCGACCATGAGGCAGGGATCGCACATCAGTGTCTCGGAATAGTCGGGAAGGCTCATGTAGCGAGCGCCGGCTTTGGCGGCTTCGAGACGCGCACGCGTATGCGCCATCGAGCGGCTTGTAACGCCGACGATGAGGTCCGCATCAAGCATCGCCGCCGCGGCCTCCGCACTCGGTTCCTGGCCGTGTGCTTGGGCAATGGGACTCTCGACGAGTCTGGCCTCTGAAGTCACCAAGCGCGCGCGCTCTAAGAACAGCTCTCCCAGTCCGCGCGTTTCGCCGTCACAGATCACGACAATTCGTTCTCCAGTCCGCAGCCCGCCGCAGGAATGCAGGAGATGGTCCGCGCTGCGGACACGAGTTGGCGCGAAGTTCATGAAGAGACGCTCCCGATCGCGGCGCTCGGATTGCCATCGAGCACCGGCTTCCGCTGCGCGGCGGCTTCGATGTCTTTCCTCCGAATGTCCTGATCGCGAGCCCCGGTCGATCCATCGAAGGGTATCGTCCCAAGCCGAAATTTCGGCGGGTTCTTCAAAAAGAAATAGGGATCCTTGCACAGGAGCTCGAGGCCAAGATCGAAATATTCGCGCGAGCCCACACTCGAGATCCAGCCAGTGCCGAGGCGCGATGTCCTGACTTGACCAGACTTCACTAGGATTTCATCGAAGCGGCTCGTGTCGTAGGCGATATCGAAGTCAAGATAGCGCAGGCTCGCGAAGAACGGACCTTCGACTCGTCGGCCGTTTGCAAAGACCGGGATATCCAACAGCTTGTTGTAGAGATAGGGCACGCCATACTGAGCCTCGACGCAGTGATGCCACGAATTCGAAAGTCGCTTCAGACCCAAATTGACGGCCTTCGCGCCGAGCTTCAACATGAGGTCATAGGGACTGCCAAGGCCATAGTTGCTGCGGCCGGCCGTCGAGCAGATCGACTCGGCTAGGGGCCCCATTGCGGCCACCGAATTGATGGGATGCAAGCTGCGCTTCGCACCCGACATTGTCCTGACATGTTCACTCAGCAGGCCGGTGATGCCGGGTGTTTCCTCTAGAACGAAGGCCTCGCCATTTTTGGCGGTTTGGGTCGTGAAAGTCGGGACGACCAAGGTTCCCTCGTCGCCGAGAACTTCGAAGATACTCGACGCCACAATCGACGGCAGCGCTTGGCGGTCCCTCGCCTCGGTCATCGGCCCGAGGCCGAAAAGCTGGCTATGCACGTAGATGACGTCGCCGCGCCCTAGCCCAATCGCTCGAAGCGCGTCAATGAGCTGGCGGCGACCGTAGGAGATCATCGAACGAACTATGCGGCCCTTGCGCCGTTCGACTGGGCTCGACCGTCGAGCCAATTCGCAACGATTCCGGCAGCCTCACGACCAGCGTCGTGTTTGCGAAGCGAGAAATAGGTCTTGATCACCGAATCTCGGAGCGTCGCGTGTTCCGCCCATTGCCGTTCAATGGACTCGATGGGCTGAGACAAGAACGTCCTGAGCGAGCCATGAAAATCCGGCTGGCCCGCGTCGAAGTAGAATAAGACGCCCTCAAGGGCATGCCGCGCGTCTTGGCGCAAGGGCATGTCGCCGGGCCAATCGATGAATACTGTTGGTCGTCCGCTCAAGAGAACCCAACCCAATGTGCTTGTGGCGCGAGATGTGACAACGACACGCGCATCCTGTATCGAGTAGCGCAGATCCGAGAAATCGCCGAAGATGGTGATGTTGTCGGTTGCTTTCGCCCGCGCGACAACCGGATCTGGATCCGCGAAACGCGGCTTCGGATAGGGCTTGTAAAGGATCCTCCGAGGCACACGAGCGAGCACTTGATCGACGAGTTCGATCTCGCGCTTCGCGCGGACGAAGTCGGGCAGCGCAATGTCATATTGGACATGCGAAGAATAAAGGAGCGTGGAAACGTAAAGTATCTCAGGAGTTCCGCTCCTGCGCCGGCGATAGCCATTCGTTCTTGCATAGTCGAGCGGCGTGCCGACCGCGTGCACCGCGGCTCGGCCAAGAGGGTTGGCGCGGGTGATCTCAGCCGCCTTGTCGTTGAATGTAAACACCAAATCGGCGGACGTCTCCTCGCGCAAAAGCTTTGGCGGCGCGTCCAAACGATCAAGCTCTCGCGAATGTCCATGTTGGAACGCGACGATCGGACAATGGCGTCGATGGAGCGCCTCGATCAACGCATAGGCGCCCGGGCTGGCTGCGATATTCATCAAGAAGGCCCTGATTCGCCACGACGCGCGCGTGTCGAACGCGCGCTCCCATGCCATTAGGCTTCCGAGAAAGGTCTCAACTGCCGACGCCATTTCGCGCCAAAAACGATCGCCAAGAGCCGTCGCAACGCGTCGCTCCATCCATTCGGACAGGAACCCATCGAGCTTGGCGGCCAGCACTTCGCGCAATCGCGACATGATGGGACCAGTGTCGACAGGCAAGGGCCGACCCGGCTTCAACGTTCGAATGGCGAAACCCCTGGCCCGGAGATACCACGCTGTCTCCAAAGTCAGCGGATTCTCGCCCATGACGACTATCGAGCCCATTGGCGGGGTCGGAAGTTCGGATAGATAGCGAAGGAACAGTTTGACTCCCAAGGACTCCCAACTGAGAAACTTTAGGCGTTCGAGAAGAGGCGGAACCTCGTTCTTGGCCAAGTCGATGATCCTTGGGCCCGACAACGGTGCCGTGATCCGCAGCAGGTTTGGATTGGCTTCGAGGGCCTGGTTCCAGGGAATGTTCAGGATGCCGTTGAACGCGGCGTCGCGAGCGTCGACATCGACGATGGCGCAAGGCGACTCGACATGCGCGCGTTTCAAGAGCAGTGCTTTCTTGGCCATCTTGAAACAACGATTCATGAGCGTGAACGGCACTAGCCCGGCCATGGGCGCTAGATCGCGCTGTTCGCTCAGAGACGCACGAATGTCGGTGCAAAACGGAAGCGTCGCGTCGATAAACTTCGCGAGCCTGGGCACCGATTCGGCATCTTCGATTGGGTTCACGCCATCGATTGCTGACACGAGAAGCGCCGGCGCCGTCGTCCATACCATCGCATCTTTCGGCAGACCACGCGCCTTGACGAAATCCAAAGCGTCGCGGCTGCCGACGAAAACATGTCGGATACGGCTCAAGTCCCCGGAAGTATCGCTCATGGATGTAGGTCACCGACTCATGAATCGTGTCCAGATTCTGGCTATCGCGAGCTGAAAGAGTACGAGGTCGTTGGCGTCGTCGATTTCAAGTTGGACGGCGGCCGGCCCATGTTGCGTGATCTTGTTGAAGAGGCGCTCAACCAGATTTCGATATCGATAGAGGGACGGACTGAAGGCTGGAGACCTGAGCCGCCCTGGCATCGGTTTGACATTCGTCCAAGCTCTCTTGGCGTGAAAGGCGGCCAAGTCTGTCGCGAATATCCGGTCCCAGACGCCAAGCTTGCGCCGCCGCAAAAAGGGGTCGCAACAAGCCGTCGCCGGACCGATTGGTCCCATATGTCTGATGCAGCGCATGATTCACGCCTCGCGCCGCTCCGGCACGATTCGCAAATGCCGTGCTTTGCGCAAGCTGCCGCACGCCGGGTGAAACCAAGCGTCGACGGACTGGAAAACTAAGCGATCAATTCATCTTAGTCAACCGTTGCCCTATGCGCCACCGGGGTCACTCAGTGGCCGGAGCCCGGCCAGTTCACCAAATGGCCGTCCTTGTCCGCAGGAACATAGCCGTTGACCGCAAATATCTTCAGCGAGGCCGCGTTCTCGGGTTTCACGAAGGCAACAAGCACAACATCAGGAACGAGTTCTCGGGTCAGCCGCAATATCGTGCCGCCAATCCCTTTGTTGCGATGGGATGGTGCAGTCACGATGGAGACCTCAAACGCCGCGCCCGCGCCGGCTAGGACTTGCGGGTCCAGACGAATCGACCCGACCGGCGTGTTGCCGTATTCGGCGATCAGCAGGGCGCGCCGCGGGTCGGCCAACAGCAACGCAAACCATGCGCGATGCTCCTCCCAGTTCGGCTTTTCGGGATTGCGCATATGCAGACGCGTGGATGGATCGGACTGCCACGCGAAAGTCGTCTGAGCGTCCATCGGGCGCGCGAGCCTCAACGTCAAGGCCGTTCGATCGGAAACTCTTGAATCGCTCTCGACCAAAAGGTGCTCAAGTCGCCGACGCATCGGCGTCGCCAAGCGAACCGTCTTGTCCCCGACATCGATCTCGACAGGCATCAACGACTTACCGAGACACGGCCCTTCGACGCAAACGCCGTCCTCGGGACGGAATTTCGCGCCGTGGCTCGCGCAGACCAGGAGCTCGCGGCTGGGATCGAACACCTGGCCGAGGTTCCAGTCGAGTGGATGGCGCGCATGCGGGCATTCGTTGACATAGGCGCGGACGAGCGCGCCCTTGCGGACGACGAACATGCGAAACTCGTTGCCGAATTCGCCCCAAGCGAAGGCGCGCGAGCCAGGATCGGCGAGTTCGTCGAGGCGGCACAAGAGCGTGCCGGGCGCGGGTCGCGGATCGGGCTTCGCGCTCACGGCGTCTCGCCGGCGAGCGCCAGGATGCGCCGCCACGCCGCCCGGTCGATCGGCATGACCGACAGCCGCGAATGGCGCACCAGCATCAGATGGCCGAGTGCCGGATCGGCCTTGATCGCGCCGAGCGCGACCGGCCTGGCGAGCGGTTTGGCCGTCTTCATGTCGACGGCGACGAACTTGCCTGTCGGGTCGGTCGGGTCGGGATAAGCGGCGCGCGCGACCTCGACGATGCCGACGATCTCGCGCGTCTTGCCCGAATGGTAGAAAAAGGCCAAGTCGCCGACCGTCATGGCGCGGAGGTTGGCCGCGGCCTGGTGGTTGCGGACGCCGTCCCAGCGCGACGTGCCTTCCGCTGCCTGGCGCGTCCAGGAGAAAGTTTCGGGCTCGGTCTTGACCAGCCAATACGCGCCCACGGTCCGGCCCTAATCGTCCTTGGGCTTGGCCAACACGGTCGCCATGACATAGCCGAGCGCCGCCTCGTCGCTCTCGAAGCGCAGACCCGCCATATCGCCGACCACCCGCACGATCTCGGCGTTCGCCCGCTGGCCGGCGCCGCCGACCACGACACGCGTGCCGACCGGCGGCGGGTTCGCGAGGCGCATGCGCGCTCCGGAGAGCGAAACGTCTTCCAGGCTCACGCGGCGGCTCTCGCCGGCCCAGGACACCTCGACCTCGCGCGCGAGCGGCAGGCGCACATGAGCGCGCCGCTCGGCTCCGGACCCCGAAGACCCCGATGTGGAGGACATGGCGACAGGCTAACGCAAGCGGCGCGGCCTTGTCATGCTTCGTCGTCGCCGCTTTTCAGGCGATCGATCAGCATGTCGGTGACGTAGCGGATGGTGTCCTCGGTCAGGCTGAAAGCGAGCCCGGCCTCGCCGCCCGCGACCCAGACGACGTTCGCCGGCAAGTCGCCGTAGGCGCCGTGACGCAACGCGACCGCCGCGCCGACCTGGAGAGGGACGTCGATCTTGATCCGCGCGCCCGAGAGCGAGAGATCGACGATGGCGCAGCCGCGCACCGCCCCGCCCATCCGGAGCGCCACCGGCATGGCGAAAAGACCGATCCGCTGGAACTTGCGCCGATTGTCCATCGTCCCCGTCCTAAGCCGTTTCCGACTTGAAGGGCCGGCCGAGCAGGGCATCGACCGTCGAACGGACATCGGCGCCCCGATGCAGGACCGCCGCGACGGCCGTCGATATCGGCATGTCGACGCCGAGCCGGTCGGCGAGCTCCGCGACGGCCGAGGCCGTCGCCACGCCCTCGGCGATCGAACTCTTGCCCTCGGTCGCCTCGGCGAGCGTCCGGCCCCGCCCGATTTCGATTCCGACCGACAGATTGCGCGACAGCGGCCCGTTGCAGGTGAGCGTCAGGTCGCCGAGACCCGACAAACCCATGAGCGTTTCCGCCCGCGCGCCCTTGGCCCGGCCGAGCCGCAGCATTTCGGCGAGCCCCCGCGTGATCAGCGCGGCGCGCGCGTTGTCGCCGAGCGCCATGCCCTGAACGATGCCGCAGGCGACGGCGATCACGTTCTTGACCGCGCCGCCGATCTCGGCGCCGATCGGATCGTCGGAAAGATAGGGCCGGAACATCGGCCCGCCCAGCGCCTCGACCACGGCCTGACCGACCGCGATGTCGCGGGCCGCGACGGTCACGGCGGTCGGCAGCCCGCGCGCGACTTCGCGTGCGAAGGTCGGACCCGACAGCACCGCGAGTCGCGCCTGGGGCATGACGTCGCCGGCCACTTCGGTCATCAGCCTAAGGCTGCCGTTCTCGATGCCCTTGGCGCAGAGCGCGACCGCGGCATCCGGCGCGACATGGGGGCGCATCGTCGCCGCCACCCCGGTGAGATGCTGCGCCGGCGCGACCAGCAGAACGATCCCGGCCGCCGCCGCCTCGGCGATTTCGGAAGTTGGCCGGATGCGTTCGGACAACGCGATGCCCGGCAGGAACGTCGTGTTTTCGCGGCGCGTCGCGATATCGGCGATCACTTCCGGCTCGCGCGCCCAAAGCACGGCGTCGTGCCCGCGCCGCGCTGCGACCAGCGCGAGCGCCGTGCCCCAGGCTCCGCCCCCGACGATGCCGATGCGCATGGCCAACACTAGACCAAGCCGAGCCGGCTAGTCGAGAATCCGATGCCAGGTCTTGGCTTGCAGGTCGAGGTTGCCTTCCTCGGTCAGACGGTAGAGCTCGGGATTGACCTGGATCATCGCGCCGCCGTCGCGCGACAGCGGGCTGAAAGAGACGTTGGCGGTGCGGCGCGTCGAGCCGCCGGTGAAGACGTCGAACGGGATGCGGAAGTAGAAGCCCTTGTCGAAGGACCCTTCGCCATATTGCGAGGCCGAGACATTGGTGAAGGTCGACCAGGTGCCGACCTCGACGCCACTCTCGAATTGGCGCCCGAGTCGGAACGTCGCGCCCCGATCGCCAGCCAGATACTGGCCGACGCTGATCGAGCCGAGCATCTCCTTGTAGGGGAACTTGTAGTAGACGGTCGCGTGCCCGGTCATGACGCCGTAGTCGCGGAATCCAAGCTGTTGGTTGAAGTCGCGCTGCTGGGCGCGATAGGCGTTGACCGAATAGGCCAAGCGCGAGCCGAGCGGGCGATAGAGCAGCTCGCCGCCGAAGCCACCGAACATTTCCTCGAAATAGCCGGCCGACAGCCGGCCAAACCAGTTCTGCGCCGGGACGAACATGTAGTTCGTCTGCAGGTTCGAGATGCTGTTCTGGCCTTGGCGCAGATAGTCGGCGACGTCGCTTCGTACATGCGCCAACTGCGAATCGGAGACCGTGCTGATCTTGTCGAAATTGTTCGCGATGTTGCGGCTGAAGGATCCTTGGACGTTGAGGCCCTGCGCGACATCGAGCTGGCCTTCGAGGGCCAGCGCGACCTGGTAGAGGTAGAACTGCGCCGCGCCGCCGATGTGCTGGCGAAACCGCGGCGCGAGATTCCAGTCGAAATCGGGGTAACGGCCGGGATTGCGGATCGCGTCACCGCCGAGCGCGACGGCCGGCTCCTCGAAGCGCGCATTGGCAAAGATTTCCTCCGGGCTTCCGCGGCCGCCGAGCGCGCGTTCGAGGTCGGCGCGCATGATCGAAGTGCGGCCGATTTCGATGCCCAGATTCATGGTCGCGACGGTGATGACCTCGATCTGTTGCGGGACGTTGTCGGCGACGACCCGCGCAGCGCGGCCGATGTTGCGCGCCGGTTGCGGGTAGCGCTCCGGCTCGACATGGACCGTCGCTCGCAGATCGTCGATGTCGATAGCGTCGACTTTGAATCCCTGCCTCGCCAACTCCTCGAACAGCCGCGCGGCGATGGCCTTGCGCGATTCCGGATCGAGCGGCAGACGATGCGGGTCGCCCGGGCCGCCGCGTCCGATCGGTTCCCAGAGCCGGTCGCGACGACGAAGCGTGAGCCGCGTCTCGACCACGCCTCCCGTCGCGCTCAACACCGTAACTTCGTCGAGCGGGTTGGGCGCGGCGTCCGCAACGATCGCGGCGACGCGTGGCGCGATCCCGGTGGCCCGACCAAGCGCCGCGACGATCACGGTCGCGCGCGTCTCCGAAAAGTCGAGTTGCTCGACGTCGAAGCCTTGGGACTCGAGCTCGTCGAACAGGCGGTCGACCTGCGCGCGACGGCGGATTTCCGACCGCGTGAGCACGGTTCGCCCGCCGCTTTGATCGACGATGACGACGCGACCGATCGGCGCCGGCACGGCGTCGAAGACGAGCCGCGCCGCCCGATCGGCGATGCGGGCGACGCGCTCCCGCCCGTTCTCGACATGGAGGGTCGCCTCGCGGTCGGTGACGTCGAGTGCGCCGACGCTCAGGCCCTCGCTTTCGAGGCCCTCGAAAAGGTGATCGACGATGGCCGATTGGTCGATATCGGAGGCGAATCCCGCGAAGAGCGGCGGCAGCGCCCGGTCGATGCTGACCGGAAACGCGCCCGCGAGGCTTTGGGCGGCACGGCGGAGCGCGACCAGGTCGGCCGCGCCGATCGCCCCCGAGACCCCGACCGCGATCTGGTCGCCGCGCAGGTCGAAGCGTTCGACCGTCAAGCCGCGCGCCTCGACGAGATCGAAAAGCCCCGCGGCCAGCGCGCTTTCCCGGTCGCCGAAGGCGCCGTCGCCCGTCCGCCCGGTGAGGCCGCGCGCGATGGCGCGGGCAACCGCTTCGCGCGTGCGCACGGCCTGCGCTGCGGGATCGGATTTCGGCACTTCGAGCGTGTGAAAATTGGTCTTGAGCGTGACGCGGTACATGGCGGTGTTGCCGCGCTCGAAGCCGACCGACGTTTCGACATAGGGGAACGGCCGATAGACCGCGCCGAAATTGAAGGGCCAATCCTTCTGGAACCGGGCGAAGGGCTCCTGGGTGTAGCTGATCGTGTCGTATTCGGCCTTGAGCCAGAGGCCGTCATAGGGCGTGCGCCATTCGACGCCGCCGAAAATCGCCGCTTCCCGACCCTTGAACCATTGGGCGGTCTGCGGCGTGCCGCCGAAATCCGACGAAGTCTGCCGACGCTCGAAGCTCGAGCCGAAGACAGTGAACGGGTTGCGAATGCCGCCTTGCGAACCGAGGTAACCCCAGGCCAGGCCCAAGGTGAAATCGAAATCGAACCAGCGCTTCGAACCGACCAGATATTCCGAGGTGAAGAGGCCGGTTCCGAGGCCGTCCTGGAATCCGAGGGCGAGTTCGGGACCGTCTAGCGATTCCTCGCGCAGGCGGAATTTGAGATCGGCGCCGCGGTCCTTGTAGCTTTGGCCGGTTCGCGCGGGATTGTTGGGCAGGTAGGGAACGTTCTTGATGTCGGTATAGCGAAAAGTCGCCTCGAGCCAGGGCAGAAATTGCCAGGTCAGGCCGTAGCGCAAATAGGGGTCGGTCATCCCCATGCCGAAATCGAAGGCGCCGTCGGGCTGCATGCGCGCTGTGCGCATCTGAAGCAGGCCGACGCCGCCCCAATCCGAGGTGGTCACGCGGTTCTCGGGTTGTTGGCCCTTGAGCGCGACATCCTGGGCATAGGCCGCCGAGGCGAGGACGCTGAGCGCGCCGATCGCCAGCCACCACGACGGGCCGAGGCCGCGCGCCTGACTTGCCATGACCGAAAGGCCCTAGACGATCTCGATGCGCCCCTGACTCAGTTCCGGCCGATCACCGCCAAGGAGGCCGCGGTCACCGCCAACTGACCGACGATCGCCGTCGTGTCCTTGATCGCCGTGAAGAGATCGAAGGGCGCGGGTTCCTTGGGCACGATGACCGTGCTGCCGGGCGGCACCTGCGTCGGCGTGTAGTTCCACGCCGACAGCTTGAGCGGCTTGGCCTCGCCGTTCGGATAGACAATGAAGGTCCTGTCCTCGTCGGCCGAGCGCTGGAACCCGCCGGCCTGGGTAATGTAGAGGTCGGCCCGCTTGCCGGCGATGAATTGCTGGGCGCCGGGGTTGAGAACATCGCCCACGATCATCACGAAACCAGGCCGCTTGGGCATGAACAGGCGATCGCCCGGCTCGAGCAGGATGTCGAGGTCGGGGCGCGCCTGAAGCACGGTCAGATCGGCCTCGATGACGACGCGGCCGATCGCGTCGATTTCCTCGAGTTGCTGGGAAATCTGCACCGCCTGCTGGATGCCGGCCGGGTTCACGCCCCTTTGGCCCGTCGAATAGAGGATGGCGCTGTTGAGTTCGCGCGCGGCGCGGCGCAGCGCGAGCTTCTGCGCCTGACGAACCGCCTCGCGCGTGAAGATCGCGCCGTAGGGATAGGCTTGCGCCGTCGGCCCGCCCGCGCGCTGAATGACCTCGGAGAGTCGTTCGCCGCGTCGAATGTCGTAGAGTCCCGGGCGGGCGAATTCGCCGATCAACGCGATCGGGCCGGAGTCGCGGCCGCTGGCCGTCGCATTGAACCGGATGATGTCCCCGGGGCCCGTCGCGATCGACTGCAGGCCGGATTGGCCGACATTGTGCACGCGCCGTTCGATGTCCGAAGTTCCCGCGAACGGGTTGGAATTGTTCCGCGAAAGCTCGACCTGCGTCAGGTCGGCATGGTTGGACAAGCCGCCGGCGAGCGCCGCGAGCGAAGCGAGCGCCGTGCCCTTCAGCACGGGGTACGCGCCCGGCTGGCGGACCTCGCCCGTGACCACGGCCGCGTGCTCTAGCGCAAACGGCAAAAGAAACTCGTTCGCGTCGAAGATCGGCGGGCAAGAGCGATAGCCGATGCCGGTGTCCGTTCCGAGTCCCGTCGATACCGCGTAGAAGCGGTCCGTGCGGCTCGAGCTCAGGATCGTGGCCAAGGTGTCGAGCCCGCGGCATGTCTTCACCGGCGCGCTCGCCGATGCGTCGGCGCCGCGCTGGAGCACCTGCGTGGGCGCGACCGCCTGGTTCGTCTGCGACGCCGGCGGCGCGCCGCCGCTCGGCGTGCTCGGCGCTTGCGTGACGACGTTGCCAAACGATCCGAAACCGGGTCCGGGTTCGAGCGCGCGAAACGTCTGGGTGGTCGCCGTCGCGCCCTCGCCCACGCCTGGGGCGCCGGATCGCGGGGCGGTCGGCGACTGCTCGAGCGCCAGACGACCGATATCGCTTTGGCGCGTGCGAAGGGTCCGCAGGACCCCGAAGGAGGTAAGGAAACGGATGTCCTCGCTGCTGAGGACGATGAGTCGGTCGCCGTCCTTGAGGGCGATATCCTCGTGACCGAGGAGCACGCGCTCGAGATTGATCGGCACGTAGCGACGCGCCCTGGTGGACTCGTCGGTCGTCTCCAGCGCGGCAAAGGGCAAGTAGGGATCGGGAAGGAGGTTCTGGCGCTCGCCGATCAAGGCGCGGATCGAAGCCGCCGACGCCAGGGCTCGTCGCCCCGGGATCGCGACATGTCCCGAGAGCTCGACTGATCCGACCTGAAAATTCTGATGATAGACGACCTGGACGATGTCGCCGTCGGCGACGGCCGCAGACAATTCCGCGCTCTCGTCGACGCGTTGCTGGCCGGAGGCGTCGAAGGCGATATGGATGTTCTTGGTGCCCCGCGGACGAAGCGGGCCGCCGGCGAATTCGAGCGCGCTCGCCAGGGCGACGGATCGGCGCCCCTCGGCCAATTCGTAGATGCCTGGGCGCTTGACTTGTCCCAAGACCGCGACCGTCGAGCCAATGGTCGGGACGACGATTCGGTCGCCGTCGTTGAGCTGGATGTCCGAACCGATGCCCGAGCTCAACAGCAGATCGTAGAGATCGATCCAACTGGCCTGGTTGCGGCGCTCGAGGCGGATGCGCCGAAGCGAGCCCGATTTCTTCACGCCGCCGGCCATTTGCAGCGCGTCGAAGACCGAGGAGAGACCGTTCAGGTTGTGGATGCCGGGCTTGAGGACCTCGCCGACGATGGTCACGCGGACGGCACGGATGGCGCCGACCGAGACGAAAATTTCCGCACGCGGCATCGAAAGGGCCAACTGAGCCTGGACGTCGCGACGAAACTCGGAGACCGTACGCCCGGCCGCCGGGATGGGCCGGACCTGCGGGATTTGAACGCGGCCCTCGGTATCGACCGCGACCGTGACCACGCGCGTCTCGGCGCTGATGATGGTGATGACCAGCTCGTCGCCGATGCCGAGACGGTAATCCTCCTGGACGGCCCCGGAAACCGGCGTACGCGACACGGCCTGGCCGCCGAAACCGCCCGACGAGGCGCCGAGCGGGCTCATGTCCATCGGGGCGACGGTGTCATAGCCGAATTGAAAGACCGGCTGCATGGCGCGTTGGCAATAATCGGCCTCGACCTCGGAGAGGTCGCCGCCCGCCTTGGCGATGCGAATCAATTCGGCGGCCTGGGGACCGGATGCCGCGCAGGCCAATTGCAAGGTCAGGTTCTTCTTGATGTTTTCCTCGCGCGCCGCGGCTGCCCCGGGAACCGACAGAACGCCAGCTCCGCCCGACTGCGCGGGCAGCGAGGAACGGCCGCGCGACGCATCGAGCGGTGAGGTGAAGCGGCCACTGTCGAGGCTGAGGCCGCTGCCGCGTTGCTGCATTTGCCCGAGCTGCTGCATCAACGCGCCGAGGCCGGCCAGGGAGTCCGGCATCTGCGCCGTCGTCTCGCGTGGGACCGCGACCATCGACAAAATCGCGAAAACCGCGCACACTCCGCCCAGGAGCCTGCGACGTAGGTCATGTCGGAAGTCGGTCATCGAAATACTCCTGGGCAGTCCGTAGCGAATGCGTTCTTCGGCCGGTCGACGCGGCGCCAACTCCTGGCGGCGGGCTTGGGGCTCGCGGCGACAGGTTGCGGACGTTCATCCGTCGTGTCGGAAGCCTTCAAAGGCTTCCAAGCCGCGACTTTCGGCGCCCCGGATCTGCCGCTCACGCGCGATCAGATCGCGAACCTACCATACGCCTCCATCAGGGCAAAGATCGGAAAAGGCCCGGATGCGCTGATGATTCTCGGCCGCGTCGACGGGCCCGATCTTCATTGGGTGTCGGCCGATCGCGTGGTCATGGCGACGCGCAATTCGCGGGTGATCAAGACGGCGAACCTGCCGCTCGACAACGTCAAGGAGACGCGCTTCGGCCCGAGCGGAGATCCGGTGACCAACAGCCTGCACCTGCTGGGCGCCCAGGGCGCCGACGTCGAGCGATTCATCGACTTTCAATTCGACCGGCGCTTCGGCGCACGCATCGTCTCGCGGCTCGATATCGTGGGCGAGGCGCGTCTGGTCATCCTCGACCTCGCCTTCGATTGCGTTGTTGTGCGGGAGACCGGACGGTCGCTTGATCACAATTGGCAGTTCGAGAACCGCTACTGGGCCGAGGCCTCGACCGGTTTTGTCTGGAAAAGCGTGCAATCGGTCGCCCGCGACTTGCCGCCGATTTCGATCGAGGTTCTCAAGGCCGCGGCCTGAAACTTGGTCTTGCGGGCCGCGCCGTTGGCGGCCGTTCGCTGGACGACGATTGGGCCGAATTGAATCAATCCGGCCGGTAAATCATGGTCGAGGACTGTCTTTCTCGGACGTTGCGGTCAAACGAAATGGGCGCCGCGTCCCGGCTGCGCCGACAGGGACACTGAGACCACGCTGATCTAAAAAGGAAATTCGGATCGCTGGATTTTCAGGCCAGAGCGCGACGATCGCCGCCGATCCTGGAAGCACAATACACAAAAGCGAAGCAAGCGGCCGGTTGGCCGCTTGCTCCCCGACGAAAATTCGCCGCGAATATTACTTGGTCGAGGGGGTCGAAGACGACGCCGCAACCGCAGCCGCTACGCCAACCGCCGCCGCCGTGGCGACGCCCGCCGCGACAACGCCCGCGCCGACCGCACCAGCGCCAGCCGCCGCAGCGCCCGCACCAGCCGCCGCACCGCCGGCCGCCGCACCGCCCGCGCCGCCGGCCGCACCAGCCGCGCTACCAGCTCCCGCCGCCTGGGCGAAAGCAAAGGTCGGGGCAACCGCGAGGGCAACGACCAAACCAGTAACCGTCAGGGCCTTCTTAAACATGTAAAACCTCCAATTTGATTCTCGACCGAGATACTAGCCGCATTCGTGGCGGCATTCAACCTGCTT
>Ga0233425_10007931_pt1 | contig 14502 bp, 13 predicted proteins | sample Watercolumn_Towu_2_FD_181712 | JGI IMG/M metagenome (GOLD analysis project Ga0233425, IMG submission 181712) | Freshwater microbial communities from Lake Towuti, South Sulawesi, Indonesia - Watercolumn_Towuti2014_140_MG | ecosystem: Environmental > Aquatic > Freshwater > Lake | place...
TGACCCGCGTCCGCGACACCTTCGAGCCTGACACAAAAACACATGCCCGCTACAATGACCTGTATCATGGCGTGTATAAAAACATGTACAGCCGTTTGAAACCGTTGTATGAGTTCATGAAAAACCGTTCTTCGCATTGAGTCTATGAAGGGCGCGGTACAATAGCCAGGGTACATATGCGGACTCAAAAGTCTCCTGACTTTTGAGTCCAACGACGGGAGTCGTTGGACTCCATCAAGATTCTCCAAAGGAAACCCGCCATGCCTTCTGAAATTCGCTTGCGTTACGGATGTAACCCGCACCAATCCCCCGCCCGCGTCTTTGCCAAGAGCGGTGACCTGCCGTTTGAAGTCCTTTCGTCTGCGCCGGGCTATATCAACCTGCTGGACGCGCTCAACGCATGGCAACTGGTTCGGGAGTTGAATCAGGCAACGGGCCTGCCTGCCGCCGCTTCGTTCAAGCATGTCAGCCCGTCGGGCGCGGCGGTTGGGACTCCGCTTTCGGATGTCCTCCGCAAAATCTATTTTGTCGATGACATGGAACTCTCGCCGCTTGCCACCGCCTACGCCCGCGCCCGTGGCGTGGACAGGATGTCCTCCTTCGGCGATTGGGTTGCCCTCTCCGCCACGGTGGATGTGCCGACCGCAAAACTAATCCGCCGCGAAGTTTCGGACGGGGTCATCGCGCCCGCGTATGAACCCGAAGCGCTGGAAATTCTCAAAAAGAAGAAGAGCGGAAAATACGTCGTCCTTCAAATGGATCCCGCCTACGAACCCGACCTGACAGAAGTGCGGGAGGTCTTCGGCTTGACCCTCGAACAGCGCCGCAACGACCGCGCCATCACCCCCGCTGACTTTGGGAACATCGTCACCCAAAGCAAAACCCTGCCCGAAAGCGCCGTCCGCGATTTGCTGATTGCCTCGATCACTTTGAAGTACACCCAGTCGAACTCGGTGTGTTTCGCAACCGACGGACAGGTCATCGGTGTCGGCGCGGGACAGCAATCGCGCGTGCATTGCGCCCGTCTCGCCGGCGCAAAAGCCGACCTGTGGCGGCTGAGACAACATCCGCAGGTGATGACTTTGCCCTTCCTGCCTGACCTCAAACGTCCCGACCGCGACAACGCGATTGACCAATTTCTCCAGCCCGATGTGACCGACGCCGACGCTTTGCGAGCCAACTGGTCGAAGATCTTCCTCGAGACGCCGCAACAACTGACCGCCGCAGAGCGCCGCGCCTGGCTCGACGGCATGACCGAAGTTGCCCTCGGCTCCGACGCCTTCTTCCCCTTCCGCGACTCGATTGACCGCGCCGCAAAGAGCGGCGTGAAGTACGTCGTCCAACCCGGCGGTTCCACCCGCGACGAAGATGTCATTGCCGCCTGCGACGAATACGGCATGACAATGGCGTTTTCGGGTGTTCGTCTCTTCCACCATTAGTCACCCACTCACCAATTACCAATTACCAATTACCAATTACCAATTACCGAGGTTCTCCATGCCCACAGCCATTCTCTCCGTTCACAATAAAACTGGTCTCGTCGGTTTTGCGAGGGGGCTTGTCTCGCTCGGCTGGTCACTGCTTGCCTCTGGCGGCACGGCGCGACTCTTGCGCGACAGCAATATCGCCGTCACTGAAGTTGCCGATTACACCAACTCGCCCGAAATCTTGGGCGGGCGTGTCAAAACCCTGCATCCCGCCATTCATGGCGGATTGCTTGCCCGTCCCACCGAAGCCGACCGCAACGAACTGCTTGCCCTCGGCTGGGATTATCTCGAACTGGTTGCCGTCAACCTCTACCCGTTCGAGGATACGATTGCCAAGCCCGATGTCACCTACGAAGAAATCATCGAAAACATCGACATCGGCGGTGTCACCCTCATCCGTGCGGCGGCAAAAAATCATGAACGCGTCACCCTCGTCTGCGACCCCGCCGACTATGCGGGCGTGCTGGAAGCGCTTCAACAAGACAAGGTATCCTTTGCCATGCGCAAACATCTGGCGGTCAAAGGCTTTCAAATCACCGCGCACTACGACACGATCATTTCGGAATACCTGAACAAATAAGATGGATTCGCCCCTCCTGCTTCTTTCCCCTCTCGATGGACGCTACGCCGAAGCGACTTCTACCCTGCGGGATTTTTTCTCCGAGTTCGCCTATCTCCGCGATAGAGTCCGTGTGGAACTCGACCTGCTGGCTGGTCTTTCCAAAATTGGTCTGATTCGCCCCGTGAGCGAATCCGAATCCGCGCTGCTGGAATCCATCTGGAAAAATTTCACCCTCGCCGACGCTGAATCCGTCCGCGCCTTCGAGAAGCAGACCCGCCACGACGTGAAAGCCATCGAATATTTTCTACGCGAGAAGTTGAACAGCACATCGTTGAACGATCTGTTTCCGTGGATTCACTTCGGCTTGACCTCCGAAGACGTGAACAACATCGCCCAGGCTTTGTCTCTGTGCGACTCGCGTGACCTTGTCCTGCTTCCCGCCCTCGACGATTTGCTCAATCAAGTTCTTGAGTTCGTCCAAAAACACCGCGCCCTGCCCATGCTGGCGCGCACGCACGGACAGCCCGCCGTCCCGACCACCTTCGGCAGGGAATTTGCCGTCTTCCTCTCGCGGCTGAAAAAGTCGCGCGATGAAATTGCCGCCCACCCATTCGAAGCCAAGTTGACCGGCGCGGTTGGCGGCTTCAACGCTTTGCAAGCCGCCTTTCCGCAAACCGACTGGCTGGCTTTCAGCGCGGACTTCGTCCAAGCCTACGGTTTACAGCCCAACCTCGTCACCACCCAAATTTTGCCCTACGATAATTGGCTGCGCTACTTCGACTCCCTGCGAATGCTCAACGCCATTTTGATCGACTTTGCGCAAGACATCTGGCGCTACATCAGCGACGACCTGCTCAAGCAGGCGGTGGTGGAAGGCGAAATTGGCTCCTCGACCATGCCTCAAAAAGTCAACCCGATTGACTTTGAAAACGCCGAAGGCAACCTCGGCATTGCCAATGCCCTCTTCACGCACTACGCCCAAAAATTGAGCATCTCGCGCCTGCAACGCGACCTGTCTGACTCCACCGTCCGCCGCACCTTTGGCGTGGCGCTCGGTCACACCCTGCTGGCGTGGACAAGTTTTATGCGCGGCATGAAGCGTATCACCGCCAACGAAGAAAAAATCCGTGCCGAGTTGAACGCCCACTGGGAAGTTGTCTCCGAGGGCGCGCAGACCATCCTCCGCGCGGCAGGGCGCAGCGACGCCTACGAGACGCTCAAATCCCAAACCCGGGGACGAATCCTCACCCAAGCCGATTACCAGAACTGGCTGGCAGGCCTCGATGTGGACGACCAGACGCGGGCGAAGTTGAGTTCCCTCACGCCAGAAACCTACCTCGGCCTCGCCGTCGAACTGTGCGACAAAGTCATCCAGTAGGGGCGGGGTTACCCCGTCCCTGCACCACATCGAAACCAGATGAGCGTTTGAAAATTCTGCAAGGTTTGACGCGGGGAAGTTCAGTTATAATGAATTGGGATTTTCGACTCGGATGAGACTCCACTGGGTACTCGGACTGCTCTCGCTCATCGTCGCTTTCAACGGAATGGCATTCATGCGCCAAAGCGCCCCCGCCCCCAATGCGGACCCTGTGACCACGTCCGAGCGCGACGCGAACCCGCCGCCCGGTCCCGACAGGTTCACCGTCCTCACCGTCGAGTATCAGGCATACGAATGGCAGATGGCGACGTGGAAATACCAGAAGCCGGTCTGCACGCTGATTGTGGATCACGAAGGGGTGCCGGTGCCCGGGGAAGTTTACAGGGATTGCGGCGAAGACATCTACAGCAAATGGATTGTTCAAGCCCCCTGCGTTGCAACAAACAAAAAAAAGTGTACGGGTTACTATATTTCCCAGACCGATAGTTACCTGGAAGAGAAAAAAGTCCCCCTCGACCTGGAGCCTGCCAGCGCGTGGATTTCGCTCGAAGGCTGTGAGCCGGTGGCAAGCGTCTCGACCAACGTCTGCGAGGATCGCCCCGTGCTGGTCATTCGCGGACACGAGCCGCTGCAGGATGAATCCATCACCCGTATCGAAGGGACGTACGATGGCAACCCCTTTGATTGCGCGGGCGACATTTGTAAATTCCAAATTGCCGAGACGGGGGAGGAAGGCATTCCCGTCCAGTTCTGGTCCTACTCCAGTTATGGCGACAGCAGTGAAATTTTCAACGCCCAGGTGCGGGTGCGAAAAGTGGATGAAGGCGACCCCGACCAACTCTACTGGTATGCTGATGTCCTCTCCTCCCAATGGTGGGGACCAAGCGTCGCCGCCTGCGCCGATTTGTGGAACGTGTTTCCCCCGGTGGGCGGCACACCGGATTGGCTCTCGACTCCCAAACAAAGCGAAGACCTCAGCAGCGACATCCCCTATACCTATCTATCCGCCAATTTGATTCAGCAGGGCATCGTGGATGCGAGCGCCTGCGCCGATGGCGGACTCGACCCCGGCGGCGGAGTTAACCAGTGCGGGCTGGAAGCGGCACGTCCCGCCGTTGTGGAGTGGCAGAACCAGTTCGACGATTTGATCCTCTCTTCCGCCGAGAATGCCGCCGTCCCCGCCCGATTGCTGAAAAATCTCTTTGCCCGCGAAAGCCAGTTCTGGCCCGGGATCTATGCGGGGGCGGAGGATGTGGGGCTGGGTCAACTGACGGAAAACGGCGCGGATACCACCCTGCTCTGGAACGAGTGGTTCTATGACCAGTTTTGCCCGATGGTCTATTCGGAAGAATCCTGCGGTGAAAATTACATGTCCCTCGATTCCGAACAGCAGGCGGAGTTGCGGCGGATGCTGGTGGCAAGCGTCAATGCCACCTGCGAGAGTTGCCCGTTGAAGATCGACCTGGCGCGGGCGGAATTTTCGATTGCGGTCTTCGCCCACACCATGATTGCCAACTGCAAACAGGCGGGGCAGGTCGTTGAAAATTATTCGGGCAAAGCGCCGGGGACGGTTGCCTCGTACGAGGATTTGTGGAAGTTCACCCTCGTCAACTACAACGCGGGCGGCTCCTGTCTTGCGGAGGGAATCACCCATGCCCTCGGCGAAAACCTGCCGCTGACCTGGGAAAACGTTTCCCCGTATCTGACCGGAGCGTGTTCCGGCGCGGTGGATTACGTGGAGGATATCAGCCAATAAAAAGTCCCGCTCGCAAGGCGGGACTTTTTTCTGTTATTCGAAAATTCTTCGATACAGGTCTGATTCCAACAACCCGTTCGGGTCGCAGCGTTTCTTGAGTTTCTTGAACTTTTCGAGGGTTTCCTCGCCGTAGAACTTCTTTGCGGTTTCGGCTGTGGTCTCGCTGTTCTTGGCGAAATAGAACCTGCCGCCTGCCTGCAAGACGATTTTATCGAATTCCTGCAACATCTCGCCGAGTTTGGCGCGGTTGCCGTCTGTGACCTTGAAATCCAGCGCGAGGGAGAAACCGTCCACGGCGTGGGTCAGCAGGAATTTGTCGGGGCGGTGGCGCTTGGTCACGCCGAGGTAGGAGGGGATGCCGCGCTTGATGGATAGAGCCAGCATCTCGCGCCAGGCATCTTCGGCGGTTTCCTTGGGGACGAAGGATTGGTACTGGATCAAGCCGCCGCGTCCGTATGAAAGTTCCCAGTTCGGGACGTAATCGAGCAGGAAATGGAACGCCGCGTGCGACTGGCGGAAGGTGTGCCTGGGAAGCGAGGCAATGTACTTGGCAATATTCACCAGGGGCCAGCCAAGATTGTTTGCAAACGGCTTCATGAAGATGTACAGGATGGATTTGGGGAAAACGCCAAAAATACGGGGCGGCAGGATTTGATTCTCCAGTTTCATGGTTTCCTGCGGGTTCGGGTCTTCATTGCCGTGCAAATAATTGGCGGCATGGATTTGTCCGCGACCCAGTCCCTTTCCACCGTGGGTGCTGTCCAGCCAGCCGACGATGTAATCGTAACTTGGCGCATTATCGAGGAGGAGGGAAAGATGTTCGTGCAGGTCATGCGCGGGCCAGGCGTGGACTTCCAGCAGCCCCGATTCGACGTGCTTCATTTGCAGGGTGATCGAAGTGAAGACTCCCAGCATTCCGAGTCCGCTAATCATGGCATAGAACAAGTCGCCATTCTTTTTCGGGGAGCAGGTCACTTCCGCGCCGGTGGGCAACACCGCGGTGAATTCGACCACATGCTCGCCGATGGTCCCCATTCTGAAGTTGTTCTTGCCATGAATGTTTGCCGCGAGGCATCCGCCCAGGGTGGTGGTCATCGTCCCCGAAACGACGGGGGGCCACCAACCATCGGGGAGAGTCTTGTGCCAGAGTTGTTCGAGGGTGACACCGGGCTGCCCGGTGACCAGACCCGTCTGCGGATCCCAGGCGGTGATGGCGTTCATCCCCTGCATATCCAGGATGATTCCGCCGCCGATGAGCGCCGCGTCGTTGTAACTGCGTCCAGCCCCGCGCGAGTTGACAGAGAGACCTTCCTTCTTTGCGGTTTGGAACGCCTCGATGATTTCCTCGGTCGTTTTCGGTTTGATGAGATAGGATGGGGCGCTCAAGGAGTGCCCGAAGTTTTCGAGTTGGGTGAAGTTTTTTTGCATTTTTGTTTTCCAAAAGACCCTAAAGGTGTTTAACACCTTTAGGGTCTGGGTTGATTAGAACGACATGCGACGGAAGATGACCGACGGGATGTGCTGGATGATGAGCATGATCCAGCGCCAGATGGGGGCGGTGTAGATGACCTGTTTGCGGCGGCGCATGGCTTTGTAAATATCCTCCACCGCCTGTTCCGGTGTGACGGCAAAGGGAGTTGCACCCTGCGCGGCTTTGAGCATTTCGGTTTTGACGAAGCCCGGCTTCACGGTCAGCACGTTGACGCCGTGACGGGTGAGCCGGTTGCGGAGCGCTTCGAGATAGCAGGTCAATGCGGCTTTCGAGGTGTTATAGCCGGGGTTGCCGATTCGTCCGCGGTCTCCCGCCACCGAGGAAATGCCGACGATTTGTCCCGCCTTTGCGCTTTGGAACATCTCTGCCACCGGGCTGAGCCATGCCATCGCGCCAATCAGGTTGACTTCGACCATCTTACGGTCGTCTTCGAAGTTGTAGTTTTCCAGTCCGGGGGGGTAGTTGACGCCCGCCATATAAACGAAAAGGTCGAGCCCGCCGAGGTCCGCGACGATTTTTCGCAGCAGGGCGGGGACTTCAGAATAATTCGTCACGTCATGGACGTACGCAAAAGCGCGGGTTTCTTTTTCTACAGAATTGATTTCCCCGCAGAGCGTTTCGAGTTTGTCCTTTTGGGGGGCGAGCAGGGCGACGGTGTAACCTTCCTTCGCCAATTTTTGGGCAAGGACCGCGCCCATGCCAGTGGACGCGCCAACGATGATGCCGCGCCGTTTGGGATGTAATGGTGTTGATTGTGCAAGTTTGGGTTGGGTAGACACGTGAATCCTCATGGTAAAGCAGTATGAACGGTATTCTAACACAATCCACCTGACGGCCTAAAAACGGCGTTCTCGGGGGAGATGCCTGCCCTGCGGGGGCTTCCGGTCCGTTTAGAAAGAGACTGTCGTTGGTTTTATTCCCAAATCGTCGATCAAACCGTTCAATTCATCGTCTGACAACCGCCTGCCCTTGCCCGCATAGGCGGTGAGCATGGCTTCGGTCATGTTCGTTCCGAAAGTGCGTCCGTCGTAACGCGGAGTGGTGGTGATGACCGTTTTTGCGCCGCGTTCCCTGAACAGGGCAATATTTTCCTCGGTGGTGGTGTTGGTGACGATGGTCTTGCCCTGCAAACTGGGCGGCATGTATTTCCGCATGAACAGGTAGTCGCCTGCGATCAAATCGGACTCTTCGAAGTATTTGACATACTTCGGCGTATGTTCAGCACCGTCGCTGCCGTAGAAAATCATGCTCAATGGAAAGTGACCGACAACCGGCAGCATGACCCTCGCGACCCGCTTGAAGTTGGGGATTCCATAAATCGGAAGCGGGACGCCAAGCCCGACCATTAAATCTCCAAATACGGTTTGGTCTGCAACTTCGGCGACTGCTTCCGCCAGCCCAAGCCTGTCCACTGCGACCGGGATGAATGCCTGCTTGAAGTGGACATCTCCAATCTGGGGCTTTGCCAGTTGGAACACGCGCCGTTCGAGGGTGTGTTTGAGTCCGCGACCGTCGCAGAGTGGAGTCTGCCTGACACCAGCAACCAGCTTCAGGGCGGCGCGGAGCGGATATTCCCTGTCGTCGAGCCGCAGATATAAATCCACGCCGCCGACGCCGAAGGCGTCCACCTTGCCATCCAAGTCAAGATACATCTGACGCGCCTTGGCAATGTCTCCGTCCATGCCAATGCGCTCGACCAGAATCTCCTGCCCGTTGAGGCTGACCTTTACGCTTTTATCGCGCTTGGAACTGCCGAGGCTGATACTGACTGCGCGTTTCATGATTTAGCGTCCTCCCACAAACGGATTATGCTGTTTCTCCTCCCCCACAGTTGTTTCCTCGCCGTGCCCCGACAACAGCCGCGTTTCATCGGGCAGGGTGAAAATTTGGGTATGGATACTTTCGACCAGCGTGTCCCAATCTCCGCCGGGGAGGTCGGTGCGTCCCACACTGCCGTTGAAAATCAAATCGCCGCAGAAGCAGACGTTCGCGCTGGCAACATACAACACGCACAAGCCTTTTGTGTGTCCTGGCGTGTGGCGGACTTCAAACTCATTCGAGCCAAGTTGAAGTTTCATCCCTTGCTGAAAATCAATCGTCGGTTCGGGACCTGGGTCGATGTCGAAGCCAAAGGCTGCTCCGCCGCCGCCCGCGCGCCAGAGGACATGGTCATCAGCATGGAGAGCCACCAGCGGCAGCGGATTCAGCGCGTCAGCAATGGCAGCCGCCCCGCCGATGTGGTCGAAGTGGGCGTGCGTAAACCACAGATGACCAATCCGCCAGCCGCGTTCCTGCGCCGCTTTGAGGATGATGTGTCCATCCCAGGCAGGGTCAATCACGGCGGCTTCTTTCGTTTCAGGGTCAGCCACGAGATAGGCGTTGGTCGAGACAGGTCCGAGGGTGAAGGGGAGAATTTCGAGCATGATTTTGATTTCCGATTTCTGATTTTGGATTTACGATTTTGAATTTACGAAATTACCAATCACTAATTACCGTTTACCCACTACGCGGTGAAAACACATACCCGACCACAATCGAGACGCCAATCAGTCCCATCGCCAACGGGTAGATGAAGAACGGGTCACGTTCAAAGATGAAGCCAGCAATCGGCGGGGCGACGATGAAAATTGCCGAACTGACGGTTTCCATTGTGCCGTACGCCAGCCCCATCTGCGAGGTGTGGACAAGCCCCCGCGCCTGCGCCATCGCCATCGGGCGGGTCACGCGGAATCCGCCGAGGAGGAAATAACCCATCATAAAAATGGGCAATCCCGCTCCGCGCCAAATCAGCAGGGCGAACAGGGCAACCAAAAATTGCGCGGCTAAAAATCCGTTGCGCGGCTTGACTCGGCTAAACGCCAGCGCCAGCAGGGAATTGCCCAAGGCGCCCGCTGAAAAGACCCAGCCCGTTTCAGACAGGGATAATTCGCGCACGCCTTTCAAGAAATTGGGAGTCAACGGTTGGGGGAGATAGGCGGCGAAGGTGGCGAAGGCAAAAATCGCCACGAAACTGATGAAGCGGAAGTTATTCCACAAGTTGGGCGGCGGCGCGGCGGGGTCGTGATGGTCGAGAGGTTGAGATTCGATGAAAAAGAGCAAAATCGACGACACGACAAAAATTCCAAAGGCGACCATGTAACTGGTTTTCATTTCGTAGGTTTCCGCAATCCAGCCGCCAGAGGCGGGACCCAGCGCCATGCCGAGGTTGTAGGTGGCGGTCGTCAGCGAGAGCGCGGTGCCAACCTCCCATTTTCCACGCGCGGCGGTGACATAACTGCTGAGCGGCGAAGCCACAAACGCGGTCACGCCGTACAGAGCCAATCCCACAAGATACAACGGCAGGCTTTTTGCAATCCCCATCATCAGGGTTGAGATGACGCCCAAAGACCACGCCGCAATCAGCAGCGGGCGGCGCCCCACCCTGTCGGCGAGGTGTCCGCCTGGGATGTGGGTAATCGCCATGAAAAATCCAAACGCGCCGAGGGCAAATCCCACCTGCTGTTTGGAAAGCAAAAATTCGGTCTCCAGCCGAATCGGCACGAAGTTGTAAAACATTCCTTCGCCAATACCCCAAAGAAACAACGCCATCGCCACGAACAAAAGGTTTCGATTCAAATTTTCCTCACATGTGTCATTGCGAGGAGGGCGTTAGCCCGACGAAGCAATCTCCACATTGATTCAAAGATTGCTTCGGACAAAAAACAAGAGCGTCCTCGCAATGACATCAAATTTCAGTTTCCACCCGCCGAATAAAATCCCGCGCAATCTCGAACACCTGACCCTGCGCCGCGTCGCGCGTGACCACATGTCCCGACCCCGATACATAATTTTTTGATTTGTCTGCCGCATTCACCAAGCCAGCAAAAATATTTTCCATGTTCACGGGCAAGACATAATCGTCATCTTTGGAATGAATCATGCAGACAGGCACATTGACCTTCGGCAACGCCGCGCGCATTTTTGACAGCAAAACTTCCAACTCCGCCGCCGAGCGGATTGGGTTCAGCGGGTACGAAACATGCTCCTTGAAGGCTTCCATGTCAAACCAGCCCGCGCCAGGCTTGCCCTTGCTTTTCGGCATGTAGGTTCTGAAATAACTATACAGTTGGATTTGCCATGCGGGATGTTCGCTCGGCAATTCATACGGCGCAGACATGGTGACAATGCCCTTCACCGCCAACCGCGTTGACATCAGCAACGACAACGCCCCGCCCATCGAAAGCCCCACGAAATAAATTTCATCTGCCGCGCCGCGCAACAGATTGTAGCCATCCTCCACCGAGGCAGTCCAATCTGTCCAACGCGAGCGCACCATGTCTTTGGGGCGGGTGGCGTGTCCCGATAGCCGCACACCCAGACATGTGAATCCGAGTTCGCGGTAGAGGTACTCCCCCATCCAGCGCATTTCCTTGGGCGTGCCCGTAAAGCCATGAATCAACAAAATGCCTGTGCGCCCGCCAGGAAAAAAGAAAGGTTCAGTTGTAGGAATGGTTTGGGTGTTCACGCCCCAATTATATCAACGAGACCGCGCAGCCCCAACTCGTAAGACCGCCAGCCAAAGCCCGTCACCTTGCCCTTGCAGACCGCGGACACCAGCGAGACATGCCGAAACTCTTCGCGGGCATACACGTTTGACAAATGCACTTCAATCACAGGAATCACAATCGCAGAGATCGCGTCGCGCAGCGCCACCGACGTATGAGTGTATCCGCCAGGGTTGAAGACCACGCCCGCCGCCCAAGTCCGCGCGTCGTGAAGGGCGTCAATCAATGCGCCTTCGTGGTTCGATTGCAGACAAGTCACCTCCGCGCCCAATTCCGCGCCCAAGGCAATCATCTTCTTGTTGATGTCATCCAGCGTCATCGAACCGTAGACCTCTGGCTCACGGGTGCCGAGCAAATTCAAATTTGGTCCGTGCAAAAGTAAAATTTTCATTGTTCCTCTCTTTGACCGAGGACGATGGACGGTAGACCGTTGTCCACCGTCCTCGGTCTACCGTCCATCGTCCAGCACTTCTTCCAAATCCGTCACATCCACTAATTCAACTTTCCCAATCTCCACAGGCAGCGCAAAACGAATCGCCTTCGCGTTTTTCTTTTTATCCACCCGCATGGCGCGGATGATTTCTTCACGCGGCATTTCTTTGGGAATGGCGATGGGCAGATTCAACGCTGACAGAGAATCCTGCACCGCTTTTACAACGCCCGAAGTTGCCAGCCCGACCCTGGCAGAATACGCCGCCTCAGCCGCCATCCCGATGGCAATCGCCTCGCCATGCCGCAGTTCAAATCCGCTGACGAGTTCCACCGCATGACCAACGGTGTGTCCCAAATTCAGCGCCGCGCGGAATCCCTTTTCGTAAGGGTCATCCTCGATGACTTGAATCTTCACCGCCATTGCGCGTTTGACCACTTCTTCGAGATTTGCCTTCACCCAATCCATGCCGCGATTGCACATCGCAAACAAATCAGGGTCAGAGATGATTCCATGCTTCACCACTTCCGCCATGCCTGCGCGAAGTTCACGCTCTGGCAGCGTAAGCAAAAGGCTTGGGTCAGCCAGAACCAGTTTCGGGGGGTGGAAAGCGCCGACCAAATTTTTTCCCTGCGGCAGGTCAAATCCCGTTTTGCCGCCCAGCGAAGAATCGACCATCGCCAATAATGTGGTGGGCACGCCGACCCAATCAATGCCGCGCATGTAAGTTGCCGCCGCAAAGCCCGTCATATCGCCGACCACGCCGCCGCCGAGGGCGACCACCGTGCTTTTGCGGTCAAGCCCGTTTTCGAGGAAAGACTTCCACAAGAAAGAAATGGTTTCGAGAGTCTTGTGTTCTTCGCCAGCGGGGATAATCACCGACTTGGCATTCAGCGCGGCTTGCAATTTTTCGAGGTGAAACTTCGCCACGTTTTCATCAGTGACGATGATGGGATTTTGCATGGGGAAGTTTGTCAGGTTGGAAACCTGACCTACAATCACGTCATACTCCCCCATCGCGGAGAGGTGATGACGCCCCAGGGCAATTTGCGCCTGACGCGCGTTTTGCTCGGCAGTCTTGTCATCCACATGAATTTGCAAGGGGAAAGAGTTGTAGTGCGCCTCGCGTTTTTCCATCAACGCGGAAAGTTTTGTGCCCAAGTCGCCTGTCAGGAGGGGGCGTTTGCTCGAATCGTTGTCGAGGCGATAGAGCAGGGTTTTCAGTTGCGCCATCAGCAAAAGGACTTGTCCGCTGGATTCGGCGAGGGCGCGGTTTTCATCCCGCAGCAACGCGCCGCCGCCGAGGGCAATCACCGCCGCAGGTTCGGCGCAGACCTTTTTCAGCGCGGCGGTTTCCAAATCACGAAAGGCAGGCTCGCCCTGACTTTCCATGATTTTCGGAATGGACATGCCCGCGTCAGTTTCAATCACGCGGTCAAGGTCAACGAAGGGCAGTTTGAGGCTGGCGGCTATCTTCTTGCCAACAGTGGACTTGCCTGTTCCAGGGGGACCGTAGAGGAAGATGTGATTCATGGGGGAAAGGATGAATTATGAAGGATGAAGGGTGAAAAGGGGACGTAGACAGGGAAACAAGTACACAAGTCCATGTTCACCTGTCTACCTGTTTACCTGTGTACTTGCTCACTCCCAAAACACATGCGGAAGATTATCCATCGTCAAATCTTCCAGCGTGGCTTTGCGGAGGGTTTCAAAGCGCGGCTTGATTTCGTTGATTGAGTCGCCGCCGAGTTTTTCGAGCAGGGCGTCGGCGAGGACAAAGGCGACCATAGCCTCAAGAATCGGCACTGCGCGGGGCACGGGGCAGAAGTCGGAGCGTTCGTATTTGGTGGGAGCGTTTTCACCAGAGGCAAGGTCAACCGTTTGTTGCGGTGTCAGGGTCGTGGCAATCGGTTTCATCGCGGCGCGGATGACGATGGGTTGTCCGTTGGAGATTCCGCCTTCGATTCCGCCTGCGCGGTTGGAGGCGCGAAGTAATTGGTGATTGGTGATTGGTAATTGAATGGGGTCGTGGGATTGGGTTCCAGGCAGGCGGGCGTTTTCAAAGGCGTCGCCAATTTCCACGCCTTTGATGGCTTGGACAGACATGACCGCGTGGGTCAGTTTGGCTTCGAGTCGCCTGTCCCATTGGACGAAACTCCCAAGTCCAACGGGGAGGTTGAGCGCGACAATTTCAATCACGCCGCCGAGAGTGTTTTTGCCGTGAATGGTCTTTTCGATTTCCGCCCGCATTTGAGTGGCTGCGGATTCCACTGGACAGCGCACATCCGATTCTTCGGCGCGGGTGAAACGCTCCGCGTAGGGCATGTTGCCAAAATCCGCTTGGGCTTCGCCGATGGATGAAACATATCCGCCGACCACAATTCCAAACTGGGCGAGGAAATACTTGCACACCGCGCCAGCGGCGACGCGCATGGTGGTCTCGCGGGCAGAGGCGCGTTCCAGCGCGGGGCGCAGGTCTTTGTATCCGTATTTGACCGCGCCCGTCAAATCCGCGTGACCTGGGCGCGGAGCGGTCATCGGCTCGATTTCCTTGCCCTTCCATTTCACATGGTCATCGTTGGGGACAAGCAAGGCAAGCGGCGCGCCAGTGGTTTCGCCACCCATCACACCGCCCAAAATTTGCACGGTATCCTTTTCGATTTTCATCCGTCCGCCTGAGCCATATCCCTGCTGACGGCGGGCAAGTTCCTTGTTGATGATTTCGGGGGATAGCGATAACCCAGCGGGGATTCCATCCAGAATGGCGGTGAGGGAAGGTCCGTGAGATTCTCCTGCGGTGAGGAAGCGTAGGGGCATGAGGTCTCCAGAGTGGTAATTGGTGATTGGTAAATG
>Ga0233425_10007932_pt1 | contig 14500 bp, 15 predicted proteins | sample Watercolumn_Towu_2_FD_181712 | JGI IMG/M metagenome (GOLD analysis project Ga0233425, IMG submission 181712) | Freshwater microbial communities from Lake Towuti, South Sulawesi, Indonesia - Watercolumn_Towuti2014_140_MG | ecosystem: Environmental > Aquatic > Freshwater > Lake | place...
ACGTTAATATCATCAGGGTTAGACTTTGGGTTTGTAGTAGGGAAATATGTTTGTATTGTCATTTTAATTGTCCTTTTTTGCTAAATTCAATCCACTCTTTTTCACGCGCTAATAGTTTTTTCTTTATTTTTTCAGATCTGCCTAGCTCAATCCGCAATTGTTTGGTTGGAAAATAAGTATCAACAAGCACTTTTAACCTGGCCTGTCTTACCATCATCGGTTTTTTGTTAGCGTATGTTGGATTCATTTTGTCTGAAACAAAGGATACACGACGTGGGGTGTTGTTAACTCTGAGCATTGCGCTAGAGGATGTGGTGCCACATCCCATATCGCACATAACTTCCCCAGAAGCCAAAGGCCATTCATTAAACCCAATTTGATTTAACGCTTCGATGAACTCGCTAATTCTTTTTGAATCAACCTTCATTAGCAACGCATTATTTTTAGAGAATCGGCCGGGATTCAAAAAAACACGTCCGTCATCATATACCTGTAGTGAATATAGCGTTATCTCCTTAAATTCATAACTGAATACGGGTAAATCTACAGCTTTTCTGGCCTCTACCAATAGCTCTGGCCACTCTGTTATTTTATTCTTAGGCGTCAATATGGCAGCGACTTGAGAATCACTGAATTTAAGCTTGCCAGATCGACGCAATTTATTGAGTACACCACGCAAATCTGGGGAGCCTGTGTTGGAAGCCGCCTCACACCATAAATACGCTTGTTTTAAATCTGATGCGCTCGCATTGGGTTTGCGCAGATAAAAATCACACATCACAGCGTAGTAAGGGGTTCCTGCTTCGCTTGGCAAACCTTGGCGTTCATACGATAACGCAGATTTTTTTAACCATTCATAGCCTTTGCTTCGTCTATAACTTTACATGCAGGATGATTGAGTTGAGAGTCACATGCATAATCGTAATATCCTGTGTAATGTGAGTACATGAGCCCAAGAGTCTGTTGAGCCCCGTAGTCTCCTACCTCCGCCCGCGCCATCATGTCAGCCTCACTCGTTACTAAATCTTTAGCACGAAGCTCTTTTTTAACTGCCTCATATCCTTCGTTTATTTCCTGTAACGAATAAGCCGACTTGGGTTTCTCACCTCGCTTAACTTGAGCCGCTTTGAGTGCTTTAATAACAGTATCTTTGCCAAAAGAACTTGTTACTAGGGCATACTGCGCATCCACCGTACTATTATTCGTGGCCTGCACCAGCAGCTCGCGCATCTCATCCCACTTGGGTGGTGGCAGTATGGCTCTTAAGGTGGATTTAGATTGTTTGGTAGCTTCGTCATAATCCGAAGTTGCAGCGTCCATGTTGGTGGCCATCAACAATAACATGAGACCATCATCATTCTTTTTATCCACCGCATCTTTCACTTCTTTCAGCATGGTGTCACCATCTCTGGCAATGTAGGCATCTAAGGCTTTTCTAAAGTCTGCATGGGCAGGCGCAGTGAAAACTAAGCTGAGTAAGGCGATGCCAACTACTGCAATGCGTTGCTTGATCACACTCATGATATTTTTGCTGTTATTCACGCTACCTTCCTTTCGATGTTGTTGATAAAACACCTCTTGTACTGACGCTTCACTGCTCTTAATTGTTCTGTCATGGTTCATGCCTTTCCTCACCGACTGTCTGTGAATTCGCTGTGCTGTTTTGGCTAGGTGTTTGCTGATTCTGGTTGCCTTGCCCCTTTGCGGACTGCTGTTCCTTCCCCAACACCACTGCCTCATCTACCTGCAAGCCCTTGGGCAACTGATGTGTGATGAACGGGATAAATAGGGTCAAGGGCAAAGAACGGGATGGGCGTGAATTTTTCTGGTTTTTGCTTTTCATTATTGGTTGATTTTGCCATAACTGCGATGTGGGTGTAATGAAATAATTTGGGTTTATCAAACCTTGCAAAAATGCTAAAATCCGCGTTTTTCTAAGTCGTTAATTTTCTTTTATTCTTTTGGAGTTAGCATGGCAATCGAACGCACCCTTTCCATTATCAAACCAGACGCAGTGGCTAAAAACGTGATCGGCAAGATCTACACACGTTTTGAAGATGCCGGCCTGAAAATCGTGGCCGCCAGAATGGCGCACCTGACACAAGCTGAAGCGGAAGGTTTCTACGCTGTGCATAAAGAACGCCCATTCTTTAAAGATTTGGTGGCATTCATGATCTCCGGCCCGGTGATGATTCAGGCTTTGGAAGGCGAGAACGCAGTAGCGAAGAACCGCGAACTGATGGGTGCAACCAACCCGAAAGATGCGGCTCCTGGAACGATTCGTGCTGATTTCGCACAAAGCATCGATGCGAACGCAGTACATGGCAGCGATTCTTTGGAAAATGCTGCTATCGAGATCAAATACTTCTTTGGATAATCATTGTAGTGATTCGTGAGGTTAAAAATCAACATTGATTAACCTGCTCAATTTCAATCAAGCGCAACTCGCCGATTACTTCGTCAGTATCGGCGAGAAGCCTTTCCGCGCCAAGCAGCTGATGCGATGGATACATCAGTTCGGTGTGACCGATTTCTCCCAAATGACTGATATCGCCAAGGCGCTGCGCGAAAAGCTGGCAGCCGAGGCCGAGATTGTGCCGCCTGCGGTGCAGACAGAAAAGATTTCCGACGATGGCACGGTGAAGTGGCTGATCGGCGCCGATACGGCCAATAGCATCGAAACGGTGTTCATCCCCGAGGCGGATCGCGGCACGCTGTGTGTCTCCAGTCAGGTGGGGTGCGCGCTGGAATGCACCTTCTGCAGCACGGGCAGGCAGGGGTTCAACCGCAACTTGCAGGTGTCCGAGATCATCGGGCAGGTGTGGGTGGCCAACCAGCGCCTGAAACAGCGCGACGGCTATGACATGCTGCCGGCTGGCGAGCGCATGATCTCTAACGTGGTGATGATGGGTATGGGCGAGCCGTTGGCCAATTATGATAATGTGGTGACGGCCATGCAGATCATGCTGGATGACTGCGCATATGGCCTGAGCCGCCGCCGCGTGACGCTTTCCACTTCTGGCCTGGTGCCGGCGATGGATAGGTTGAAAGAGGATTGCCCGGTAGCGCTGGCGGTGAGCCTGCATGCGCCTAACGACGCCTTGCGCGACGAGATCGTGCCCATCAACAAGAAATACCCACTCAAAGAATTGATGGCGGCCTGCCAGCGTTATCTGGTGAAGGCGCCGCGTGATTTCGTGACTTTTGAATATGTGATGCTGGATGGCGTGAATGACACGGAGGAACATGCCAGGCAGCTGATCGCGCTAGTGAAGGATGTGCCGTGCAAGTTCAATTTGATCCCGTTCAACCCGTTCCATAACAGTGGCTACGACTGTTCGAAACCGCATCAAATCCGCGTATTTCGTGATATGCTCATGAGCGCCGGGCATGTGGTCACCATCCGCAAGACGCGCGGCGAGGATATCGATGCAGCTTGCGGACAATTGGCCGGCAAGGTGCTGGACAAGACCAGGCGCACGCAGAAACATGTGCCGATTGTGGCGGTGAACGAATAACCAGGGTGAGTGTGAAGCATGAGAATAATGAAATACATGGCTTTGATGGTGTTTTTGCTAGGCATTCCCGCTTGCGCTACCGGACCCGGCCACAGCTCGCAATCCGATGCGGCTGCATTGGCGCGTGCCAAGGCGCATACTGACCTGGGAGCAGCGTATTTCCAGCAGAACAAGCTGGAAGTGGCGCTGGGCGAGTTTGCCGAGGCGATTCAAGCGTATCCGAACTATCCGCTGGCGTATAACGGCATGGGCATGGTGCGTGCGGCCTTGGGCGAGAATGTCGAAGCAGAAGCCAATTTCAAGAAAGCCATCCAGTTGCAGCCGAACAGTTCGGAATCGCACAACAATTACGGCAATTTTCTCTGCAACATCGGGCGCTATGATGAATCCATCGTTCGGTTCATGGATGCGGTGAAGAACCCTCTGTATTCCACGCCTAATCTGGCCTATGCCAATGCCGGCATCTGCTCGGCCCGCAAAAAGGATTTTGCTGCCGCGGAAGGATATCTGAACAAAGCCTTGCAGATTAACCCGCTGACACATTCGGCGGCTTATCAGCTGGCGGATATTCAATATGCGCGCGGTGATGCCAAATCGGCACAAAAGACGCTGCAAAATGCACTGATTGCCTCCCCGGGCCCGGAAGTGCTGTGGCTGGGTATCCGCATTGCGCGGGCATTGGGCAACAAGGATGATGAGGCGAGCTACGCCTTGCAATTGCGCCGTCAGTATCCCGATTCTCCACAGACACGCTTATTGTTGGGTGACCAATAATATTGACATCCCCGATTTTAAAAAGGTAAAGCGATGGCAAGAAAATCTAAAACCAAAGCAGAAACACAAGAAGACGTAACAGACGCAGTGCAGTCACGTACCGCTCAAGACGCTACTGCAGATACGCTTTCTGAATATCGCTCACGCTGTGGCGGCGCTTTGCGTACGCACCGCGAGAAGCAGGGTCTGAGCGTACAAACTGTGGCTAGCCGTTTGCGTTTAAGCGTTAAACAGATCGAGGCGCTGGAAGCGGATAATTTCGAGGCCTTGCCGGAAGCTACGATAGCCCGCGGTTTTATCCGCAACTATGCCAAGTTGCTGGAAATTAATGTCGAGCCATTGTTGGACGCGTACAACGTACTGGTGCCCAGCAAGTCACCACACTCGTTTACCGTACAACCAGCCCTTTACGCCAACAGCCGCCAGTATAAGGAATCTGAGATAAAGCGCTGGATACCTTTTCTGGCAGCCGCTTTATTGGCATTGGGTGTTTGGTTGCTATACCAATCCTATATCCAGAAGCCAAGTCCGGTTGCGCCGACCGCAAGCCAACTGCCTGCGCCAGAACCATTGCCGCAGGCAGCATTGCCTGCCGGAGAGCGTCAGGCGGATGCGCAAATCGCCACTACTGAAATCGCGCTTCCGCCAGCCACCCCGCTGGTTGCTGATACTACTATCGCAACACCTCCTGCGGCGGTTGATGCGCCCGTTGCTGTGCCGGAGCCGGCAACAACGCCGGCAACCGTAGCAAAACTGTCCCGCCTCGAATTTTATGCGATGCAGGAAACTTGGGTCAGCGTGGTAGATGCTAGCGGCAAGGAAATCTATAACAAGACTTTGTTTGCAGGCAATCGCGAAATGGTGGAAGCTGTTCCGCCGCTGAATGTGGTGGTAGGCAACGCCAATGGCACCAGCCTCAGTATCAATGGCGAAGAGACCAATCTTGGGCCGCACACCAAAGTGAACGTGGCGCGTATCAAGGTGGAGTGATGCAGCGCAGAAGCACACGCACCGTCATGATCGGCCATGTGGCGGTCGGTTCGCAGCATCCGGTGGTGGTGCAGAGCATGACCAATACCGACACTGCGGATGCCAAAGCCACGATTCAGCAATGTTTTGAGTTGTGGCAGGCGGGCAGCGAGGTGGTCCGCATCACGGTCAACTCCATGGATGCTGCTTCCCAAGTTGCCAATATCCGCGCTGGGTTGGATGCGATGGGCTGCAATGTGCCGCTGGTGGGGGATTTTCACTTCAATGGTCACAAGCTGCTACAAGCCTATCCCGAATGTGCGCAGGCTTTGGCCAAATACCGTATCAATCCAGGCAATGTGGGCAAGGGCAGCAAGCGCGATGAGCAGTTCGCTGCGATGATAGAGGCGGCGATCCAATACAAGAAATCCGTGCGCATCGGCGTCAACTGGGGTAGTCTGGATCAGGCCAAGATGGCGCAGATGATGGACGAAAACGGCAAATCGGCCAACCCGTTGTCATCCGACGATTTGATGCGCGAGGCACTGATTCAATCCGCCCTGGAAAGCGCACAGCAGGCAGTGGATTTGGGGCTGGACCCGAACCAGATCATTATTTCCTGCAAGGTCAGCAACGTGCAGGATCTGGTCAAAGTCTATGTCGAGCTGGGCAAGCGCTGCGATTATCCGCTGCATCTGGGCCTGACCGAAGCAGGGATGGGTAGCAAAGGCGTCGTCGCTTCGACAGCTGCGCTGGCGCTGCTGTTGCAGCAAGGCATCGGCGACACCATTCGTGTCAGCCTGACGCCGGAACCTAACGAATCCCGTACCAAGGAAGTCATCGTCGCGCAGGAGATCCTGCAGACTATGGGTATTCGTTCATTTACACCCTTGGTAACAGCATGTCCGGGTTGTGGGCGCACGACTTCGACCTATTTCCAGGAGCTGGCTTTGCAGATTCAGACTTATCTGCGCAACCAGATGCCGGTCTGGCGCACGCAATATCCCGGCGTGGAAAACATGAACGTGGCCGTGATGGGCTGCGTGGTGAACGGGCCGGGCGAGTCCAAACTGGCCAATATCGGCATCAGCCTGCCCGGCACGGGAGAAACGCCCGTCGCGCCGGTGTTCGTGGATGGCGTGAAAACCGTGACGCTGAAGGGTGATCACATCGCGGAAGAGTTCCAGCAGATCGTCGATGACTATGTGAAAAACCATTATCAAAACGGCATGGACGACACAGGCATGCGCAAAGCCCGCATGGATAATGGCTCACAGGCCGGTGAAAAAAAAGCCATTCCAATTCAAGCAGTTAATACCTAATCTAATACTCATGGCACAAAAAATACAATCCATCAAAGGTTTTTACGACATCCTGCCGGAAACCACGCCATTGTGGTTCAAGCTGGAGGACACGGCGCGTCAGGTGTTGGCACAATATGGCTATAACCAGATTCGCACACCGGTGGTCGAAAGCACGGAGCTGTTCGTCCGCAGTGTGGGTGAGCATACCGATATTGTCGAAAAAGAAATGTATGCCTGGGAAGACAAACTCAATGGCGACAAGCTGACCCTGCGGCCGGAAGGCACGGCAGGCACGGTGCGCGCGGTGGTGGAGCATAGCCTCACTTACAATGCGCCACAGCGTTTATGGTACATGGGGCCGATGTTCAGGCACGAGAACGTGCAAAAAGGTCGTCAGCGCCAGTTTCACCAAATCGGTGCCGAGGCTTTTGGCTACGCCGGGCCGGATGTGGATGCCGAGCAGATTATCTTGCTGGCGCGCTTGTGGAAAGCGTTAGGAATCAATGACGTACAATTGCAGTTGAATACCATCGGCGATGCCGAGGAGCGCGCGGCATATCGCCAAACGCTGATTGCTTACTTCGAGCAACACGCGGATATTCTGGATGAGGATGCCAAGCGCCGTCTACATACGAATCCGCTGCGGATTCTGGATTCGAAAAATCCGCGTATGCAGGCCATGTGCGAAGCTGCACCCAAGCTGATGGATACGCTGGGTGCGGAATCGCAAGCGCATTTTGATGGCGTGTGTGCATTGTTGAACCAGGCGGGCGTACCCTATGTCATTAACCACAGGCTGGTGCGCGGGCTGGATTATTACAACCGCACCGTGTTCGAGTGGGTGACCGATAAGCTGGGTGCGCAGGGTACCATTGCCGGTGGCGGCCGTTTTGATGGGTTGGTGGAACGCTCTGGTGGCAACCCGACCCCGGCTTGTGGCTTTGGCATTGGCTTGGAACGCGTGATTCTGCTGATGCAGGAATACGGTGTGACTGTAGCGCAAACGCCGGATGTATACCTGGTGTTTGCCGGGGAACTGGTCGAGAAGCAGGCGATGAGTACCTCGGAAACCTTACGGGACGCGGGTCTCAGCGTGGTGATGAATGCGGGCGGCGGCAGTTTTAAATCGCAAATGAAACGTGCTGATAAGAGCGGTGCGCGCTACGCGGCGATTTTGGGCGATGACGAAGTGAACGCGGGCGAGATTTCTCTGAAACCACTGTTGGGGCAGGGCGAGCAGTTACGTTGTAAAGTGAGCGAAGTAGCCGAAAAACTGGGAGGCTGACATGCAAGAAAACAAAAGTTTTTTCAATGCAATGACCATTCTGGGTTTGTTGTTGGCCATCGGCATGGCGAGCGCGGCGTTTATCCTTGGCGTGCAGGCCAAACGCGCGGTTTCCGGCCAGCAAAGCATCACGGTGAAAGGCCTGGCGGAGAAGCCTATCAAGGCGGATAGCGCCGAATGGACGCTGAGTATCGGTGTGACGGATGCCACCCAGCGTGAGGCATTGAACAAGTTGGCCACCGAATTGAAAGTGCTGGAAGGTTTTCTGGAGAAGCAAGGCTTGCCCAAAGGTAGCTGGACAGTGGATGTGGAAAACATCAACGACCATTATGATGAGGTGTTTATCAAAGACGTGCCACGTCAGGTAAAGAATGGCTATCATGCTTACCAGAGCGTGCATGTAGCGAGTAAGGATTTGGAAAAAATTACCCATGCAAACAAGGAGTTGTTGCAATTGCGTGCTGAAAATCACCCGATCAGTGCTTCTCCTCCACAATATCTGGTCAGCAATCTGGAAGAAGTGAAAATGTCGCTGATCGCCGATGCGACCAAGAACGCCCGCACGCGGGCGACCGAATTCGTGAAGCAGGATGGCGTCAAAGTCGGGGTGATGAAATCGGCCAGTCAGGGCGCGTTCTATATTCTGCCGGTGGGCGGTGGCGAGAACAGTGATGACAGCTATGGCGGGGTTTACGATAAATCCACGATTGATAAAACGGCCAGGGTGGTGGTGACTATCGTGTATAACATCGAATAATGTCAGAAATTCTTAAAATTCAGTCGCTTAATGTTACGCCAAAAAGCGCGCCTTCGCGCTTGCTGGTGAACAATGTTGCGCTGACGCTAGAGGCAGGCAAAACGACTTGCATCGTCGGCGAATCCGGCAGTGGCAAAAGCCTCACAGCGCTAAGTGTGATGGGGCTGCTTTCCAAACAATTGCAGGCGAGCGGCAGCATATCGTTCCAGGGGCAAGATTTGACGCGGCTTTCGGAGCAGGCGATGCAAAAGATACGCGGCGCAAAAATCGGCATGATCTTTCAGGAGCCGATGACCTCGCTGAATCCGGTGCTGACGGTGGGATATCAAATCGGCGAGGCATTGGCGACGCATCTTGGCTTGAAGAATGCCGCCCTGAAAGCACGTGTGGAAGCGCTTCTGGAGCAGGTGGGTATCCCTGCGGACCGTTACGGCAGCTACCCGGACGAGTTGTCCGGCGGGCAGCGCCAGCGCGTGATTATCGCAATGGCGATTGCCTGCGAGCCTGCCTTGCTGATTGCCGATGAGCCGACCACTGCGCTGGATGTGACTGTTCAGGCTCAAATACTCAAGTTACTGGATGAACTCAAAACACGCATGAATATGGCCATGTTGTTCATCACGCATGATTTTGGCGTGGTCTCCGATATTGCCGATGATGTGATTGTGATGTTCCGTGGTGAGATTGTGGAAGCAGGCGATAAAAACACCGTGCTGACCAAGCCGCTACATCCTTATACCCAAGCCTTGCTGGCCTGTGTGCCGGATGCAGAAGGCAAGAAAAAACTGAAGCCAATGGATTACGCTTGGCTGAATGCCGGAGCTGCGGCATGAGCCAGGAAAATTCAAAAGAAGTCTTGATTGGTAGAAATCTGGTTAAAACCTACACACAACGTAGCGGCAGGTTTGGGTTTGGCACCAAACAGGTCAAAGCGCTGGACGATGTAAGCGTCAGCCTGAAGGCCGGTTCAACCTTGGCGGTAGTCGGAGAATCTGGCAGCGGAAAGTCCACGTTGGCGCGTTGTCTGTTACAATTGCAGCCTTTTGATGGTGGCGAGGTCTGGTTCCAAGGCACCAATCTAGCTACGCTGGATAAAGAAGCGCTGCGCGGCATGCGCCGCCACATGCAGATGGTGTTTCAGGATCCGTTCGCCTCCCTCAATCCGCGTATGAAAGTGGGTGAGATCGTCGGCGAAGGCTTGCTGATTCATGGTTTGGGCAATGCGGCCGAGCGTGAGGAAAAGATGCTGCGCATGCTGCAGCGCGTCGGGTTGACAGCGGATGACGCAAGCAAATATCCGCACCAATTTTCCGGCGGGCAGCGGCAACGTATTGGCATTGCGCGCGCTCTGGTTTTAGAGCCGAAAGTGGTGGTATGCGATGAGCCGGTATCCGCGCTGGATGTGTCAATCCAGGCGCAAATCCTGCTGTTGTTGAAAGAGTTGCAGGCAGAAATGGGGTTGAGCTATTTGTTCATTACCCATGATTTGCGCGTTGTGCGTCATATCGCCAACGAGGTGGTGGTGATGCAGCAAGGCAAGGTGATGGAGTCCGGCGAGGTGGAGCAGATTTACACCGCACCGCAGCAGGATTATACGAGACAGTTATTGAGCGCAATTCCCGGCCAGCAGAAAGCGGCCAGGAAGGCTGCATAATGAAGTTAACAGATTTAGAGGAAAAGTATGGCATACGATTTGGAAGAGCAGGAACAGTTAGACGAGTTCAAGGCTTGGTGGAAAAAGAACGGCAAGCTGGTCACCAACGTGGTGATTGCCGCCTTGCTGGCTTATGTGGGCTGGCAAGCTTACCAGTATTGGCAAAACAAAAAGGCGGCCGAGGCTTCCAACCTTTATCAGAGCCTGCTGACCATGGAAGCCGGCAAGGTTGCCGAAGCCAAAGCACAAGCCACCAAGCTGATGGATGGCTATAGTGGCACCCCGTATGCGGGACGCGCTGCCGTGCTGCTGGCCAAGGCTGAGTTTGCCAACAAGGATGCCAAAGCGGCAAAATCCGACCTACAATGGGCTGTTGCGCACGCCAAGGAAAGCGCTGTGCAGGCAATCGCCAGCCTGCAACTGGCCGGTATTTTGCTGGAAGAGAAGGACTACGAAGGTGCGCTGAAAGTGCTGGACGGCGCAACAGATGCCGGTTACGCCGGTTTGCGCGATGAGATGAAAGGCAATGTCTATCTGGCGCAGGGCAAACAGGCCGAGGCGAAGAAAGCATTTGAAAGTGCGCTGAACAATTTGGATGCGGGTGGCGCCATGTATCAGGCTACCAAACTAAAGCTAGAGTCTTTGGGCTAGTGCGTGCATGATAAAGTTGAATGGCATGTTGCTCCGGAAGGCGCATATTTATTTTCTTGCAGCCGTACTGTTTTTGTCGGCCTGCAGCACGCTGACTGAGTTGCGGCAAGATTTTGCCGACCGCGTGTTTGGTCGTGAGCCGCCCAACCCGCCAGCCGAGCTGGAGGATATCAAGCCTACATATACCGTCAAAGTGGACTGGAGTGCGCAAACCGGTGAAACCGAGAAGCATGACTATACGCCGGCCATGGAGGCGGGAGCGGTGTACATGGCGAATGCCGAGGGAGAGCTGACCAAACTGGATGCTGCCAACGGACGCCAGATATGGCGTGTGAATATAAGTGAGCGTATCAGCGGTGGGGTTGGTGTCGGCGGCGGTGTCGTGATGGTAGGCACTGCCAAAGGCAACGTGCTGGCCTACGACTATTTTGGCAAAGAACTGTGGAAAGCCAAGGTTTCCAGCGAAGTACTAAGCGCGCCGCGTTACTTTGACAGTATAGTAATCGCGCGCGCCGGTAATGGCCAGATATTTGGACTGGATGCTGCCAATGGCGAGCGTAAATGGGTATATGAGCGTGCGATGCCCGCATTGACTTTGCGTAGCAGTGCCGGTTTGGTGGTGGATGGCGGCGCTATCTATGCTGGTTTTCCCGGCGGCAAAATGGCTGCTATTCGTGCTGATAACGGCAAATTGATCTGGGAAGCGACGGTGGCACAACCCAAAGGGGTTACCGAGATTGAACGTATTGCGGATATTACCAGCGTACCGTTCGTAGATGGGCCATTGGTGTACGCAGTGGCATACCAGGGCAAGATTGCTGCTGTGGACAGGCGTACCGGCAAGGTGGTCTGGAACCGAGACATTTCCAGCTACACCGGCCTAAGTGCCGAAGATGCGCGTATTTTTGTGTCGCACACGCTTGGCTCGGTGTATGCGCTGGATTTCACGAACGGCAGGACATACTGGCGGCAAGGCGCGCTTGCAAACCGACGTTTGAGCGCACCTTTACCGATGGGGAATGTTATCGCCGTTGGCGATCTGGAAGGTTATGTGCATTTCCTGAATCGCGAAGACGGTGCGTTTGCTGGACGTATCAAGGTGGATAGCGATGCTGTGATGTCCATGCTCCCAGGGAATTCGGCCAGTCAGGTGGTTGTCGCCACCCGTGGTGGCGGGCTATATGCTATCTCTGTGACGGCAATGCCGGAGCGTGCAACCGGCAGCACAAGCAATACAGACAGTGAGGGTTCCGGTAGCAGGCGACCGCTGCCATATTATGGCGATGTGCCTACGCCAGTGCCTCCTTCGGGGCCTGCCGCTCAGCCAAAATCCGATGCGGCACCTGCGATCAACAGCGATAAATCCGAGCTGGAGAAAACGATTATCGAGAAAGTCGAGCCGGCACCAGAAACGCTGCCAGATGCAGGCGCGAATACCGACAGCATTATGTTCAAGAAAGACCCGTTGGCAGCACCTGATGCCGGAACATCGCCTGGAACCGGGTCACAGTAGATTATGTTGCCTACCATTGTGCTGGTTGGCCGTCCCAATGTCGGCAAATCCACTTTATTCAATCGACTGACCAAGACGCGTGATGCACTAGTGGCTGATTTGCCTGGCCTGACGCGTGATCGTCACTACGGACGTGGCTTGGGGGCCAGTCGTCCTTACCTGGTCATTGATACCGGCGGGTTCGAACCCAAAGCCGAAGACGGTATCATGCAGGAGATGGCTAAACAAACGCTGCTTGCAATCGACGAAGCGGATGTGGTGATTTTTCTGGTAGATGGCCGTACCGGCCTGAGTCCGCAGGAGTACACGATTGCCGATACCCTGCGCAAATCCCAGCGACCTGTGTTGCTGGCGGTCAACAAAACAGAGGGTATGCAAAAAGCCATCGTCAGTGCGGATTTTTACGCATTAGGGCTGGGTGATCCTTTGTCCATATCTTCCGCGCATGGCGAAGGTGTGCGTGACTTGGTGGAGTTGGCATTGGAACTGGCGCCGGAGTCGGATGAGGATGTATCCGGGATAGCAGATAAACAGGCACAGCATCCCAGAATCGCTATCGTTGGCCGCCCTAATGTCGGGAAATCCACGCTGGTCAACGCCTTGCTCGGCGAGGAACGTGTCATCGCGTTCGACCAGCCGGGCACAACGCGCGATTCCATTGAAATCGAACTCGAAAAGAACGGCAAGCATTACTCTCTGATTGACACGGCTGGCGTGCGCAAGCGCGGCAAGGTGTTTGAAGCGATCGAGAAATTCTCGGTCATCAAGACCATGCAGGCAATCGAAGACGCCAATGTGGCGGTGCTGGTCGTAGATGCACAGGAAGGTATTACCGAGCAGGATGCGCACGTAGCTGCTTATATTCTGGAAGCAGGTCGTGCTCTGGTCGTGGCGGTGAACAAATGGGATGGTCTGAAAGAGGACGAACGTGACTGGATCAAGCGCGAGATAGACCGCAAGCTGCAATTTCTGGATTTTGCGAAATTTCACTATATTTCCGCATTGCGCAAAAAAGGCTTGAATGAGCTGCTAAGCAGCGTGGATGCGGCCTACAAGGCGGCGTTTGCAAAGTTGGCTACACCGCAGTTGACACGCGTGTTGAGTGAAGCAATCACCCAGCACCAGCCGCCGATTTCACGCGGCATCCGTCCCAAGCTGCGTTATGCCCATCAGGGAGGCGCCAACCCACCTATCGTGGTGATTCACGGCACACATGTGGATGCGATCAAGGACAGTTACAGACGCTATCTGGAAGGCATATTCCGCAAGGCGTTTACGCTGACCGGTACGCCGCTACGCATCCAATTCAATCAGGGCGACAACCCCTTCGTGAAAGAAGAAGCTCGCAAGCAGGGCGAGGGCCTGGTGACCATGCGCCGCCGCAAGAATGCACAACGCGCTGAGTTGAAAGCAAAAAAAGAGAAACTCGGTCAGAAGAGCAAATAGCCGTTCAAGGGAATTGGGCTTTGTCCGGTATCTCTTCCTTGGGTAACGGGTAAGCATCTGCGACGTAAGCCGGGCCTTTCATGATCATGACTACAACACAGCCGATGGCTGCCAGAATGATGAATATCCAATGCGTGATGCTGAACGCAATGAACAAGAAGAGCGTTTTGTTGCGCACCGCCTCATTTACAAAGCTGACATGATGGTAGGTAAAATAGGCGGCTAATCCCAGCGCCAGTGTGCCAATCAGAAAAATCTTCGGCAATATCTTAAATAAACGCCATTCCAACCCAGCCGGTGCGCGGGTATAGCCTGGAAGTTTGTTGAAAAATCGTGACATTGCATTAACTCTTGGTATGGCTGTAAGTCATTATACTCTGTTGTTCTGTCAAATTAAGGCTGTCGATGATTGTACGAGAAATCATCTGCTTGGTTCTTTCATTGGCATGGACTATACTAACATCGTTTGGGTTCGATAGCGCTTATATCCAAGGGGGGAGCATGTGTAATCCCCCCTAAAAATAGTCGCATTTAAAAGTAGAAATTTCTCGTAAACTATTATCAGGAGAATTTCTATGAAGACCTCGAAATACACAGACACTCAAATCCTAAGCATTTTGAAACAAAAC
>Ga0233425_10007933_pt1 | contig 14498 bp, 14 predicted proteins | sample Watercolumn_Towu_2_FD_181712 | JGI IMG/M metagenome (GOLD analysis project Ga0233425, IMG submission 181712) | Freshwater microbial communities from Lake Towuti, South Sulawesi, Indonesia - Watercolumn_Towuti2014_140_MG | ecosystem: Environmental > Aquatic > Freshwater > Lake | place...
TTGTAACCTCTCGAATTTCCATTGGAATCCCCCATGCGGGGGCGTGAGGTTACATTCTATCCATGGAGGTACGATGCCCTTACCCCTCCGCGCAGCGGCTTCGTCCAACAATCGGTTCAGATCGTGGAGAGCTCCGCTACGCTTCGCTCTCACGATCTAACCTTATTCGTTAGGTGCAGCCCCTAATGGATCAGTCCGCAGACGTCTCGGTTCCCGTTCGGCCGTGGTACCTCGCAGCCTTTCTAATCGGTGCCGCGCTGATTGTCGGACTTGGCACTCTGATAAACGCGTTCTCTGCGCCGGTACTCATGTCGAAGATGCCGCAAGGCGCACGGTGGGTCGTGCCAGTCTTTCTGGCAATTGGGGCCGTTCGCTTGTTCGCGATCTATCGTGCATGGCACTGGAGTCGTTCTGGTGTGTTTCTCTTCGCTGGCTGCACTATTGTTGCCAGTCTCGTGTCGCTGTTCGCTGGGCTTCCCCTTCGCTTTGTGCTTGGCCCACTCTTCGGACTTGTTGTCCTTTCTCTTGTGGTTCGTCCTGCGTGGAAACACTTCAAGTGATCTGCAGCATCACTTTGTTCGGACGCCATCAAGTGGGGGCCGCACCTAACCAGCCGCTCCACCACGACGCCTCCGGCGGCCTGACGGCCGCCGTCGGCGCGGGTGAGCGCCGGCGTTGGACGAAGCCGCTGCGCGGAGGGGTAAGGGCATCGTACCTCCATGGATAGAATGTAACCTCACGCCCCCGCATGGGGGATTCCAATGGAAATTCGAGAGGTTACAACACATGACTTCCCCATTCGCAGCGGACTTCGACCGCCTTTACCTCGATCAAGGTCGTAGAGTCGTTCGAGGATGCCTGTTTCGACACTCAACCGCCGCACCAGTCGCTGATTGAATTGTCGGAGACTGACTTCGCTGGACACCTTAAGGCGAGCCTGAGAAGTCTGCCATGACTCGTACAGCGCCGCATTGCCGCAAGGTCGGTCGCACGGTCCTTGTCGGAGAGCGGCTCAATCAGTTTCCACGAGCAATCAGTCATATCAAACTCCGAGACTTCGATAGATGAAAGTGTGACGTGGATGTCGTTGGTGGTCAGGGGAATAGAGATGACCAGCGTCGATCCAGCGTTAGCCGTGGCGGGCCACTTCGTGGCCCAGTTCGGGCAGGGTCACTCCTGCCTTCTCGGCATGGTTCTCCGGGCTCTGCTGAGGGACATAGGCCCGTTGCCGCATTGTCATCCCGTGGGTATAGTCGTCGCCACGCCCGGCGGGCGATCAAGCTCCCCATGGCTCCCCGACGCCCGGCCGGCGCCCGTCGAGGCCATTGAGAAATGGAACCCTCCCTGTGGGAGAGGGACTTAGGGTGAGGGGTGAAGTGCCTGACATTCTAAGAACATTTGTCGCAAGCTCAAGGCGCCCAGGCAGTCACCCCATTAACCCATCTCCCACAGGGAAGGTGGCGATTAGAGCGACGTTTGCGATTGGAGAGGGGCTTAATGCAACATCCTTGCCCCCCTCTCCGGCAGGGACAGGAGCTTCTCAACGCCATCGCCGGTACCCGCCGAACCGCCGACCACCCCATTTCAGGAGACTCTCGCCATGCCCACGTTCAGCCTGTTGTCCGCCACCCGCTCGATCGAAGCGACCATGTCCTTCGTGCTTTACCGGTTCCTGGTCTATCTGGGACTGGCAGGCGCCTGCCTGCTGGCGGCCCTGGCCGGGGCCGGCACCCTGATGGCGTTCGCCTCGTTTTCCTCCAAGCCCGGAACGGTTGCGGGATTCGGCGCCTGGCTCGGGCTGATCGGCTGCGGCTATATCGTCCACAAATTCCGCGCCGGGCTGTTCTTCAACGTCCAGGCCGGACACCTGGCGCTATTGGCACAGCAGGCGGACGGCCACAAGCTGCCGGAGGGCAAGGCCCAGGTGGAATTCGCCAAACAGGCTGCGGCCGCTGCCATCACTCCCGAACTCTTTCACCGGGTCGCTACCGCGCGCACTGCGGCGGCGGCGGATCTGGTGGCCGATCTGCCGCCACCGGCGCAACCGGCCTTGCGCGGGGTCCAGCAAGGCGCTGCCGCCTTCCTCGCCCGTACCGCCGCCGCGGCGGCCTTCGCCCTGCATTTCCGGAATCCGGCCGGCGACCCCTGGCGCGCAGCCGAATCCGGCCTGCTCAGTCTGGGCTTGCATCTCCGGCCGCTGCTGCTCTGCCAGATTCAGGCGCTGGCCCTGGAATTCGCCGGCTTCGCCGCCGGTTTCGCCGCCATGCTGTACCCGGTGGACTCCGCCGCTTCGTTGCTGCCGGTGGATGTGGGCTATTGGCGCTACGTCTTCGCCCTGGTGTTCGGCTGGGGCATCCAGTCTGCCTTCTTCACGCCCATCGCCACCACCGCCATGGCGCAGATGTTCTTCGCCCTCGGCGCACCGGCCGGGGAGGCGGCCGACACCCTGCGCCGCCGGCTGGTCGAACGTTCCGAGGCATTCCGCCATCTCGCCGCCCGCGGCCAAGGCACGGCTCGGGTGGCGGCAGACGCAGGTCCCGAACCGGCCGGGGAAACTCGGGGAGACGGACAACCGCCTGCGTGACGGCACAGCGGCAATCCGGGTGGCGCCGGGTCGGCTTCGCGTCACCCATCCCGCGCCGCAACCATACCGACCGGGGCCGCCAAACTGTCCGCAAGACTGCCCGAAAGGCTTATACTGACCCTCCGTCCGCAGGAATCCCGGCCACGTGCTCGGCATGTGGCCGGCCGGAACGATCCTGCGGCGCCGCGTTCCGGTCGGCCAGGCTCCCGGCACACCCAACCTCTCGAATCCATGAACGAAACTCCGATCTCCCCGATTCAGAGCAGCAGGCAGCTGAAAAAGCTGCGCAACTCCCTGGCCATCATCCATAGCCGCAAGCTGCTGTCGCAGCTACGCAAGGAAATGGAGGCGACGGTCTCCCACGACCAGTCGAAGCGAGTCACCTATCTGACCGATCTGTTCTTCCGCATCCACCGCGACATCTTCCGCGACTGGAAGGATCAGGCCACGGTCGACCACCGCCCCGGCACCATCACCGACGCGGAGCAGCGCAAGGCCTTTCGTGTCGCCGTCGAGCACCTGGTGCTAAACGACGACGACAACCTGGACACCGCGGTGTTCGACGCCAACGGCTTCGTCATGTCCACCGCCGACATCGCCGAGCGGCTGGCGATCTTCTACCAGAAGATGCGGGCGATCCGTCCGTTCGGTTACGGCAACAAGCTGACTCTGGACCTGTTCATGACGGTGCTGGGAAATCTCCCGGCGTTCAAGGCGGTCTACGAGCAGGGCATCGACTTCCGCCGGCTCGATGCCGCCGATGCCGTCGCCCTGCACGATTACCAGAGCGGCTTCGAGCAGGTGACCACCGCCTTCCGTCATGCGATCGACCCCCAGCGCACCCGGAACCTCAACAACCTGCCCAATGGCTATGGCAAATGGCCGGAACACAAGAAGTTCCTGTTCGGCCTGCCGTTCCTGTGTCACACCACCAGCGACGGCATCCGCTGCCTGGTCACGGTCAACGGCGGCCTGGTGCCCTGCGACTCGATCCGCGAGAGCCTGATCGTGCCCGGCAGCCACGTGGCGGACTACCCGCTGGCGCTGTCGGCGCGGGTGATCGGCTATCTGCCCGGCACCGAGCTGCTGCGGCGCGCCGCCAAGAAGGACATCGACGGCATCCCGCTGGGAGCGGACGGCACCGCGCCGCTGTTCTGCCTGGACGTGAACCTGCTGACGGGGCTGCGCTATCCGAGCCATACGGAACTGCTGGAGCTGCTCAAGGAATGTCTGGGATCCGGCGCCGGCATCCTGGCCCTGGCGGACAACGCGGCATTGCGGGACAAGCTGATCGCCGCCGCCGACGGCGACGAACGGCTCAAGCGGGCGGTGGAGATCGCCTACCAGCGGCTGGGCAGGGTGAAGCTGAAGCTGGAACAGGCCAAGGACGCCATCTTCCAGGACAAGACCCCGGTGGCGGAGCCCAGGCTGTTCTTATGCATGGGAGGGGCGGGTGTGGGCAAAACGGCGGTGGAGGAAATCGCCGCATCCGACTGCGGCAGCAACTTCGTAATCGCCTCCCTCGACGAATTCCGCCGCGAAAGCGACCTCTACAGCGTGCTCACCGCCGCCAACCATCACAGCGACGACTACATCTTCGTCGAACCCTTCGCCAACACCCTGCGCGACATGGTGGCGAGCCACGCCCGTGCCGAGCGCATCAACATGCTGTACGACGGCACCAGCATCCCCTATGTGCCGCGCTATGCCAACATCGTCGACAGCTTCAAGGACGCCGGCTTCCAGACCCTGATCGCCGCGGTGGACTCCTTCATCGTCAAGCCGCGTGGGCGGGAAGAGGAGCTGCCGCGCTCCGCCGCCATCTACAGCGTGAAGTACCGGTTCGAGAAGACTGGCCGGGCGCTGCCCTGGGTGGTGGCGGTGGACAAGCACATCCGCGCGCCAGGCTCCTTCCTCGACGCCCTGGGTCACGCCGCCCTCGACAAACTATCTCTGTTCGCCAACGACGGCCTCCGTGACAAGCACTATCTGGTGGCGGAGAGCTTCGCCTGCAGTGACGCCGAGGTGCAGACGCTTCAACAGTGCCAGCTTGGCGGAGGGCTGGCGCAACAGCTGCGCGTCCTCATCCACGACCGCTGCGATTCCACCCTGCTGCGCCTGGCCCAGGGCGATCCGGGCCGGCTCCAGGAACTGGTGGAACGCAATCCCATCTTCGAGGAAGGCAATGTCGCCTACCTGGTTTACAGCAGCCAGGGAGGCAACCGGCTGCTGGCGATCTACAACACCCGGCGCCTGGTGGATTTTCTCGAGAAGGGCCAGCTCAACCCCAACGCTTCCGGGGAGGAAGGCCTGCTCCACAAGCACGACTCCCTGGCCTTCCATGTCGATCCCAGGACCCAGGAACCGTGGACCATCCGCCTACAGGATTCGGCCTCCGCCCAACCCTGAGGCCCGCTCCTACTTCTTCGCGCCCTTCACCTCGACCGTGGCCGCCGTCATGGTGTACTCCACGGTGACCTTGGCGCCCTTTTGCAGATCGCCGGTCACCTTGGTCGAGGTGTCGCGGGCGATCTCCCATTTCTCCTTGCCCTTCTGCACCACGATCGCCGTGTCGCTGACCTCCAGTACCGGGCCGGTCACCTGGTAGGTCTTGCCGGCCCATACCGGCAGCGAAACCGCCAACATCACGAATAGCAGGATCTGTCTCTTCATGTTTCTTCTCCGGTTGCGGGGATAACTAGGCGCACCGGCACCTTACCAGCGATCCGCCGGCTGCCGCAAGTTGGCCACCGAGGACGCCCGCCGCCGCCCTACTGCAAACCGCGCTCTCGGCTACAATGGCGGCATTTCGACTCGGCGAGGCGACCATGGCTCCCTGCGAAGACTTGCCCCCCTCGGGCAACCCCACCCCGCTGCGGCGACCGCCCGGAGGCGGCCGCTCCACGGTGATTAAGGATGCCGCCACTGATAAGGCAAAAATTATTCGGTCTCGGCGGAAATAATTATTTGGGAATGGGTCGGTAAAAAACACAGGGAAAACGCGAGGTTAGCCGATGTAGGCCGGGTATCAAGCTTGCTAATACCTGATTAGACTGAGGACCCTGGGAAGGGTGGCGCAAATTATTGATTTATCTAATTCGCCGAAAAGGTATGGATGTTCGGTCATGCGACTGCGGACCCTTTATGTATCGCCCTTGCGGACCCTGCTGCGGACCGTCTTGGGGCTAAATTAAAACCAGAGGAAGCGCTCGCATCGGCGGCGACCTACTGTACAAAACCGTCACATATCCAGGTCTTGTCTAGACTTGAGCAGCTTTAAAAACTTGATGTACCTGCTCACTTCTTCGTCCAGAAAGGGCTTGAGCAGCTTTATGTCCTTGCCGGACCTTTTTTGGACAACATTGTTGTAAATTGAAGCTGCCGCCATTCCCTTCTCTCCGGCTTCGTCCAAGAGCCGGATTCTTTCCTCCTCCAGAAGCGATACCAGCTTCCGGTTAGATTCTTCGTCCATGTTGTGTCTATGGGCCCGGTAGAACTCCCATATCTCATGCATTCCTGTTGCCGATAGGAGGTCGGCGTTCGACACGAATTCACGCTCGACGCTTATACAAACTGCCCCCATGAGGGCTTCATCAATCAGCGCCCCTCCAAGGTCGAACGGAAGACTGGCAGCGTCGTCGCCGACCCTTGGCTGTCCCTCATCCCAGAAAACCCAATGCAAGTTAAGTTTTTCTGAACGCGCCAACTCAATCACATGCTCATAAGGGATGGAGTTGGTGCCCTTTCGGTTGGAAAACGCACTAGGAGTGAGACCGAGCCTAACGCACAACTCCTTGTCATTGCTGATCCCAAGGGCCTTCTTCAACCTAAACATCACGTTTTCAAACTCAAGTTTTCTTTTCATGTACCGCCCCTTGACAACTTTTCGAAACGTGTAGTAATATGACACAACGTCGGCATAAATCTTACACGAATCCATGAAAACAAAACAGCAGATAAAGCAAAGCTTCGAAGCTAGAGGGGAAACCATAGAGGCGTGGGCTAGGCGCAATGGATTCAAAGTGCGCACAGTCTATGCAGTCATCAATGGCCAACTGCGGGGCAGTCGTGGCGTCAGCCATCGGATAGCCGTTGCGCTGGGGATCAAGGATGTTGCTGACCACGCAGCTTGATTCGCTTTCCACCGACGCATTTGCTTGCTTGGTGGATATATCGCCCCGAAAGGCTAGAGCCGCCTTGGCGCGCTGCCACGACGGCCACGCCTGGCGCGGCGTCAAGCTGGACGTGGTTTTGCTTAAGGGCACCGGTGGACGGAGCGGCCTACAATATCTCGTCCGCCGCGACAGCATCCCCGCCAAATTCATCAAGAATCCGATTCAAGCGCCGGAACAGGCGCTTCCGGCTGAAAACAAGGCCGTCCCCGTACCGGTGGAACGGGCCCCCACCGAACTCCCCGCCCTGCCGCGCAAACAGCGCCATCTGAAGCCCGAGGCCGATGACTTCAAGCTGAAGTTGATTCATCGCATTCGGCGCGAAACGGATCCAGGAACACCGGAACGCGCGGCGCTGATTCGAGAACTGGCCCAGACGGAGCGCTATCCCTACGGCAAGAGACGCGGCCAGTTGGTTGGCACGACGACCCTCAAGACCTGGGTCAGGCTGTACACGGGCAGAGGCATCGGCGGTATCGCCCGCAAGGCGCGGGAGGATGCCGGGAAACGCCGAGTCCTGATTTCTCGCCACTGGAACAAGGAAGTTGACCGCCTTGGGTTGGGCGAAAACGAGCGAAAGAGGCTGGCGGACGAATTGAAGCGCCACGTGGCTTCCCAGTGGCGATCCGGGACGCCGACCTGGCCCACCGTGCGGATGAACTCCTTGCCCTTTGTGATGCGTCAATTACGGTCAGCCGGCTGCACTTTGAGCGACGAGGAGTTGCGTCCCATCTGCCTGATTCCGCGAAGCATCATCGAGGAAAAGCGCACTTATCGGGCGGTGGCCATGTACCGGGGTGTTGCGGCGCGTTCAGCGGCGACCCAGACCCCGCGAATCAAGCGCAGCCGCCGTCACCTTCGGCCCATGGAATGGGTGGCGGGCGACGCACACCACATCGACATTGCATTTCAGCGCGACGACGGTTCGTTGTGCACCATCAAGGGCGTGGCGTGGATGGATTTGGCCACCAACCGCGGGTTCATTACGCCGTTCGTCATGCCCAAAGGCGAGATGATTCGCCGGGAACACGTGATTGAATCCTTCGTGGCCATGTGCGCCGATCCCAATTGGGGTGTCCCTACCCGGCTCTATCTGGACCGAGGCGGCGAATACAACTGGGGCGATCTTGCCGGGGACCTTTTCAATCTCAAGCAATGCATCGACGTGCTTGATTTGGAAAGCCTGCAAGGCGACCTGGACGAAAGCGACGCCGTTGAAGCCGGGGTGTACCGGTCCCGTGCCTATAACCCGCAATCCAAGGTTATCGAGGGTCTGTTCGGCGGTCTGGAACGTTCGATTCTATCGCAACTTCCCGGCCACATCGGCGGGAATCGCATGCGGAAGAAGACCGAAAACCAGGGTAAGGCACCGACACCTTTCCCGGGCGATTTCGAAGCCTTCAAAGCCGCATTACAGGCGGTTTTGCGTTACTACCACGGAAAGCCGCAGCAAGGTCACTTACAAGGAAATTCGCCCAACCAGCGATTTCAAGAATTCATCGCCGACGGCTGGAAAAGCCTGCTGCTGGACCCGAACGAACTGGCCATCGCCTTCAGCCAGCGGGAGTTCCGGGAAGTGCGGGCGGGTGGGGTGTTTTCGTGGGGGGGTCTCGAATACCGCCACGACGAACTTATCGGACTTGCCGGTGTGGGCAAGGTGATGGTGGGAGAACCGCTGTTCGGCGACAAGTCCCGGCTGATCGTGTTCACGGAGGACGGGCAACCCATCGGCTATGCCGAGCAGGTGTTGGCGTTTGCGTTCGGTGACATTGCGGGGGCGGGCGAGCAGAGCCGTCAAGCGGCCATCTTGCGCAAGCAGCTGCGCGCGATGGAATCCGAAACGGACAAGATCGACCTGCGGCGGAACATTGATGATGCAGCCGAGGAGATGGGGACCGCCGATCAAGCCGAATCGAAGGGCATGGTCAGCATCGGCCCGCAGCACCGGCGAGTCGCGCAACAGGCCAAGGAAGTGCCCGAAACCAGACATGATGCCGAACGGGAATACCGTTCGAAGATGAGCAAGATTTGGGGTCAGTTCGCCAATGGCGGATGACACGAAAAACGCCCGGCCGTGCGCCAACACGGCCGGGCGCTGGGACCAAGGGTTGATGCCCTTGGATTTGGGGTTCTCTTGATCAGAGAGGCTTGATTATGAGTGAAGAGCACTTGAAAGCACAAGGCACGGCGTGCGCCACGGCGACGTACCAAGATATTCACAACCTGCTGAGCGGCTGCCAGCGGTTCGGCTTGATGGGCGCGGTGGTAGGCGATCCGGGCACCGGCAAGACCACGGCGGCCAAAGCTTATGGCGAAGGGCGGCGGCAGGTCGTGTATTACCGGATCAGGAAGGCGGCGGCGTCGATGCGGCATTTTCTGGTTCATCTGAACGAGCAGGTCGGCGGCTATTCCGCGCGGGAGTTCGGTACCGACGACTTTTACAAGGAAGTGCTCGATTGCTTGCTCCGCCTAAAGGAACAGGGCGGCATGCTGATCCTCGACGAAGTTCAAGACCTTGAGCCCGACGCCAAGGACGTGATCCGCAACCTGTTCGAGGACTCCGCAATCGGGATTTGCCTGATCGGAAATCGGGATCTGCTGACGCCCAATTTCAAACGCGGCAGGGCTTCGCAGAACGTCCAGCGGCTACTTGGACGGATCGGGCCGAAGATCTTGCTCGACAAGCCGATGCCCGAAGACATCGCGGCGATTTGCGCCTTTCACGGGATCAGCGGCAAGGAGGCCGTGCGGCTGGTGGGCAAGATCGCGACGAGCGGACAGCAATTGCACAACCTGGATTACTTGTTGCGGGTCGCTCGCGAGACCTGCTCCCAGGACCGGCCGTTGACCCTGGAAACGCTGAAAAATGCGGCTTTGCTGACGGGAGGTGGGGCATGAGCTGGTTCATCGGCTATCGGGTGCCCGGCGATCCGCGCGGGCGCTGCTTAACTCTCGACGACGCATTTTATGGCGCGGTGACGGATACGGACGCCAACCGGATCGCGGCTGAACTTCGGTGCCAGACCGGCAAGGAACCGGCTCCGCAAAGCGTGCGCGGGCGGCTGATCCGATTGGCGAAGAAGCGCCAAGGGGGACGGGTATGAGTCGATTCAAGACCGATCTTTCCTTCGTCGCTGAACTGGAACAGAAACTTGCCAGGGTTCGCGCGCTCATCACGGCCATGTCCGAGATGAAGGGAATCATTGAACCGGCGGACGAACAGGCCGAAACGTTGGGCGAGCTACTGCGCCTGGCGCTGGATGTTCTGCCGGGTTCCTGGGACACCTACGAGGCTTTACAGGGCTTCGCAAGCAGCGTCCACCAGGAAGTCGAGGCCCAAATGCGCCAAGCGCGCGCCCTCGATCCGGCGGTGCTGACTTCGCTGATCAATACCCTGGCAGCCCCGTTGGTTGGCGTTGAAACCGTGCGCTCGGCAGGCATGCAGTTGGCGCGCTACGCGGATGAGGACGAGGCGTGGCGGCCGGCGCTGGACATCTGGCAACGCGGCATTGCCGCCAAGGGCTGGACGCTTTCCTGGCGGGAAGAGCAGACCGGCAGCAAGTATCTGGAACTGGAAAACCGAATGTTTGTGAGGAGAAATCGCCATGATCATGAACAAGCAGAAACTTAGCGTTATCCACATTGCGAAGGATCGGCTCGGGCTATCTGAAGAGGCTTACCGGGCAATTCTGCACGATTTCGGCGGCGTGGACTCTGCCAAGGACCTGGACGAGCACGGCTTCGAAGCGGTGATGTTCCGCTTCGCTGGCATGGGCTTCAAGAGCACGTGGAACCAAAAGAACTTCGGCTATCGGTGCGGTATGGCATCGCCCCGGCAAGTGGCAATGATCCGGGAGCTTTGGGGGCAATTCACCGACGGCCAGGGCGATGACGCCAGCCTTGGGAAATGGCTGGAACACAAGTTCAAGATCGCTTCCCTTCGATTCCTCGACAGTACGACTGCTCACAAGGTCTGCGGAGCCCTCAAGCGGATGGCGGCGAAACGGGCCGCGTAAGCGAAACCGGGACCGCTGGTCCCGGTCGCCCAAGAGTGGTGTCTTGGGCCTGATGAGCAGCCAAATAGAACCGATCCAGGAATTTCAGGCAACGATCAACCCAGGGCATCGCCGGAATGCCGTTTAAATCCGCGCGTGTGCGTTTAAAAATTTTCTGGCTCCCGATGGCAGCGCGAACCGACCGTGCATGCGACTACGGGGCTCTTAGGCGGCTGTTCTATCGGAAAATTCTACCGAACCTCGCCGTAAAGCGACGATTTGAGCACGGAAATTGGTAAAAACTCCTTATTTAAACAGGACTTAAACGCGATGACAGAACACCGAATCACCTCGTTGGCGGAATGGCGACGGCTGCACAAGCCGGGAAATCCATCCCGTCTTGATACGGATGAAGAACTTCGCTCTTTCGTTGAGGAACACATCAGCCGGACAACTTTTCACAAACTGGCGGCGCTGATTCTTCAGCGCTTTGGCTCTGAACGGTCTGTTTCGCCGACCGTGCTTCATCGCTATTGGTCGAAACACAAGGAGCGGCTGCTGAACAACGCCACGGCCGAATAGGCGCTCTCTTCCCCCACCTTCTCCTTTTTCACCCTACACCGGAACGGCTTCCGGATGGCCATGGGCGAGCGGTAGGAATATTTTCCATGGGAAACCGACCCGCACAGGTGTCCCATGCCATTCGCCAACCTTCCGGCCGATCCCGAAGTCAAGTCGCTTCTGCCGTCATCCCTGCGCTTTCTGGCTGAACAAGGCGTCTCTGTCCGCTCGATCCTGGCCCTGATCGGCCGGTTCGGCGGGGAAACGCTCAAGGTCCCCAGCAAGGATGCTGAAAACTCAGAACTCGGGCGCGTGATCGGCGGCGAAGACGCCCGGAAGGTCATCAAGTTCTGGGGCGGCGCTTCCGTCTACCTCCCCCGAGCAACCAGCCTGCACAACTTCATCCGGGATCGGGAAATCCGCCGCATGCGGCGCGAGGGTGCCACGAACGTCGCCATCGCGCGCCACTTCTACATCACCGAACGAACCGTGCGCGCCATCCTGGCGCGTACCGCATCAACCGCCACCGCGCCCAACGCAGACCCAAGCCAAGGCGCATAACTACCCCAGGAGGCCGCCATGGCTTTGACCAAAGACCGAAATACCCCGTTCCGCGAAGGCGACTTGGTGTCTCACCCCGTCGCGGCTGCCAAGAAGATCTATGCCGGTGCGCTCGTCGTCTTGAACGCCACCGGATACGCGGAGCCGGGATCGACCGCAACGACCTTGAAAGCGGTCGGGCGGGCCGAAGTGTTCGCAGACAACAGTACGGGTCTGGATGGTGCCGTCTCGGTCTCCATTCGTCGCGGCGCGTTCAAGTACAAGAACCACACCGATGCCGTAACTCGGGCCGACATCGGTAATTCCTGCTACATCGTGGACGATGAGACGGTGGCCAAGACCAATGGCACCAGCACCCGCTCGGCAGCCGGCAAAGTCATCGATCTGGATACCGATGGCGTCTGGGTGGAGATTCGATAATGGATAGATCGGAAACCGAAAACCTTGGCGCTTACACCGTGACGCTGGCCGCTGACCAGGCGGGGGAAGACATTGCGCAAGGCCAGTGGATACACCTGATCCCGGCGGGCGAGTTCACCGCCAGAGACGGGCGCGGGCCGTTCTCGGCCGGCGATGCCGGGAAAATCGTTGCCGCATCGATCCAGTACGCCGGAACCCGACAAATCCCGGTCGATTACGAGCACCAGACCGACAACGCCCCCAAGAACGGCCAACCCGCGCCAGCCGCTGGCTGGATCAAGACGCTGCAAGCACGGGCGGATGGCGTATGGGGATTGGTCGAGTGGACAGCGAAGGCCGTGGAGCATCTGAAGGCCAAGGAGTATCGCTATCTAAGTCCGGTGTTCAATTACCGGGAGGACGGCGAAGTCACGCGCGTTCTGCGCGCGGCGTTGACCAATAACCCGGCGCTGACGGAATTGACGGCGCTGGCCAGAGCGCAAGACCGGCCGGCGGCCGGGCCTTCGCTCGACGATATCCGCGCCGTCCTGGGCATGAGCGAGACCGATGATAACGACACGGTGCTGGCGCGAGTCAATGAACTGGCCAAGGACAGGCACGGCCGGGAAGAGGAACGCATCATGCTGGCGGTTTCCAAGGCCGTGTCCGGCGGGCACATGCCCGACACCATGCACGACTTCGGCCTATCGCTATGTCGCATCGACCCCGCCCTATTCGATCAATTCGTGACGCTGGTCTCGCCGTTTTTCCGCTTCCTGCGCGGCACCCAAACCGGTGGCAAGCCGCCGGATGGTGTCGAGGGGCGATTCAGTTCCATGAATGACGACGAACGGGCCATTTGCCAAGCGCTGGGCCACACCGAAGACGATTTGATGAAATACGGAGACTGCTAGTCATGCTGATCAACCAGAGCAACATTCAGAACCTGTTCAAGGGGTTCAACACGTCCTTCAACAAAGGGATCGAGGGCGCGGCAAGCTACTACAAGGACATTGCCATGCGGACCCCCAGCAGCACCGGCGAGGAGAATTACGCATGGCTGGGACAATTCCCCAAGCTGCGGGAGTGGGTGGGGGATCGAGTCGTCAAGAACCTGATCGCCAATTCCTACACGATCAAGAACAAGACGTTCGAGGAAACGATCAGCGTCAAGCGCACCGACGTTGAAGACGATTCATACGGCCTTTACGGCCCCTTGATGACCGAATTGGGCAGGGCGGCCGCAGAATACCCTGACGAGCTGGTTTTCAACTTGATGGCGGCCGGTTTCGCAACGATCTGTTACGACGGGCAATACTTCTTCGACATCGACCACCCCATCAAGAACGCGGATGGCACCGATGGCACCGCATCGAACTTCGGTGGCGGTACTGGAACGGCTTGGTACCTGCTGGACACCAGCCGCGCGATAAAGCCGCTGATCTACCAGGAGCGCTTGCCCTACACGCTCACGCAGCTGACGGCGGAAACCGACGAGAACGTCTTCAAGCGCGACGAGTACCTGTATGGCGTTCGCGCCCGGTCGAATGTGGGATACGGCTTGTGGCAACTGGCCTATGCATCGAAGCAGGCGCTGGATGCGACTTCCTACACGGCCGCGAGAACCGCCATGATCAGCCGGAAGGGCGACGAAGGCCGCCCGCTCGGGATCATGCCCGATACCCTCGTGGTTCCGCCTTCCCTTGAGCAGGTAGCCCGCCAGCTACTCAACAACGACTTGATCGCCGCCGCCGGTTGTTGCAGTCAGCAACGAATGGAAAGGGACGGCAAAGTTGATCGTGTCGCCGTTTCTGAGTTGATGATCTGGTCGGCATGACTGAATAGGCCGGGGCAAGTCCCCGGCTTTTTCGTAGCATGACTCATTAAGCGGGACCGGTCATGTTTATGTCGCAAATCATGTTGCGCAAAGGAAGGTGCCGCTCTGATGCCCGGATATCCACCGTCCCCCAGCATACGTCCTAGACGTACTCGCCTCTGCCGTTGAAGTCTATCAGGATCGATTAGGGTTATACTGCGTTCATAGGCGGTGCGTTTCGAACGTCGAGGTCGGGGGGCGCTTCACGGTGCAACATCGGCTCCCGCCTGCTTTCCCGTCGCAAGTTTTACGACCACCATTTCCGATAGATTCCAGTCCGCGCCTTTCTTTTCCGATCCCGATTAGGACCGTTTAATCCCAGCTAGGCCCGGATAATTATTTCCTTCCCC
>Ga0233425_10007934_pt1 | contig 14498 bp, 2 predicted proteins | sample Watercolumn_Towu_2_FD_181712 | JGI IMG/M metagenome (GOLD analysis project Ga0233425, IMG submission 181712) | Freshwater microbial communities from Lake Towuti, South Sulawesi, Indonesia - Watercolumn_Towuti2014_140_MG | ecosystem: Environmental > Aquatic > Freshwater > Lake | place: Indonesia...
GGCGGCGGGGGCACGACGGCACTGTACGCGCTGAGCAACACGAACATCATCCAGATGAGCGGCGAAGATCTGATCCAGATCGCGCCGAACGCGGTCGTGAAGCTCGCCTCCCCGCTCCTGGTGCTCGTCGACAGCGCGGTCGCGACGTCGAGCGTGCTCAGCGTGCTCGGCACGCTGCAGAGCTCCAGCGCCTCGCCGTTCGTCGACATCGACCCGACGCAGATCACGACCGCCGGCGACTTCTTCACGCTCAACGGCGGCACGGCGGCGTTCGCCGGCGCGCTGATCTCCGACGTCGACGGCACGATCACGACGGGCAAGAACTTCATCGCGGTCTCGAACGGCGGCAAGCTCTCCACCACGGGCTCGGCGGCGCTCATCGCGCTGAACGCGACCTCGCTGACGACGGGAGCGCCGGGCCCGATCGGCAGCGTGCTCAAGATCGACGGCGCGCAGGCGAGCCTCCGGGGTCCTCTGCTCACCGCGACCGCCAGCGCGATCTCGTCGCGTGACGCGCTGGCCGACCTCGCGGGCGCGACGCTGACGGGCGCGAGCGCGGCGCCGCTGATCACCCTGCAGGGCACCACGACCACGACGAAGGATCAGCCGCTGCTACGGCTCATGCAGTCGTCCGTCACGCTCGGCGGATCGCTCGCGCGCCTCGAGGGCGGTGCGCTCGACGTCGGCGCCGGCGCGCTCGTGGCCCTCGCCCGCAACAGCACGCTGTCCGCGTCCGGCGCGCTGCTGAGCGCGGCGAACGCGACCGTGCGCGCCGACACGCTGCTCGCGAGCGACGCGAGCACGCTGACGACCGGCGCGGCCGCGCCGTTCCAGCTCACCGGCTCCAGCGTGAGCGTGCGCACGCTGCTCGCCACCACCGCGCTCACGCTCTCGAGCTCGCTCGTGAGCAGCCAGAGCAGCACGCTGACGAGCCGGGAGAGCCTCGTGCGGCTCGGAGCGGGCAGCCGCCTGACCGTGCAGCAGGGGCCACTGCTCTCGCTCGTCGCCGACACTGTCTCCGCGGGCGGCGACGTGATCCAGCTCGGCGCCGCCGCCCGCCTCACGCTCGGCGGCCAGATCATGCAGGCCAACGGCGCCGTGATCACCGCGAGCGGCGTCGTGCTGCGCGGCGCCAGCCCGCTCATCACGCCGTCGGCCGGCACACCGCTGCTCCGTCTCAGCGGCGGCAGCCTCACCGCCGCGGGCCTCGTCGACCTCAGCAATCCCGCGCTCGACCTCGGCACGAGCGCCATCGCAAGCCTCAGCGGGAACGCGATCGTGACGATCAGCACCGGACCCGGCGTCAAGCTCAGCGGCGGCTCGCTGACGGCGGACACGCTGGTCACGACGCAAGGCTCCACGGGCACGCTGCGGACCGGCAACAACGCGACCGGCGCGCTGCTCGATCTCTCCAGCGGCGCGGTCGTCTCCCTGCGCACGCTGCTCGACGCGTCGGGCCTCACGATGTCGATGACGACGCCGCTCGTGCGCGCCACCGGCAGCACGGTGGCGACGACGGGAAGCACGCTGCTGCTCGGCTCCGGCGCGGTCTTCACCAACACGACGACCGCCGCGCTGCTCGACCTCGCCGCGAGCAGCCTCACCACCGCGACGAACGTCGTGGACACGACGGAAGCGTCGTTCACGTTCCGCGGGCCGCTCCTCGGCCTGCGCGCGGGATCCACGGCCGCCGTGCCCGGCGCGGTGCTGCGCGGCAGCGGCGGGACGATCACCACCCCGACGGGGCCGTCGCTGATCGACGTGACCGCCTCCCAGCTCACCGCGGGCTCGCTCGTCGACCTCACCGGCACGACGCTCGATCTCGGCGCCGGCCGCGTGCTGCGCCTCGGCGACGGTGGCGAGGTGATGGTGAACGTCGGGCCGGCGGTGAAGCTCTCGGGCGCGAGCCTGATGGCCGACTCGCTCGTCGCGACCCAGGGCTCGACAGGCGTGCTCCGGACAGGCACGTCGACGACGACGGCGCTGCTCGAGCTCGCAAGCGGCGCGTCCGCGACGTTCCGCACGCTGCTCGATCCGGCCGGGATGACGCTCGCGGTCGCGATGCCGCTGGTGCGCAGCACGGAGAGCACGCTCGGGGCGACCGAGAGCCTGCTCTCGCTGACGTCGGGCGGCATCCTCACCGACACGACGACCGCCGCGTTGATGACGATCACGGGCGGGACGACGACCGCGCAAAGTCTCGCGCAGCTCACGTCGACGGGAGGCGCCGTCACGCGCCTCTCTCTCAGCGGGCCGTTGCTCGTCACGAGCGGCGGCACGGTCACGATGAGCGGCGACCTCGTCGGCATCAGCGGCGCCGCCGCGACGCTGATCACGCCGTCGACGAGCGCGCTGCTGCAGATCGCCGGAACGACGCTGAGCGCCGGCCGCCTGGTCAACGACGCGAACGGCGTCCTCTCGCTCGGTGGCCCGATCCTCTCCGCCACCGCCGGCGCGGGGCTCACGCTGACGGACGCGGCGCTGCGTGCCTCGAGCGCCACGCTCACGCTGCCGCAGAACGTCTCGCCCTTCAGCGTCGACGCCTCGACGCTCACGGCGGCGCGCATGCTCGATCTCACCGGCACGCCGCTGAACCTCGGCACCGCCCCGGTGGTCCGGGTCACCGGCGGTGGCACCGTGACGCTCACGAGCGGACCGATGGTCGCGGTGAGCGGGAGCACGTTCGTCGCCGACACGCTCGCCGCGGCGCCCAGCTCCACGGGCACGCTGCGCTCGACCGGTGCCGCGTCAGGCGCGCTCCTCGATCTCTCCAACGGCGCGAGCGCGACGCTGCGGACGCTCGTCGACGCCGCGGGCCTGACGCTGTCGCTCGTCTCGCCGCTCGTGCGCACCGACGGCGGCACGCTCACGACGACCGACTCGCTGCTGAAGCTGCTCACGGGCCAGAGCCTCACCGACACGTCGACCACCGCGGCGCTGAGCCTCACCGGCACGACGACGACCACGCCGCGGCTGGTGCAGATCACGTCGACGGGCACGGCGGCGGCGCTCACGCTCAGCGGTCCGCTGCTGACCACGAGCGGCGGCTCGCTCACCACGACGGGCGATCTCGTCGGCATCAGCGGCGGCAACGCGTCGCTGACCGGCACGACGACCGCGGCGCTGCTGCAGCTGAGCGGCGGCACGCTCGGCACCGTCGATCTCGTCGACGTCGCGAGCGGCCGGCTGACGCTCGCCGGCTCGCTGCTGTCGGCGACGAACAACGCGGCGCTGACGCTCAGCGGCAGCGCGCTGGTCGCGTCCGGCGCAACGCTCGCGCCCGGCACCAACAAGCCGCTCCTGCAGCTCAACGGCGCCACGCTCACGGCCGCGCGACTGCTCGACCTCGCCGATACCACGCTGAACATCGGCACCGGCGCGGTCGTGTCGATCTCGGGCGGCGGCACCGTCACGGTCAACGCCGGGCCCGGCGTGAAGCTGAGCGGCGGCGCGCTCACCGCCGACGTGCTCGCGACGACCGACGGGTCGACCGGCACGCTGCGCACGGTCAGCCCGGCGAGCGGCGCGCTCCTCGATCTCTCGAGCGGCGCGACCGCGACCCTGCGCACGCTGCTCCAGTCGTCCGGCCTCACGGTCTCGCTCGTCACGCCGCTCGTCACCACGAACGGCGGCACGCTCACGGCGACCGGCGATCTCCTCGGCCTCAGCGGCAGCACCGCCTCCCTCGCGAGCACCGCGACCGGCGCGCTGCTGCAATTCGCCGGCACGACGGTCAGCGCCGTCGACCTGGTCGACGTCAGCAACTCCGGCACGCTGCGCGTCGCCGGGCCGCTGCTCTCCGCGACGTCGAGCGCCGCGCTCACGCTCACCGGGGCCGCGCTCGCCGCCTCGAGCGCGACGCTCACGCCGGCCGCGAATCAGTCGCTGCTGCGGGTGACCGGCTCCACGCTCACGGCGGCGAAGCTGCTCGACCTCACGAGCACGACGCTCGATCTCGGCACCGGCCCCGTCCTCACGATCGCGAGCGGCGGCACCGTCACGATCAACGCGGGCCCGGTGGTGAAGCTCAACGGCGGCGCGCTCACCGCCGACGCGCTCGCCACGACCGGCGGATCGACGGGCACGCTGCGCGCGGTCAGCCCCGCGACCGGCGCGCTGCTCGACCTCTCCAACGGCGCGACCGCGACGCTGCGCACGCTCGTCGAGTCCGGCGGGCTCACGCTCTCGTTCGTCACGCCGCTCGTGACCGCGAGCGGCAGCACGCTGACGGCCACGGGCAGCGCGCTCACGATCGGCTCCGGCGGCGCCCTCACCGACACCGCGACCGGCGCGCTGTTCCAGATCGCGGGCACCACGCTCGGCGCGGTGAACCTCGCCGACGTCTCCGGCTCGCTCACGATCGCCGGCCCGCTGCTGTCCGCCACGGCGAACGCCGCGCTCACGCTCACCGGCGCCGCGCTCAAGGCCTCGAGCGCGACGCTGACGCCGGCCGCGAACGGGTCGCTGCTCAACGTCACCGGCTCGACGCTGACCGCGGCGAAGCTGCTCGACCTCGCGAGCACGACGCTGAATCTCGGCACCGGTCCCGTCCTCACGATCGCGAGCAGCGGCACCGTGACGATCAACGCGGGCCCGGCGGTGAAGCTCAGCGGCGGCGCGCTGACGGCGGACGTGCTCGCGACCACCGGCGGCTCGACCGGCACGCTGCGCACGGTGAGCCCCGCGACCGGCGCGCTCCTCGATCTCGCGAGCAGCGCCACCGCGACGCTGCGCACGCTCGTCGAGTCGTCCGGGCTCACGTTCTCGCTGGTCTCGACGCTCGTCACCGCGAACGCCAGCACGCTGAGCGCGACGGAAAGCCTGCTCGCGCTCACCTCGGGGAGCAGCTTCACCAGCACGGCGACCGGCGCGTCGATGAGTCTCACCGGCTCGACGACGACGGCGGCGAGCCTGCTGCGCCTCACCTCGACCGGCGGCGCCTCGACGACCGCGACGCTCGCCGGCGCGCTGCTGAGCGTCTCCGGCGGCTCCGTCACGACGACCGGCGATCTCGTCGGGATCACTGGCAGCGGCGCCGCGCTGACGAGCACGGGCAGCGGCGCGCTGGTGCAGGTCGCCGGCAGCGGCAGCGGACCGTTCCTCAGCGCGAGCGACCTCGTCGACGTGAGCGGCGCGCTCACGCTGAGCGGGGCGCTGCTGAGCGTCGCCGCCAACACGACGCTCACCGGCGCCGTCCTGCGCGCGACCGACGCGACGCTCGCGCCCGCCGCGAACCAGACGCTGATCAACGTGACCGGCGGCACGCTGAGCACCGCGCAGGTCGTCGATCTCGCCGGATCGTCCGTGCTGAACCTCGGCAGCGGCGTGCTGGCCGCGGTCGCGAACAGCGCGACGCTCAGCGTCGGCGCCGGGCCCGGCGTCAAGCTCGCGGGCACCGCGCGGCTGATCACGACCGGCGATCTCCTCACCGTCGCCTCCGGCGGCACGCTGGGCACGGCGAGCGGCACCACGCTCGTCAGCGTCGCGGGCAGCGGCACCAGCCCGGTGTTGAGCGCGTCCGACCTGCTCGACGTCGCCGGCAGCCTCACGATCGGCGGCTCGCTGCTCACGGTGGCCGCGGACACGACGATGTCCGGCGCGGTGCTGCGCGCGGCCAACGCGACGCTCGCCACGGTGTCGTCGAGCAACCCGACGCTCGTCACCGTGAGCGGCGGCACGCTCAGCGCCGCGTCGCTGCTCGCGCTCAGCACGACCGGCAGCAGCTCGTCGCTCGATCTCGGCAGCGGCCGCGTCGCGGCGATCAGCGGCGGCACGCTCGCGATCGGCGCGGGCCCCGGCATCGCGCTCACCGGCGGCGCGAAGCTCCTCACGACGGGCGATCTCTTCGCGATCACCGGCGGTGCGCTCACGACGGCGAGCGGCACCACGCTCGTGCAGGTCAACGCGGGCAGCGGCACGCTGCTCACCGCCTCGGACGTCGTCGACGTCGCCGCCGGCCTCACGTTCGGCGGACCGCTGCTCACGATCGCCGCGAACGCCACGCTCACCGGCGCGGTCCTGAACGCGACGGATGCGACGCTCACCACCGTCGCGTCGAGCAACCCCACGGTCGTGACCGTGAGCGGCGGCACGCTGACCGCGGCGAAGCTGCTCGCGCTCGCGAGCACGTCCGGCAGCAGCTCGTCGCTGAATCTCGGGAGCGGACGCGTCGCCTCCGTCACCGGCGGCACGCTCGCCCTCGGCGCCGGCCCGGCGTCAGCGTCAGCGGCGGCGCGAAGGTCCTCACGACCGGCGACCTGTTCGCGATCACCGGCGGCGCGCTCACCACGCCGAACAACGCCACGCTCGTCAGCGTCGCGGGCAGCGGCACCGGGCCGTTCCTCACCGCGTCGGACCTGATCGACGTGACGGCGGGCCTCACGTTCGGCGGCGCGCTGCTCACGGTCGGCGCGAACACGACGCTGACCGGCGCGGTGCTGAACGCGGTCGACGCGACGCTCGCGACCACGAACAACCCGACGGCGGTCACCGTGAACGGTGGCACGCTGAGCACGGTCAAGCTGTTCGCGCTCGGCGGCAGCTCCTCGCTGGACCTCGGAAGCGGTGGCGCGGCGGCGATCAACAGCGGCGGCACGCTCGCGCTCGGCGCCGGCCCCGGCATCGCGATCACCGGCACCGCGCGGCTGCTCACGACGGGCGACCTGATCACGGTCGCGAGTGGCGCCACGGTGACGACCCCCAGCGGGGCGACGCTCGTGAGCGTCGCGGGTACCGGCACGAGCCCGTCGCTCAGCGCCGCCGATCTCGTCGACGTCGCGGGCACGCTCACGCTCGGCGGCGCGCTCCTCGCCGTCGCCGCGGACACCACGCTCAGCGGCGCCGCGCTCGCCGCCGCCGGCGCGACGCTCAGCGTTCCCGACGGAAACCTCATCAGCGTCACGGCCGGCACGCTCGCGGCCAAGCTCGCCGCGCTCAGCGGCAGCTCGGTGCTCGACCTCACGAGCGGCGCGCTCGCCGCGGTCGCGAACGGCGGCACGCTCAGCGTGACGGCGGGACCGGGCGTGAGCATCACGGGCACCGCGCGGCTCGTCACCACCGGCGATCTCATCACGGTCGCGAGCGGCGGCACGCTGTCGACCTCCGCGGGCGTCACGCTCGTCAGCGCGGGCGGAACCGGCACGAGCCCCGTGCTCAGCGCCGTCGACCTGCTCGACGTCGCGGGCAGCCTGACCGTGCGCGGCACGCTGCTCAGCGTCGCGGCGAACACCTCGGTCACGCGCGTGCTCAACGCGACCGACGCCACGCTGGCAAGCGGAAGCAATCCCACGCTGGTGACGGTGAGCGGCGGCACGCTCGACGCGGTCACGCTGCTCGCGCTCACGAGCACCACCGGCAGCAGCTCCGCGCTGAATCTCGGTAGCGGGCGCGTGGCGAGCGTCGGCGGCGGCACGCTCGCGCTCGGCGCGGGCCCGGGTGTCGCGCTCAGCGGCGGCGCCAAGCTGACGACCACCGGCGATCTGTTCGCGATCACGTCGGGCTCGCTCACCACGCCGAACAACGCGGTGCTCGTCCAGGTCGGCGCCGGTGGCAGCGGCACGCTGCTCACCGCGTCGGACGTGGTCGACGTCAGCGCCGCGCTCACGTTCCGCGGCCCGCTCCTCACGGTCGCCGGGAACACGACGCTGACCGGCGCGGTCCTCAACGCGAGCGACGCGACGCTCACGGCGGCGAACAACCCGACGCTCGTGACGGTCAGCGGCGGCACGCTCTCCGCCGCGAAGCTCCTCTCGCTCGTGAGCACGACGGGCAGCAGCTCGGCGCTGGACCTCGGCAGCGGCCGCGTCGCCTCGGTGACCGGCGGTACGCTGTCGCTCACGAGCGGGCCCGGCGTGGCGCTGAGCGGCGGCGCCACGCTCACGTCGACGGCGGACCTGTTCTCGGTCACATCAGGCTCGCTCACGACCGCCAACAGCGCGACGCTCGTGCAGGTCGGCACCGGCGGCAGCGGGACGATCCTGAGCGCGCCGAACATCGTGAACGTCACCGCCGGGCTGACGTTCGGCGGCCCGCTGCTCACGGTGGCGGCGAACACGTCGCTCAGCGGCGCGATCCTCACGGCCGCGAGCGCGACGCTCGCCACGACCAACGACCCGACGATGGTGAGCGTCAGCGGCGGCACGCTCACGACCGGGCGGCTGATCGACCTGAGCGGCAGCTCGTCGCTCGATCTCGGCGCCGGCTCGCTCGCGTCGATCGCGAACGGCGGCACGCTCAGCACCACGGCGACTCCGGCGGTTCGGCTGGTCGGCACCGCGCGGCTCCTGACGACGGGCGATCTCATCACGATCGCGACCGGCGGCACGCTGACGACCGCGAGCAGCACCACGCTCGTCACCGTCGCGGGCACCGGGACCAGCCCGGTGCTGAAGGCCGCCGACCTCGTCGACGTCTCCGGCACGCTCACGCTCGGCGGCGCGCTGCTCAGCGTGGGCGCGAACACCACGCTCACCGGCGCCGCGCTCGCAGCGACCAGCGCGACGCTGAATCCGACGGCGAACCAGACGCTGATCGACATCACCGCCGGCACGCTGAGCGGCGGGCTCGTGAACCTCGCCGGCAGCTCGGTGCTGAACCTCGGCAGCGGTGCGGTGGCCGCGATCGCGAGCGGCGCGACGCTCAGCAACACCGGCACCGGGATCCAGACGGCCGGCAGCGCGCGGCTCGTCACGACCGGCGACGTGATCACGGTGGCGAGCGGCGCCACGGTGACGACCGCGACGGGCTCGACCCTCGCGAGCGTCGGCGGCTCGGGCAATCCCGCGCTCAGCGGCTCCGACCTGCTCGACGTCGCGGGCAGCCTCACCGTGCGCGGCCCGCTGCTGAGCGTCGGCGCGAACACGTCGCTCGCCAGCGTGCTGAACGCGACGGACGCGACGCTCGCGAGCGCCAGCAATCCGACGCTGGTGACCGTCAGCGGCGGCACGCTGACCGCGACCAGCCTGCTGCTGCTCACGAGCACGACGGGCAGCAGCTCGGCGCTCGATCTCGGCAGCGGGCGCGTGGTCTCGATGAGCGGCGGCGCGATCACGCTCGGCGGCGTCGGTGTCGATCTCGCCGGCGGCGCGTCGCTCACGACGACGGGCAATCTGTTCTCGGTCGGCGGCGGCACGCTCACGACGCCGAGCGGAGCCTCACCGCTCGTGCGCGTGAATGCGGCCGGCGGCACGCCGCTCAGCGCCGCGGATCTTCTCAACGTCGCGGGCACGCTCACGGTGCGCGGCGCGCTGCTCACCGTCGCCGCCACTACCTCGCTCGCCTCGCTGCTGACGGCCGCCGACGCCACGCTGTCGACCAGCAACAACCCGACGCTCGTCACGGTGAGCGGCGGCACGCTCACGGCGACGAAGCTGCTCGCGCTCAGCAGCTCGACCGGCAGCACCTCGTCCTTCGACCTCGGCAGCGGGCGCGTCGCGTCGGTGAGCGGCGGCACGCTCGCGCTCGGCGCCGGGCCCGGCGCGGCGGTGACCGGCGGCGCGAAGCTCCTCACGACCGGCGATCTCTTCGCGCTCACCGGCGGATCGCTGACGATGCCGAACGACGCCACGCTCGTGAGCGTCGCGGGCAGCAGCACGGGCCCGTACCTGACGGCGTCCGACATTGTCGACATCGCGAGCGCGTCGCTCACGTTCGGCGGTCCGCTCCTGACGGTGGCCGGTAACGCGTCGATCACCGGCGCGGTCCTCAACGCCGCAGGCGCGACGCTGACCGCGAACAACAACCCGTCGGTGATCTCGGTGACGGGCGGCACGCTCACCGCGGCCAAGCTCGTGAGCCTGAGCGGCAGCACCGTGCTCGATCTCGGCAGCGGCAAGGTCGCGGCGATCGCCAACGGCGGCACGCTCACGGTCAGCGGCGGGCCCGGCGTGCAAACCGCCGGCACCGCGCGCCTGATCACGACCGGCGACCTGATCACCGTCGCGAGCGGCGGCACGCTGACGACGGGCAGCGGCGTGACGCTCGTCAGCGTGGGCGGCAGCGGGACGACGCCGGTGCTGAGCGCGGTCGATCTCGTCGACGTGGCCGGCTCGCTCACGGTCGGCGGCGCGCTCCTGTCGGTCGCCGCCGACACCACGCTGACCAGCGTGCTCACCGCGGCCGACGCGACGCTCGCCAGCACGAACAACCCGACGCTCGTGAGCGTCAGCGCCGGCACGCTGACCGCGACCAGCCTGCTCGCGCTCAGCAGCACGACCGGCAGCACGTCGTCACTGAACCTCGGCAGCGGGCGCGTGGCGTCGGTGACGGGCGGCACGGTGACGCTCGGCGCGGGCCCCGCCGTCGCGCTCACCGGCGGCGCGAAGCTCACGACGACCGGCGATCTGTTCTCGCTCACCGGTGGATCGGTGTCGACGACAGGCGGCAGCACGCTCGTGAGCGTCGGCGCTGGCGGCAGCGGCACGCTGCTGAGCGCCGCCGACGTGGTCGACGTCACCGCCAGCCTCACGATCGGCGGTCCCCTGCTCGGCGTCGCGGGCAACACGACGCTCACGGGCGCCGTGCTCAACGCGAGCGACGCGACGCTCTCGACCTCGAACAACCCGACGCTCGTGAGCGTCAGCGCCGGCACGCTGACCGCCGCGCAGCTCGTGGCGCTCACGCGGACGACGGGCAGCACGTCGTCGCTGAACCTCGGGAGCGGGCGCGTCGCGCTGGTCAGCGGCGGCACGCTCTCCGTGAGCGGCGGTCCCGGTGTCGCGCTCGCGGGCGGCGCGAACATCACGACCAGCGGCAACCTCCTCACCGTCACCGGTGGCACGCTGAGCACGACGAGCGGCACCACGCTCGTCAGCGTCGCCGGCAGCGGCACGCCGCTGAGCGCGGCGACCCTCGTCAGCGTCACCGCGGGTCTCACCGTCGGTGGTCCCCTGCTCGCCGTCGCCGGCAACACGACGCTGAGCGGCTCGGTTCTGAGCGCGACGGACGCGACGCTCGCGTCGGTCTCGTCGAGCAACCCGACGCTGATCACCGTGAGCGGCGGCACGCTCGACACCGCGAAGCTGCTCGCGTTGACGAGCACCACCGGCAGCAACACCGCGCTCGATCTCGGCAGCGGGCGCGTCGCCTCCGTGACCGGCGGCACGCTCACGCTGGGTGCCGGCCCGGGCGTCGGGCTCACCGGCGGCGCGAAGATCACCACGACCGGCGACCTCATCGCGATCAGCGGCGGGTCGGTCACCACCCCGAACGGCGCGACGCTCGTCAGCGTCGGCGCGGGCGGCAGCGGCACGCTGCTGAGCGCGTCGGATCTCGTCGACGTCTCCGCGAGCCTCACGTTCGGCGGTCCGCTGCTCTCCGTCGCCGCGAACACCACGCTGACCGGCGCCGTGCTCAACGCGGCGAGCGCGACGCTGAGCACGACGAACAACCCGACCGTCGTCAGCGTCACGGGCGGCACGCTCAACGCGGCCAGGATCGTCGACCTCACCGGCAGCTCGGCGCTGGACCTCGGCAGCGGCTCGGTCGCGTCGATCGCGAGCGGCGGCACGCTGAACGTCACCGGCGGACCCGGCGTCGGCACCGCGAACACCGCGCGGCTGATCACCACCGGCGACGTCATCACGGTCGCGAGCGGCGGTACGCTGACGACGGCGAACGGCGTGACGCTGGTCGGCGTCGCGGGCTCCGGGACGACCCCCGTGCTGAGCGCCGCCGATGTCGCCGACGTCGCGGGCACGCTGACGCTCGGCGGCGCGCTGCTCACCGTCGCGGCGGACACCGCACTCAGCGGCGCGGCGCTCAAGGCGACGAACGCGACCGTCACGACCAACGGCTCGGCGAACCTCATCAGCGCGACCGGCGGCACGCTCACCGCGAGCAAGCTGCTCGATCTCTCCGGCACGGCGCTCGATCTCGGCAGCCGTGCGGCGCTCTCGATCGCGAACGGCGCGACGGTGCGCCTGAGCGCGGGTCCGGCGTTCCAGCTCGCGAGCACGTCACCGCTGACGACGACCGGCGACCTCGTGACGGTCGCGGCGGGCGGCAGCTTCACGAGCAGCGCGACGACCGCCGCGCTGCTGAGCGCCAGCAGCAGCACGCTGTCGATCACGGGCGCCGTCCTCAACAGCACCGCGCCGTCGGGCGCCGACGCGGTGACGTTCGGAAGCTCGACGGTACCGTTCGTCTCGATCACCAACGGCACGCACTCGCTCGCGAGCGGATCCGGCAAGGCGATCCTCACGCTGAGCGGGTCGGCGTCGGCGAGCGAGACGGTCGAGTCGGTGTCGCTCGACGTCGGAACGCGGCAGCCCCTGCTCCACAACAACAGCTTCATCGACACGTCGGCGGCGACGGTGAACACCGAGCAGGTCCTGAAGGTGGACACCGCGCTGCTCGCGGCGACGGCGCCGCTCCTCGACCTCAAGAAGGTGTCCACGACGGCGAGCACGCTGACCTCGGCGTCCGACGCGCTGAACCTCCTGAGCAAGTCGAAGGTCACGAGCGTCGGCCCGCTGATCTCGCTCGACGGCAGCGTGCTGAACGTCACGAGCGGATCGCTCATCCGGCTGAACCCGTCGGCCGGCGGCGCCCTGCTGAGCGTGACGGGAGACCTGCTGAGGCTCTCCAACGGCAGCGCGATCAACATCAACGGCACGAGCGGGGGCTTCCTCATCGACGCGGCGGGCACGTCGGTGCTGAAGGTCACCGGCGCGCTCGTCAACTTCGTCGGCACGAGCAACACGCTCACGGTGAACAACAACCTGGCGCCGTCGACGACCCTGACCGTCGGCGGCCAGGCCTTCCCGCTCCTGCTGACGAACGGCGCCCAGGCCAGTCAGGTCACGATCGCGGGCACGCCGGTGAAGAACGCCGCGGGAGGGACGATCAGCCTGCCGAACACGGGCAGCCTCATCAAGGTGGACGGCACCACCGCGAAGGTCACCATCCAGGGGAACTGATATGGAAGGACCGGCCGTCAAGTGGTTTGTGACGGCGGTCTCGATCTCTCGATCGAGGGTGATGTCCGCGGGTAAGCGGGGATGAATTCCCGAGGACGCCGACGCGCGGCTGACGATGGGGCGGCTTCGACGACGAATCAGACTGATATGCGCGGGTTGCTCCGAGGAGCAGAGCCGCATGACACCGGTTCGTCGGGAGCTGCCTCCGTCTAGCGGCGCGAGTCGTTCCAATCCGGAGATCGGACGTCGCATAGTTCGCGCGAGGACTCTCCAGTCGTGCCCGCATCGCGCCGCGGCCGACGCCGCTCGGGAATCTCGAAGTCACAATGCTCGACCTCGTCGCGCCTCGATCACGATGGTTTAGGCGGCGGCGCGCCGGCTTTCGTGTCGCGTCATCGCGGCCCAGATGAACCCCACGAGCTCACGCGCGACCGCTGCCACCGCGACCGGCGTCCGCTTGCCGTGGCCGACGAGATGGCGGTAGCGGCGATGCAAACGTTGCTGGGCGCGCCACGCCTGACCGACGATCTCGTCGGGTTGTCCTTGACTGCGGCCCGCGAGCGCGCGGCCGATGGTGGGCCGATGCCGATAGTGCCAGGCGGCCTCGACGAGGACCCGCCGCGCGTGACTGTTACCGGCCTTGGTGAGGGCGCCGCGGCGCTGCGTCTCGCCCGAGGAGTACTCGGTCGGCACGAGCCCGAGGTAGGCCATGAGTTCGCGGGGCCGGCGGAAGCGCTGGAAGTCCACGACCTCGGCCAGGAGGATGATCGCCGACAGCGTGTCGATCCCGCGGAAGCATCGGAGCCAGCCGACCAGCTCGCGATAGGGTGCAGTGGCGGCTACGGCCTCGAGCTCCTGGTCGAGCTCGGCTTGGCGCGCCAGTGCTTGCTCCAGCGCGAACACCGTGGCCTCGAATGCGCGCTGCAGCGGCGGCAGGTCGAACCGCTGCTCGCGGATCCACCGCCAGTGCGCCTGGCTCCAGTTCTTGCCCGCGAGATAGGCGCGCCCGTGGCGGCCGAGCAGCTTGAGCACGCGATGCCGCCACCGCAGGACGTCGCGGCGGAGATCGTCGCGGCAGCGGACGAGATCGCGCACGGCTTCCTCGCTCTCGTCGAGGACGTGGATAGCGGTCAGCTCGCCGGCGCGGAAGAGGCGCACGAGCTTCGCCGCATCTCGCCGATCGGTCTTGATCCGCTGGCCGGGACGACGTGGGGTCAGCGCGGGCGCGATGACCGAACATGCGACGCCGAGGGCGGTGAGTTGGCGGTGCAGATCATAACCGGATACTCCGGCTTCGTAGCACGCGGCCACCGGCCCTTCTCGGGTGAGCCGCTCGAACAAGCGACGGATCAATCGCGGGTCGTTCGCCATCTCGCGCAGCTCGGGTTGCGCGTCACCGGGCCGTAAGATTCCCGCGACGATCTTCCGCTTGCTGTCGTCGAGCGCGACGTAGGTAGTATCCTTCTCCATGACCGGCCTCCTATCGCCTGTGGCTCTGTTCCTGCCCGGAACAACCCACGACTATGCGATACGGCAGGCCGGTCCTTCCATATTGTCTAGCGGGCGCGACGCGGAGCGCCG
>Ga0233425_10007935_pt1 | contig 14495 bp, 19 predicted proteins | sample Watercolumn_Towu_2_FD_181712 | JGI IMG/M metagenome (GOLD analysis project Ga0233425, IMG submission 181712) | Freshwater microbial communities from Lake Towuti, South Sulawesi, Indonesia - Watercolumn_Towuti2014_140_MG | ecosystem: Environmental > Aquatic > Freshwater > Lake | place...
CTGCGGGCAGGGCGCCGCCGAAGTAGTAGTTGATGTTCTCCTCGCCCGAGAGCCACGTCCCCCAGGGTGTGATGCCGCCCGAACAATTGTTGATCATGCCGAGCACATGACGGCCGCTCGGATCGTCCTCGGTGACGAGGCGGGGATGGCCGGCCGCCGGCCCGGTGAGATCCATCGGCGTCCGCGCCGTGATGCGCCGGGTGTAGGGCGAGCCGAGCACCGGGCGCCAGCCTTCCGCGCCGCGGACGATCTCGACCACCGAACCGCCATGGGCGGCCATCTCGACCGCGACCTGATCCGGGCTCAAGGCCGCGGTCACGGCCTTGCGGTCGGCCGCATCGAGACCGGGAAACATCAGCTCGGCATTGGTGTATTCGTGGTTGACCACGAGCAGGCCGCGCCGACCCTCGGTCTCGAGCGGGATGAAGCCGACGAAATCGTTGTTGTAGCCGAACTGGCGCTCTTGGCCCCCGGCGCTCTGCCGCCTCGGGTCGAAGGCGGGGGCATCGGCAAACAGCGGGTCGCCCCAGCGCAGCAGGGGCTTCGCCTCGTAGCCCTCGGCCACGTGCAGGTGCTCATCGACGCCGGCCGCGAGTTCCGGGAAGTCGAAGGCGGAACCGTCGGCCGCCGCGGCAGGCGAGGCGACGGCCTGCGGCGCGACCCCGGCGGCGAGCGCGGCGGCCAGCGAGCCGCGCATCAGGTCGCGCCGGGAGAAGCGGTGCGCGATCACCGCGTCGAGGGTTGGGGCGTCGGGCATGTCGGACATCGTTGCGCGTCTCATCAGCCTGCGAGAGTCGGCGCGCCTACGCCCGTCAGATGTCGCTTCGATGACGAAACAGCTTTGGGTGAGGGGCGGCGCGCTACGGAAGCGGCGCCGACAGGAGGGCGACGAGATCCCAGGTCTCGCCCTTCACCGATCGGACATTGGCGATCTTCCACGCGCCCGCCTCGCGCACCAGGCTGTAGCGCAGCTCCTGCGGGCCGCCGTTGCGGAATCGCGCCCGCACCTCGGCCCGGTCCCCGTCATTCGAGAGCGCTGCGAGCGCCAGCGATCGGGCGAAGCCCGCCTCGGTGTCCTGGCCGTTGACGTGAAAGGCGAAGCCGAGCCGCCCGACCTCTCCGTCGGCCTCGCGCCGGTCGCGCTCGTAGAGTTCGCGCAGTCGCTTCGCGTAGAAGCGCACGGCATTGATGTCGTCCGCCGCGTAGAAGGCCTGCACGGCCTCCACCGGGTCGGCCGCAGATTGTGCGAAGACCGGACCGGCCAGAAGCCCGAAGGCCAGCGCCAGGACGGCGCGGCGGCGCATCTCAGGCCGCCGCCGCGTGGCCGCCGGCCTCGGTCTTCAGCCACGCCGCGCCGCAGGCCTTGGCGAGTTCGCGCACCCGCAGGATGTAGCTCTGGCGCTCGGTGACCGAGATCACGCCGCGGGCATCGAGCAGGTTGAAGACATGGCTCGCCTTGATGCACTGGTCGTAGGCCGGCTGCACGATGCGGTGGCGGGCGCCCTCGCTCTCGGGGGCGCCGGCTTCGAGATAGAGGCGGCAGGCCTTCTCGGCGTCGGCGAAATGGCGGAACAGCATCGCCGTGTCGGCGGCCTCGAAGTTGTGGCGCGAATATTCCTGCTCGGCCTGGAGGAAGACGTCGCCGTAGGTGACCTTGTCCTCGCCCTCGCCGCCGTTGAAATTGAGGTCGTAGACGTTCTCGACGCCCTGCACATACATCGCGAGACGTTCCAGGCCGTAGGTCAGCTCGCCGGCGACCGGGGCGCATTCGAAACCCGCGACCTGCTGGAAATAGGTGAACTGGCTCACCTCCATCCCGTCGCACCAGCATTCCCAGCCGAGCCCCCAGGCACCGAGCGTCGGACTCTCCCAATCGTCCTCGACGAAGCGGATGTCGTGGAGCTTGAGATCGACGCCGATCGCTTCCAGGGAGGCGAGGTAGAGCTCCTGCAGGTTCGGCGGGTTCGGCTTCAGGATCACCTGGAACTGGTAATAGTGCTGCAGCCGGTTCGGGTTCTCGCCGTAGCGGCCGTCCTTCGGACGCCGCGAGGGCTGCACGTAGGCCGCCTTCCAGGGCTTCGGGCCGAGCGCCCGCAGGGTGGTGGCCGGGTGGAAGGTGCCGGCACCGACCTCCATGTCGTAGGGCTGGAGGATCACGCAGCCCTTGGCCGCCCAGAAGCGCTGCAGGGTGAGGATCAGGCCCTGGAACGAGCGTGTGGGCGAAAGGTCGGCGTCGCTCGACATGGCAGATCCGGCAGGAGGGAAACTGCCGGACCGTTTAAGAGCGGGGGGCGGGGTGTCAAGCGAACCCGCCTCCCGGCTCATTCAGGTCCGCGGTGCAGAGCGGTTGAAGGTCCGCCGGTCCTTGCGCTCCTTCGGTGCGGCCTCGATCGCGGGCTTGGCCGCCAGGAGACGCTTCACGCGTTCGTTGAAGTCGGACGAGGTGACGGGGCGTGCGCCCCCCTTTTCCGGAGCAAGTGCCATATCGGCCTCCGCTTGAACGCCCAAGGCACGGGATTGCGCGGAGGGTCACCTTCATATGGGGCGCCGGCCACCATTTGCGAACCGGATGCGCCGGGCGGGGTATGCGGCGAGCCCTCGGTGCGTGCCGGCACATCTTTTTACGATCCGCGGGCTCAGAGCGGGAACGGCAAAGCTTTCAGCCAAGTTAATGCGGCAAAGGAACAGCCCCGCTTCACCGCGACGGTCGAGCGGATACCAATTTGAGACAGATCATGCGCAAGGGATTGACTGTTTTCGCCGCTCTCGTCGCGGCCGCTCTCGCCACCACATCGCTGGTGATGGGTGCATCGAACGCGCTTGCCACGCCGGATGGCACCACGGCGGTGGAGAAGACGGTGGCGATCACGCCGGTCGAGATCGCCCCGGTCGCCGCCATGCCGGCGGCCGAGACCTGCACCCGCAAGGTCCGGGTGGTCTATTCCGGCTACTCGGCCCCGGCCGGCTGCGCGCGCTGAGCCGCAGCGCCATCAGGATGACGCCGAGCCTCAGGCGGTACCGAGGCAGCGCGCCCGCAACCCCGTCAGGATCCGCTCGAAAACGTCGGGCCGGTCGAGGGCGCGAGCCAGCACCACCGCTCCCTGGATGCCGCCCACGGCCTCCTCGGCGATGGCGCCAGCCGCCTCCGGACCGTGTCCCGCGCGGGCGAGGGCTGCGGTGAGCGCTTCGACCCAGCGGGCGAAGTAGTCCCGGAGGCGACCGGCGAAACGGTCGCGGGCATCGCTCAGGCTCAGGGCGCCGACCAGGCAGACCCGACGGCCGGAGCGGAAATACTCGGCGGTCGTCGCGAACATCGTCGCCACGGCCGCCCTCGGGTCGTTCGTCTCCCGCAGGGGACGGAAGACGTTGGCCTCGAACCAGCCGTCGATCTCGGCGAGCACGGCTACCGCCATCTCCTCCTTCCCTCCGGGGAAGAAATGATAGAGGCTCCCTTTGCCGAGCCCGGTCGCCTTCGAGATCAGCGACAGGCTCGCTCCCTCGTAGCCGTGCTCCCGAAACACCTCCGCAAGCAGCGGCAACACGTCGGACCGCTCGGCGACGGTGCGAGCCACGCGCTACAGCCCGAGATCGCTGAGGGACGGATGGTCGTCCGGCCGGCGGCCGATGGGCCAGTGGAACTTCCGGTCGGTCTCCGCGATCGGCAGATCGTTGATGGAGGCGATCCGGCGGCGCATCAGGCCCGCCTCGTCGAATTCCCAGTTCTCGTTACCGTAGGAGCGGAACCACTGGCCGCTGTCGTCACGCCACTCGTAGGCGAAGCGCACGGCGATGCGGTTGCCCTGATGCGCCCAGACTTCCTTGATCAGCCGGTACTCCAGCTCTCGGGCCCACTTTCGCCGCAGGAAGGCGGCGATCTCCTCCCGACCCTTCACGAACTCGGCCCGGTTCCGCCAGACGCTGTCGGGCGTGTAGGCGAGGGCGACGCGCTCCGGGTCGCGACTGTTCCAGGCATCCTCCGCCATGCGCGCCTTCTGCGCGGCGGTCTCGTCGGTGAAGGGCGGGAGCGGGGGACGGGGCATGGCAAGCCTTTCTGTACCGATCAGTACGAATGATACCGATCGGTACAGTAACTCGACTTCGGCGACAAGCCCGGGCTCGGATCGGGCAGGCGGAAGCCCTCCGCCGGGCCACGGGTGCAGAGTTTTCCAAGGAGTGAAAACCCCAACCGAATACCAGTCCATTCTGATGTGCAGCCGGCTCTAACAGATTAGAAACGGTCCTCAGGGCAATTCTTCAGCCCGACCGCCAGCGAACGCTTTGAAACTCCATGTCCGGAGCACTCCGCCTGCTTCTCGCCGTCATGGTGATCCTGAGCCACTTTGCCGGCGATCCGTATTACAAGCACTTCGGCTATTATTCCGTCAGCGTCTTCTTCATCCTATCCGGATTCGCCATCACGGCAGCGTTGAATGAGGTTTATGCGTTCGATCTCAAGCGCTTCTGGATAAATCGAGCGCTAAGGCTCCTGCCGCTCTACTACATCACCTTGGCAGCAACCCTGGGAACGGTTCTCGCTCTTCCCGGCGAAACGGCGCGGTTCTCCACGCACTGGGCCGGACCAAGCCTCCACGACTTCTGGCTCAATCTCTTGCTGCTGCCGATGATGAGTTGGGAACACCAATTCCGCCTCGTCATGCCGGCCTGGTCCGTCGCGGTCGAGATTTTGATGTACGCTTATCTCTCACTCGGATTCGCGCGCAGGAAGTCCTATGCCACCTGGCTGTTCGCGACCGCCGTGGTGTTCCATGCCCTCACAGCTCTGGGCGGAGACGGCTGGCATACCCGCTACTTCGACCCGCATGGCGCGACCCTCGGCTTCTCCATCGGAGCCCTGATCTACTTTCAACGCAAGCAGCGCCTGTCGAAGATCTCACCTCGAGCCGTCCCGCCCCTGCTGATGCTCTGGATCGCCAACATGATCTGCGGCGGTTGGATACTCTCCGACGACTACGTCCGCCTCGGAGGATTCTACCTCAACAGCATCATCGGTGCCGCGCTCGTCGCAGCCCTCGCGGATTGGAGGCCGGCCGCGACGCTGCGCGTCGTGGACGCGCACATGGGGGAACTGGCCTATCCCGTCTTCCTCTGCCACTGGCTGGCCGGGTTCGCCGTCGCGCTGGCGGCTTTCTCGCCCGAGGTGCGGGGAACCGGCTTCGCTCTTGCCGCGATCCTCGCCTCGCTCGGCATCGCCGTCGTGATGGCGTCTCTGAACGCGCGGTGCATCGAGCCGATGCGCCGAAACATCCGGCGAGGGGCGGGGATCACGGTGCCGCGTACGCGCGGGGGCGGTGCGGTCACCGCCGCCGGAGCATGATCCCTCGTCTACAATCCCAACCTTGCCCAGGCGGCGCGCTCCTCCACCGCCGCAATCAGCGCATCGGGGAGTCCGGCGGCCGTCTGGCCGGGACCGGCACGGCGCAGCAGGCGGGCGAGCCATGAGCCGCGGGTCTCGGCCACGAGCCGCAGTTCGACCTTCTCGCCGTAGCGGGCGCGCAACGTCCCGCGCAGGTCGCCGAGCGCATCGACGAGGCCGAGTTCGAGCGCCTGCCGTCCGGTCCAGACCGCGCCGGTGAACAGGTCACGGCTCGCATCGAGCTTAGGCCGCCGCTCGCGTACGAGGCCGGTGAACAGGGTCTGCACATCGGCCTGAATGTCCTTCAGCCGGGCGACGTCCTGCGGGTTCTCCGGCCTGAAGGGATCGAGCATCGCCTTGGCTTCGCCCTGGGTATGGACGCGGCGCTCGATGCCGATGCGCTCGATCAGCCGGTCGAAACCGAAGCCGGCCGAAACCACCCCGATGGAGCCGACGAGCGAGGCGGGATCGGCGACGATCTCGTCGGCGGCACAGGCGATCATGTAGCCGCCCGAGGCCGCGGCATCCTCCACGAAGGCAAAGACCTTGATCTCCTTCTCCGCCGCGAGCGCTCGGATGCGGCGGTAGATCAGGTGGGATTGTACCGGGGAACCGCCGGGCGAGTTGATGACGAGGGCCACCGCCGACAGCCCCGGCATGGTGAAGGCGCGTTCCAGGCTCGGCGCCACCGTAGCGATGGAGAGGCCCGGCCGGAGCGGCGAGACGGTGCCGATCACGCCGCTCAGGCGTACCACCGCGACCCGCGCCGGAGGCTTGCGGAAACGGCCGGGCAGGAGGAAGCGCAACCAGGTCGGGATGGTCAGCGGCATGGCGGCTTCTTTTCGCGGCTTCGTTCCGAGGTCGCAGAGAGCGCCGCCCTCGGGGGGCGGACCGATCCTCCGTTAGCAGGACGCCGCCGGCCGATCCATCGCGGCGGATCGAAGCCCTGCCCGATGCGTGCCCCACGTCTGGCCATCCTGGCCTTCGGGATGCTCGGAGGCCTCGCCGGCCCGAACGCCACCGCCAGCGCTGCCCCGCTCCCCGTGCCATCCGCAGCGGCCCAGGCGACCGATTCGGCCCTGTTCAACACGGCCCACTGGTACGGCCGCCGGCATGATCGGCGCCTCTACTGCCGCCCACGCAACCACTACCGTCACGCGTCTTGGCGGCCGCGGCCCTACTACCGTCGAGCCTACTGGCGGACGCACTACGACCATCGGCCCCGGTTCTACCACCCCTGGCACTGAGGCGTGGCGCCGAGCCCGAGGCGGATCGAGGGATGCCCGAGCGGGCATCCCTTTTCATGGGAGAGGCCAGGGGTCACCGCGATGCAGCGCCTCGGCTTCCGGCGTGAAGTGCCCGGCCGCGTCCTGAAGCACCAGAGGCGGCAACAGGCGCAACGGGGCGCGGCTGCCCTTCACACCCGCGATCAGCACGCGGATCGCCGGCCGCTCGGCCCGTGCGTGAACGGGGCGAACGGCATAGTCGCCGAAGCGTCCGCGCAGCGCGTCGAGGCAAGCGGGAAGGGCGTCGGCCCGGTGAATCAGGCCGAGGCGTCCGCCGGGACGCAGCAAGTCGGCACAGGTTCTCAGCCACCGATCGAGCCCCCCGGCCGCGAAGGTGTGCGCCGTGGCCTTCTGCGGGATGGGGGAGGGGCGGTGCATGCCGGACTCGAAGAAGGGCGGATTGGTCAGCACGATGTCGGCGCTGTCCGGCTCCAGTCCGGCCTCCCGGCGCTGCCGCGCCGGCGCCAGGAGTTCCGCCTCGATCACCGCGACGCGGTCGTCGAGCCCGTTCGCCGCCGCATTCTCCCGGGCGAGGGCGGCGAGGTCGGGGTCGCGCTCGACCAGCACCACGCGGCCGACCTCGGACAGTCGCGCCGACGCGAGCCCCACCGCGCCGGTGGCCGCGCCGAGATCGAAGAGCGTGGCGCCCGGGGCGGGAACGAGAAGGCGGGCGAGCAGCACCGCGTCGGTGCCGGCGCGGTGGGCGCCGCGGGGCGGCTGTCGCAGCTTCAGGCGACCGCCGAGAAAGGCGTCCGTCTCGGTCCTCACGCAGGCTCGCTCAGCGATCGTCGCGCAGTTCGGCGGACAGTCCGGCATCGGTCAGGATGCGGCGCGCCTGCCGCGCGTGATCATCGGGCACGAGCAGGCGCCGGCCGAAGGCGCCGATCGAACCTTCCAGCGCGCTCATGTGCTCGTCGGCGACGAAGAGCGGGACACCCGCCTCCTCCAGAAGCGAGCGCGCGAAACCGATCAAGACGATGTCGTTGGTGCGGATCAGTTCCGTCACGGCATCAAACCCCTTCAGCCGCCTCCCGGCATGCGGGCCCGCGGAGTATGGCTCGTAACATTGTCCACGCCCGTGCGCAGCCATGCGGCACGACCGCGTGTTGCAGTGCCGACGGCCCCGTGCGACAGGGGCAGCCGCGGGGCAGGGGTTCCGGCAGGGTGCCGGTCGAGAGTTTCCGGAGGCATCGCGCTTGGGCGTCGTCGTTACCCTCGATGAAGGCCGCTCCGATCCGGAGGCCAGCCTCACCGATCTCGTGCGCCTCGTCGCGGCCGGGATGGAGCGGGTGAATGCGACGATCCTGTCGCGCACCGGCTCCGACGTGGCGATGATCCCCGAGGTCGCCAACCACCTGATCGCCTCTGGCGGCAAGCGGCTGCGGCCGATCCTGACGCTGGCCTGCGCCGACCTGTGCGGCTACGGCGCCGAGAACCGCGAGGCCGACGGCGCGGTGAAGCTCGCCGCCGCGGTCGAATTCATGCACACCGCGACCCTCCTTCACGACGACGTGGTGGACGAGAGCGACATGCGCCGCGGCCGGGTCGCCGCCCGCATCAAGTGGGGCAACGAGGCGAGCGTGCTCGTCGGCGACTTCCTGCTCGGTCAGGCCTTCCGCATGATGGTCGAGGTCGGGAGCCTGCGCGCCCTCGACATCCTGTCGGCGGCGGCCACCGTGATCGCCGAGGGCGAGGTGATGCAGCTCACTGCCGCCAAGAACATCGAGACGAGCGAGGACGAGTATCTGGCCGTGATCCGCGGCAAGACCGCCGAGCTGTTCGCGGCGGCCTGCGAGGTCGGCCCGGTCCTGGCCGGGCGTCCGGACGCGGAACAGACGGCCTGCCGCGCCTACGGCATGAATCTCGGCATCGCCTTCCAGCTCATCGACGACGTGCTCGATTACGGCGGCACCAGCGCCGCGCTGGGCAAGAATGTCGGCGACGACTTCCGCGAGGGCAAGATCACCCTGCCGATCGTGCTGGCGTTGCGCCGCGGCACGGACGAGGAACGCGCCTTCTGGCGCCGCACCCTCGAGCGGGAGGATCTGGAGGAAGGCGATCTGCAGCAGGCGCTGGCCATCCTGCGCCGCCATCGCGCCCTCGACGACACGATCGAGCGCGCCCGCCACTACGGCGATCAGGCCCGCGCGGCATTGGACCCGTTCCCGAACGGACCGATGAAGATCGCCCTGTTGCAGGTGGTGGATTTCTGCATCGCCCGGGCGCACTGACGCGCCCGCAGCAGCGCCGTCTCAGGCGAGGCGCGTCGGCTCCACCCACCAGCTCGGCTGCAGGGCGCGGATCGCTCCCGCCGCAGCCTCCGCCGCCCCATCGTCTGCGAAGATCGCGAACACGGTCGCGCCCGATCCGGACATCCGCGCGAGGCGGCATCCGCCCTGGGCGCGCAGCAGCGCCAGCGCCTCGCCGATGACGGGGGCGACGGTGAGGGCCGGAGCCTCCAGATCGTTGCGGGCCGGTGCGATCGCGCCGAGCAAGGACGTCGCATCGAGACCGCTGCCGATCACCGGATGCGCAGCCCCGTCGAGCCGCTGCCCGACGGCCAGTCCCAGCGCCTTGAAGACCGGCGCCGTCGCGACGGGTACGCCGGGATTGACCAGCACCGCCGGCAGGGAGGCGAGATCGAGCACGGGTCCGATCTCCTCGCCCGCGCCGCGCATCATCCGCGCCCGCGGATCGAGGCAGACCGGCACGTCGGCGCCGGTGGCGCGGGCGGCGGCGATCACGGCGGGATGACCGAGCGGGAGGCGGTTCAGTTCGGCGAGCAGCCGCAGGGCGGCCGCCGCATCCGACGAGCCGCCGCCGATCCCGGCCGCCACCGGCAATTGCTTGTGCAGCCGGAACGCTCCGTGCCGCATGCCGTCCACGCCCGCGGCGAGGTGGCGGGCCGCGCGCAGGACGAGGTTGTCGTCGAGCGGCCCCGCCGGCCCGGCCGTGGGACCTGAGACCTCCAGCGCGAGGTCAGGGCCCGGCACCAGTTCCAGCATGTCGGCCACTTCGGCGAAGGCGACGAGGCTCTCCAGCGCATGGTAGCCGTCGCCCGGCCGGCGGCCGAGAACGTGCAGGGTCAGGTTGATCTTGGCCGGAGCGCGGGTGGTGAGCAGGGACACGAAGGCTCTCGGCCAGAGGGGCAGGGGATGCGCCCTGCCTTAGGCGGACAGCCGGGAACGAGCAAGACGACGGCTGGACCGTTCGGCAGAGGCCGGGTCCGATCCCAACCTCTGCCTGATGGGCCGCTCCCGTGCGAGAGACCGCTCGAGCGGCTATCTCACTTCCCCGGCTTCTTGTCCGCCGCCCCCGGCGGCTCGTTGGGTGCGGGCGCACCCTTCGGCAATTCCGGATTGTCCGGATTGTGCGGCGCCGCCACGGGGGCGGGCACGGCCTGAGCCGGATCCTGCTGCGGCGGGTTCTCGGCGGTGGCAGTCGGCTTGTCCGGCTCCGGCAGGCCGTCCTTGAGCTTGGCGTTGATCTTCACGAGATCGTCCGGCTCGGGGTTCAGGTCCTTGGCGTGCTGCCACTGGAACTTGCCCTCGAGCCGTCGGCCCGTGCGCCAGTAAGCGTCGCCGAGATGGTCGTTGATGGTCGGATCGCCCGGCTTCAGCTCGACCGCCTTCTCCAGCTCGCGCACCGCGTCGTCCCAGCGGCCCAAGCGGAAATAGGCCCAGCCGAGGCTGTCGATGATCATGCCGTCGCGGGGCGAGAGATCGACGGCCTGCTTCAGCATGGTGAAGCTCTCGTCGATGTTCATGTTCCGGTCGACCCAGGAATAGGCGAGGTAGTTGAGCACCTGCGCCTTGGCGTTCGGCTGGGTCGGCGGCACGAGGCTGAGCGCCTTCTTGAGGTCGGCCTCGGCCTTCTGCCACTCGCCGGCCCGCTCGTAGGCGGTGCCGCGGAAGTAGAACAGAGTCCAGTTGTTGGCTTCCTTGCCCGGCTCGATCAGGTTGATCGCGCGGGTATAGGTGTCGGTCGCCTCGGTGAACTTCTTGCGCGAGCGCTGCACGTTGCCGAGGGCCGAGATGACGTCGATGTTGTCGGGATGCGCCTTGAGCACGGTGTCGAGGTGCTGGAGCGCCTCGTCGCCCCGGCCCATCTGCTCGAGGTTGAGACCGATCTGGATGTCGGCGTTGAGCTTGAGCGGCGAGGAGGCCGGGATCTGCGCGTAGGCCTCGTTCGAGCGCTCGGTCTGCTTCATGCGGTCGAGCGTGTCGGCGAGCGTCAGCCGGGCCACGGCATGTTCGGGGGCGAGATAGAGGGCGAGCCGCAGGTAGACCACCGCCGGAAGCTCGTCGCCCTGCGTCGAGCCGGCCGAGCCGAGGCCGTAGAGCACCTCGGCGGCGCCTTCCTGGGCCGACGAGACCAGCGGGGTGAGCGGCTTGCCGGCCTTGAGCTTGTCGAGCGCGTCCACCACGAGGGGATGACGCGGCATCACCTTCTCGAACTCGCTGTAGGCGTCGATGGCGAGATCGGTGCGGCCGATCCCGGCCTCAAAGCGGGCATAGCCGTCGACGATGCGCAGGGTGTTGTGGTCGGCGTCGTAGGCCGCCTTCAGCTTGCGCTCGGCCTCGGCCCGGTCGCCGATCACCGAGGCGATCAGTCCGGCATGGTAGTCGCGGAAGACGTTGAAGTAGCGCTCACCGCGCAGGCGGTTCAGCGTCTCGTAGGCGCGCTTGCCGTCGCCCGCGCCGGCATAGGCCCAGGCGGTGAGCAGCGTCCCGGTCAGGTCGGCCGCCGCACCGCGGCCGCTGCGGCCGAAGCTCTGGCGAGCGGGCCCGTACTGGCCGGCCTTGAGCTGGCGGACCCCGAGGGCGAGTTGGGCGAGGCCGTTCGAGCTCTCGCGGGTGGCGAGCCGTTCGGCGGCGCGGAAGGCGTCGGTCATGGCGCCGTCGGCCAGAAGCGACACGAAGGCGCGCTCCAGAAGCTCGGCGTTGCGCGGATCGCCCTTCACGGCCTCGCGGTAGAAGCTCGCGGCGGCCGCCGTGTCCTTCGAGGCGCCGGCGATATAGGCGGAGAGGAAGTTGCCTTCCAGCGACTCCGCCGGCTCGTACTCGGAGATCGGCGAGGATTCCCGCGGCTGCATGGCCACGGCCGGCAGGGTGCCGAGACCGGTCGAAGCGAGCAGCAGGGCGAGCGCGGTGGCGCTCCGGCGGGTGGCGTATCCGAACATGGGCACCAGTCACGGCTCCTTCGCGGGACCGGCGGACGGGGTTTCCTCCGGCCGGCTCCGGTTTGGCGGGGGACACTGAACTCTTCCCGCCATGACCGCAAGGCGAAAGGATGGCGCGGGGGAGGGCCCCCTCGACGCCCTTCCTCAGGTGCCGTCGCCGATCTCGGCGCGGGCATCCTCCACGAGCTGAGCCAGCCCGGCATCGACCTCCGCCCCGAGCAGCGCGCGCTCGGCCGCGGTCAGGTCCTTCGCCCAGGCGCCGCTGCCGAAGCCGTCCCGGCAGCGCCCCCGCTCGGCCTCGATCGCGGCTCGCGTCTCGTCGGGGCGGTCCCGCATCGCCTGCACGAAGCCGAACCATGCCGCGCGCTCGACCACGGCGAGGCGGGCGCGCAGCCGCATCTCCACGGCGCGGACGGGGTCGACGGTCTCATCCTCAGCCATGACGGGCTCCTAGCGCTCCTTGCGCTGCTCGCAGCGGGTCTTCACGTAGGTATCGGCCTCCCCGCCATGGCCGGCACTCGCAGCGAGCACCGGTCCCTGGATCAGGCATTCCTGCAGCGTGTGAGCCGGCCCGATGATCACGTCGAGGGCGGTCTCGCGGGAGCAGTCGGGCATCTGAACGGTGGACGCGCAGACGAGCGCGACGACGAGGATGGGATTCATGGGGCCGGCCTCCCTGCCGGAGATGGTTTCGACGTTCGGAGCGTGTCGAGGCTCCGGCGGCCCGTCACGGTCGTCGGATGAGCATAATCCGCGCTCTGCGTCGGTTGAGAACGGAAAACATCCCGAAAGGCTGCCCTGAGCCGATGCGTCACAGCAGCCCGGTCAGGCCGGCGCCGCGGTCAGGGCCGGCCGGGTAAGGCAGGCGCTCCCCGCCGAAAAGGCGGAGGAAGGCGAGGAAGTCGCGGGCGTTTGGGGGCACCCCGCATGATGATGCGGTCGAAGCCCGGCGCGTCGCCGCCGTCATAAGGGCGCGCCGCAAGGCGGGCATCTCGCCTGGAAGGTGCACATGCCACCGCCGTCCCCCACGAACAGGGCGGAGGCGGTCCTCCCCTCCGCCCCGCCACCGGGCGGGACGTCCTCGAGCCTGATCCTGATCTCGCCGGCCACCATATCCGGCTCCTCGCGGCTGTCTCAGACAGATCCCAGGCGACAGATCGCGACCGGCAGCGAGGTTGCGGGCACCGGCCAACCCCCTGCACGAACAGCGTATTTCGCCACCGATTGGGGGCTGCCCCAAAAAAGTCGCAAGAGGGTCCTGTCTTCGCGCGGATCGGACAAGGTCGTGACCGGCGTTTTCACAGGGAGGCGGCAATGTCTTTCGAGATCGTTCTGACGCAATCCGCGCAGGAAATCGCAGAGAGAAGCGGTGTTCTTCCAGTGCTCGAGGAGCGCGCGCGCGATGAAATCGCTGAACTACCCGGAGAGGGGCTCGAAGAACTCGAGCGCCGCCTATTCCATGCCTTCGCACTCGACGACGGCACCGAAGTGATCTGCTCGCTGACCGCCGACGGCAGCGTGCGGGTCGATGCCTGCGAGGCGGAAGCGGCCGCCTGACGCGTCTCGCGGAACCGTGAACGGCGGGAGCGGATTGCTCCTCCCGCTTGAAGTGTCTCACGACGCGTCCGCCGATGGTCCTCCTTCCAGGGTGAAGACGATGGGGCGGGCGCTTCGCGAGACACTCGTTCCCGCGTCCGTCGAGGAGGAGACATGGCCCAGGATACCGTCGGCGTCGAAGCCGACTTCACGAGCCTTGAGGCAGCCCGCGCCGCAAAGGCCCGCCTCGTGCGGGCGGGATTTGCCCGCAACAGCATCGACATCGACCGCGAGGGCGACACCTTCATCGTCCATCTGCCGACCCAGGAGGCGAACCGGCAGCGGGCCGCGCGCATCCTCAAGGGCCACGCCATGATCGAGAGCGCCAAGAGCACCGGCTGGGCCGCCGCCGACACCCTCGGCAGCAACCGGCTGCTGACGCTCGGCCTCGCGGCGGTCGTCGGCTTCGCCCTCTACGGGCTGACCAACCGGCGCTGACGCGCCGCCGCTCCCCGGCGAACCGCGCCGGTTCGCCGGGGAGCCCCGTCACGTCTCGAAGAAGCGGTTGCCGGGCCGCGCCAGCCCGAGATGGTCGCGCAGGGTCGTGCCCTCGTACTCCGTGCGGAACAGGCCCCGCCGCTGCAATTCCGGCACCACGCCGGTGCAGAAATCGTCGAGCCCTTCCGGCACGAAGGGGAACATCACGTTGAAGCCGTCGCAGGCTTGCTCCGTCAGCCATTCCCCCATCCGGTCCGCGATCTGCTCCGGGGTGCCGACGAAGGTGAGTCCGCCATAGCCGCCGACGCGGCGCGCCAATTCGCGCACCGTCGCGCCCGTGCGGCGGGCATAATCCACGATCTGCGCCTGACCGCTCTTGCTGGCATTCGATTCCGGGATCTCGGGCAGCGGCGCGTCGAGATCGAAGCCGGTGGCATCGGTGCCGAGGCGGACCGAGAGGTTGGCGAGTCCACTCTCGACCGGCACCAGAGCGTCGAGCCGCGCCTTCTTCGCCTTCGCCTCCTCCTCCGTGCCGCCGACCACGACGAACGCGCCGGGGAGGATCTTCAGAGCATCGCGTGAGCGGCCCGCCGCCGCCATCCGGCCCTTCACGCCGGCG
>Ga0233425_10007936_pt1 | contig 14493 bp, 12 predicted proteins | sample Watercolumn_Towu_2_FD_181712 | JGI IMG/M metagenome (GOLD analysis project Ga0233425, IMG submission 181712) | Freshwater microbial communities from Lake Towuti, South Sulawesi, Indonesia - Watercolumn_Towuti2014_140_MG | ecosystem: Environmental > Aquatic > Freshwater > Lake | place...
TACTCCTCTTTGCGCGTGGGCAGATTGGCGGCGCCGAGCCGCGCCCTAAGCCCGAACCATTGATCGATCGCGCCGAGCGCGCCCAACAGGGCGAGGATCGGCCAACCGGCGAAGACCAAACCGAGATAGAAGATGCCGAGCGCGAAGCGTCGCCTCGGCCCGAAGCGATTCGCGAAGACGTGCACCGTCGCGATCCCGGCGATCGCATAGGGCAGCGCCGCGAGCCCCGCAACCGCGAGTCCGATCATGCCCGTCGGGTCGGGAAACAGGCTGAGCGCCGTGCCGCCCGCGAAAAGCGCCAACAAGGGCCGCGGCAACTCGAATTCCGCGAAGGGCTGCGGCTGGCGGATCGCCTTGGCGAAGCGCGCGAGCGCGCCCTGCGCCAGCATCATGTTGATCGCGGTCATGACCATCCAGGAGAGCGCGACGCCCAGCGGCACGATGCGCGCGATCGCCTTGGCCGCGTCCTGGGCCGAATTCTGTGGGCCGAACAGCCCTTCCCATTGAGACAGCGCCGTGCCGACCCGCCGCTCGATCAGCGACTGCAGCCCGTCCTCGCCCGCGCCCTGCCAGAGCGCGACGGCGAAGAGCACGAGCGAGGCCCAGGCCGCCATCCAGGACAAGAGATAGCCCGAGGGATACCACACGGTGCCCTGCGGCGTTTCGCGCGAGAGCAGCGCGCGCTGGACCAAGAAGGCCACGGGGAGCGGCCCGATGGCCGCGAACCAGAGTCCGGCCGGCAAGCCCGCGACCGGCACCACGACCGCAAGTCCCGCCAAGCCGCCGATCGCCGCCGCCGGCCAGCCGAGCGCAAGCCCGGCCGCGAACAGCGGCAGCGCCGTCAGGTAGCCGAAGATCAACGCGCCCAGCGTGCCCGCGAGGATCGCGAGGTGAAAGGCCCCGCTCGCCAGGCCGGCCAGGATCGCGATCAGGACGGCTCGCGTCATGCGCGTTCAAGGTCCAGTCCTCGGTTCCGCCCGTCCGCCCTATTGCAGGACGTAGGGCAGGAGCGCCAGGTTGCGCGCGCGCTTGATCGCCTGGGCGAGCTCGCGCTGCTTCTTGGCCGAGACCGCGGTGATGCGCGAGGGCACGATCTTGCCGCGCTCGGAAACGAAGCGCGACAGGAGGCGCGTGTCCTTGTAGTCGATCTTGGGCGCGTTCTTGCCCGAAAACGGGCAGCTCTTGCGCCGACGGAAGAAGGGCCGCCGCGTCTGGCCGCCCGCCGCCTGTACTGCCTTGCGATCGCCGTCCATCTTAGGCCTCCGTCCCGCCGAAATTCGCGCCTTCGTCGCGCCGCGGCGGGCGCTCGCCCCGGTCGCGGTCGCGATAGCCACCGCCGTCGCCGCCGAAATCGCGCCGCGGGCGATCGCCCCGGTCGCGGAAGCCGCCGCCGAAATCGCCGCGCTCGCGGTCGCGCTCGTCGCGCGAGGCGCGCGCCTGCATCATGGCCGAGGGTCCTTCCTCGAGCGCCTCGACGCGCACGGTCAGGAAGCGGATGACGTCTTCGTTGATCCGCATGTTGCGCTCCATCTCCAAGACGGCCGCCGGCGGCGCGTCGAGGTTCATGAGCGTGTAATGGCCCTTGCGGTTCTTCTTCACCTTGTAGGCGAGATTGCGCAGGCCCCAGTATTCGCGCTTGCCGACCTTGCCGCCTTGCGCGACGACGATCTGGGCGAAGCTCTCGGTCAGCGCTTCGACCTGCTGGGTCGAGACGTCCTGACGCGCGATGAAAACGGATTCGTAAAAGGCCATCGGCCTCTGCCTCCTTATGGCTGTTGACGGCCCGGCGTCCGCGGACGTGACGGGCCTAGCCGGACGATCCGGCAAGGAGAAAAGCGCGCGGACTATACGGATTTCGCGCGAGCGCGCAAGCGCTTTGGCGCGAAATGCCGCGGGCCTTTCCGGCCAAGCCATGGCGTCGGTCCGAACGCCCTACCGGCATCCTTACGACTGAACTGCGACCAAACGCGACCAAACGCGACTGAACTGCGACTAAAATGGGCCTACTTCGCGACCAAAACGAGCCAATTCGAGCCAAACGGGGACTAAATTATCAAATAAAATCAATGCGAGTGATTTTGGGCCTCTGCCAAGGCATTGACAAAACGGTATTTCTTCCCAAGAGCTTTTTTCGGAAGTCTCGGCCAAGGATTTCGGCCGAAGAGCCAGGATTTTCCTGAATAAGATAGGAGCGGCCGATTTGATTGTCAAAGAGCGGTCGGATCGTCGAAATCAATATAAGGGATTTATACCGAATTGTCAAGAGAAGATATGACCTAGGTCCTGCAATGCCTCAACGGCCATACGTCGTGATGCCTAGCGAGTCCGCGCATCGGCCGGGATTTCCTGTTCGCGACAAAGCTCATGGACCATGGCCATGGTGAACGGCCACTTGCGACCGAGGATTTCGCTCGCGCGCTTGCGCGATCCCAAGAGGCGGGCCAGATCGCCTAGAGCAAGATCCGATCGAATGGAAGCGAAGCAGCCATTCGATCCGATCACGCTCTAGAGTGAAGCCGCGCGCCCGCATTTGAAGCCGAATGGCAGAGGCCGGATCGGGCGCGTCGATGGGCCAACAGCGCTTTTCGCAATCGCCGATGAGCGCGAAGCCGCGACCGATCGCAGCAAGGCCTGATGCGTTTTCCCCCGCGATACGCAGCCGGAACCGGTCTCACGGCCCCTTGGAGTAGTAGCGCGCCTCGGATCAATCTCGCTTTTGGATTCGTAGGCATTTGCCCGAGCTAGGCGTGGCCGAAGGCCAAGCCTAAGAACCCGGCTTCCGCGACCCTTGAAAGGCGCGGCGGCGTTTCAGAAGGACCCGCCAAGCAGGACCAATGGAAAAGACCGGGACGTTGGACTATCGCATCGAGGACGGCATCCTCTGGCTGACCTATGTCGGCGATGTCGGGATTCCGACCATCGCGGCGACGTTCGAGCGGATCGTTGCCGACCCGTGCTTTCGGCCCGGCATGCCGACCCTGACCGACATCCGCCGCTCGGCCACGTTCTTGGAAGTCGCCGATCTGCAGACCGTGCGCGAGATGATGGCCGAGGCGCATAAGGGCGCGACCGGCGAGCGGCGCTCGGCGGTGATTTCCGACGATCCCATGGCCGAAAAGATGGTGCGCCTCGGCCAGGACGTGTTCGATCAAAAGATCGGCGAGCTCCGCGTGCGCCTGCGCCACTACCCGGCGAGGGCCATGAGCGAGGCGCTCGCCTGGATCAAGGGCGGCGCGGTCAAGGCGCTGTCGCGGTGACGTCGACAAGCGGGCGGGTGGCTATCGCCTCGACGAGGGCTTGCTTCGCCTCGTCCATGTCGGCGAGGACGCGATGATCGAGACGCTGACCCTGCTTGCCCAGGATTTCCACGACCTTCGGATGGGTCCCGCGAAGGTCGTCCTGCAATTCTTTCGGGCCAAGGCGCCGCAGTTTTTTCTATCGAATCGGGGCAGTGCGTGATAAGGACGGCCGCCATCAACGGTCTTGGTCGAGGAGCCGCCCCGATGATGGAAGTCACCGAAGCCCTGACGTTCGACGACGTCCTCCTGGTGCCGGCCGCCTCGAGCGTCCTGCCCGCCGAGGCCGAGACCCAGACGCGCGTCACGCGCGCGATCGCGCTCGGCGTGCCGCTCTTGTCGGCCGCCATGGACACCGTGACCGAAAGCTCGATGGCCATCGCCATGGCCCAGGCCGGCGGCCTCGGCATCGTGCATCGCAATCTCGGCATCGAGGAACAGGCGAACGAAATCCGTCGGGTCAAGAAGTTCGAAAGCGGCATGGTGGTCAATCCGGTGACCATCGGTCCCGACGCGACGCTTGCCGAGGCGCATGCGCTGATGGATCAGCATCGTATTTCGGGCATCCCGGTGACCGATCGCAAGACCGGGCGCTTGGTCGGCATCCTGACCAATCGCGACGTGCGCTTCGCCACCGACGTCTCGCAAAAAGTCTACGAACTCATGACCCGCGACAACCTGGTGACGGTGCGCGAGGGCGTCAGCCGCGAGGACGCGAAAAAGCTCCTGCATCGCCACCGCATCGAAAAGCTCCTGGTGGTCGACGACAGCTATCGCTGCATCGGCTTGATCACGGTCAAGGACATCGAGAAGTCGCGGCGCTTTCCGAACGCGACCAAGGACGAGCAGGGGCGCCTCAGGGTCGGCGCTGCGACTTCGGTCGGGCCGCAAGGCCTCGAGCGCGCCATGGCGCTGATCGACGCGGGCTGCGATCTCCTGGTGGTCGACACCGCGCACGGCCATTCCGAGGGCGTGCTCGCCGCCGTCGCGGCGATCAAGAAGCGCTCGAACTACACCCAGGTGCTCGCCGGCAACGTCGCGACCAAGGACGGCGCCAAAGCGCTGATCGACGCGGGCGCCGACGCGGTCAAGGTCGGCATCGGTCCGGGCTCGATCTGCACGACCCGCGTGGTCGCGGGCGTCGGCATGCCGCAGCTCACCGCGGTGATCGAGGCGGTCGAGGCCGCGCGCGCCAAGGACGTGCCGGTCGTCGCCGACGGCGGCGTCAAATTCTCGGGCGATCTCGCCAAGGCGATCGCGGCCGGCGCCTCGGCGGCGATGATCGGCAATCTCCTGGCCGGCACCGACGAAAGTCCGGGCGAGGTGATCTACTACCAGGGCCGCTCCTACAAGACCTATCGCGGCATGGGCTCGGTCGCGGCGATGGCGCGGGGCTCGGCCGACCGCTATTTCCAGGCGGAAGTGCGCGACAGCCTCAAGCTGGTGCCCGAGGGCGTCGAAGGACGCGTGCCCTATCGCGGCCCGGTCGGCGAGGTGGTGCATCAGCTCGTCGGCGGCTTGCGCGCCGCCATGGGCTACACCGGCTGTCGGACCATCGCCGAGATGCAGACGAATTGCCGCTTCGTGCGCATCACCAATGCGGGCTTGCGCGAAAGCCACGTCCACGACGTGACCATCACCCACGAAGCGCCCAACTATCGGCAGACGGCGTGACGCCCGGCGCGCGCGTCGCGGCGACGATCGAGATCCTGGAGGACATCGCGGGCGCTCACGCGGCCGACCGCGTGCTCGAGAGCTACTTCCGCAAGCGCCGCTACGCGGGCTCCAAGGACCGCGCGGCGATTTCGACCCAGGTCTTCGACATCCTGCGCCGGCGCGCGAGCCTCGCCTGGGGCATCGAGCGCGCGGGCGGCGCGGTCGGGTCCCGGAGCCTCGCTCTCGCCCAGATCGTCGCGAGCGGCGCCGATCCCAAGACGCTCTTCACCGGTCAAGGCCACGCGCCGGCCGCGCTCGATGCGGCGGAAACGGCGCTTGCGGCGGCGCTCGCCCAAGGCGCGGCCGCGGCGCCGGCCTGGGTCACCGGCAACTATCCCGAATGGATGGACGGGCCGCTCCGCGCGCGTTTCGGCGAGGCGCTCGCGGCCGAGATGGCCGCGCTCAACGCCCGCGCGCCGGTCGATCTGCGCGTGAACGCGCTGCGGGCGAGCCGCTCGGAGATCTTGGCGGAGTTCGCCAAGCTCGGGATCGAGGCGACGCCGACGCCGCTCTCGCCCCTCGGGCTGCGTCTTGCCGGCCGCGTCAGTCCCGATCGCCTGCCGCATCTGCGGGACGGGCTGGTCGAAATCCAGGACGAGGGCTCGCAGCTCGCGGCGCTCCTGGTCGGGGCGCGGCCCGGCGAGCAGGTGGTCGATCTTTGCGCGGGCGGCGGCGGCAAGGCGCTCGCGCTCGCGGCGGCGATGGGCCGGCGCGGCCAGGTCTATGCCTGCGACAGCGACGCGCGGCGCCTCGACCGCCTCAAGCCGCGGGCCAAGCGCGCCGAGGCGCACAACATTCAGCCCCATGTGCTGCGCGACAAAGACCCCTGGCTCGCCGAACAAGCCGGCAAATGCCACCGGGTCATGGTCGATGCGCCTTGCAGCGGCACCGGGACCTGGCGCCGCAATCCCGAGACGCGCTGGCGCTACGGCCCGGCCGAGGTCGCCGACCTCGCCAAGCGTCAGGGCGCGCTGCTTGACGTCGCGGCGCCGCTGCTCCGCCCCGGCGGGCGGCTGGTCTACGTCGTCTGCTCGCTTTTGCCGGCGGAAGGCGAGGAGGTGGCGAAGGCCTTTCTGGCCCGTCATGCGGATTTCGCGACGCTGCCGGCGCGGCGCGCCTGGGCCGAGACGCTCGAGACGCCCTATCCGGGCGACGATCCCTATCTCGTGCTCTCGCCCGCGCGTCAGAGCACCGACGGCTTTTTTGTCGCGCTGTTCGAACGACGGGAATGACCGACGGCCGAAGCGTGTATAATCGGTGGCGAGTGGAGGGCAGCATGAAACGGCTGGTTGCGGCGTGCTTGATGCTGGTTTCGGTCGAGGCTTTCGCCATGGCGGGCGCGGGCGCGGGCGGCGGGCCCGGCGTGCCGGGCGATGCCGACGTGGCGGCGGGCAGCAAGGCGATCGCCGACAAGAACTGGACCCTCGCGGTGCAGGCTTTTGCCAAGGCGCTGCAGAACCCGGAAAACGCCAAGAGCGCCGAGGTCTACAACCGCCTGGGCTATGCCCAGCGCCATGCCGGGCAGATGCCGGACGCGCTCAAGAGTTACGCCCGCGCGCTCGAGCTCGATCCCAAGCACAAGGGCGCGCACGAATACGCGGGCGATGCCTATCTCCGCCTTGGCGATCTCGCCAAGGCCAAGCATCACCTCGCCGAGCTCAACAAGCTCTGCCTTTTCGGTTGCCCCGAATACACCGACCTCAAGGCCAAGGTCGCCCAGGTCGAGGCCGGCAAGCCGCTGACGAACTAGAGCGCTAGAGCGTGATCGGATCGAATGGAATCGCCGGGGCGATTTCATTCGATCGGATTTTGCTCTAGCCGGAGAGGCGGCGTTTCTACCAGCTCTTGACCGCCTTGCGGGCGAGGCGCGGACGGCTTTCGTCCGGCGCGGTCATGGCACGGGACGATACGCTGGAAGTTCCCCCAGTTTCGCTCGCCGCGCCATCGGCGTCCGAGGCAGCGCGCGCTTCGGCGCTCTTGGGTCTTTCGGCGAAATACCAATGCGACGCCCCGAGACCGCCGCCTCCCATCATGCAAGCGACGACGATCAAGCTTGTTTTCACTAGCCACAGGACGCCGCTCTGCCGGCGTCGCCGCATTGGCGCTTGCTTGGGTTTCTCGGCGGAATCCATTGCGATCTCCTCGCTCGACGCAATGTCGCTTCGCACCCTACGTAAAAATAACAGTCACTCGTGTTCCACAATTTTTCAACATTAACATATTGTTAATGTTCAGAAAAGTCCTTGATTTGGATCAACGAAGGTCCGGGCGCCATTTTCTAGGTTGACGCCCGATCTCGGCGGGCTTCAGGCGCGCAATGCTTCTGATGCCCGAGATCGAGATGAGGCGTCCACTCCGACGTCCGAGCGACGTGCCGCTGATTTGCCGTATTCCAACGTTCGGACCGCGGCAGTCGCTGGGTCGCCGAAGAGGCGTGAGGCAGGGAGCGACGACATCGCCATGAACATCCCTGGTCGCAAGGCCGGTCTGATCCGGCGGTCTTTCATCTATCGCAAGAGCCTCTCGATGCTCTTGGTGCCGCTTCTTGGTCTCGGTCTCGTGATGGGGCTATTCATGCGATCCGAGTGGGAGTACGCGCGCGAGCAGGATGGCGCGAGCGCCCTGGTGTCGGTCATGACCCGGGTCGCTGAAGGCATCCATGCCTTGCAGCTCGAGCGCGGCCTATCGACGGCGCTAATTGAGACCGGAACCGCCAGCTCCAACATTCAATTTTTCTCGGCTCGTCGAAGCGTCGACGAATTCGTGGCCGGGCTCGATCTGTCGAACGATTTCGGCTCGCCCAACATAGCGACCGCGATCGAGGCGGCGCGCCTCGAATTTTCGGAGCTTGATGCGCTGCGCGGATTGGTCGGCTCGGAGGCGATGAGCGGAACGGAATCTTTCGATCGGTACTCGCGGATCATCCGGGCTTTGATCGACGTCAACGAAGCGCTGTCGCTCCGCGCCCTCACTGGCGAAATCCATCACAACATACGCTTGCTCACTTTTCTGACCAGGCTGAAGGAGGCCGCAGGGATGGAAAGAGGGCTCGGTCTCGGCCTGATCGGCGCCCGACAAGGCCATCGTCAGATTTATCGCGAACGTCTCACGTCGACCGTCGAGCAGCAAAACACCTACCTAGCCGCCATCGCGGTCGATCGGGAACTGATCTCCTCGATCGATATCGGGCGCCTCGAGACGATGACGGAGCGCATCAAATTGCTGCGCAACAGGCTCATGGATCCCATCGGCGTGGCCGAACAAGCCACGTTGCTCGACCTGTGGTTCGTCGCGAGTTCGGATCGCATGGACGAGCTGCGCAATCTCGAAATTCACTTCGTCAGAGGGATCACGGAAATTGCCCAAGGCGGGCGCGATTCGGCGATGGAACGCCTGATTTGGTTGGCGGCCATGTTGGCGGCGACCGTCTTGATGTCGGTCGCCGCGGCGATCCGCGGCGCCCGTTCCTTGGCCCATTCGGTCAGGGACGTGACGTCGGTGCTGGCGCGGCTCTCGTCCGGCGACCGGTCGGTCGACATCGACGCGTCGCGCTATGTCGGAGAGATTCACGACATGGCGGTTGCCGCGGCCTCGTTTCGCGACACGCTCCTTCGCATGACGGCGATCGTCGATGGCGCGTTCGATGCCATCGTCACGATCGATGCCGAGGGCCGCATCCTCGAATTCAATCCATCGGCGGAGGCGATGTTCGGGCATCGCGCGCAAGACGCGATCGGGCGGGACGTCGCCGATCTTGTCATTCCGGAACATTACAGGTCGCGGCATCGCGCGGGCTTGGCGCGCGTCGCCGAAGGCGGCGGGCCGGGCCAGTTTGGCAAGGTCTTGGAGTTGGAAGCGCTCAGGGCGGACGGCTCGCTCTTTCCGATCGAGTTGAAATTGTCCATGTCGCGGGTCGGCGGAAAGTCGATCTTCATGGCCTTCATAGCCGATTTGTCCGAGCGCCGAGCGGCGCTCGCTCAATTGACCAAGGTCCAGATGGCCGTCGAGCAGAACTCGGCCTCGGTCATGATCACGGACGCGAAAGGCAGGATCGAATACGTCAATCGGCGCTTTACCGAGATTTGGGGCTACACCTTCGACGAGGTGAAAGGTCAGACGCCGCGGATCCTCAAATCCGGGCTGACGCCTCCCGAAACCTATGCCCGTCTCTGGAGCACGATCGCCGATGGGCACACGTGGCGAGGCGAACTGCAGAACCGGCGCAAGAACGGCGAACTCATCTGGGAAGCGGCCTCGATTTCGCCGGTCTCGATCGACGGCAAGGGCATCACGCATTTCGTGGCCATCCAGGAGGACCTGACGCTTCGCAAGCAATTCGAAGCGCGGCTCCTGCATCTTGCCTACTACGACGACATCACCGGGCTCGCCAACCGGCATCTCGCGCTCGATCGGCTGGGCCAGGCGCTCGCCGCGGCCACGCGCGACGGCCGGATGGTCGGCGTTCTCTATCTCGACATCGACCATTTCAAGAACGTCAACGAATCGCTTGGCCATGCCATCGGCGACAAGTTGCTGAGCGCCATCGGCCAACGCCTCAAGACCGAAATTCGCGAGAGCGACACGTTGGCGCGCCTCGGCGGCGACGAATTCCTGATCGTTCTTCCGCACATCGAAGCGCCGTCCTACGCTGAGGCCGCCGCGTCGCGGGCGACCAAGCTTTTGGCGGCGCCCTTCCTGGTCGACGGTCATGAGATCTTCGTCACCTGCAGCATCGGCATCACGGTCGGTCCTCAGGACGGGGCCGCCCCGCTCGCGCTCCTGCAAAATGCCGACGCCGCCGCGGGCGTCGCCAAGGCGAAAGGCCGCGACGCGAGGCACGTATACATCGCGGAGATGAACGAAACCTCGGCGCGGCGCCGTGCCATCGAGGCGCAACTGTTCCACGCGCTCGAGCGCGGCGAATTCAGCCTCGCGCTTCATCCGATCGTGGAGGGGCGGAACGGCCGGACCGTCGGGGCGGAGGCGCTTTTGCGCTGGACCAATGCCGCGCTCGGCCCGATCGGTCCCGACAAGTTCATCCCGGTCGCGGAGGACACGGGCCTGATCGTGCCGATCGGCGACTGGGTGATCCAAGAAGCCTGCCGGATCGCCGCCGAATGCCGGCGCCGGCCGGGCTTCGCCGATTTTCGTGTCGCGGTCAACGTATCGGCCCGGCAATTCCGGGACAGCAGGTCGTTGGTGGATACCATAAGGCAGGCCCTCGAACGTCATGACGTGGCGCCGGACGCGCTCGAGGTCGAGGTGACCGAAAGCATCACCGCCGATTCCGCCATCGATATCGGCCCCGCGCTCGACACGCTCTCGCGGCTGGGCGTTCGCTTGGCGATCGACGATTTCGGCACCGGCTATTCCTCGCTCAGCTATCTCCAGCGCTTTCCATTCACGACCCTCAAGGTGGACAGGAGCTTCGTCCACGGCGCGTCGGGGAACACTCGGCGCCGGGCGCTGCTCGGGGCCATCGTCACCATGGCGCACGGACTCGGACTCGACACGGTTGCCGAGGGCATCGAGGCAGAGGCCGATTTGGAGCTCCTCAAGGCGCTGGGCTGCGACCTGATGCAAGGCTATGTCATCGCTAAGCCCATGCCGCTCGCCGACTTGCGCGACTATCTCGGCCGACAGCGCGTGGGATTGGGATTCAGCGACTGATCCTGAGCCGGGCTCAGCCGATCGCGGCAAGCCAAGGGAACCAGTCGAGCAAGTAGCCCGAGAAGGTCTGGAGCGAATTGGTGAAGATCAGGATCCCGGTCGCGACCAGCAGGAGCCCGGCGCCGAACTCGATCTTGCGCATGTGCGGGCGCAGGCGCTTCATGACCTCGAGGAAGGAGCGGATGCCGAGCGCGGCGAGCACGAAGGGAATGCCGAGCCCGGCGGCGTAGGTCGCGAGCAGGCTGGTGCCGTAGGCGAGGCTGTCCTGGCTCGCGGCGAGCGTCAGGATGGTCGCGAGGATCGGCCCGACGCAGGGCGTCCAGCCGAAAGCGAAAGCGAGGCCGACGACATAGGCGCCCAAGAGGCCGGGCGGCGCGCTCGCGCCCGTGTCGAAGCGCGCCTCGCGGTTCAGGAAGCCGATGCGAAAGAGCCCCATGAATTGCAGGCCGAAGAGCACGATGACCGCGCCCGCGACCTTGGCGATGACGTCGAGATGTTCGAACAGGAGACGGTTGACCGCGCTCGCCGAGGCGCCGAGCGCGACGAAGACGGTCGAAAAGCCGAGCACGAAAGCGACCGAGGTCCAGACCACGCGGCGCGCGAGCGCCGGATCGACCGTCTCGCTCGCAGTCAGTCGATCGAGCGTCGTGCCCGCGACGTAGCAGATATAGGCCGGTACCAGCGGCAGGACGCAGGGCGAGACGAAACTGAGCGCGCCGGCGCCGAGCGCGGCGGCGTAGGAGACGTCGAGACCGGTCATGGCTCAGAGTTAGGCCGAATGCCCTTCGCTCGGCAAGTCACGGCTTCGCGAGCCGGCGCGCCGTTCAGAACGGAAAGGCGACGAAAGCGAAGCCCGAATTCGCGCCGGGGTTCCGGCTGCCCAGGCCGGCATTCGAGAGATGCGAGGCGCCGAGACCGACGCGCGCGCCGCCGGCCATGACGTAGGCGATCTCGATCTGCGAGCGGAACTCGGCGCCGTGACCGAGGTCCTTGCCGCCGCCCTGGCGATAACCGCCGGCGCCGAAGGAGGGCGTGAGCACGAAGCCTTCGCCCAAGGGAAAATCGGCGAGCAGGCCGGCAAAGCCGTAGGCCGCGCCGCCCGACGTCGCGTTGACGCCGATCGTCGGCTTGACGCGCCAAAAGAGCGGATCGCCGCCCCGGACCTCGAGCCGGCCTTCGCCTCGCGACTTGCTGCCCAGGTCGAAGACCCCGCCACCCAGGACGATGAGCGGTTTGTCGATGTCCTTTTGGTCTTGGGCGAAAGCGCCCGACCCGATCAGGCAGGCGCCGAGGAGGGCCAGCAAGGGCGCAATGAAATCTCTCACAAATCGCTCGCAGGAAATTGAAGTTTCAGGGGGAATCGTCAGGACATCGGCTTCTCATTGTTACTCGGGCTTGGCGTGGTCGGCAACCCGTGTTCGATCAAGTCTAGGGGTTGCTGTTGCAGCTTTGCCACGCTAGATCGACCTGCCGTCTTCCGAGGAGCCGCCGATGTCCCGCTTCGACCGCAAGTTCTTCAAGGAATTCTGGGCTTTGGCCAAGCCCTATTGGTCGTCCGAGGAGCGCGGTTTCGCCCGCGCGCTGCTCGCGGTCGTGATCGCCCTCAACCTCGGTCTCGTCTACATCAACGTCGAGATCAACCTCTGGAGCAACGACTTTTACAACACGCTGCAGAACCTCGACCGTGAGGGTTTTTTCGACCAGCTCGTGAAGTTCTGCGTGCTCGCCGGGGCCTACATCGTCGTCGCGGTCTACCAGCTCTACCTCAATCAGATGCTGCAGATCCGCTGGCGCCGCTGGCTGACCGAGCGCTATGTCGAGGCGTGGCTCGCGGATCGCGCCTATTACCGCCTGCAGGTTTTCGACGGCGGCACCGACAATCCCGACCAGCGGATCTCCGAAGACCTCCAGATGTTCGTCGAGCAGACCCTCACGCTCGGCCTCGGCCTGATGAACGCGGTCGTGACGCTTGGCTCCTTCGTCGTCATTCTCTGGACCCTTTCGGGCGCGTTCGAACTGCCGCTCGGACCCTTGGGCAGCATTTCGATCCCCGGCTACATGGTTTGGGCGGCGGTGCTCTATGCCGGCGTCGGCACCTGGCTCGCCCACGTCATCGGCCGGCCGCTGATCGACCTCAACTTCAATCAGCAGCGGGTCGAGGCGAATTTTCGCTACAGCATGGTGCGCTTGCGCGAAAACGCCGAGCAGGTCGCGCTCTACGGCGGCGAGGCACGCGAGGCCAAGGGCTTCGCCGAACGCTTTCGCCGCGTGCTCGACAATTTCCGCGCGATCATGGAGCGTCAGAAAAAACTGACCTTCTTCACCGCAGGATACTCTCAGCTTGCCGTGATCTTTCCCGTGCTGGTCGTCTCGCCCCGCTACTTCGCCCAGGAGATCCAGCTCGGGGGCCTGATGCAGACCGCTTCGGCCTTCGGTCAGGTGCAAAGCGCGCTGTCCTATTTCGTCACGGCCTACGCGAACCTCGCCTCCTGGCGCGCGGTAGTCGACCGTCTGATCACCTTCTCGGGCCGGATCGCGAGCCTGCGCGGCGCCGAAGGGCGCGCCGAAATCGCGACCGGGACGAGCGAGGCCAAGCGCATCGAGACCAGGGGCCTGACGCTCCGGCTGCCGGGCGGGCGCGTGCTCGTCCGCGACCTCGATTTGGGCGTCCGTCCGGGCGAGCGCGTCTTGGTCATGGGGCCGACCGGCTCGGGCAAGAGCACGCTCTTTCGGGCCTTCGCCGGCATCTGGCCTTTCGGCGCGGGCGGCGTGCTCCGGCCGAAAGACAGCCGCCTGATGATCCTGCCGCAGCGGCCTTACATCCCGCTCGGGACCTTGCGCGAGGCGCTCTTGTATCCGCGGGGCGGCGAGGGCGAGCGCGCGGACGACGGCGCGCTCGGCGAAGCGCTCCGGGCGGTCGGGCTCGAGCGTCTGGTCGCCTCGCTCGATCAGGGCGAGAATTGGGGCCTGACGCTCTCGCTCGGCGAACAGCAAAGGATCGCGCTCGCGCGGCTCTTGCTCGCCAAGCCCGACTGGATCTTGCTTGACGAGGCGACGTCGGCGCTCGACGAGCCGACCGAAACTCGCTTTTATGCCTTGCTGCGCGAGCGCTTGCCCGAGGCCGCGATCGTCAGCATCGGCCATCGCGGGACGCTCAAGGCGCTGCACGACCGGCGGCTTGAGCTCGACGGCCAGGGCGGTTGGGCCATGGCGTGAAACCGGTACGAGGGAAGGGACGACCAAGCATGTTGCTGCATCACTGCACCTGGAGCGAGGTCGAGAGCTATCTCGGGCGCTCGACGGGCATCGTCATGCCCATCGGCTCGACCGAGCAGCACGGGCCGAACGGCCTGATCGGCACGGACGCGATCACCGCCGAGGCGATCGCCCGCGCCCTCGGCGACAAGACCGGCGCCCTCGTCGGTCCGACGATCGCCGTCGGCATGGCCCAGCATCATATGGCCTTCGCCGGCTCGATGACGCTTCGGCCCTCGACCCTGATCGCGGTCGTGCGCGATCACGTGGTCTCGCTCGCCAAGCACGGCTTTCGCCGCTTCTATTTCGTCAACGGCCATGGCGGCAACATCGCGAGCGTGACCGCCGCCTTTTCCGAGGTCTATGCCGAGGCGTCGCTCGGGCCAAGCGGCAACGCGCCGGCGCTCCGCTGCAAGCTGATGAATTGGTGGATGGCCAAGGGCATCGGCAAGCTCTCGAAGGAACTCTTTGGCGACCGCGAGGGCAGCCACGCCACGCCCTCGGAAGTCGCGGTGACCCAGTTCCTCCATCCCGAGACGATCAAGCGCGCGCGCCT